>Ga0315546_1000195_pt1 | contig 47857 bp, 85 predicted proteins | sample SalMarSW160170MG_FD_203833 | JGI IMG/M metagenome (GOLD analysis project Ga0315546, IMG submission 203833) | Salt marsh sediment microbial communities from the Plum Island Ecosystem LTER, Massachusetts, United States - Salt Marsh Sediment SW1601-170 ...
GTCTGTCGTCATATCCCCTGCGGATATGCCTATTTTCTGAACTGCATCCCAGTTGAAGGCACTGTCGCCTGAATCATAGTACCATTGCCCGCTTCTCCGGCTCGCCCCGTTGAGGGTGATGTCTTGGTCGTCTCCATAGTACCAATAGATTTTACTCCATTTACTCTTCGTGACATCCTCTGTGTTGCCTTTCTCTTTTCCGCCGCCCCCCTTAGCTCGGTGGAAGTATATCCGGTTCCCGCTACTGTCCTCTAAATATGGGCGGATGACTACATTCGGGGTAGCCGCCGCGTTCTCCCAGCGGACAAGCCAGTATCCTTCCCCGTTTTTGCTGAGGTCTACGGTGGCTTGACTGTATCCTGCTGTAGCTAGGTCTATGTGGGCTGCGAGGGCATCCGCGTTATCGCTGCGTGTGAGTTTGATGCTTGATTGCCCCTTTAATACAAGTATCTTCGGGGTTATCGAGGTTTCGTCCGCTATCGTTACGTTTGCATCGTTTCCCGTCCAGTCTCCGCTGTTATCATCTGTCCAGTGGTCGCTGAGTGTCCCGGCGTAGACATCCACATAGTTAGCTATGTCGAATCCTATGCGTTCGCCCTTCTCTATGCTGAGGATATTATTTGTGATACTGTTCTCAACGAGGTCTAGGTCAACATCTGCGCGTGCCCCTCCGCCGTCTAGGTAGAAGGAGGTGCTTCCAGTGCGGAATAGTTTGAGTTTTGGAGTGGCGTCCAATGTTATGTAGTAGTCATAGTTGTTTTTCTGGCACATCTCCTTGAACTCGTCTATGAGGTAGCCACGTTTAAACTCGTGGGATATTACTGCTCCGGTTGTCTGACTCGTATAAGTTATCTCCGCCGTTGCAGTGCTCAGGGCATCATCGAATACGTCATCTATTTCAGTATCCTTGTATTTCTTGGTGATGTAGAGCTGAGCTAGGTCGAAGGCTTTGTCGCGTCCATATATCTTTGTTAGAGGAAGGTTGTTGAACGTGGGGTCGTTATATGGTTTCACGTCGTCAACGTATCCACGGAAAACAGTGTCAACGCCGACTATGATGAGGATGGCGTCATCTGGCTCGAAGTCGTCGCCCCACTCGTTCGCTTCATTAATGATGGTTATCTCGCATCTGCCGACAGTGAATACCTCTTTATAGATGTCTATCTCTAGTACGTCGCCGGTGACTGTGTGGCCTCCCACGGTGACGGATATTGTCTGAGTCATATTGGAACCCTCCCGCGTAACGCATTGTCCTCTAGCCGCCTTCGGCTCTCATACTCTTTATGCGTCCACTCCGCGTAGTATCCTCGGATGAGGTCTTCATACTGTTTACGTTGACGCTCCATCTCCTTCTGGCGGCGAAGCACAAGTTGAAGTAAGACGACGGCGGTCGCTAACAGCGTTATCTGCCCCATTAAGCCGCCCATGATTACTCCCCGTTGTAAACGTTTGATGTTAAAGTATTGCCGGATAACTTGATGCATCCCGGGAACCTGCCCCAATATTAGTCGCATCTCACGGTTTATGCCGGGAAGTTTCTCCTCGGTTATTAACTCCATCATCTGAGGATTCTGGTTCTCGACGGCGCTCATGGCTATGATGAATCTCTGCCAATCCGTTATCTTCTTCTGCGCCGCTCTACGGGATGTTCTGCTGGGTGTGACTCCGGTGAGTGCGGCTTCTTTGGATAACGCCTCGTTCAACTTGGCGATGTAGATGTCTATCTCCGTGATCCCTGTCACGGTTACGTCTATTCTCTCAGCCAAGTGTCTCCCTCAATAACTCTTCATGAAGCCGATCATACAGTATTTCTGGGAAGTTCATCCAAAAGAGACTGCACCGGCATTCTCCTTTGAGCCATGGATTATCTATATGTACTTGTGGATGCACTTCTTTTGGTTTCTCTCTATATGTGTTTGATGGGAACTTTGTTGAAATCTCATCTCCGATAAACAGGTGATCTAAATCATTTGCTTCACATATAGGACAAACTTTTTCATCTCTCTGGCTTCGGTACTCCCAGTATTCGTCTGCGAGGAACTGGCTCCAACCTATGGCGTCCCTCATAGCCATTTGCGCTCGGATGCGTGAAAGAGTGTCCCGGACTGTTCGCAGCGACCCAGCTACCCTAACTACTCTTGACAATGTGTTCCCCCCAAACCGTGTTCCACCCGTAGGGTTCCTCCGGTGTAACAATCAGTCTGACGATTTCATCGGCATCCATAGAAAGCGTGTCATCCGGGTCTATTCCCTTCACGGCGGCTCTGAACATGACTGCTAGAAGGTATTCCTCCGCCTGCTCCGGGTAGCCTAGCTCTGATAACTGGGTTAGAAAGTCTTGGAACAGCATTTTAGTACACTGAGCGTGTGCCTATGCAGACAAGCTCATATGTGACGGGGTTACGGGTCGCCTTCTCAACGGTTTCGCCGTCAACGTTAGATATATAGCATTTGCTTGTCTCATAACTATGAACCTGTGTGCTACCTGCGGCGGTCTTCATCACAACATTCACGACTGCGGCGATAACTGGGTTAACCGCGTCATCCTCTATATAACTGTCAAAGATATCTGTGTAGCTGTCGAAAGTTAGTTTAAGCCGCCAATGTTTGCCGCTCCACTCAGTCACCCCGACACCTTCATAGGTGTTAGGCGTGGTGCGCACATCAAGGATGTCTGAGCCGTCTGGGCCTACGAACTCCCACTCGTATTCCAGTATGTTTACGGCGGTTGTGTTTGCTCCCGCGTTGAGGACTACGCTGCTTATTCCAGTATATTGAACCTCTTTTGATGCCCCCCCTTTAGCGGTGATATCTGTGTTTCCCACCGTCTTGTTTCCTCGGCATATTAGGCGGTAGATGGTGGGGTTCCTCTCGGTGCCTTTCTCGTTGCTGACGCGCCCAGATGCTCCCGTCAGGTAGACTCTCTGCGTCTCGTAGAGGTAGCTGACTGTGGCTCCGGCTGTGTCCTTGAGGTTGACTATGAAGTAGTCTATCCGTCCGTTGGCTGCGGAGTCTCTGAGCGCCCTTGAAGTCGCTACGCCGCTCGTCACTTGCTGATCGTAGAACATGCTGTTGTCGCTGTCAAGCTCTAACTCCATTTCATAGTAGCTGGCTCGTTGCCCCACTGTCGCTGGCTTCACCGTGTTTATGACGCTCACTGGTTCAACCATGGCTCCGTCTGGGGATACAAGTCTGTCGCTGAACCGCACTATGGCTAACGCTGTATCCGCGTTTGTGGAGTCGTACCCTAACGCAACCTTGGTTACGTAATCAATTTTCACGTCGGTCATGTTTGTTCAACCTAAACTATTATTTTATTGGCTGTCCTCGTAGAGCACGTCGTAGCGGAAACAATACATGTAGTACCCTGAGACTCTTCGGTGGTCTGGTCTGCCGCTTGGCGTGGTGAGCGTGTACTGCGACCCCTGAGCCGCTGCCTCGATGACGCTTTGGAGTTGGTCTCGCATCTTGTCCTGCATCTTGCTGCCGGTGGCGATGAGTGTCGGCGTGGCGTCGAATTTGTCGATGGTGCAGATGCTTACTGTGAAGTATTCTTGGTGGTGTACGGGTACGTCCTGTAGTTCGCGGATGCTTCCGTAGCGTCCCTCAGTTATCTCCACCACTACGTCGTAGTCGTCTGTGATGAATAGCTCCTTCCATGTGTCGTTGCCTCCGCTGTAGTGCACGAGGATTGACGCTGCCGTTGTGTCGTCGTCTATGGTGGTCGCCATGTCGTCTAGGATGGCTTCCAGCGTCGCCTTCGGGGTACTCATAGAGACTGCCTACTGTTCTTCGACTGTAACCTGTGTTACCTGAAACTGGGGGACACGAGCATTTAGTTGCCCTACGGCGAGTCCTTTCGCGTACTCGGGGTTCTCCGCTGCGACTTGGATTGTGAATCCCCCGAATATCTTCACGAGATAGTTCTTTGGTTTGGGTGGTTCTTCTGCCATGGTTATGCCTCTAGTTCAGTCTCCACGTTGTCAATAGTCTGTATGCTTATCTTATAGGGTTTAGCGTCCACAAGGATTGTCTCCTCTATCTTGGTGACGGTGACGAGTCCCTCCCAAGTGGTTCCGCCGAGGTTTCTCAGTCCTCTGCATACGATTTCCTTCATCCGTTGCTTTAACCCAGGGATGCTGTCTGCCTGTACCTCGCCGCCAGATGTTATGCTGTTGCCGAGTTCTGTTTCGTTGCTCCACTCTCCGTCGAGCCAATATCTGTATTTCATTTCTATTACCTTCCTACGGGTCTGCCGCCATAAGCCCATACACTTTTAATGCGTCTATCAACGTGGCTATTGCTGCGCTGTTCTCCGCCTCGTTACCTGGGTCGGCTAGATGGGCAACTTGAGAAGCGGCGGTTACACCGAAGAACCCAATCTTAGCGGACTCTAGTCGCAGAATCTCTTGACGGTCAAAGGATGCGTCGTCTACTTTTATCTGTAGGTAGGGGTTGTCGCCGCTTATGAGTTGAAGTGTTGCTTCTACTAAACTATTCGTTGGATCTGTCCATTCGTTACCCTGTAGATATATGGTTGGGCTGTTGCCGTTTGCGCCCGTCGTAATATTATCTATCTCAAGATTACCAAGAAGTTGCTGTTTCTCGCTTCTGAAACATGCAATCGTTGTAAGTGTGCTGTCAGTCCCAGATTCCTGTGTTAGAATCTCTAGGTATGGATTACTACCGCCGCTAACCCTGATCTGTGACTGTATCTGATAGTTATTTGGGTCATTCCAATAGTTACCGCGAAGATAAATTGAGGGGCTGGTTCTTGTAATACCAACCTCAGAGTTATCCAATATCAAGTCAGGCGGCGTGGCTCCTTGGATTGTGACATTTCCGCCTAAACTAACACTGCCATTATGATAGAATTTATTTTCTTGTGAAGTTCCAAAACTGAAATATGGTTCAACACCGCCTTGAGCGCGAGCAACCTCAATCCTAGACACGCCGTTATCTCTCGCTCTTATTGTAATATAATCGTCATCGGCATTTCCTGTTAGTATTCCAAAAGTATCTCCTATTGTAATATTGTTACTGAATACCGTTCCGGCTATCTTTGTTACGGTTAAAGTGTCACCGCTAAAAGTGAAGTCACTATCATCACCGAGCAACCCACCTGTGCCGACTATGGGGATACGCCCCACCGTGAGAGAGGGAAGCGTTATCGCATTATCCTTGAGGAGAACACCGTCAATGGTGACTCCTGTCGCGCCCGTCTTCTCGCTGATGACGTCAACCGTTATCGGACCAGCCGCACCCGTGCCCAATATAGATTCAAGGGCATCTATAACTGCGTCCCAGTCAGTGTACTTAATCTTCGTCGGAGGATAAGGCTTAGGAAGACTCAAGTCAACTTCACCGCCACATGCCTATAGTAGATAACTTCACCATGATACACCATCTCTGGGCCTGTCTCAATCTGATACGTCTCTCCGCCCCACACAAGCCTGTTACTTATATTCATCGCCGTATCACCGAATATCTCATATCTCTGAGTCACTGCGTCTCCCGCTCCTGTCTCCTTGCTGTCACTCTGAACAGGGAAACATAGTATGAATACGGTGTTGTTGCTCCACGTCTCAGGGCTATGCCCCGTCTCACTGTCCTTGACTCCGCGTGTGCGCTTCATCATGTTCGCCACGACTCCGAAGCGTTGCAGCGCCCGCGTGAGGCTTGAAAGAACCACTCCTCCTATGTCGAAGCCGATGCCGAACTGGTTTCCGTCGAAACTCATGAACGCTTCACCACTATATGCCGGTAATAGAGGCTGCCGTTATAGATGTGTACGGGTTGGGCGTCCTGCTCCACCTCATATGTCCCGCCATCCCACACCAAACGGTCTCGTACACGGAACGCGGTGGATGCGTGAACCTCATGACGCTCCTCGTCAACCCACCCCGCCTCAGTGTACCGTCCACTCACGTTAACCGGGAAGCTGAGGATAAACGCGGTTGTAGATGATTTCCATGTCTCGGCGCTGTGACCCGATTCGCTGTCCTTGCTGCCCCTCTGCCTTCTCCACCACGTAGCCCCCACCCCATGTTTCTGTAGGTAGCGGTCTGCGGCGGCTTCTATGACGCCCATCTAGGCTCGCCTTATACTCATCTTCTCTTGTCGAATTGTGTCCTTTATGATGCGACGCCAATCCGCGACGCGTTCACCGTAGTCTGACTCGAATTGTCCCACCCGTAGTCTCGTCGGGTCACGCCCCGCTATCGCTATGGCACTCTGTAGGGACGCGACTAGGCGGAACGCGGTGCTGTTCAGTGAAGCCCCTGAGAGCATTACGGTGATGTATTGTTCGGCGTCGTTGATGATGCCGTTGAGGTCCGCCGTTGATATTCCCGAGGTGTCCACGTAGCGTGCGACGTGGGTTGTACTTGTATATGTAGGCATAACTATCACTCTTTAAATCAAACTGTCAGACGAGGCGTTTCTGGATGCCTGTTCCGAGTAATCCGCAGTCCTTCCACATGAGGCACTGCTTGACTCTTATCGGCTCATCTCCCTCAACTGGAATCTCTACGGTTCCAAGCTCTATTGGTCCGGGGTAGGTGCAGCAGCGTGTCCTGACTGTTCCTTTTTGGAAGCGGAGCCAGTAGCAGTTGCTACAGTTTTTCTGGTCGTTACTCATCTTCGGTGGGCTGAACATCTTTCATCCTTGCCTCATGTAAATCTACTATTGTTTTCCCGAGGTCTTTCATGTAGCTCGTTATGACTCCTATGAAGTTGCACTCCGGGTCATATGGCACGTCTGTTGGGTCATAGTATATGCCGTGTTTCTCTCCCTCTGTCTTAACCCATTCCTCGGGCAGATGGGTTGACAGCATTATTCGCGGGTTAAGCCATAATCGATACATGGTTCCCCCGCAGTTCCGGCAGATGCTTTTCAGCGGCATATCTGGGGGAAGCGTCCGCTCGTAGAGGGTTTTCCGTTGCTGCTCTAGCTGCTCCACAGATTTATCCATTCAGGGTGCTCCTCATATCTCCACACGGTGCAGTCTCGGCACAGCGGTATCTCGTCGAACCGGCGTTCAATATGCATTTGCCGGAGTTTCTCCATCTTCGCTCCACGCCAGATGTCATGCGGCTCATCCTCCATGATGTTACTGAGAGGTATTGTATTATCATAGTCTATGCAGCAGGGAACTACGTCGCCGTTGCTTAACACGTTGAAGCTCTTCCATAGGCGGCTGCATGGGAGACGCTCTGGGTTTGGTTCCCCCCAGTATTTGCGTTGAAGTTCGTCTGGTAGGCTCGGCATGTCTCCGTGGAAGTTGTCATAGTGGACGTAGTATATGGCGTCTACGACTCCGCGCCACTCGTTGAAGAACGTTTCAGCGTTCTCCGCCAGCAGAGGCATGACGATGTAATGCATCTCCACGGATGGCTTAGTGTATCCTTTCTCGTCTCGGTACTTTATGAATCCACGGATGTTCTGTTTCGTCTGCTCCCAGTCCAGCCCCGGCTGTACCTTGTTATAGATTTTCTCTGTAGGCCCATAGAAGCTTATGGCTAGTTTGTCGAGGCGCTGCTGGTCTATTATGGCTTTCGTGTAGTTGTGGTTCATTAATGCCATGTTGGTGTAGACGGTGATGCTGCACTGGGGGTTAACTACTTTAATGTTGTTAAGTATCTTAAGTAGCCGAGGCTCAGTCAACGGCTCTTGCATGAGAAAGGGGCAGCATGAGGTGGCTGTCGGTATGACTGTGTCTATTATCCTTGTGAGTGTGCTCCACTTCGCGTCTGGGCGTGGCTTCATCTTCCGATGGGCACACATGATACACGACGTGTTGCATTTTGTCCCTGTCTCGAACTGGCAGAACCCTGGGAGATAGCTGCTGCCATATAGTTGGAAGGCTTCTTCGCTGCTCAAAAATTCTCGCCCGTAGTGTGAATGTGAGGCACCCGATACTTCAGGTCTACTATCGTCTTGTATCCCGCTAGGTTGACTTGGTTGAACCAGTGGAGGTCTTCGCTGTGGTATCCGAGGTTCCCGCCCACTATCCCTGGGAGACTCCACCCGATGTTCTCGATTACTTCGCGCCGCGTCAGACAGTTTCCGTCGCCCCCCGCCACGGTTGTCATGGTCTTGTAGCGTTTCCAGTTAGGTATCGCCCATATCGGCACATATAGTGTGGCGTTGAGGAACGCGTTCCTGAAATGCTCTAGCTTATCCAGTGGAAGATTATATTTTTTCAGTTCGTCCATTGTCCACGCGTATTTCCATACCATCGGGTATATGCCGAGCGCCCTATCCCGTTCTGGGCGTTGATATGATACTCCGAACGCCACATCAGCGTCCAGCTTCAGCAGGCGTTTAGCGGCGTCACGTAGAGGCGGGTTGTCTCCACCCACCATCATGAAGTAGTCGGCGTCCCCGTCTAGGAAGTGTCCGCGTAGGTATTGGCGGTTCTTGAGGATGGGCATGAAGCCGGTTCCCGCCTGCTTCTGCGATATATACACCTTGTTTATGCTCCATGGGCAGTCTATGTGCGCTGTCTCCATGAGGCGGGTGACTCTGTTATAGTATGCGTCCTGTGTCTCGTCTAGCTCCGGCGTGTCTTTCACGGTTGTGATTGCCCACGTTATCTCCATTCTGTCGTGGGGGTAGTCTAGCCACTCTAAGGCGGCTATCATGTAGAGGAGAACGTAGTCCTTCACATACCCAGTCGGGATAACTACCTCGATCTTTGGGTATGTTGCAGCGTCTTCTTCCATAAGTCCAGCATCTCAATCATTATGTCGGTTGTGTCTTCTGTCAGAGGCGCTGACGGTGTGAAGGACTGTGTTATGGGTGGCTCGCTTCTCTCGTTTGTTGACAGCGTTTGTGAAAGGTTTCTATAGAAGTCATCGTAGGGGTTTTCCTCCCTGATTGGACGAGTCTTTATCTCTGTAATCTCTTCTAGTTCTTCACCCATAACGTTATCCCATTGTTTTCCCTGTATATAAGTTTATCGCTGACGGAACATACGCTGGTTCCTTGGAAGCCGGTTCTTAAAGTATTCCTTCCATGAGAAAGGCGGGTCAGTTATCCACACCGGAACCTTATACACGTATTTGCTATGAGTAGAGCAGTATCCGGTAGCGTTCCTCTTATCGTCACCCCTATCCTTAGCCCCCGTGTGAGCGCCCTCGGGCCACCCGAAGTCTCCCGACCAGTTATACTCGGATACTGAGCAGTCCTCCTCTCTTTCACCGTTCTCACAGATGAGGTGGCAGTCGCATAGGCGGTTGCTGTAGGCTGGTATGTTCCACCATTTGCCGCATTGGGGACACTGGACTCGGCAGACTGGGTGACTCATTTCTATGCGGTCTCGGTTAATACGTATATTGCGTCTTTGTGCAGTGTTACGCTGTCCTGCCGTGATGTGACCGTTGCCCCGACTAGGTCTTCAACTGGTTTGCTGTAGTTCTCTATAGCGAGCCACCGTTTACGCCCTGTGAGTAACGCGTTTCCCCTGTCAAACACGATGGTTTTGCATACCGTGAATGCTCCTGCCGCGTCCGTTGCTAGGTGTAGGGCGTTGCTGTTGTTAAGGAGAACGTCTATATTCTGGAACTTCATGTGATATTCTGGGCTTGATGGGGGGTGGCTTGTTAATCCGTTCAGCACCGCTGCGACTCCTGTGAGGGATACGCTGTGCTGCCACGCCTCCGAGGTGATTACCATGGTGTCCGCAACCCATTTATCCAGACCCACTCCTTGAATGGCGTCGTGTACGTCTGCTGTTGCTCCGCCGGTGTACTTGGTCTCAGCGGTGTCACCTGTAGCGGATGAGTTAAGGGTGCCGTCTCCGTCGGCGGCTGCTATTAGTGCCGTCAACGCTAAGTCGCTTGACTTCACACCCATGATTTCCCCCGCTGTTCTAACCTGCCACTCTACGAGGTTCCAGTTACCGTCTTCCAGCATCTCATTGTTTACCGCTAGGTTCCAGCCGAACGCCTTCGGGCTTATCGTCGCCTTCACAGTCTCAGGGGTTCCAGACGGGATTTCTCCGCCTGAGCCATAGTCGTTGGCTTTCCATGAATCCTTCACCACAATGTCAACCGTTAAGTCGCCTCCCTCCCACCCATCAATAATATATGCGCTGATTAGAGGTACAACATCTCTGACTGTCGCGGTGGCTATAAGTATGTCATTTATCTTTGTGGGGACAAGGTACGCTGCCCCTGCCAATCCGGTTGAACCTGACTTCACTAGGAACTCTCTGAGAGGAATGTTTCTGATGCTCTCCCGTAGCTCACGTTCCACGCTTCGCTTTAACCCCATGAAGATGTTCGCATTACTATGAACATATGAGCCGTAGCTGTCCATATGCTCCTCCACGAGCTTCCGTGAGGGTTCGGTCTTCTCGACCATTTCCTGTATTCCATACATCTGTTTTCACCACTATACAATGGTTTTATCCGATTTCGACCCCTACAGGTCTCAACGGGCAGGCTGTAACTCCTGCGATCAGAAAAAAACGTATTGATAATATAACGACTACTGTTCTGTGATCTCACAGGACGCGTCGTTATAGATACAGCTAGCTTCTTGTCTAGCTGAAATCACTGCACCTACGAGGTCTCGTACAGGATCGCTGTAATTCTCCATCTTAAGCCAGCGCTTCCGCACCGCCAAGGAGGCGTTCGCCTTGTTTAACACAAAGCTATGCCACTTGCTTGACAGGTACAGCGCACCGTCCCCGGAGCTTCTGTTAACGGGGTTTATGTATCCCTTCATGCCGAGGAACGTCCCGAAGAACATGCTCCCCGCGTCCGCTATGATGGGTGCCCCATTCATGCTCCACTTAGTGTGGAACTGGTCGCTGTATATCGCTGCGCTTGCGTCCTGAAGGATGTCGCTAACCGGCCCTGGGCCTATGATGAACACGTCGCTTACGAAGCCGTCCTCAAGGTTGAGGGCGAACGCGTCAAGTAGGTCTCCGAGGTCGGTGGTTGTGGCTGCTCCCGTTGTCAGCGCGTTCTGTGTGCCGTCACCGTGGTTGCCCGTGATGAGGCGTGCTAGGAACTGGTGGGACGAGAACTCGCCCATCTGCTCCGCTGCGCGTCTCAGGTGCACCTCGATGAGGTCGAACTGACTGTCCTCGATCAACTCGTTATTGATCTCCGGCCTGATGCCGAAGAGTTTCGGGGTGATCGTGACTTGGGTTGGCTCCATCGTCTCCGTGGGAAACGCTCCGCCGCCTCCGCTGTAGTGGGCGACGAACTGTCCGTCTACCTCGACATCAACCTTTAGGCTGCTGCCGGGGCAGGTGACGATGTTGCTTGCCTGTGGCACTAGGTCTGTCTCTGCCGCTGCGGTGAACAAGATATCGTATATCTTGTCCGGTATGAGGTAGGCGGCTCCGGCTATGTCTGTGGTGCCGCTTGCCCCAAGGTACTCCTGTATTAGTTTGCTGAGGCTTGCTCTGTCGAGCAGTTCCTTGGTTGCTGCTTTGTCGTCTTCCTTCAGTCCCTTATAGATAGAGGCATCAGTGGGGTGGAAGAAACCTGAGTTAAGGGTTTCCCTAACCTGTTTCCTCGGCTCCTCTGTGATTGCGAGAACTTCCTGTAGGTTTTTTCTTGGGTATGCTGTTTTGCTAAAATCTCCTATCATTTCTAGTCACCTAGAATGTTCTTCCTACTAAGACAAGTATTTCGTCGCCCGTTGTTGATGCCGCTTGCAGGGCTACTCCGAGGCGTTGCCTTGTGCCAGTCCAGTTAAGCCCGCGCCACTCCACGAATTCATCGCTTGTGGTGTCAGGTATGGGAAGCACATAGGTTCCAACCGCGTCATTCTGTAGCATGTCCATCGCTGTGATGGTGTCTCCTGCATACATCTTCACGACGCCTCTGAAGCACACCGGGATATAATCTCCGGCTGCTCCCGCCTTCAGGGTTACTGCGAAGCCGTCTCCATCCGCCGCTGCGGGGGCGACGCTTATCGCGCCGCTCACCGCTGTGCCGTGGACGTAGACTACTTCGTGTATCTCCACCGCTGCCTGCACTTTACAGAAGCCTACGACATGTCCGTCGCTTATGTAGCCTTCTTCGTCTGGGTATAGGTCGGTCATTTAGACCACCCTCCCGACTAGTACTAGCAGTTCATCTACAGATGCGGCTCCGGCTTGTAGCGCCTTGCCGAATCTGACTCTGGTTCCGGTGTAGTTTAGTCCCCTGAAACACGTCATGTCTGAGGCTCCGATTGTCGTTATTGGTAATAGCAGGTTTGATGTTGCGTCGTTCTCAAGTATGTCGCCTTCATTGATAGCTGTCTCCGCTGCCTTCATCTTCACGACGCCGTAGAAACAGACAGGTATCCGGTCGTTTGTTGCGCCTGCTTTAAGCGCCACGCCGATACTGTCCGCATCATCCGCGCCCTGCTGAACCCATAGGTCCGTGCTTGACGCAGGTGCCGTTGTGAAGACCGTGTAGTGGAGGTTCACTGTGCCGATGCACCGCGCGAAGCCCACCACCATTCCGTCGTCGATGAAGCCTTCCTCTATTGGATATGTGTCAGTCATATTAGATCACCCTCCCTACAAGTATCAGCACCTCGTCGCCCGAGGCTGCTGCGTGTCCGAGGCATGTGCCGAGGACGCATTGGCTGCCGTCCTGGTCGTATCCTCTCCACGCTACGAACTCGTCGTGGGTGTATGTGGGTATGGGTAGTACATATGTTCCGAGGCTGTCGTTTATCACTGCGTCGTTGGGCACCATGGCTGCTCCTGCGTACATCTTTACGATGCCGAAGAAGCAGACTGGGATGTAGTCGCCTGCCGCGCCTTCTTTTAGTGCGACGGCTATTCCGTCTCCGTCCGCTGCCGCTGGTGCGACGCTGATGTATCCTGCTACGTTGGTTCCGTGTATGTATACTACTTCAAGAAATTCTACCGCTGCTTGACATTTGCAGAATCCTATTACGTTTCCATCGCAAATGTAGCCCTCTTCTGAGGGGTAGTTATCTGTTGCCATTATTTGTCGTCATGTTTGTTTTTAAGACGGTTTCCCGTCTATTACCTCCCCTTTCGGGGGTTTAGTAACCGTGAAATAAGTGATTACCCCTTTAAGGGGTCTTTGGAGAGATCGACAACTGGTTTATTATCGGTCTCGGTGAGGCTTTTCTCGGGTGCCTTAAACCCTGCCTTGACATGAGTCTCGAGATTCTCAAGTTTCTCCTTGAGTATCTCTAGCTCGTCCACTGTCTCCGTGATGGGTTCCTGCGGTTCCTCTGGCTCGGGAGGTGTTTCAAGGGCTTTTATCCTGTCCTCGTATCCCGCCACTGTCTCGGTCATGGAGTCCGTTTTCTCGTTCAACGCGTCTATGGAGGCTAGTTTCTCCTCCCTTCCGTCAACAGTTTCCTTCAAGGAATCTATTTTATCAGAGATGTTATTCAAGTCAGATTTCATAGCAGAGTTCGCCTTTAATTCATCCATGTCTTCAGTCATCTTCACCAGTTTTACGCCATATTTGTTTGCCCCCTCTTGGTATGAAGCAAAGTCTGTTCCTAATTTAGTTATTTCAGCCCATATTTTTTCAGCGTGTTTCGTGAACTCGTTTGGGATATTAGATATTATTCCTCTTGTTTCAGTAATTGCGGTGCGGTGTTCTGACGTAAATTCATATATTTGTTTAAGCATTTCTTTCATTGAGTTTACGTCAGTTTTTAGTTCGTTAATGTCGTTTTTCATGGCACTGTGTTCTGCTTCGTGGATTTTGTCTTTTTGCTGTTGTTCAAATATTGCTTTCTCCTCAGCTAACTTCGTTTGCAGGTTTTCTTTTTCATCAATGGTTTTATTTTGTTCTTTGAAAGAGGGAATTTTAATCGGTTCTAGCGGTTTCAACGACTCTGCCTTTATGTCGAGCGGCGTGAATGCTGGAACCGATTCCTCTACAGGCGGCTCTTCCTCCGTCTCGCCCTCTACCTTGTGTTTAATGCTTCCACAGTAGGCTTCCGGATCATCCTTGTCTTGGTTCTTCGCGACACAATCAGCGAAGCTAGTATAGTCCCCCATGGGTTCTCCTATGTCGGCGGGTTCCTCTGCCTCCTGAACCGCACCGACCTCTAAAGCATCATCATACTTTCTTGGGTCGTGTGCAATCTGGAAGACCGGCTCAATGGAGTAGTTTCCCCGCTCCTGTTCCGTTGTCATCTTAGATAACACATCCTTGTTATACGTCTCATAGACCTTCGGAGCGAAGTCCCGTAGGAACAATCCTGTTATCAGGACTTCCTGCGATGACTTCTCCCGTATGGTTTCCATGAGTTCGATTGTCGTGCCTTTCACCCCAGGTAGCTCTGGGTCTTCCACTAGGCTTAACCGCACGAACTGTATGCCTAGCGGCGTCTTCTGCTCTGTCGCGTCGTTCTCGTTGTAGCGGTAGTTGGCGCTTATGCTGACGCCGTGGATGGGTTTCTTGCCCCATTTCTCCATGTACCACTGCTCTGTACGTTGACCGTTTTTAACGAGGTCTCTGTCCTTGAGTTTCGCCACGTATTCGCTGCTGTTTACCTCTGCGACGTACTCGATGTAGCCGTCCTCATAGTCCGCGTCCAGTACGTGTCCTTTGAAGCTCGGCTCGACTCCTCTCTGCTCTGATGCGAGCCATCTGTCGTACTCGTGGTTTACGTCGATTGGTTTCCCCGCAAGAGTCCTTGCGCTACGTAGAAGCTCCTCCTCTATGTATTCGCGGTTGTTCCGGGACACCGTTGGGAAAAGCGCTACGCCTTTTATGCGTATCTTGCTCCCTATCTGGCTCGTGGTTTTAAAGTCGTCCCTGAACCACCGGAAGGCTTCGTATAGTTTCTGTGTCAACGTTTTCACCTTTGACTGTTTTCCATGTCGAACGCGGTGCTCCTTATCCCTAGTTCAAGGTGCATCCTCGGGTTGTATCCGAGTCCCCGCGCCTTAGTTATGTCGAACCAGCTACGCGGCAGGTCATAGGGGCTGTACTCAGCCTTCACGTACTCTATCGACGTAGACGGGTATATCTGCTGCACGATGCCTGCAACCTCGGCGACGCTGTGCTCTTCACCGAACCCGAGGTTGTAAATGTGTCCCCGTTGTCCCCGTTCCTGTACGAGTTCCATGCCGCGCACAACGTCTTCAACGTGCACGTAGTCCCGCGTCTGACTACCGCTCCCATGGACTGTGATAGGCTTCCCGTTTATGGCTTGCCGGAGGAACACGTTCACTGGACCGGCTCTGCGTCCGGGTCCGTATATGCTGCTGAACCGCACTATCTTGGCGTCTACTCCTCGTGTGCTGACCCATTTCTGTAGGTATAGTTCGGCTGCTAGTTTCGATATTCCGTAGTTGCACATTGGGCGACATGCGGAGTCCTCTTTGTGGGGTACTTCGCTGAGTCCGTAGACGGCCCCGGTGCTTGTGTAGATGAGGCTTATGTCGGTATTCTCTGTGAGGCGTAGGAGGTTTATCATTCCCTTCGCGTTTACGTCGAGATCATTGTACGGGTTCGCTTCCCCAGTGTTGAGATAGGCTTGCCCTGCGAGGTGGTATATCTGGTCGGGCATCCATGTGTCTACGACTGCCTTGAGTTGCCCGTAGTCCCTGAGGTCGTGTCCGTCGGCGATGTCGTATCCATATACTTCGTGATGTTCCTTGAGATGATTCTCTAGGTGGGTTCCGATGAAACCCTTGTTCCCTGTAACAATTATGCGCAGGTTTCTCTCACCCGTTTAGATGAACTCTCCGCGTTTGGGCATCCCGTGTTCACCCACAGTCCCTTGTTGTCCTGATACCATGGGTGCTCGTAGACGAGGTACTTGTAGTATCCGTTGGACTCGTCATAGGTTCCTAGTTCGGCTTCTATCGCCGTCTTATGAAGTTTAAGGTACTGCCAACCATGAAAGGCATTATTATATGGGATCTCATAATTATAGCCCATTGTCACCATGACGCCGTCCTCGTTCATCCCATGGCGGCGAATATATTTGCAGTTCTGGTAGACATCTTTATGGGGCGTCGCTATTGCTCCACCTTGGTAGGCGGGGAGGTTCTTGGTTGCGTAGAAGCTGTAGGTTCCCGCATCTCCAAAGGTTCCGAGTTTCTTACCCTTATACTCTGCCCCGAAGCCCTGGGACGCATCCTCTATTATCTTTACGCCGTATCTATCCTTTAACGCGAGGAAAGCATCCATATCACAGCTTCTGCCGAATAGGTGGACTGGGAGAACTGCTCGAACCCTCATGCCTAGCCCTGTTCGGAGTATCTGCTCCACTTTCTCTGGGTCGAGTAGGTTGCTTTCATCCACGTCTACGAAGACAGGTATGGCTCCCATCATGAGGATGGTGTTTGCAGTGGGGGGATATGTGTAGGGTGTAGTTATCACGTAGTCCCCGTACCGTATCCCTGTGGCGAGGCCTGCTGTGTGGAGCGCCGCTGTTCCGCTGTTAACCGTCGCCACATATGGAGAGCCGAGGTACTCCGCTAACTCCTGCTCGAACAGCGTCACGGGGTTCATCTGAGCATCATACTTCCTTCGGACAGGCTCTTCGTGACTTTTATCCCCGCCCCTACGAAGCTATTATCCCCTATTTCTACACCAGGGAGAACTAGGGTTCCTCCTCCTAATCGGACGAATCGCCCTATCTTCGGCGGCTGTAGAAGCCCATTCATATACTTGTCGTTCAGTATGCGGACTCCGGGGCCGATGAATGTTCCGTCCCCCACTGTGACGCCGTTGCTGATTGATACGTGGCACTGGATGTTCACCCCCTTTCCGATTACTACGTTTCTGCCTATGTCGCAGAATGCTCCAATCTGGCAATTTTCCCCTATCTCTGCGGATTCGTGGATGTAGGTTGGCTGGTATATTTTAGGCTTCAGGCTGTGGCTTCACCTTTTTGATGTTGTCACCCATCTTATCATCTATTGGCTTCTGCTGCTGACTCTGCTGCTCCTTCTCTTCCCGTTGCTTCCAATATTCTTCGTCGTAGTTCTCGTTCAGCGCCTCAGCAGCCTGCGCAGGGGTGACTATCTCGTTCTGCACAAGCTGCACATAGTAGGCAGCTATCTCGTTCTTACCCGCCTCCGGTGCCTCAAACATAAGGTCAGGCACCACACGCCTACTGTACCCCAAGTCCTCAAGGTAGGGCCAGTAGACTTCGTTCTCCATGACGCTCTTAATGATCTCTTGTATCGGTATGATGAGGTTGGCTCGAGTGTTCTCAAGTACCTTTGTGATGCTTGCCTCAGTCGCCTGCACCTGTAGGCTGATGGGGGGCATCATCAACCCGTCGTCTATCTCCCGGCTCACCTGATCCATGAACTCTGGGACAAGGTTGGACTCCACCTGTCCGGGTCCGATGCTCTTATGGTTTATCGGGTATCCTGTGACTAGGTCTTCTCCGGGTTGACGGTTTTTTACCTTACTCGTTATTGCGTCGATATCGTCTGGGCCGGGGTGAAACTCTGCGTCGCCTACCTGCATGAGGTTACTTGCGTAGGCTTGGCGCTCCACATAGGCGTTAGTGTTCCTCTTGATGGTTTTGAGGCTGTCTAGGTCTGTGCCAAGTCCCACCATGAGGCTTGTTCCGTAGGGCGTATTCTCATCTACATCCCATGGGAACATGGCTATCTGAGAGGTGTTGAACGTGGCTATTGGCTGTCCCCACTTCTTACCGAGATCCCATCCGTTGAGTCGGTTTCCGGCGGTGCTCCACCGAGGCTTCATATATTTCTGGTTTGGCATCAGTCTTATGTCGAAGAACGGGTCGAAGGTTTTCTCTGTGAAGCAGGTGCCGTACTTTACCATGCGTTTAGATACGTCGTTGAGGAACCGTTTTATCTGTATCTTTTTGTTGATTTTTTCGCATTGTAGCCATCCTTCAACGCTTTCAGAGTAGTTTTCCCATCTTTCTGCGTCTTTATTATACCTTTTAGCGGGGACGAGGAATATGCCGTCGGCTACGACTTGTCCGGCTATGCTGAGGATGGCTTGCTTGACCTTCGGGAACTCGTTGTAGTAGCGGCTCATGGTATCGCTGTATTCCTCGAAGTCAAACTGGGTGAATGAGATCGGTGAATCTACGCTATGCTGTGGAACTGACTTAAACGCCTCTAGGAAGCCCTGTCTGCCTCTCCGGGCGAGGCGAAGCAGCGGCGCTAACGGTGAACTCATCTGAAATACCCCTGTGGTCTACTGTGAAGCCCCCACGCTGCCAACGCTAAGCTGTTTACACAGTCGTCGTGCAGCCCCTCGGGGGCGTTGTATCGAACGTTGCCTGTCCGCGTCACCTCATAGGTGAACGCCTCAAGCTCGTTTCTCATGATGTCCCCATATATAGGATGAGTTTTAGGGACCATTACTTTCTGTTCGTCAAAGCAGAGCATAAGGTTCTCTATTAGCTCCTTCTTGCTCTGCGCCGTGTATTTGAACGGTCGGACAAGGATGCCATCTTTGCGTAGCCGCTCATAGAACTGGTCTCCGCCGATGCTGGTCGCGTCAAGCCACCATGTTCCGGGGAACCTTTTGTCGAAGCTCTTTATCTTGGCGTGCTGGGTGCTCCACTCTAGTTCACGCCACCGGTCCATGGCGACTAGGTTCCCAGTCAGGTTGTCGAGGGCGGTGGCTACGGTGAAGTCCTCTGTCCGAGCTATGTCGAGTCCCTTAGTGTAGCGGCGCTCATGCAGCCCAGAGTTGATATAGTCTCCGCCGTAGTATGGACGGAATACTGCACCTTCGTCTGTGAGGAACTCCGCCATTATCTCCTGTCTACGGATGATCTCTGGGAGGTTTCCCGCGATCTCGTCGATGCTGTCTTTCTTAATGTATCCGCCGCGTTCAAACGTGTTCTCGTAGCTGCTGAACTTCCACGACGCGTAGTTTGGATAAGTCTCTTGGTCCTGTCCTTTAAGCCATCCCTCGTAGAACCAGTTGCGTCCTTTGGGGGTTCCGATTGCTAGAACCCATCCACCGTAGTCCATCAATGAGGGTAGGAGTTCCTCGTTGTATCGTGCCTCTGGGAAGCTGCCTGCCTCATCTATGACCATGCCGTTAAGTCCGCTTCCACGGAGGCTGTCCTCTGTGTTCGCTGAGTGAAAATATATTTCGGTGCCGTTCTGTAACTCTATGTATGTGTAGACGTTCTGCCGCGAATAGAACCGCTTAAAGAACTCAGGCGGAGTCGCTCTGCGTATCGTCTGGCTCGCTGGAACTAGCTCCCTGTTTATCGGCGCTACCCACCAGTACAGCCCCGGTGACTTGCTCGGATGTTTCAGTCCCTCTAGGAGAAGCTTCATCCATGCGACTTCGTTTTTGCCGAAGCGCCGCCCAGCGGCGACGAAGTTGAATTGCTTGTCGCTTTCCAGTATGGGTACTTGTTTTGGGTGTGGACGCCACGTTAACTCCACTACGTTACTCTGCATCGGTATCGAACTTGGGTTTCTCGATTATTATCTTTAACTCTGTGTTTGCCTCTATCTGCTGCTCCTGTTTCGCGGGCATTATGTAGCGTGTCATCTGGACTAGGTTGCTGTCACTCATCGGCTTCTCATCATCCTCTAATCGCTGCTTAAGCCGCTTCCCTATGAGGTCACGTATCTCTTGTATCAATCCTTCACCCAACTTCCTCGCCTCACGGTTAACACCCAGTCTGACAATGTTAGCCCGCGCCTCATCTAGCCCAGTTATCCTCATAACGTCCTCTGTCGTGGGAACTCTGCCGGTCTCGCCCATCCATGCAACTACTTTGAGGCGGTGCGCGTCAGAGTTCTTCACTATATCCACCCAAACCGTATCGCTAACCCGAATATCGCTAAACTCACCGAGACAAGGGCTGCCGTGAACTTCATTAATAGGTTGCTGAAATCGATTTTCTGCTCAATCGCCGCAAGTTTAGCGTCTCGTGTCTTCTCTACCCCATTTACTCGTAGAAGGCATATGCGTTCCTGATGAATTTGATACTCCTTAAAAGAATCCTCTGTGACGTACCCCATCTCACCATCACCATCACCGACTATTATATCCGTTCACTCCTATAAGTTTTTGCTTAACCAAATTTAGAGACTAAAGCCGGGAAACCACAGCGCACGCGGACGATACTCCTCCGGCGCATCCTCCACCAGCGACACGAACCGCCCATTCTGCGGCTCATACACCCACATCTCCTCATCACTGTCTACCACGATGTTGTAAGCATGAGTGCTGCTCCACGCAACAAGCAGGGCACCCTGACGGTCAAGCCCCGCCCGCTGAAACGCTATGCTCATGAAGTCATACATGGTGGTGGCCCAGTTGTCGCAGTCTGAAATCTCCCTTATCCACCGCCTGCGAACCTCCCTGACGACAGGCTGAACCAACCCGAGGGCAGCCACCCACTCATCATACTGGTACGCGTAATACTCCTCGTCCGCTATCTTAACGTCGCCCGCAGGCAACTCGGCGATCCACGGGTCATATAGGATAGGCGTCCCCAGCACACACCCTATATCCGGTATCTGTATCGAAGCGTCCAGCGCTTCGCGGAGGTGAAGGTTGCAGGCGTACTGGGAGTCAAGCTCCCTGAGAAAGTCCCTTGCGAGCCGTATCTTCTCCGCGTCACACTCAACCAAGTCATCCGTCAACTTGTTGACGCGAACCAGATAACCGTCTCTCTCAGATTTGACTCGACTTAACTCAGACCGGACGCGCCCACAGAAAAGACTCTCCCAGAGACTCATCCAGACTCAACCAAGTTCTCAATAGTATCCACGGCACTCAACCCAGCGGTCAACGCGCAGACAGCCAGCGCCCGAAAATCCGGGAACAACGCTGTAAGCCATATCACTAGACCCGCCGCGCATCCGAGGAAAACCTCGTTCTTCAACGCGAAGCCGGTGCTAAGCCACACGCCGTCACGTTTATACTGGACACACATACGGAGAACCGAACCCAGCCCCCCGAAGCCCAGCGCCACCACCAGATAAACCACGTCCCCCATCCAAGGCTGCATCATACCAACAACTCCAACTCAACGTCACCAGGATATCTATACACACACTTACTGAAGCGACAACCCCGCCCAACCAGACCAGGGCAATCCCCACTACACGGATAGAAAAGGAAGACACCCCGGCTATGATCCGCCATAAACTGTCGGTGAGCCAACCCCACCGCCTCATCCCACTTATCCGCAATCAAACCCCACGCCTCTGAAGCGACCCCTCACCACGCCCATCCGACAACACCTCACCCACGATGAAGCCCCGGCTCACAACGTCAGCCACAGCCCAAACCTCCTCCACGTCCCGACACCACGAAAAACACTCACATAGGAAACCGCAGAGCAAACCATCATCCACGACGTTCACAGACTCACCGAGCAGAACATCCACATAGCCCCGCCCACTCAAGAACCGCCGAGCCTCCCGAACCATCGCATAGAACAGCCAGCCACTCATAGTATCCACTGACTCTCACCCAGAACTAGAGATGAGGCACTAAACACCAATACACCAGTAGATACAACGAACTCATATATAAAGCTATTGGTAAACTACCAAGGGTAAAATACCAATAAACATATAAATCCTTAAATACTTAAATGACTAAAACTAGGTGACATAAAAATGTTGACTATGGAAGAAATAGAAGCCATCAAGAAACTACATTCAGAAGGATACTTCGATAATAAAATAGCCCAAAAACTAAATCGACACCCAGAGACAATACGTAAATATAGAAGAAAAATGGGTCTCCCAAACAACTTCACCGCAAACATAAAAGAAAACATGCATAAAATACTCCGCAATAGACACCTACGAACACAGAAAAAAATAATTACAGAGTATAATAAAAACAACTGGGAAACATGGGAAGAACTATCAGAAAGACTAAACATGAAACCCCAAAAAATAAAAGAAATCGTAGGCAGACACCTAACAGAAAAATGCAGAGCCGACGAGAAAAGCCCATTTAAACCATTACTACCAGAATACAAACAACCATAAATATAGAAAACCTTAAATACAACCTAAACAAAGAAATAGCGATGACTACCTTCGAAGAATTCATAAGAGCACTAAGCTACAGACAACCCCTAAGACAACACCTAGACCAACTCGAAGCCATAGACAACTTCTACAAAGACTCAACAAACTTCCTAGAAGACGCCACATCAGACTTCCTAAAACTAGACGAAGAAAAACACCTAGACAAATACATCCTATACCTCAGAGAAAAAGAACAGCAAATAGAACAACAAATACAAGAAGACATACAGAAACTCCTACCAGAACAAATATACAGACACACAATAGACTACTATAAAGACAAAACAACCCAACCCACACCACCCAACATAGGAGACACATGGCCACGCTAAATAACCAACCATTAAACAAAACCCAAAACTCTTTCTGAATATAACCAATAACTCCTATAAGCCTTGTTTTGGGTCCCATTATTGTTTTTTGATCGTTAGGGGGTGGGGGTGTTGTTGTTGTTTGTGTGCTGTGTATAGCTGTGTGCTGTGCTGTGTATCTATGGATCAATGTATCTGTGCTGTGTGTTATATGAGAAAAAGGATAAAGAAAGAAGGGTTATCTGTGGATGGTTTGCACGCTTAGGGTTGTGTATCCGTTCGCGTCTAATGGCTCTCCATCCCTGTATGGTTTGGGTTTAGCTAGCTTGGCCCTAAGATACTTTACGCACCAGGGATCGTTCAAGTCCTCTAGGGGTATATTCAGTTCTTGGGCTTTGGCTTCTAGCTGTTCCTTTGTTATCTTCATTTTCTTGTTTCACCTATGTACTCTTTTAGGTTGAGAGGATTTAAATGTTTCTGTGCATACAGTAGGTTATCTATCTCTTGTGTCCTGTCTATGGCCCTGTTAAGCTGCTCATCTAAGCATTGAATTAACAGCTCTAGTACAGTTATCTGCTCAGTATACCGAAATTCACTCATAGATCAAAGAATATATCTGTACAGTATAGGGTTTATGGAACATGGATATAGGTTATTGGTTTGTATTATTGGGTGTCCAATGTTAGAAATTGTTTACATTTTGGTTAAAAAGGTTTATATTTGTGTTGTGTGTATAGGGTGTAGGTGTATAACATGGAAATAGAGATTAGCCGACATGAAGATTTAAGGCTGTTGTCTCATATAATAGATGTTGATGTAACCGAAAATAAACTAGTTAGAGTCTTTCAAGACTTTAGTTGTAAATGGACAGATGAGCCCGTTTTGTTTCAGCCTTTCACGGCCTTAACCAAACATTAACCCTTTTTTTCTCCAATAGTTTTTTATATTTGTTTGTTGTAAAGTGTCAAAACGTCCATAAGTGTTAAATATCTATGAGACTATTATATGGTGATCTATGATGAAGTGCGAGAAATGTGGATCACCAACAGTGAAAAGAAAATATAAGATAATTGGAAATGATGGTATAGGTAGATCAGTTTATCTTTGTACCAAATGCCCTCACGCAACATTAAAATAATCTTTTGACGCAAACAGTCACAACCTTTAAATAGTGTTTATGGTTCTCTGGTATCGGTTAAACATGACCACTAGAAAAGCGGATAGTCTCCGCGTTGATGCACTTCTGTTAACTCCGATTGATTACGATTGGAGTGAACATGAATACGAAAGGGAATGGGAAGTTATCCAACCTTATGATGATACTGACTTCGAGGAAATATCTGGGGACGCTTACGAGTATTCAGATAAATGTGAGAGAAAACTAGGGTATGGTAGTTATGAGGACATGGAAGAATCTAATCAGCCTATGATGAACTACGTTTATCCGTTGCCAGATTCTTATGACCCCGGGGATGCCAAGAAACTTAAAGATGTAAACCTATGCCTCGTTTACTTCGCACAAGATAATACTTACGGCATGGCTCTAACTGGTGGAGGAATGGATCTAAGTTGGGATATATGCAGAGCCTATATAGCATTAGGACAGTACCCCCCGATTCACTTCCGTTTACCACGATTCGCCGGTATGTCTAAGAGCAAAAGAAACCTTGATGTGATAAGAGCTTGTGTTAAGGGCCGACGTATTGTTAAGCAGTGGATCGATAACGATATAAAAGACTTCAAACGAGTTAAGGATGGGCTAGTGAAGAGAACTAAGGGACTCACTTCCAAATAATCTAATCTCTTTTTTAAATTCTTTATTGTGCATAAACTTTTATAATCACAAGTCTTAAATAATTCATAACGGTTAATAAACTAAATGCCTAAATGTCCTCGGTGTGGTAAATCTGAGAATGTTCACTCCGACGAGCTTCATGTTAAGTGGATTCATATGTGTTATAATTGCGGTAAACAATGGTGGACTGATAAACCAAGAGAAGCCTGGATTTCACGAGATCAACCCACTCCCCAAGACATAGAATATAATAAATGGTTAAAACAACATTTAGAGAATCAGAGACAAAAATCTTAGTTCAGATTAAACAATAACTTTATATGTTGACTAGGCTTATACTCTTTGGGTGAGACTTTGGATAACCAGGGGGTGAAAGGGTTTTACGCATATCTTTCGCGGTTTTCCCCTTCCACATACACACCTATCCGCTACACCTATCCTGGTGATGAGTGTGGCCTCACCCACCCCCCAAAAAGTGATAAGAAGTGATTGGGGGTTAGTGTTTCACCGAAACCTTTTTATATTTTTTTAACGCTCTTAGTTGTGGATAAACAATGAATAAACAAATATTATATCAGAGATATGTAGAAAGTAACGGGATCAGAAAATATGACATAAGGACAACGATGCAGTTTGATGATGATCTCATATCAGAAGATAATGCTAGGGCCATGTTCCTCGACTTTCTAAAAGATCGCATCAATGATCCCGAACCTCTTATAATAGTTGACATTGAAAGGTGAAAATGATGAAGGCATATAGATTCAAAGCACAAGACGAGGACGGGGAATATTACTCTGTTATGTATGCTAACTCTGAAGAGGAGGCAAAAGAACTAATCGAGGAAGAAACCTTGGAATTTGATTGGTTCTGTGAGTTTGAAATAGAACTTGACGAACCCAAGGTTCTGATGATCGCAAGTTATGATACTTGAGGTTAAACAAAGATGACTTTAACATGGGAAAACAAACTTTTTGACCTTGATCACTGTTACGAGATTATTAGACAAAGCGAAACCTATGGTATGAAGGGGGTAGCTAAGACAGAGACGATTCAAGAGTTGTTCGATGAGGCGGTTATAAGGGAGTTAATAATGAAGGGACGTATCTGGTCCCCCCGCCCGGGATTCCTAAAAATCCTAGTTGGTGCAGAACAATGAATAGCGAAAGATCGAAACTCTGTGAAAACTGCAAAATATTTGGTATATGTCATGAACCACAAAAATATATTGCTCAATCCTGCATCCACTTCGTCGGAAATTTACCACAAGGCTTCGTAAAATATAGAAACGTCGCCATAAAGTTTGTTCCTAATAATTGGAAGGGACATAGGGGTTATTTTGTAAGAAAGTGGGGGCGCGAATGGATTATGCCTAATACTTGGGAGTGGAACGTAAGGAATGGCGATATTAAACTATCTACAACGATAGATGATGAATAGTTATAATGGAGGTGAAAGAATGAATTGGAAATGCGTGTTGGGTTCTCATAGTTGGGAACATAAACTTATGCCTGTTGTGGGCTTGTTTAGAGATACCCAAGTTAGGGTTTGTATACGTTGTGGGCGACATGAAACGATGAACAGAAACATGGTTTACCAAAAACTTGACCCATATGAGTATGACTTAATTGCTTACAAGTATTGGGGTGCGGGAAAATGGGGGCAATGGTTAGACGAGAAGTTTCTAGGTATTTCACATAATGAATTTACTTTGGAAGAGGTGGAAAAGGAATATGGAAAACAGATATTATCATAATGTTTACTACGACTTTAAATGGTGTCCAAGGCTTGAGAAGTGGATTCGCCCATTTGTTGCTGAAACTCAATGTTTTCCAACAACAAAACCACCATGCAAAACATGTGTGATAGTTGATACTAAAGAATGAAAACCGTTAAGCTCTTTGTTTTGGTTTTGAAGTGGTTTGCACTCGGATTCATAGCAACCACATTCCTATTAGAATCAGGGATATGGAAACCTTTATAAACTCATAATCTTACTGTAAGATTTGACCAAAATGGGAAAAACAGTTTATCTGTTAGTTGAAGGAGAAGACCTATATGCGCATAACAGTATAGATGAAGCATTAGAGCGACATAAGACGCTCTCTAGCTTTATCTTGAGTGATGCGAGCTTGGTATCTTTATCCTTCAATAAGAAAGAAGAGAAACTTGAACCGATTCAAGTTGATCTTAAGGAAATAGCCAAACACTACAACGGTGAATAATTTGCCGTATGTTGAGGTTCCAATCGACAAGATTGAAGACAACCCATTTCAGACACGTAAAGAATATGACAAAGACGCCGCTCTTAGTATTGGCACTTCAGTTTTAAAAGCACGGCATGGATTACTTCAAGCACCATTAGCGCGCCCCCACCCTGAGAAGACGGGTTTTTATCAACTTGGTTTTGGACATGGACGCATTGCAGGATTAAAAGAGGTTGGAGTAGAAACCGTTACTCTTAGAGTAGAGGATATGACTGACTCTGAGATGAAAAAATATGTTCTTATAGAGAACGTTAATCGCAGTGATTTAACTGATGACGAGATGTGGGACGGGTTAGAACAATTCAGAAAAGATAAAGGCTGGTCGGGAAAAGAACATAATTTCCAATCTATGATGACGACTGAAACGGGGGTTGACCCCACCACAATTCTTAGACATTATAGAACTAAACCAATTTTAGATGCCTTAAAACTCTTCCATGGAAGAGTTTCAACTAGATATGCCTCTATTGTTCTGCCAATTTCTAATCAATATGATAATGAAATAGCTGTAAAGGTTCTTGAATGGGCTACCAAAAAGGATTGGGGGGCAGTTACTTTTGATAAGGTGCAACAAAATCTTAGAAAGTTTGATGAATCCGTCTTCTATGATATCCTCGAATTCAAGCCGGGAACCGAAGTCATAGCAAAACTAACTGAAACAATAGACCTGTTTACCCCCGAAGAACAGAAACAAATCCTTGAACAAATACGAGTGCGACGATACAATCAAGAGGATGCAATAAAATTCATTGATCGTGTAATCAAAGGAGATATATCCCAAACTACTGAAGTAAAAAACGAAGCCGAACAAATCATGAAAGATTTCAACGATGTGGCAACAGATATTGTGGGGTGGGGATTCAATCATTTTATGATCCTAGGAGAACAAAGGTGGCAAGAAGCCTGTGAAATATTCACAACAATCGAAGATAAGATGCGGTGGTTAAAAACTAGGGGATGGGAGAAATAAGTTTAGTATCACGGCTAGAGGATGAAGTCAGTTTTATGTTAACTGATTTACTTGAAAAAGGGTTGAACCCAACAACTCAACAACTTATGCAGATTACGTTTCAATCACAATATAACTCTGACTCACGAAAACAGCGAGACACAATTTATGGCATAATAATAAGACGAAGGGATGCAGCTATCTTAGACTTTGAATATTATGCCGCTTCTCCCGAATTCACAAAGGATATGGCATCTATAGACTATTATAATCATCCCGAAGAAATAACCGATGAATACGCAGAATATGATGCAAGACTTTATGAAGGATTCTTTGGGACAGAAACAAAAACATTAAAACAATTTAATGAAGAATTAAAATCAGTTGCTATTTTATGGGACAAAAAAATAAAGGAGTTCTCTGAACAAGGAAATAATCTTGTAGTTGCTACGGGTGGTCCTAAATCTCGATGGAAAATCCCTAGTTATTGGGGATGGGCTATACGAGAACGAGATTTATATGTGATAAGTGCAAAAATAATAGTAAAGCAACTCAAACGAGGAATCGGCACTAAGGCGCTACCTAATACAACCCAAACACGAGGCGCATTAACATTAACTACTGAGGTACAAAAGGCACTAGAGTATAAATCCAAAATACCTCAATAACTTTTTTCTTAGTTGTGTTAGAACAGTCATAACATTTAAATAGGTCTTAAACTATTTTATTCTTGTCTAGCGTAAAATTACCGGTGGCATCCCTTAGCGTCGGTGGGGCGCTTCAAACCACAGAGCACGACAGAAGCCGACTGCTCTCATGTTTATGGTGGGAAGTGTGGGTTGCTAGACAACTTATCTTTGTTGTACTTGAACAGTCGCAACCTTTTTATAGTTGTTTAAACTTAATGATTCTGATATGTCTGAGCAGACGTTTGAAGACAAAGTGGTTCTACACTTAGAGACCATTGAACGGAACATCACACAGATATTCCAGAAAATAAACGAAGTAAACGGAACCCTAGATTATCTGCGTGAACAGTCTCTCGATAAAGAGTTTAAGACACCGAAGCCACCGAAAGAGCCAAAGGTAGAGGATCACGTAGACACGGGGCCGCCCACCAAAGATGACCTTATTGCGGTTCTCGGGGACGGCGTGTTTGATACAGACTTGGAGTATGTGGCGGGAGGGTTGGCGATAAAGACGCGTAAGTATCTCAAAGACCTTTGGGATGGTTACAATGATACACTTAAAGAGTTTAAGTATGGCTGGCATAGTGACAAGGAAGCCAAAGTGTATCAGTGGGAGTATGAGTACAAGAAGGCTTCCGATAGGCCCAAAGGTGAGCCTAAGAAGGCAAGCCAAGACTGGAAAAAGATGAAGGGAAAAGGCAAAGGCGGAACATGGAACTACACTGATCAGCAGCCTGAGATAGTGGATAAGATGAATGAGAAGAACCAGTACGAGGACGCGGATTATCGCTACAGTTTATATGGTGACGTTCTTCCTGAGACGGGGCTTCCTAAGTTTATAAGTCGTTGGCCCAAGGATTAATCGATACCCTTTTATATTTCCTTAACTCTTTTCTTAATCATGAGTGAAGAAGAGAAACAAAAATATATCAGAGTCTTTGACATAGAGCAAGCCAACAAACGGTACGGGGAAGGCTACCGAGTTCATTCATCCATCGTCAGAGTCTTTCAGGAAGACTTATCGGGATGCATTATTTCTGATATCAGTTACCTTATGAGTCTCACTAGCGAAAGCAAATATGATAACATCTCAAACCTATTAGATGTGTCACCGGAACAGGTTGACGAATACTTGGCGAAAGGCTACATTGTGACTGACTCATGGAGTAAAGTTGTCAGGATGGTGAAGAAAAACGCAGTCAGTGATAGAGAAGTTCAAGAGGGATAACTGGGAGGAAACAGAGGACGCTGACAGACATTGGCTGAAAACCACCTTAATGAGCTTGAGAACCTCAACAAGCTACGCAACTACTTCCAACCCCCAATCACGCAGCACGAGGCGGCGAACACCGTGAACCAACTGATAGCGGCGGGATACGTCCAACAATTCATAGCGGATTACGTCGGAGTGGCACCCTCAACAATCACCTACCTCAAAACAGCAGGCCAACACATCACAGAGGAACTGTGGCCCCACATCGAGGAGCAGGGATGGGCGCTACAGAAAACCTATTTCATCAGCTTCCTACCCCCGGAGCAGCAGTTGAAGGTTATGAGACATGAACAGGAGTACGGGGGGCTTGAGGAGGAGGGATGGAAAAAGTTCATGGGGTTTGATAAATACGGAACCACTCCGATCCAGGATGGTGATCTTGTGGGTGACTCGATTAAGAGAAAGATAAAGTTAAATAATGGTTCAAAGCAAACTATCACGGAGGAAAAGTGATGGTGTTCATTGTTAGGTGTCGAGACTGTAAACATTGTGTAGAACAGTTTGATGATGATTATGGTCCCGCGCTGCCTTGGACTTGGAAATGCGCCAAGGGACATGGTTATCGTCACGGAGACGAATATTCCTGTGTCGAGGACTTCAAGGAGAAATCATAGTTTAAGGAGAACAAAGATATGATTGAGACGGGTTATTTTGCGAAAATAAAAACTTATCCTGAGACAGATTGGTTACTATGTGTTGCTAGGAAATATCCGTGGTTCGTGAAACAAGGTAAGATGACTCATATGATTGAACTTGCACCAAGTAACGAATTACTGAAGGATTGGAAAGAAGGCAGTATAACTTGGGAAGAATACGAGGAAAGATATAGATCAGAATTATCTTCCTCTAGTTTAGCCAGAAATGGAATTGCTTGGATAGGATTAAAAGACGCCCAAGGGGAAACGGTGAGGCTTCTCTGTTGGGAAAAGGAACCACCGTGTCATAGGTTCATCCTTAAAGACATGATAGTTGATGGTGAAAAGTTATAAAACAAAATTTAACAACCCTTGAAAAAGACATAATCCGAGACTACTATGAAGAATTACAACTACCCGAGTTCTCAGACGATCCCCACGAAGCCTTAGAGATAACTCAAAGCCTATTAATCCATTTAATCAAAGAACATGGATTATTCAAGGAATCATAGTTGGGGGTAAAAGGTGAAACGTGATACCAAGGCTGTTCTAGTTCTTCTAATTCTTGACACTCTTTTCTTTCTTTATCTCTTCATCCAGAAATTGTTAAGATACTATAAGGGAATAAATATATAAGGATAAGGTAAATAAAGTAAATAAGGTAAGGTATAGGAAGTAGAGTATAGTGAGTACACAGTTTACAGGATACGTATCCTCTGAATCAATAATAGAGACATTTAGATTGGTAGCTAAACAATCAGGGAAAACCATGACTGCTTGCTATGATGAAGCCCTCATAGAGTGGATAAAGAAAAACAAGGGAGAGAACATCACCCTCGTATTGGAGCCACGAGCCAACGAGGACTTGGTTGCACTTGCCTCCATCGTCTACGAAATGCTTAAAAACCGTGAGGAATAGTCTACTCCATGGAAAGCGGGTTCTACGATTTTATTCATGATGGTGGCAGATATGAGGAAGAGTATTTCTCAAATAAACCCTTTTTCACGATAGATTATCATGATCTCTATGAGTGGAACCCAGATTTTAGTTTAGTTATCCTAAACATATTTCCTCGGCAGCTACCGAGGCTAGAGTCCACCACAGGGAAACCCATCCGGTTCATCAATCTCATAGAGACTACGCCAATACGGAATATTAACAGCGGCAACATCAATCAACTCATCCAGACACAGGGAATCGTGACCCGGGCCACCCTCGGCAGAAGCCAACTAAAAACGGCGACATGGATATGTAGAACCTGTGGTGGGAGGCAGGAAGTTGAGCAGGACACCCAGTTTCTCAAGAAGCCGGTTGAGTGTAATGTCTGTCAGAAAAAGGTTCAGTGGGAACTCGATTTAGAGCGAAGCAAATACATCGATTATCAAGAGGTACATATACAGGAGTCACCCGATCAACTGCCACCGGGAGAGACACCTATCACTTTCTCAGTCACCTTATTAGGGGACTTGGTTAAATCTGCGAACCCAGGGGATAGAGTTAACATCGTCGGCGTGGTGTCTGTTGAGCAGGCTTCACCGACGGATAAGAAACTTGAGCTTAAACGAACCCTCATCGCCAACAACGTTGAGGTTATTAACAAGGATTTAGAGCTTATGGATTTCACCGAGAAAGACCTATCAGAGATAACAGAGTTAACGAAAGAGGATTATCTCTATGAACATATCGCACACAGCATCGCACCAAACTGCTACGGATATGATCACATCAAGAAAGGAATAGCATTAATGCTCGCCGGAGCGGAACGGGAGCAGCAAGGACTTACGTGGAGACGAGGAGACAGCCACATCCTGCTCGTAGGTGATCCCGGCGTCTATAAGAGCCAGTTTCTTCAACTCACAAGCAAAATAGCCCCACGCGGGATGCTCACCACGGGACGCGGCTCAACAGCGGCGGGATTGACGGCGGCAGCCATCAGCGACGGCGACGGATGGGTTATAGAGGCAGGGGCTATGGTGCTTGCGGATAAGGGCGTTTGCTGCATTGACGAGATGGATAAGATGAAGGCTCGTGACAGGGATGCGATCCACCCCGCTATGGAGCAGCAAGTTGTTATGAAGAATGCTGCGGGTAAGAACGTTATCCTGAATAGTCGTTGCAGTGTGTTGGCGGCGGCTAATCCCATTCATGGGCGGTGGAACGAGTATCAGACTGTGGCGGAGAACCTTAATCCGAAGAAGTTTCCACCCACCCTTCTAAGCAGATTCGACCTAGTATTCATTATCCTTGATAAACCCGATAAAGAGGCTGACCGCGAGGTAGCTCGGATAATATTGAACACTAGCACCCGACCCACTATGGAGCCGATACCGCCAGCCCTTCTCAAGAAGTATTTTAGTTATTGTAAACAGGTTAAACCAAAGATTAATGAACAGGTTATGGGCTATGTGGAGGACTACTATGTGGAGCTTCGCCGACGTAATAAGGATAACAGTGCAGTCGCCATAACGCCCCGCCAACTAGAATCTATACGTCGCCTCATATTCGCCTCAGCACGGCTTCATATGAGGAAGGTGGCTACGCTTGAGGACGCTAAGAACGCGTTAGAGCTATTCGAGAAAAGTATGACAGATGTGGGCGTAGACCCGTTGACAGGCAAAATGGATATAGACTTGCTTGAGGTGGGTCAGAGCAAAACCATGACAGACCTCATACTAGTCATAGAGCGCACCGTTAAACAGCTTCGCGAGGAGTCCTCGGATGGGCGGTGTGGGGAGGATGAACTTGTGATGCGGGTTAACCGTATGGGTGTGGAGGAGGATAAAGTCAGGAGCATGTTGAGGAAGATGGAGCGGATGAGGCCGCCATTGATCTATACTTCGATGGGCTGCGTGTATCCCTGCTAACCGATAGCCTTTTATATTTGTTTAAACCTCTTTTTGGTGGATGACAGTACAAGAAGTTGAGATATTCATCAGAAGCACAGAAACGGGGCAAGTTACGGAGAAACGAAAAACAGTTTATGATATAGCCATCGGAGAATCCCTTGAGATATGGGTGAATGATAGGCTAGAGTATGAGCATAAACCAGAGGAACCGTGGATTGTAGAACCTAGCGCCGACAAGGAGTACCGAACCAAATGGTAGAACGCGAACTAGATTTCCACACCAAATACGGCATACTCTGTGCTACGGTGAAGCGGGTACGCCAGATATGTGACAGACACGACTTCAACATATGGCAGGTCTACAAGGAGATAGAGAACGCGGTGTTCACCGACGATGTGGAGGAGGCTATAAAGTATGAGTGATGAGGACAAACAATCAGAAAAACAATGTAAACGTATTGGGGAATGTCCATGTTTAATATCTGAGTTTGTTTATAGAATGGCGTGTTTAGGTGGAATGAAGTCTACTTATTGTCCATTGAATTATCGCACGAATCACAGGGTTCCCCGTGAATGGAGAAATCTTAGTTCTGTATCAAAAGAGATAGCGGGGGAAAGTTAATGGGATTCTTGGGAAAACTATGGAATGCAGTTATGTATTGGTTTTGCTGGACGGCGTGGGTTACGCTACTTCTAATTGCTGTTGATTCAGCGATAAAAGGCAAACTTTATACTGTCTTTGATGGCATCATTTGGCTTATGCTATTTTCATTATTTTCTTTTGCTTCATACATGATATTGAAGGAGGATATAAAAGATGAGTTCTGACAGTTCATATTCAAAAGAGATTTCGGAGGAGGAGAAATGAGAAAGATAGAAAGATATGAAGACGAGTCCGATGAGGATTGGGCTGAACGATTCGCTGAGGAGATGGAAATAGCCAATGACGTAGAGTACACACAGTATATGGTTCATCAAGACGATTACGAGGAAGATAGACTTATCATAGAATACGTTGGCAAAGACAGTTGGACATGGAAGGAATACCCAGAAGGCTCATTTACCTGTAAACAGGTTCTCGAATGGAAGCGGAAAGCAGAGCAATGTGATATGATTCTTCCTATGTTAAAGAAGCTAATTGGTGACTCTGAGCCTCTTATAGATATCCTAGTTCAGAAGGAAGAATCATAATGACCCTTGAGGAATACCGTGAAAAACTATTAAAGGACATCCGTTTCTGGAACCGAATATTAGAGGAACCCGACGGATCGGATAAACAAAAATATGCCCTTCAAGAAATGATTCATGTAGCCACATCAATTTATTATGATTTGGGAAACATCACAATCCGGGAGGAACAATCATAATGGCATCTTATGGTGGACACTGGTTACTGAAATATAGTTGGTTTTATTGTCCCAGGTGTGGCGAGAAACACGACGCAACTGCTAATAAGTGTAGGAAATGTGGATTAGATTTCACCGTAAAAGAGGATAAGACTTTGGGAGAAAGTGTCATAGATGGTAATATCGTTTAGCGTCCCCGAAGCTAGAAACCAACTACTCAACGAAGGCGAAGTTTACACCTACCGATGGCACCGAAGAAAGACTACGGGAAATAATTGGGCTAACTCTGGGCGAGGAACTAAGAAAATCGCTGACGTGTGGATATGCGAATATTTCCAAGCAGAACCTAATACAGCATTAGCACCCTATCAACATAAAAGCGGATTCAAGAGTCTAGAAGAATGGCAACAAAAAATCCAGAACATGAAGCCAAGGAACCAAGATGACCCTGGTTGGCTTTATCATGTGATAGTTTACCCTAAAGTGAGAGATAATGAATGAATCTGATGCCGCTGGAACCATTGCGTTAATAAACTTCATTATAACCATGATTTTTGGTTATTTTGTTCTTTGGCTTATTAAGGGTGTGTGTAAAGATGCGGTACGAGAAGTCTTAAAAGAAGAAAAGTTGACTGTTGTAGATGAACAGTCATGAATTGTTATATCTGTGGAAGAAAACTTAATATAAAAAACGTGATTCATATGGCGATCTACGAGAACTATGGTGGACGCATAGATTACATGTGTCTAGGTTGTTATAAGAAAACCAAGAAACTTAAGAAATTCTTAGTTGAGGCAGAACCCTCATAAACGATAGAGTTATATACGCCGTGATATTATTGATAAATATGAAAACCTGTACCAAATGCGGTGAAACTAAACCCTTATCAGAGTTTGGTAACTCAAAACATACAAAAGACGGTAAGACAGTTTGGTGTCTTCAATGTAAGCGTGATTATGCTGCGGAATATAGATTAACGCCTGCGGGGGTTTATCAGAATATTAAGGGCGGCGCTAAATTTTATGGAAAACATGAGTGTAATATATCTCAAGAAGATTTTGTTGAGTGGTATGAAAATGAACTAAAGGTCTGTGCATATTGTGGGGTTCCAGAAGAATTATTAGAAAGATTCCTTAGCCAATATACTTCTCGTTATGCTAGGTTTACTATTGATTGTATAAATCCAGAGTTGGGATATACAAAGGGTAATCTTGCTCTTGCATGTGATAAATGTAATGCTACGAAGAATAATATATTTTCTTTTGATGAGATGAGGGAAATAGCGCAGAAATATATTAAACCCAAGTGGAAAAGGTTGGCAGAACAATCATGAATATAGAATTAAAGGAATTGATAGAAAAGTTTCTAGAAACGGAAACCGACGAACCACTCATACCAGACAAGTTCTATGAGTGGGCAGTAGAACAAGCAGACTTTCAACTAAAATTAAGAAAAGCATTAGAGATGTTGGCTGAGGCAGAACAATGAAACTGTTTGAAGAACAGGAACCTTGTTATTTTTGTGGTGGAGTGGGAATAAAGCATCATCATCATATAATTCCTAAGAGCATGAGAAAATATGTTGAGGGTGATTATGAACTTACCATACCTTTATGCCCCACATGTCATGTGAAATTACATGGATTAATGAAGCCCTTAGAAGCTGGGATAACCGAACTAGCTAGGAAACAGTTTGAATTAAAAAAGTCATTTTTGGAGCCTTGGACAGAGACGCAATTATTTAAATTGGCGGTAAATATGCATAAGACGAAATGATGGTTGTGAATTAAAATATGAAAGACAAATGGTTCAAGAAATTCATAGGCTACTGGTACGTAGCAACCGGCGGCCTACTGTTCATGCTAGGGTTCAGCTACCCATATTACGCGATCACCCCCTACACGATGTGGGGCACCCTCATGATGGGGTGGGGCTTAAACAAAATCTACGAAATAATGGTCTGGGGAGAAGACCAATAGAAACAAATATATAGAGGCTTCTCCCTTATAAACATTATGCCGACTCTGCCAAGCGATACTGCTATCTGCAACCGAATAGAGTCCCTCAAAGACACCCATCTACGCATGATGTTCAAATATATGAAGAAAACCCTCGGCAGAGTCAGCGAAGTCGCAGGCAAATACGCTCCCCACCGAGACGACGTATTCTATGACACCGATGACAGAACAGGGGAAGAGTATGTGTTGTTCGCCGTCAAGACGGCTAAACGCAAAGGGCGGCTCCGACCCGTGTGCAGACCGATCTCAACAAAATATGATGCATGGGTAAAAGAGGTAGCCGAATATTTCTCAGGATATGAATCTGAGCATCCTTGGCTTCTCCATGAGAACCCTGAGACCTCTAAAAAATATGCTATGGATTATGCTAGTGAGATGCTTGACGGACTTCACTGGAACATGATCGACTACACAAAATCCATTGAGATACCCTATACCAAGGAACAGGTTCTTCATGAGCGGCTTGGAGACAGCGGCTACCCAGAGTGGCTCATCGACCTCGGCGACGGAGTGAGGGCGTGGACGCGTTACCGAGACTATGTGAAGCAAAGCATGAAGGTGGAGCAGAGATGGAAACCCGCGACGAGCCACGTCCTACGGAAACGGGAGAGCCTCACCCTCGACATGGATTACGGTTTCGACCCAATCGATCTCGCATATATTGGGGGGTGGACAGAGCACAGCCAACAGGACAACGTGCCAGCCGCCTTGAAGCACTATCTCTTCCTAGACCTTCAGAGCGCCAAGGACACACTGCCTATCTTGAAGCGTCAAGGTATGCGGTATTTCCGCAAATTATTAGTCCCATTAGACGTGCTGAACCGATAACTTTTTATATTCGCTAAACTATTCTACCGTGGTACAGTTTGAAACTAGACCTATCAAAAAACGGATTAAACGCACTCTACCTCCCATGGCAACAAACCCTCCTAAGACACCTCACCACACCACCCTACCCCGAACAGAACAGCAGAGACCTAGCCGAATACCTAGAATCCCAGGGACAGGGGCGCTCACAGGCGAACATCGTCATATACCTCAATGGACTCTACGACGAGGGGCTGGTAGAACGCGCAGAGGCACGCGGCCCCGGCGGAAAAACCTATCTATATAGGGCTAAGGGGAACCTGCTTGAGCTTCTCACATTGATCCATGGCAAATATCTGTATTGGTATAACGGCTTTTTCAAGGAGGTGTGTCCAGGGGAACCTTATGAGAAGGGTATAGTTAATCATGGTTTAAAGGGAAGTGTCATAGAATGAGTTTTAAGAGTACGGAACATGAGTTTGAATCTGGGAACGACATTATAAAGATAATAGAGTTTCCGTTCTATCCAAGTGAAAAAACACGCGGGGAGTTCCTTCCTTATAAGGGTTATGTTGATGAAGTTCATGTCGGGGGGAACCCTGAAATGGAGCAGACGCTTTTTCTTGGAACAGATGACTCTTTATTTTGGGTGAAGGGAAACCATGAATTTATCCAAAAACTAGAAGATGCTATAACCAAGTGGAAGGAACAATGGAATCTTAGTTCTAATCAAACAGAGAAAAGTGAAAATAATGAATGATGAAGAATTATTAGCGGCAATCTTAGAAGGGATGCCAATACTCCGTTGGTTTGAAACAAGAGAAGAAATAATAGACTTTCTTAAGTTAAACATCGAGACAATAAATAGTACAGATACAAGTTATGATAGTTTATCCGAAACAAAGACAAAGGAGTTAGATAAATGAGGGCTTCTAGTTATAAGAACTACACAGTTAGTATAGTGGATAGATCATGCAACGCCATCACGACAGAGGGGATTTATATCTTTGACTCCGAATATAAGGCTAGAATGTTTTTTCTTCTTTTATCTGAATTGGCTAAAGAAGTTGAGGGAGAGTTAAAAGGTGAGTTCTGACAGTTCATACCCAAAAGTCAAACAACTGATGAATATGGGGTTCACTAGACTTTGGATAGATGATGACTTTGAGGGATATATTCAATTTGATGGCACCAGTCACTATGATATATTCACTAAAGAAGGAGCAATCATTGGAAGCTTCTGTCCACACGGTTTAGGTCATATAAAAGAAGGGGAAATTTATGATAGTTCACCTACAACAATCACGGAGAAAGAAGAATGAAATGTAGTGTTTGTTCAGAAAAAATAGACTCAATACAAACAATTCTTGATTCCGTTTCTCAACCCTTATTTGATGATGAAACGAGAGAATGGGTTATCTGTATGGGATTCCTTGAGAAATGTCAACCATGTGGTCATTTTATAGGGGAAGGCTTTGGGGATGTAGAATATTTTAAAACTCAATTAGAGGCTCAAAAATATGGTGAATCCTTGGCACCTAAAAGAGGACAGGTTGTATGATACTTTATACCAAAGTGAGATAGAATGAATGAAAAACTAAAAAACAGAATACGGGGATTGATTGGTGCATCAAAGAAGGGACCCATAACCCATTTCACAGGAGAACCAACATCAATTCCCGAAACACCACAACCGAAACCAATCTTTGTTTCTACTAAAGAATGATAGTTCTAGGTAAAGAAGGAGAGGTGAAAACATGGGAAGAAGACAGAGTAAGGGAACCCCGAAGCACGACGGCTCAGGCAAAGGCACCAGAGCCAACAAGGGACGCGGCGGCTGCGAGGAACCGGAGAAGACGGGGAAGGGACGACGACTCACATCCGAATAGAGTATTGGGACAGCAGCATGATGGGATGGAAGCCGATGCCTGTTGAGAACATTCAGCACTGGGAGGGAGAGATAATAGTTAAATATGGGAGGTTCCGTATATTGGTGGAAGGAGAGATAGTATATGACTCTAGAGGATACCCCTGAAGTCCCCCGAAACAAATTGGAGTTAGGTGACGCCGTGGTGGAGGTTCAGCCCGGAATAGCGAGCGACATCATGCCCCAGTTACATATTGCCAATCATTACAGTTTCCCGATCTACTATTATGTACAGGTTATTGACGCGAACCCAATTTCAGGCACCGAAGAACACATAATCATACATTTTGGGCCTATCAGTAGGCGTGATGACTTTGCGCCACCATAATACTTATAAACTCAAGCGTAGTTTAACTAACGTTGGGTTGGGCTAATTTTGAAGGTTATTAAGGCAATACATAACTATGAAAGCAGAGAGGACTCTACAGCCCACGTCGTCGGGTTCGGAGACTTTCACCGAGGAAACCCGTGGTTCGATGAAGACCACTTCTATAGAACCCGTGACTGGATCGCAGAGAATAATTGTTATGTTGTGTGCATGGGGGATTATGGGGAATGCATAAACTCTAAAGACCCTCGACATGACTATAATGCGATAGACTGGGAGTACGCGACACCTGATAAACAGTATCGTAAAGTCTTAGAGGATTTAGAGCCAATTAAAAACAAGATCATTATGATGCTGGACGGAAACCATGACTACGGTTTCTGGAAACGCCATAACCATAACTATGTGAATTGGTTGGCAACAGATTTAGGCGTCCCCTACGTGGGTGTATCAGGATACATTCTCTTCAACTTCACCAGAAAAATAGGGAAGGGAAAAGAAAGCCACATCTTCCGAATATTCGCTCACCACGGGTGGAGTGGGGGGCGTACAGATGGGTACAAGGTTAAAGTCATTCACGACATGAAAAACATATTCAGCGACCCACACCTATACCTCATGGGTCACACACATATGAAGGGCGAGGTTTTCCCCACAACCCGTCTCTACGTGGACGCCAGAACCGCCAAGATAAGGGAATACACACAGAAATACTTCTACACAGGCTCATACATTAAAGGATATGAGGAGGGAATCGGCAGCTACGTGGAGGCTCGGGCCTATCCGCCAACACAGATCGGTTCCCCCATTATAGAGGTTAAGCCAAACCGCGTGGATGGGCATAGAAACAAGAACGCCCCACCGTTCTATGTCCGTGATACAGACATTCAGTGGATGTAACCACAACCCTTTTATATTTCTTTAATCCTCTCTCTATGTATGGAGCCGCGTTACTGTCCACGGTGCAGCGCCGAGATGAGATATGGGCGATGCCATCCACGTTGGTATATTGTCGATGAGGAGACGGATAGGATTCTGGTTGCTTGGGCTTACTGGTGTCCTGAGTGTGGGAAGGCGGAGCTTGAGTGGAGAACCGAATAATAGTTTGTGGAGAAGAATCATAATGGCTATAACTCCCTGTAGACGATGTGGAACCGATACTCATGATGTCTGCGTCTGCCCCAACTGCGGGTCAACCGACATAGAGAATCTAGTCAACACCGTTATGGCTAGTCAAGTAGGGTTCGAGGTGAGAGAGGATAAGCACAACCGCTGACGACGTATTTCTAGCGGGAGTCGCCGTAGGTTATCTCTACTCGTTATCTCGCCTCATATTATGCTCTGACATATTCACGTTAATAAAGTGGTCTCTAATATCCTTTGAGTTGCTCTTCTTGTTAGGTGTGTCGGAGAGAAGGACATGAAGTGCCCATTCTGTGACGGCTACGACTATAAGACGCCGGGGGGCTTCATCAATCACATGGTGGAACATGGGTGGGTTGAGAATCAGAGTCTCATGTATTACAGTGAGCCGTGGACCCTAGAGGTTTATACCTATTGCCCCGTCTGCGAGAAACTGGTGCTTAACACAGTTATCTGCCCCCTCTGCGGGTATTGCCTCGATAGAAATATAAGGGAGTTAGCGGAGAAGTATAAACGATGACAGAGATAAACCCAGAAGCCTTCAGCAGCACAGACAGCAGACTAGCAGCCACAACCATCAAGAAACTAGCCGACGCAGGCATCACCACCATGGAGCAACTAGCCTACACCACCCCACGGGAACTCGTAGACCTCACAGGAATCGGAATAGACACCGCAGAGAAAGCAATAGCACTCTCCTACCTGATAGCGTCCCCAGGATACATCACCGCCGAGGAGCTTCATAATAAACAGGTTGGGAAGCCTAAGTGCAGCACCGGCTCAGAGGAGTTTGACCGCATCCTTGGAGGAGGCATACAGGTGGGGGCCATCACGGAGCTTATCGGGGAATACGCGTCAGCTAAGACCCAGACCTGTTTCACGCTCAGCGTCATAGCGCCCCACATGGAGTTAGGTGGATTCGGTAAAGACGTGGTGTACATCGACACAGAGGGAACCTTCGAGACTGAGCGCGTCATGCAGATAGCTGAGGCACGCGGCGTGCCTAAGGATGAGGCGCTTCGCCACATCATCTGGGCTAGGGCGTACAGCAGCAACCATCAGGTTACGTTGATAGATCACCTTGACAAGATAATCTCGGAGAACGACATATGTATGATCATTGTGGATAGCATGATGGCTCACCTACGTAGCGAATACCTCGGTAGAGCCATGCTTGCGGAGCGTCAGCAGAAGCTCGGGAAGATGCTGGGGAAGCTTCTGCGAATCGCGTCGGGAAACAACGTGGCGGTGGTGCTTACGAACCAAGTGATCTCGACGCCCGACTCATTCTATGGCGGCGACCCGAATAAGCCGACGGGAGGCAACATCATGGCTCACGCCTGCACATACCGCGTGAAGTTTCAGAAGGGACGCAAGAACACTCGTCTTGTGCAGGTTATTGACAGCAGTTGGCTTCCGGACGAGAAGATTAGGATAGCGATAACGGAGAAGGGGATAGAGGATGCCGACGGCTGAGGAGTTCATAGAGTTTATATCAAAGAAGGCCCCAACATCTGATGCAGTTAGGTCAAACCGTTATTGGTTGAATGAATGGTATAAGGAGTATTCGTCTACGGATTGGGCGGATTGGATGGACCTACATGAAACGTTTATCAGGGATGAGGAGTGGCTTAAATGGCTGAGAAAGTATCGGGGCGAGATAGAGAGATAGCTGAGGCCCATTGGGAGTACACGGAGAAGGTAATACTGAAGTTGTTGGAATTATCGAAGCAACTGTATAAGGATGCGTTCATACATGGATTAAAGCATGGTAGGGAGGAATCCTAGTTGTGTACAAACAGTTATACGAATGAAATACATTCAAGAACCATTCCATGTAAAAGATGTGGAGTTAAAGGAGACACTATCAAGATATGGGCTGGATGGTATTGTCAAGACTGCCTTGATAAGATTCAGGATGCATTTGATCAGAAAAAGGGGCTGTGACTGTTGGATATAAACAAAGATAAATTAGACTTCACCAAAAATAATATAATAGAGATAGTTGAACGCGACTTTAAACCAATTTGCTGTGTTTGTGGTAAACCATGTAAAAAGGACAGCTTCTATATTGGCGGGTATCTTGATTGGTGTCATCCAAAATGCGCTGAGTATGCAGAAACAGCCGTGGAGCTTTATCTTAAGTGGCTTACTTTAAGTCATGTTGGTATAACTAATTTTGCTAAACATCTTCTTGAAGTAGTGGAGGGGTCTGACAGTTGAGTGCAAACCAAGATTTTCCTGAGAAATGGCGTTCCAAGGGAGAGTACGGCGAGATAGATGTCTACTCCAAGAACGCTGTTAACGATTGGTTTAAGAGATGTATAGACGATTTTCCAATATACCCCGTTATCGGCAGAGGCGAATCGTGGACCCACCGTGAATACGAGGCGTGGTTTAAGAAATGGTTTGGACGGTTTATCTTTGTTCCATCTAAACAGTCAGAGGATGGCTCTTATGAAACTGAGTGGGATGAGGAACGGGGGAAATATAGATGAAGAGTGAATCAAAAATAGGTTCCGTGTCACAAGTAATAGAAGCACAGTGTAGAAAATGTAGGTATTGGCATGAAGACGTTATAGATGAAGACGGCTTGGAATGGGCGCCCTTCTGCGATCTGTTTCATGGAAACGGTTTAGCCTATCCTTGCGAACAGTTTGTACCTTCTTCATCACAAAGTTCGGTAAACCTCGAACCTTCAGGTGAATACCGAACGTCAGAAGTACCCCCACCACTACCTAGTACCCCCACCCCTACATGTCCTGAATGTGGCTCAACCAGAGTCCGCATAGTCTACAAAGATGACGAGGCAACAGAGGTAGACTTCTATGATTGCACGATCTGTTCAACCGTATTTCATGATAGTTCTATGCCAAGTGAGATAAAATGAAATGTAAAGAATGCGGAAAGTTCATGGCTGAGGGGCTTGAAGTAGATAGTCCCATTGAAGATGAGGTTATTCGTTGGTGGTTTTGTAAATGTGGGAACGAATATCCAGAACATCTATACTTTAAATCATCTATTAGAACCAATCTTAGTTTACCACGAAGTGTCAAAGAATGAGAGTCTTAGTGGCCTGTGAGTTCAGTGGGCGAGTAAGAGACGCCTTTATCAAACGAGGGATTGCCGCAGTTAGTTGTGATCTTCTACCCACAGACTCCCCCGGACCACATTATCAAGGAGATATAAGAGACATTCTTGATGATGAATGGGATTTGATGATAGCACATCCACCATGTACATACCTAGCCAACAGCGGGGTATCTTGGTTATACAGACAGGAGGGGAGGTGGCAGAAAATGGTGGATGGTGCCCAGTTCTTTAAAATGCTTCTTGAAGCAGATGTTCCCCATATTGCTGTCGAGAATCCTATTATGCATAAATACGCGGTTGAAATAATTGGACGAAGACAGAATCAGTTAGTACAGCCCTATATGTTCGGGCATCCTGAACGAAAGGCTACCTGTTTCTGGTTAAAGAATCTGCCTCTTCTCAGAGAAACAGATAACGTAAAAGCAGAAATGGAGAGTCTTCCAAAATCTAAGGCACAGAGAATACATTATACGCCTCCATCCGAGGATAGATGGAAAATAAGAAGCATCACCTTCCAAGGAATTGCAGAGGCTATGGCGAGTCAGTGGGGGGACTATATTATGACAGTTGGTGTTAAAAGATGACTGAATGCCCGTTTGCTGAAGGGTGGAAGAACCGCGAAGGGTGGCTCGTTACAGGAAACGGCAGGCTCGTCTGTCTCGACTGGGACGAATACTGCACCAAGTGTCGAGTGGACGATTCAGAGGATTATGTTTTCGTAGTTGGGGTAGAAAAGTCATGAAGCATTGTCGGTTCTTTGAAACCTGCGTCATCGTGAGGCTGTTCGGAAAAGAATACTGCATTGACAACGAGGATATATGCTGGTGGCTAAACGAATGAAGGTTATTACTAAGTTTCCTTATTGGGCTTGTGGAAGACCAATGAAAGCGTATCGGGGAGCGTACCCAGAAGGATATTTGGGGCGACTTGAAGAAATTATTCCGATGAAAAACAAACAAGTGGTTCATCTGTTTGCAGGAAAATCATCAAGAGTCAATGATTCAGACATCACAATAGATATTAACCAAGACATAGAACCAGATCTATTAGAAGATTGTACGGGTGAAATCTCAATAGAAGATAACTTTGCTGATGTTGTTCTTGTGGATCCTCCTTATGATACTGATAAGATGATATACGGGAAGCCTCTTTATGGAACAGATTATGTTAAACCATACTCGTTCTGTAAGGAAGCTGTACGAATAACCAAGCCGGGAGGATACATCTGCATCCTTCATCAACTCGTCTACAAAACACTTAAACACACAGATAGATACGCACTCATCCCCATAACGACTGGGCCAAACATGAGGATCCGCGTCTTGAATATCTTTCGTAAGAAAAACCGCCTAACCGACTTTTGATAGTTTATGGCAAACTAATATACCGGTAACACTTATATACTAGATGAGTTACAGGTATATTGAATATGTCCGCCACTGTTAGCCAATGGCCTACGGTGGATTTATCTTAGTTTATTCTCTACTATAATGGTTAACTTTGGCGTATTCAACTAAGAACGGTTAATTTAGTTTTCCGAATATAGAAAATCTAAAGTGCTTATATATCATTTTCGTTTTTGTATATAATATCTCGTTTTGATATATATCACAACATCCCTTTTTTGTGACGTTCTAATAAGAAACAACGGTTTTTCCATGATTCTATACATATGTAAGAAACACTAAGATCCAACGAAAAATTTATAGTTTGTGTCTTCTTAGTAAAGATTTCTGTTACCTAGTTGACATTCCTTATAACGACGCTGTACGAAACGACAGAGAATGATACATGAAATGTCTATAACTTCAAATCTTTTCCAGAAATGGGAATAATATACCGTAAAACGGTATAGTGTGCCACTTTTTGATAATGAACCTACGTATCGAACAATCGTTCTTTGGAAAACCCATTTTCTAAAAGAATTGTTTTCTAGAAAGTCGATTTACCAAACTTTTCTGAACGTACGTTCATTTTTCTGAAATGATTTTGTTTCCTATATGTAACTAATTAATCGCGTATAAAAACGTATCGGAAACATATTAGTCGATACCAAAGAGTTATAAAGGAGGAAAGACTTATAAGGAAGGGTTATGGAAAGTTTATCTCTCTGGGGTAGAACTGTTCGCCGTGTTGAGGAGTTCTTCAAAAGAATAATAGCCCACGATCAATGTCTCTGCCCACTTGATAGTAGAATCCTTGGTTCTGCGCCGTGGATGTGTATAGTGTGTAGCGACTTGAGGCGAAGACTGCGCGGAGAGAAGCATCCAAGAAACGCCATCATAACTGGTGGAAAACGTCATAACCGCCGTGGGCCGACGAGGGTGTGGCTGATGGCTCAGAGAGTTGACGAGAAATGGGTTTACCCTAGTCCAGTGATGGCTGTGACGCAGGGGTGGCTTGTATTAAAAAGACGTAAGATATTTAAGGCGTTACAGGAGAAGGCTGATGTAAATGTGACGCCTGCATTCATTACTCGGGACGGCGTGCTGGGTCTTCTAGCCGTAGGGCTAACAAGCGGTCAGCGACGGCTTTTCCACGTTCGCTCAGACGCGATCTCCGTAGAGCTATCTGGTTCTGCATCAATGATCTTTTTTGTTCACCCATCGCTGATCCCTTTGCCGCGAGATAGGTTTCGACTTGGTCTAGGCTCTGTTTCTCGTTCCTGAGATAGCGTTGCTGTCGTTTTATTGGTAGGTTCTTGTAGAGGTGATTCTTGTCTACTATTGGGTTCACTTTTCTTATGATGGATTTGGTGCTATGAGTAATTATCTGTTGGTGGGGGTAGAGTCTGTTCAACTTATCCAGTGTTTCAGGTGACTCCTGTTCTACCTCTATAAAGGTTTTTCCGCCTCGCCTTCTAACCGCTGCTACTTTGATGCCCAACTTGTCTTCTAGGTCTTTCGCTGTTGGGCGGTGTTTTATTTCATATACTTTCATTATGAGAAGTCACTCCAATCCAGTGTTGACACCCAGTACCATATTATAAGTACTTTGTTAACGTTCTCTTTGCTCTCTAGGCTTATCCAGCATGGGTTGATGTTATCTATATTTGGTAAACCCTCAGTTATGTATTGTTGGTGTCCATCCACTATAAACCTGACTCCTGTGGATGGGTCATACCATGCCTCAAGCGTGTACCCTATGTTGTTAATATAACTAGCGTATATTGACGTAGTAAATGTTCCATTATGTGTTACGAATCGGGTGATTTGTCCGGTTGATGCTGGAATCCAGTACCCGAATGCCTCCCCCGTATCCCCGTCACTTATCATCATGTAGATGTCCATGAGGTCGTTATTATTGAAGTCGCTCATCATGACGCGTGTCTTGAATCCGATTGGGTGTTCAACAAGAGATGGGTTGAAGGTGAATGAGGTGGTTGGTGCGGTGATTAACGCTAGTGCTGCGCCCCCTACTCCTGTATGCATATGTATGTACCCTATACCATCTGTAACCGCTGCTGCTGCTGTGGTGAGCACGTCCACACCATCCAATGCTTCTCCCTCGAATTTGATGTGCTGTGTCCGCATATAGGATTCGTGGCGGCGTTCATGGATCGCGTTACCATATTCTTCTCCATCTTCTATGGCGTCAAGGTTATAGACCCCGACAAGCTCCCAGTCTCCATTATAGAACCTGTATAATCCAGGGTAGTTCTGATCCACTTTATCTGTGAGGTAGAACAAGTCTCCGTTTTTCGCTGTGTCGGGGAAATCTGCTCCCCGGGGGATGTCTTCTCCGGCGACCCATGAAATCCCTTTTCCGCCTGTTGACGGGATGTTGCTTTTAGAGGCTTCATCCTCCTTGTTCTTCAGGTAGGTTAGGTATCCCATGCTTGGGCTGTTGAAGAACTGTTTGCGTCCATAGTCGATGTACTGTGTTGAGCCGCTTATCTGGTCTTGGACGAGCTCTAGTTCTGTGGTGAACTCTTCGGCTCTGAAGCTGCTCTCCCGCTTCGTGGCTAGGTGGTGGTGAAGCTTCAGTATCCTGTACTTTGTGTCGCCGTTTACCCCATATGGGGGTGCATTTACGTCAAGGCTCTGCCCCGTATAGAGTATGTCTGTATTTCCCTGTATCGTCAAGTTAAGTGTTCTTACTGGGTCTGCCTTTAATATCCGTAATGCGGTGCTGTAGTTATTTAGTTCTACTTGGTTAAGGATGTCCCCACGATACTCTGAATACATTCTAACGCCATAACTAGTTTGGCTTGCCGCGTGTTGGCTGATAGCCTTCACCTCTATATCTGGAATAGTTAAATCATCGAGATATAATACATAGTTTGCGTCTGCCGTCGTGTCAACGCCGTCGTCTGTCGTCATATCCCCTGCGGATATGCCTATTTTCTGAACTGCATCCCAGTTGAAGGCACTGTCGCCTGAATCATAGTACCATTGCCCGCTTCTCCGGCTCGCCCCGTTGAGGGTGATGTCTTGATCG
>Ga0315546_1000202_pt1 | contig 46692 bp, 39 predicted proteins | sample SalMarSW160170MG_FD_203833 | JGI IMG/M metagenome (GOLD analysis project Ga0315546, IMG submission 203833) | Salt marsh sediment microbial communities from the Plum Island Ecosystem LTER, Massachusetts, United States - Salt Marsh Sediment SW1601-170 ...
TCATGAGGGCATAACTGATCCAGATTATGAATGTATGGAAAACAAATTCCCATTTTCTTTCTAGATTTACAATCGTTTTAAGTCCGCTGATCACACCTTTTACAATATCAAAAATCTTTGAAAAAAACCTTATTTTCCGTAGATTCTTTTTGTAACGGATCATGAGGTACAAAGCAATAATAGCTAAAAGGACCAGCAGTGCCCATAAGATCCATGAAAAGTACCATAGCGATAAGACTTTTTCTTTGAAAGGTATGAAGATGCTTTCTTTCAGAAACTCATTAATAATCGCTCCGCTTGTAAAAACAATGATTACCAGGAGTAACACGATCGAAAAGAAATCGATTGTACGTTCAATGATCACGGTACCCACCAGTTTATCAACCGGTATTTTTTCTTTTTTCCCCAGTGTCACGCAACGTGTTATTTCTCCTATTCTCGGCAAGGCAAGATTGGCCATATATCCAATCATCATTGCATGAAACGTATGCCAGAATGAAGGATGATATTCTAGAGGATGAATGAGCAATTGCCAGCGGCGGGCACGGCAAATAAAAGCTACAAAACTGAAAAAAACCGACAGTATGAGCCAGTAATAGTTTGCTTCCTTCAGGTTTTTGGCAAGGCTTTTAAAATCTATGTTCCGGAAAGCCAGCCACAGAAGGATAATCCCTACAATAAGAAAAGCAAGAAACTTAAGGATTTGTATTATGCTTTTTCTCAAATTCAGATCAGTTTATTTGTTTTTGTATCAGGGAAAATGATGGTGGGACAGAACTTTTTTGCTTCATCGGCATCAATAAATGCAAAAGCCATTATGAGAAGTATATCACCTATAAGAACCTTTCGTGCGGCGGCTCCGTTAAGACATATCTCCCCGGATCCTCTTTCCCCTTTTATTACGTATGTTTCGAAACGCTCGCCATTGTTCAGGTTTAATACCTGGACTTTTTCATTTTCAATGATATTTGACGCATCCATAAGATCTTCATCAATAGTGATGCTTCCAATATAATTAAGATTTGCCCCGGTAACGGACACCCTGTGGATCTTAGATTTCAGTACTTCCAGTATCATAATAAAAGGAGATATCAATTTAACGCTGCAAAGTTAGTTAACCTTTTTGATTCATACCAAAGGGAATTCAATATTATCAATAAGTCGTATTTTCTTGGCCCTTACGGCAATACATCCATAATAACGTTTTCCTTTTTCCATTTCTTTTTTTAAGCCGGCAGGAATTAATTCTCTGTCATCTACAATCTCGAAATATTCAACACTGAAACCAGCTCTCTTTTCAATACTCTTCTTTACGAATGCTTTTATTTCAGGGATGTCACTTTTCCTTATCATTTCTGATGCTTCCGAGATCGTTTTAAATATAACAGGAGCATTCTTCCTCACCTGAGGTTCAAGGAGAATGTTCCTGCTGCTCATTGCAAGACCATCGGGTTCACGCACAACAGGACATACGGCAATTTTTACCTTATACTGATTTTGTCTTATAAGCTCTTTTATAACAGCCACCTGTTGGAAGTCTTTAAGTCCGAAAAAAGCAACATTCGGAAGAATAATTTCAAAAAACCTGCTTACTATCTGGGCTACGCCATTGAAATGTCCGGGCCTGTGAAGAGACTCCATTAAATTATCTATATTGCCGAAGCTAAAGATCCTTTTATCTTCAGCCGGGTACATTTCATTATCATCAGGAGTAAAGACGATATCATTTTTCCTGAGGCATTTCCGAAGCATTGCAAGATCTTTTTTTAACGGCCGGGGATATCTTTTTAGATCCTCCCTGTCATTGAACTGGGTTGGATTAACATATATACTGACCACAATTAGCGGGCATTCACTGATTGCATTCCTTACAAGTGACAGGTGTCCTTTATGTAATGCACCCATTGTCGGTACAAAACCTAAAGAGGACCGGCGCAGCTCTTTTAACTGCACCTGAAGCTCTTTAACAGTACTGATGATCTTCATTTAAGAAAATTTAACATACAAAGCTAATATATAGTTACTAGTTACTTATTACTGGTTGACGGTTATTTTAAATTGAGCATAGTAACATTACAGGATATTCCCGGCAAATAAAACAAAAAACCGCATAATCTTGTGTTAATCAACTGAAACCGGAAATAAGTAACAGGCAACAAACTATAAGTGATCAAAGTAATAAATCAAAAATTTCTTTTTTAAAATTGCAGACATAACCAGAATATATTGAACACTGCCGGAACATAATCAATATTGACAGCTTGTAAATTTTCTCAATTTTTATTACTATCTTTGCACCTTAATACTAAAGGGTTATAGAGGCAGGTAAATGGAAAGCAGGAAAGTATTATTCATTTCACAGGAGATCACTCCATATCTAGGGGAAACAAAACTTTCAAAGATCGGCCGGTACCTACCCCAGGGAATTCAGGAAAAGGGCAAGGAGATCCGTACTTTCATGCCGCGATACGGATGTATCAATGAGCGCAGAAACCAGCTCCATGAAGTAATAAGGCTTTCGGGAATGAACCTGATAATTGACGACACCGATCATCCTCTTATTATAAAGGTTGCATCAATCCAGAGTGCAAGGATGCAGGTCTATTTCATTGATAATGATGATTACTTTCAGAGAAAACATATTGTGACCGATACCTCCGGCAAAGAATTTGAAGATAATGATGAACGGGCATTGTTCTTTGCAAGAGGAGTTATTGAAACGGTAAAGAAATTGCGATGGGCGCCTGACATTGTTCACTGCCACGGATGGATGTCGGCACTGATCCCGGTCTATCTCAGGAGTATTTACAACGATGACCCACTGTTCCACAATTATAAAATCATTTATTCAATCTACAATAATGATTTCAAAACACCGTTTAGATCAACGTTCACCGATAAACTGCGTTTTGATGGAATAGACGGGGAAAATCTAAAACTGATCAGGAACCCCGATTTTATTAATATTTCAAAACTGGCAATCAAATATTCCGACGGGATAATTATCGGAAGTGAACAGATAAACAGTGAATTAAGTAAATACCTGAAGACAATAACCAAACCAGTACTTCCATACAAGAATGAAACAGAATATATTGATGCCTATAACGACTTTTATGACAACATCCTATCATAATTCAAAAACATCCTTCAGATCATATCTTTCTCCAGATACTTACCTTCTCATTCTTGCGGGAATTCTGTTCCTTTGTAATTCCTGCGAAGAGGATGGTACCATAATTGGCAATAAAATGCTTCCCGGAAGTGATTTTGTCACTTTGCATTCAACAGACACGCTGAATATAAATTCATATACGATGTATACCGATTCCATCGAATCAGATAATCCCAGTTACTCATACCTTGGAGAGCTTTATGACCCTTACTTTGGATCAACAACAGCAGGATTTGTTACCCAGATAAGGATGAATGATTTATGGGGGGGTGGTGTTTTAACAGTAGATTCAATAAAACTTGTACTTAATCTTACAAATGTAGTTGGTGATACATCCGCAGGCCACATATTGACTATTTCAGAAATAGCGGAGGAGATTTATACCGATACAATGTACTATTCAAACAAAAAAACCCCGCTTACCGGGTATAGCATTGATGTCCCTCTTCCAGGACTAAAGGCCAATACGATCAATGAAGTTACACTTACCCTGCCGACCTCTTTCGGTCAATACATCATCAGGGACACCACAATGCTTTTTCACAGTAACTCCGTCCCCGATTTCAGATCATATTTCAAAGGATTGCAGTTTACCCTGAGATCAACAGGAGATCCTGTTTTTCTTACTTTAAGTCTTACTCCTCCGGATAGCTACAGTTCATATAGCCATTATTTTGTCATTTATCTGAGAGATGAAGATGATGTTACATCAGTTTTCTTTTTCATTCTCGACGCAAAAGCAAAGAATGCATGCTATAATATATATTCCCATGACTACAGTACGGCACAAGCTGATAAAAAAATTGAACATATAAATGACGGATTCAGAGACACCCTCGCTTACCAGCAATGTATGAGCGGAGTATTTACAAAGTTTACGATTCCCGGACTTGACGATATAAAGAATGATACCTCACTGAAAGGTATAAAGATTAATAAAGCCAGAATAACCTGGCCTGTTCATTATGACGGATATACCTATTATGGTTCATCTTTCCCGTCACAGTTATATATGGGATATTGTGACAACACAGGATCAAAATATCTCATACATGATTGGTACATAAGCACATCTTTTTTCGACGGGAAAATAGATACAACTGCCGGCAATTACATCTTTAATCTGGCATATTATGTACAGCAGTTCCTGGAAGACTCAACCGATGTTTTAAAACCGGAATTTCAGCTCATTCTCCCTGCAGGATCAGTTCAGAATGCTATTTTGAAGGCAAATGATAGTGCAAGTCCGGTAAAATTTGACTTAACATACACCAGATTCTGAATATCCTGATCAGGTTATTGGAATCGCATAATGTGTTTATAGAATATCTGATATGTGTGGAATTATTGGTTACATAGGTTCAAAACCTGCCCGGCAAATAATAATAAACGGCCTGAAACGTCTTGAATACCGCGGATACGATTCAGCAGGTCTGGCCCTTGTAAACGGCGACACAAAAATCTTCAAATGTAAAGGAAGGGTTAAAGATCTCGAGGAGATGGTAAGTAAGTCCAGCTTTGACGGAACAATAGGGATGGGCCATACAAGGTGGGCAACTCATGGTGAACCCAATGAACTGAATGCCCATCCTCAAATCTCGGCCAAAGGAAATTTTATTGTTGTTCATAATGGCATTATAGAAAATTATGCTCTGTTAAAAAAGCATCTTCAGGGACGAGGTATAAAATTTGCCAGCCAGACCGATACGGAAGTACTGGCCAACTTAATGGATCATCTGTATATTGAAGGTGATCTTACTGCAGAACAGGCAATTACATTAGCGTTAAACAGGGTTGAAGGGGCTTATGGACTTGTAATTATTTGTACAAAAGAACCCGACAAACTCTTTGCAGCTAAAAAAGGAAGCCCCCTTGTTATTGGAGTGGGAGAAGGAGAGAACTTCATTGCCTCCGATGCCACACCGATAGTCGAATATACACAAAGGGTGATATATCTGAATGATGATGATCTGGCAATTATAAAAAAAGAGGAGCTTATACTTAAATCGATTCAAAGTACAATGATTCAACCCGAAATAAAAAAGATTGACCTTAAGATCGGTGAAATAGACAAGGAAGGATTTGATCATTTCATGCTAAAGGAGATATTCGAACAGCCAAGAGCGATACATGATACTTTCAGGGGAAGAGTGCTTCCTGACCACACCGGGATAATGCTGGGAGGATTGCATGATATACTCGATGAAATATCTCAGGCTGAGAAAATAATAATTATTGCATGTGGGACATCCTGGCATGCCGGACTCCTTGGCGAATATCTTTTCGAGGAATATACCAGGATCCCTGTTGAAGTTGAATATGCTTCGGAATTCCGGTACAGAAACCCTGTAATAAATAAAGGCGATATTGTAATAGCTGTAAGCCAAAGCGGCGAAACAGCAGATACTCTCGCCGCAGTAAGGCTTGCAAAGGAAAAAGGAGCAAAGGTGATAGGCATATGCAATGTGGTCGGAAGCAGTATTCCCAGGGAAACGGATGCCGGAGTATATACTCATGCCGGACCGGAAATAGGTGTGGCTTCAACAAAAGCATTTACAACCCAGATAACTGTGCTGGCAATGATGGCATTTGAAATTGGCCACCTGAAAGGGATTATCTCAGACACTGTTTTTAAAAAGCTTATTGAAGAGCTCGTTTCAATACCCGGGAAAATTGAAAAAACACTGATATTAAACAACCAGATACTGACACTGTCATCAGTATTCAGGGAAACACATAATGCAATTTATCTCGGGAGGGGATATCTTTTCCCTGTAGCTCTGGAAGGGGCTCTCAAACTGAAGGAAATATCCTATATTCATGCAGAAGGATATCCTGCTGCCGAAATGAAACACGGGCCCATTGCTCTGATTGATGAAAATATGCCGGTTGTCATTATTGCAACAAAAGATGACACCTATGAAAAGATCATTAATAACATTCAGGAGGTAAAGGCCAGGAGAGGGAAAGTGATAGCTATTGTCACGGAAGGCGATGAAATAATAAGAAAAATGGCAGACTATGTTCTGGAGGTCCCTGAAACACTCCCGGTATTTTCAGGTCTTCTTGCAGTTATTCCTCTTCAGCTGCTATCCTATCATATTGCTGTTCTGAGGGGATGCAATGTTGACCAGCCAAGAAATCTTGCCAAATCGGTTACTGTTGAGTAATTTAATTGAACAATGCACCAATTACTGTTATGGTGAAAAAATACAGAAAGCTTACCCGCAATGAGATCCAATCAATGACCCGTAATAACTGCAGTTGTGATGACTGGGGAAAAATCATGGTCATGGAGGGATTCAATCCTTTACAATGCAAAAATGTTACTTTTTCAGGCGATATTAAACTGGGAGTATTTGATAAGCCATTTGTGGAAGAATCAGGCGTTAGTATTCCCGCCGGGATTCTGAATGCAAGGATACACAATTGTACCATAGGATCAAATGTTGTAATAAATAATACAGGAGAATACATTGCCAACTATAATATTGAAGATGAGGTAATTATTAAAAACTGTGGAAAGATCTGTACAGAAGGTATATCTAAATTCGGTAACGGCACGAGCATTGCAGTTCTCAATGAGGCAGGTGGCAGAATGGTAAAAATATGGGACCGTCTCTCAGCCCACGAAGCATATATCATCGCCCTTTACAGGCACCGAAGCAAGGCTGTGAAGATCCTTGGGAAGATGATAGACGATTATTCCGACTCCATAGCATCTGACAGGGGTATTATTAGCAGGAACTCACGAATCATCAACTGCAACAGTATCAGGAATGTTAAGGTTGGCCCTTACAGCCGTATTGAAGGAGCTGTCAGCCTTGACGAGGGATCAATAAACAGTTGTAAAGAAGATCCTGTTTTTATTGGTCCGGGAGTTATCATGGAACATTTTATTGTCTGTTCGGGGTCAATAATAACCGAATCAACACTGATCGACAAATGTTTTATCGGGCAGGGATGTGTGCTGGGAAAACACTATTCTGCCGAGAATTCACTTTTCTTTGCTAATTGCGAAGGATATCACGGGGAAGCATGTTCCATATTCGCAGGACCCCATACAGTTACACATCATAAATCAACACTCCTTATTGCCGGAATCTTCTCATTCATGAATGCCGGCAGCGGATCGAACCAGAGCAACCATATGTACAAACTGGGACCCATACACCAGGGTATAATGGAAAGAGGCTCAAAAACAACCAGCGATACATACATGCTATGGCCGGCCCGTATAGGTCCCTTTACATTGGTAATGGGCCGTCACTATAAGAATATGGATACTTCATCCCTTCCATTTTCGTATCTTATTGGGAGTAATGATGAAAGCATTCTTGTACCTGCTATAAACCTGAGAAGTGTCGGCACTATCAGGGATGCACAGAAATGGCCGCTACGCGACAAAAGAAAAGATCCGGTGAAGATTGACCAGGTTAACTTCAACCTGCTGAGCCCTTATACAATAAGAAAAATGATAGAAGGGAGAGATCTTCTACGTAATCTTAAATCATTGTCCGGGGAGGTATCTTCTACATTTACATATAAAAATATGCTGATAAAGGGAGCCTCTCTGGAGAGGGGTATTGAACTCTACCAGACGGGAATAAATAAATTTCTCGGCAACTCCATAATTAAAAGGCTTGAGAATAATACCCTTAAATCAAATAAGGAATTGCAAAAAAGACTTACCCCGGATAAGAAAATGGGTTCCGGTGAATGGGTCGATGTTGCAGGATTGATTACTCCAAAACAAGCGGTAGACAACCTTCTTGATGATATCGAATCAGGGATCATTAAATCGGTTGCGGATGTTGAGGAATCTTTCAGGAATATGCACAAATGCTATTATGAATGGGAATGGACATGGTCATGTGAAAGAATTGAAGAAGAAGAGGGAAAACCTGTGACTGAATTTTCTGCAGACGATGTAATAAGAATTGTTGAGCGATGGAAAAAGAGTGTAGTCGATCTCGATAAAATGCTTTATAATGATGCAAGGAAGGAATTTACCCTTTCATCAATGACCGGATTTGGTATAGATGGCGGCGACGAAGAAAAAAAGCAAGATTTTGAGCAGGTAAGGGGTGAGTTTGAATCAAACAGCGTGGTGGCGGCAATACAGGATCATATAAACCAAAAGACTGCCCTGGGAGACGGACTTATCAAACGGGTGGAGACAATAAGATAATAATGCTTTATCTTCACGAATACATTGAATCATAATACCTGGTGTAATCACCCGAGATTACATTTTCAAGCCATGTACTGTTCCAAAGATACCAGTCGACAGTCTTCTCAAGCCCGGTTTCAAAATCTGGTATGGGAGACCACCCCAGTTCTTTCTGGAGTTTTGATGAGTCGATGGCATATCGCAGGTCGTGACCAGGCCTGTCCTTTACCAATGTTATAAGTTTTTCTGAACTCCCTGCCGGACGGCCAAGTTTCCTGTCCATTATCCGGCAAAGCAGCTTTATAAGATCAAGATTCTTCCATTCATTGTTGCCGCCGATATTGTAAGTCTCCCCGGCCTTGCCGCGATGATAGATCAGATCTATTGCATAAGCATGATCCTCAACATAAAGCCAGTCACGAATATTTTCACCCTTTCCGTAAACCGGAACAGGCTTGTTGTTTTTTATGTTATTGATAGCTAAAGGGATAAGCTTTTCCGGGAATTGGTTCGGACCATAATTGTTTGAACAGTTAGAGATCACGACAGGTATTCCATATGTGTGATTATAGGCTCTTACCATATGATCGGAACTGGCTTTTGAGGCTGAATATGGACTTCTGGGATCATAAGCAGTCTCTTCGGTAAACAATCCCTCGCGGCCCAGCGATCCGAAAACCTCATCGGTGGAAATATGATAGAAAAGTTTTCCTTCATATGATTTCTTCCAGCAGTCAAGAGCAGCATTAAGCAGATTTACCGTTCCGACAATATTTGTAAAAACAAATTCATCAGGGCTTGTTATTGATCTGTCAACATGCGATTCAGCTGCAAGGTGAATAATTCCGTCAAAACAGTATTTGGCAAAAAGTTCGGCAACAGCCTTTTTATCAACAATGTCGGCTCTTTCAAATAAATAATTCTCCTTTTTCTCAATATCCCGGAGATTCTCGAGATTACCGGCATAGGTCAGTTTATCGGCATTTACAATAAGATAACCGGGGTAATTATTTACAAACCTTCTGACCACATGCGATCCGATAAATCCGGCACCACCGGTAATTAGGATTTTTTTCATATTTACACGTTTTTCTTTCTGATATTCTTTTCCCATTCCCAGGCAGTGCGCATTGCTTCGTCGAGGGAACTTTTCGTTTTCCAGCCGAGCTCCCTGTTGGCAAGTGAAGGATCTGCCCATATCTTCTCAATATCTCCGGCCCTTCTGCCTGTAATTCTGTATTTCAACTTAATACCCGAAATATGTTCAAAAGATTTTATTGCTTCAAGTACCGATACTCCCTCTCCTGTCCCGAGGTTAAAGATCTCATAGTCCTTTATATTTTTCTTTTCGATAAGTCTTTCTATAGCAATTACATGTGCTTTTGCCAGGTCCACAACATGCAGATAATCCCTGATACAAGTTCCGTCGGGAGTACTGTAATCATTTCCGAATACTCTCAATTCATCCCTCAGTCCAATAGCTGTCTGGGTAATTAAAGGAACAAGGTTTTCAGGAACCCTGCGAGGGAGTTCTCCGATAAGTGCGGAAGGATGTGCTCCTATGGGATTGAAATACCTTAATGAGATTGCTTTAATGTTATTTGCGGCCAGTACTGCATCCCTGATTATTTCCTCACCTATCTTCTTGGTGTTCCCGTAAGGTGAAACTGCCGGCTGAACGGGAGTATCCTCTTTAACCGGAAAAATTTGCGGTTGTCCGTATACGGTGCATGATGAAGAAAAAACCATATATGGAATGGTATATTGTTTCATTCCCTCGAGCAGGTTCAACAGTGACACAAGGTTATTCCTGTAATACTCCAGGGGTTTTCTGACCGACTCTCCCACTGCCTTGTATGCTGCAAAATGTATTATTCCGTCAATGTTTTCATTATTTCTGAAGAAGATATCAAGCTTCTCCCGGTCACACAGATCAAATATCTCCAGCCGCGGTGTCACTCCGGTGATAGCAGCTATCTGTACAGCAACGGTTGCTTCTGAATTATACAGGTTATCTATAAGAATAACCTCATATCCCTCTTCAATAAGCTCAATAGCTGTATGTGAACCTATATAACCTGTTCCGCCGGTTACAATAATTTTCTTTTTCATCGGGCTGTTCAGGTAAAGGATGCTGACTTTAAGAAAGGATGATAATCACCCTTAAGTTCTGACGCTTTGGAATTGCGAATTATATAAGCTGTTTCCACTGACTGGCGTGATTCCTGCAAGCCAAAACCATTTCCGGCTAATATCTCTTTATAGGTAAGAGTATGTAAATCCGTAAATCCTTCACTGAATTCGATTTCCTCACCATCAATCAATATAGATCTGAAGGTTCTCTGTCCCTTTTCACGTACCGGTGAGGGAAGGTCTCTGTAATCGAGGCTGAGGAACCATCTTATTCTTGCTTTCTCAAGTTCAAGAAAACCGGCAGCTTTGTCAGACTCGGAAAGATGTACTATATTTTTCTTTGTTTCACCAAAGATCCAGCCGAGCATATCAAAAAAATGGATCCCGATGTTTGTAGCAACGCCTCCCGATTTCTGGATATCCCCTTTCCAGGAAATAGAGTACCAGTTCCCCCTGCTTGTAACATATGTAAGATCAATATCATAGATTTTATCAGCCGGACCGTTCCGGATTCTGTTCCTTAAGTCAATGATCCTCGGATGCAGCCGGGTCTGGAGTACAGTAAAGATCTTATGCCCGGTCTCGTTTTCAATTTCCTGAAGCGCATCAATGTTCCATGGATTAAGCACTATCGGCTTTTCACAAATAGCATCTGCACGATGCCTTAAAGCAAACCTTATATGGGAATCGTGCAGGTAATTTGGTGAACATATACTTACATAATCAATTTTTGTACCACCTCTTTTCAGCTTATCAAAATGTCTGTCGAAGCGTTCAAACTCGACAAAGAAATCGCTCTGTGGGAAATAACTGTCAATAATTCCAACACTGTCAAACCTGTCAAGGCTGGCCAGAAGGTTATTTCCGGTATCCTTTATCGCTTTAAGATGACGGACAGCTATATATCCTGCCACGCCTATCAATCCGAAATTCTTTGGAGTTATATCCATTATAATTTTTTGGAAAGGTAAAATTACTAAATTATTTTAGTCACAATACCATGCTCAAGCCGGTATCTATCGCCGCTTTCAGGACATATAGCGAAGCCCTTTTCATCAAAGAAAAGTTTATGTCCGAATTCACTCATCCAACCGGTATGTCGTGCGGGATTCCCTATAACAAGGGAATAAGGCTTAACGTCACGTGTGACAACCGCGCCCGCTCCAATGAATGCATACCTCCCTATTATGATGCCACAGAGAATTGTAGCATTGGCACCTATCGTGGCCCCTCTTTCTACAATAGTCGTCAGGTAGCTGTCCTTACGTACAATTGAACTTCGCGGATTTATGATATTCGTAAAGACCATCGACGGTCCGAGGAAGACATCGTCATCACAGATAACACCGGTATAGACTGAAACATTATTCTGGACCTTGACATTTCTACCAAGCTTAACTTCCGGGGATATCACAACATTCTGTCCGATATTACAGTTTTCCCCGATCTCCGAGCCAGTCATGATATGACTAAAGTGCCAGATCTTTGTACCTTTTCCTATTTTACTGCCCTTATCAATGACAGCTGTTTCATGTGAAAAATATTCCTTCTCCATGGTCATTTTGTTTCGAAGAATTTTAAGATGTTACAGGTGATATATTCAAGCTGTTCCTGCTCCATGTCGGGATGTATAGGCAAAGAAAGAACCTCCTTGCATAACAATGATGTGACAGGAAAATCCTCTTCGGCATATCCGAGATAACGGTATGCATCCTGAATGTGTAACGGGCCCGGATAATAGATCATTGATGGTATCTTCACAGAAGCGAGATAGTTCTTCAGTTCATCTCTCAGACCATTCCCAACCCTGATTGTATATTGATGAAAGATATGTGAGGAATACGCTGATCTTCCGGGAAGTGTTATTGATTTGCATCCGGCAAGAGCCTTATCATAAAAGTCAGCAACTGATCTTCTTGCGTCATTGAACCGGTCAAGATAATTCAATTTTACATTCAGAATTGCTGCCTGGATAGTGTCGAGTCTTGAGTTTATTCCGATATCATCATGCCGGTATTTTATTTTCATCCCGTGGTTGGCTATGCTCCTGGCCTTTTTTGCCAGCAATTCATCATTTGTAATGAGAGCTCCACCATCACCGAAACATCCAAGGTTTTTGGATGGAAAGAATGAAGTAGTGCCAATAATTCCTATGGTTCCTGCTTTCTTGCCGGTACCGTCTGAAAAAATAAAATCAGTTCCGGTAGCCTGTGCCGAATCTTCAATAACATAAATGCCATTATCTTTTGCAACCTTCATGATGTTTTCCATGTCGGCACACTGACCAAAAAGATGAATGGGAATTATAACTTTTGTCCGTGGAGATATTACTTTTCCGACTGCCTCAGCTGTTATGTTATAGGTATATGGATCAGGATCGACAAGGATCAGTTTGAGACCAAGCAAAGCAACTACCTCAATTGCAGAAATAAAGGTAAAATCTGATGTAATGACCTCATCCCCGGGTTTCAGTCCAAGAGCCATAAGGGAGATCTGCAGAGCATCGGTTCCGTTGCCGCAGGTGATTACGTAATTTGTTTCCAGGTATTTCTGAAGTTCTTTCTCAAAAATACCTACCTCGGGTCCCCTTATAAATGCAGTCGACTTAAGTACATTTTTGATCGCCGCATCAATTTCAGGTCCAAGTTTCTCATACTGAATCCTGAGATCAACCATTTGAATATCTCTCATCAGAAGCAGAATTATACGAACTACGAAGATAATTAATTTTATACTTAGTGCCGAAAATAATCTATATATCAGATGCACAAAGAAACTCAGTGTTCATTTACTATGAAGTATAAAAGAATTTATTATTTTTGTGCTGAAGGATAAAGGTAACAATGGATATTACAGCTTTCATACGGGAATTATTATTCAGTCATGATTGTGTGATTTTACCGGGATTTGGCGGTTTTGTGGGGAATTATACTCCTGCCCGTATTGATAAGGGCACTGATACTTTTTTCCCTCCGGTAAAACAGATATCCTTTAACAGGAACCTTAACCACAATGATGGTTTGCTTGTTGGCAGTATATCAGGATCGTCAGAAATCAATTACGGTGATGCCAGAAATATGGTGGATGAATTTGTAGCTTCTCTCAGAAAGAAACTGGAAAGAGGGGAAAAAGTCCGCTTCGACAGAATAGGCATTTTTACTAATAACCAGGAAGGGAATGTACAGTTTGAGCCAGACCATGATGTTAATTATCACCTGGGCTCGTATGGTCTTGATTCCTTCCAGTTTTCGCCGCTTGAGGGATATGATGTACGTAAACGAATAACCGGGAATAAAGACAGGGCCACGGTGAAACGAGCTTCCATGAGGAAGATATTATGGAGAGCTGCAATAATTATTCCTGTCCTTGCTGTCCTTACCGCAATCCCCTTAACCACTGATATTTTCAGATCGAAGGTGGAAACCACAACAATGAATCCGCTGGTAACAGCTGAATTTGAAAATAACAAAAAGGCTGTCGACGAAGAGAAACCGGCGAAGGCTGAAGAAATTATTATTACTGAAAAACAAAATATTCCACCTGTTGTTGAAACCGCAGCTCCTCTCTTTAAGGAAGATATGCATTTTTACCTTATTACAGGCAGCTTTAAGCTGAAACAAAATGCATATAACCAGGCAGATGTGCTCAGAAAAGAGGGTTATGATCCCGAAATTCTTGATGGCCCCAATGGTTTCTACAGGGTTAGTGCTGTCAGTTGCAGGGATATACTCTCTGCCCGCGTCAAAGCCGACAGTATCTCAAAAAAATTCCCGGGTACATGGGTTAAGAAAATATAACTTCTCCCCCCTGGGTAAGGCCGGTCTATTTTATCACACTCCCGTTACCAACATTTTCTAGCGGTGAAACAAGAACAAGTTTCCCCTCTGTATCCTCAGCCATAAGTATCATTCCTTTCGATTCGATGCCCTTGATCTTTCTGGGTTCGAGATTTGCAACAACGGATATCTGTTTTCCAACCATATCCTGCGGGTCAAAATATTCGGCAATACCCGCTACTATTGTTCGGATATCAATACCGGTGTCAATTGTAAGCTTGAGAAGCTTATCGGTATTCGGTACTTTTTCAGCTTCAAGAACAGTTGCTGTCCGCATATCAATTTTTGTAAAGTCTTCAAACGAAACACTTTCTTTTGCCGGTATTGTTTTCATTTCAGATGATTTATTTGTTTTTTTTGTTGACATTAGCCTGTCGAACTGCCGGGCTATTTCATCATCCCCGATCTTTTCAAACAACAGTTCAGGTTTGCTTATATAGTCTCCTGGTAACAGCAGGTCATTCCTTCCGGCATCACTCCATTTCAACCCGGTAAGATTAAGCCAGCTCCTTAGTTTTTTCATGGAAAATGGAAGGAATGGCTCCAGAATAACTGTGAGGTTTGCAGTTACCTGCAGGGCAATATTGATTATAGTCTTTACTCTTTCCGGGTCGGTTTTGATTATTTTCCATGGTTCCGCTTCGGCAAGATATTTATTTCCGAGCCTGGCAAGGTTCATTGCCTCCCTGAGCGCCTCCCTGAACCTGTAAGTATCAAGACTCGTTTCTACATTTTTTCTTATTTGTATGATCTCATTCAGGACCATTTCATCATCCGGTGTTTTTTTTCCTCTTTCCGGTACTTTACCTTCATAATAATTGTTTGTAAGTACCAGCGTCCTGTTTATGAAGTTACCCAGGATAGCAACGAGTTCGTTATTATTGCGAGCCTGGAACTCTTTCCAGGTGAAATCGTTATCCTTGGTCTCCGGGGCACTGGCACAGAGAGAATACCGGAGAACATCCTGTTTCCCGGGGAAATCGATCAGGTATTCATGCAGCCAGACTGCCCAGTTCCTGGATGTGGAAATCTTGTCATTTTCAAGGTTCAGGAACTCATTGGCAGGAACATTTTCGGGAAGGATATAGCTCCCTTCAGCTTTTAACATCGCAGGAAAGATAATACAATGAAATACTATATTGTCCTTCCCTATAAAATGAACCATTTTTGTTTCATCATCCTTCCAGTATTTTTCCCAGTCGGTTGTGAGTTCTCTTGTAGCCGAGATATATCCTATAGGGGCATCAAACCATACATAAAGGACTTTACCCTTTGCACCCTTTACCGGTACCGGCACTCCCCAGTCGAGATCACGACTGACGGCCCTTGGCTGTAAACCCTGATCGAGCCATGATTTGCACTGCCCGTAAACGTTTGTTTTCCATTCCTTATGATCCTTCAGGATCCATTTTTTCAACCATGGTTCATATTTATCAAGAGGAAGATACCAGTGCAGGGTTTCGCGTAAAACAGGCTTGCTGCCGCTGATAGTTGAGTGAGGATTGATGAGATCGGACGGGCTGAGAGAAGTACCGCACTTTTCACACTGATCACCATAGGCATCTTCATTGTTGCAATGCGGACAGGTTCCGGTTATATACCTGTCGGCAAGAAAACAACCAGCCTCCTCATCATAATACTGTTCAGTGGATTTTTCGATGAACTCACCTTTATTATAAAGAGTCAGGAAAAAATCAGAGGCAGTTTCATAATGAATTTTATTTGATGTACGTGAATAGATATCGAATGCTGTTCCAAAATCCTCAAAGGCTTTTTTATTTATTACATGATACCTGTCAACGATCTCCTGCGGTGTAACTCCTTCCTTGCGTGCTTTCAGAGTTATAGGGACACCATGCTCATCGGATCCGCAGATAGATATCACATCTTCCCCTTTCATCCTCAGATACCTGGTGTAAATATCGGAAGGTACATAAACTCCTGCCAGGTGGCCGATATGTATAGGGCCATTCGCATACGGGAGTGCAGATGTGATAAGGTATCTTTTGAATTTCTTCATGATGTTGATAATGAACCTGCAGGGTTTTTATAAACGACCAAAGATAATAAAATTATAAAATGGCCCCTAAATCACCTGAAGGGGACTTATAAGAAACATTATTGTTTATTTTTACCTAAAATAATTAACAGGGATGTCCGTAAAAAAGATCCAGCCTTCATTTTTAAAACCGGGGGATGAAGTTGCAATTGTTTCACCCGCATTTGCTATTGACAGTGAAAAGATGGAATCAGCAGTCACTTTACTGGAAAACTGGGGACTCCGGGTGCATATCGGTGAGAATGCCCTGAAACAGGAAGGCCCTTTTGCCGGCACCGATGATGAAAGGTACAGGGATTTACAGGCAGTGACAGATAACGAAAGGATTAAAGCAGTATTCTGTTCAAGAGGCGGATATGGGATGCTGAAGATAATTAACCGGATTGATTTTACCTCTTTACGCAGGCATCCTAAATGGTATATCGGATACAGTGATATAACTGTATTGCATACATGGCTGGCTGAGAAGCACAATATTATTTCGATACATGGGGAGATGCCGTTGAATTATCATAATCCCGAAAAAACGCCTGACACGATTGGATCTCTTTATAAAACATTGTTTGAAGGTTGTCAGCCGATTGAATGGAAGGGTGATTTCAGAAGAGGGAGAAAAACTGAGGGGGAGATAACGGGAGGGAACCTCTCGCTTCTCTATAGCCTTACAGGTACTACAGGCGAGCCGGTGACAAAAAGAAGGATATTGTTCGTTGAAGAAACAGGCGAATACAATTATCACCTTGACAGGATGATGACATCCCTGAAGCTTGGCGGCAAGCTTGAAGGTCTTGCAGCACTTGTGGTCGGGGGCATGAATGAGATGGCTGAAACAAAGATACCGTGGGGCAAAAGCCCCGAGACAATAATATCAGATATCGTTGAAGGTTATGATTTTCCGGTTCTGTTCAACTTCCCTGCCGGGCATATCGGCGATAACCGTGCTTTTTATATTGGCAGAAAAGCCAGGATAGAAATCAGCAGCGATGTGGCAACGTTAATCTATATCTGATTATCAGAAAGCGGAAAGAAGCAGATCAAGGTCTTTTGATAATATCCCGAATTTCTGTCCGAGTGTTTCATTAGTCAGTATACCATTATAAAGGTAGACACCGTCACGGAGGCCCGGATCATTTTTAAGAAGCCGGGTTATCCCTCCGGTATCTGCCATTTTCTGCAACAGCGGTGCAAAAATATTACTGAAAGCTATTGTAGCTGTTCTGGCGACACGAGAAGGGAGGTTCCAGGCAGAAAAATGGATCACACCATGTTTTTCATAAACGGGGTCATGCAGTGCACGGCATTCGCTAGTTTCGATACATCCCCCTCTGTCAATGCTGAGGTCAATGATGACTGCACCCTTTTTCATGTTTTTCACCATATCTTCTGTTACATAATACCATGGACGCAGATCCTCCAGCTCAATGGCACCTATCAGGACATCGGCCGACTTCAATGCTTTTTTCAGTACCTGGGGATGGAAGACAGATGTTTGCAGCCTGTATCCGATAATTGATTCAAATGTTCTGAGCCTCTCGAGCGAATTGTCAAATATTTTTACCTGGGATCCCAGTCCCAGTGCTGCCTTAGCAGCATATTCACCAGCCCTGTTTGCTCCCAGGATGATAACTTCTGTTGGCGTCACTCCTGTAATACCTCCAAGCATAACACCTTTTCCTCCATGGTGGTTGCTGAGATAGTCGGAAGCCAGAAGGATGGAAGTCACACCGGAAATCTCGCTCATGGATTCCACAACAGGCATTACGCCTGTTGCATCCCGGATCTTTTCGAAGGCAATAGCGGTAACTTTTTTACCTATAAGCCGCGCGAGCGTCTCTTCATTAAGTTTCAATACATTAAGGTATGACATAATTACCTGGTTGCCTTTCAGGTATTCAGTTTCTTTACCGGAAAAGGGTGCTACCTTAATAACAACATCACTGCTATACGCTCTTGCCGGAGAATCGGTGATGATTGCTCCGTTTTCACTGTAATCCTTATCAGAATAATTGGCACCGGTACCCGCACCTTTTTGTATAATTACTTCATTATCTGATTCTACGAGCAGATTGACCGCTTCCGGTGTAAGAGCTGCTCTTTTTTCATCATCTTTAGGGTCGCTTGGGATACCGATGGATAATCTTCTGAACCTGACAGCAGTTTCAAGATGCTCCTCTTTTGGCATAAAAGCACTGTCACCGTAACTCACTTTTCCACTCTTGCCTTTCATGTTCATTTCAGAAATAGTGTTATTTCTCCAAAGTTAAAATAAATTGGGATACAGCAGTAAAATATGGTCGGGCTAAGATACCTCCAGAATACGTTCCTCATATTTTCCGACATTGATACGGACCTTTACCGTACCTGAGGGTAATAATTCCTCTATCAGCTCCGGCCATTCCATGAAGCAGTACGATTCTCCGTAAAGATATTCTTCAAGCCCGAAATCAAATACCTCCTCAGTATTTTTGATTCTGTAGAAATCAATATGATATAAAGAATCACCTTCAGGCGTCCTGTATTCATTTACAAGTGTGAAAGATGGACTGCTGGTCATATCAGAAGCTCCAAGCAAATTGCATATTGCTTTTATAATTGTTGTCTTTCCCGCACCCAGCGATCCGTAAAATGCAAAGATCCTGCTGCCACCTGAATGTTCAAGCAACCTTCTGACGGCTGATGGAAGATCTCTCTTATGTTTAATGATAATTTCCATTTATTACATGGGTTCCAGAAAAGCAACAGGCAGCATCATTTCCTGCATTGAAATTCCTCCATGCTGAAAGCTATTTCTGTAATACCCGGCATAGTAATTAAAATTATTCTGGTAGACAAGATAATCCTTGTTCATGGCAAAAATATACCTCGAGCTTATATTTGTCTTTGGCAGAAATGCTTTCTCAGGATCCCTTATCTCGAATACTTCAGAAGGATTATAATCAAGATTTCTTCCCGTTTTATAACGCAGATTAGCAGATGTCTTTTTGTCACCGATCATCTTTATCGGATTTTGAACCCTGATCGTTCCGTGATCTGTTGTGATAATGACTTTTACATGATGCCTGGTCAGTGTTTTCAGCAGATCAAACAGAGAAGAATGGATAAACCATGATCTTACAAGACTCCTGTAGGCTGTCTCATCATCCGTAAGATCTCTTATCACGCCGATATCAGTACGAGCATGAGAAAGAACATCAACGAAGTTATAAATAAGAATGTTAATATCATTCTCGAGCATTGGTTTGATCCTTTCATTTACCTTTTTTGCTTCAGTGTTACTGCTGATCTTGTTATATGACCATTTATATTTCAAACCTTTCCTTGAAAGCTGATTCCTGAACATCTCCTCTTCAAATTTGTTTTTTCCGGCTTCATCATCATCATCGACCCAGAAACGTGGCATAAGTTCGGCAATCTGTGCGGGCATTAGCCCGGCAAATATGGCATTACGGCTGTACTGGGTTGCAGTAGGCAGGATACTAAAATAGATGTCCTCTTCAACCACCCTGTAATGACCGGTGAGTTCAGCCGAAATTGTCTTCCACTGATCAAACCTCAAATTGTCAATAAGAATAAAAAACAAAGGTCTGGAGTTGATTATATGCGGAAAAATCTTTTTTGTGAAAAGAGAGTGTGACAGAACAGGAATATCAGAAGTACCGGGATCAAACCATGAAAGATAGTTATTTGAAATAAATTTAGAGAAGAGGTTATTTGCCTCATTTTCCTGCATTTTCAATATTTCTATCATTCCCGGGTCTGTCGATTTTTCAAGCTCCGATTCCCAGTAGGTGATCTTACGATACACCTCTGTCCAGTTTTTCCAGCTTCCTGCAAATGATATCATGTCGCCGATACGGCTGAATTCCTGCCTGTAATCCGTTGTTGTTTTTTCAGTGACAAGCCTTTTCTGGTCAAGTATCTTCTTGATTGCAAGCAGTACCTGTTTGGGTTTAACCGGTTTAATAAGATAATAGGATATTTCGGAACCGATTGCTTCTTCCATTATATCCTCTTCCTCACTTTTCGTTATCATCACCACGGGAATATCGTTCCTTACCTCCCTGATAAGCCTGAGAGTCTCAATACCACTCAGTCCCGGCATATGTTCATCGAGAAATATGAGATCATAGGAGTTTTGCCGTACAAGATCAATGGTATCATTGCCGTTTGAACAGATATCTATTTCATACCCTTTTTCCTGCAGGAAGAAGATATGCGGTTTTAGAACCTCAATCTCATCATCTGTCCATAGTATTCTTATCTTTCTCATTTTAAATAGTTTTCCCTGAAGAAAAGAAGATACCGCTCCGGATTTTTATCTTCATTCAGAACCCTTAGATTATTTTCATTGATAATAAAAGAATACAATTTGGATGCCGAGGGATTCCTTACCAATTTTTCAGTTAAAAATGACTTGTAATAATTAATCACATCAGAGTATTTCTCAAATCCCGACACCTTGATCATTATATATTTATTTTCCACCAGCGTTCCTTCAGTCCTGTAATTAAGGTTAGTATAATTATCAATATTATAGCTTATCACATCGAATGCAGCCTGGTTAATATTGAATGCGGGATTCTCAATTATAAGTATGAAAGAATGATTTGCTGCGGTATCGGCTATAAATAACTCCCTTGCAATCTCTTTTTCTTCCTCAACTTTCAGTTCGGGGACTTTCTTGTTGATGAAAGCGGTTATCTCTGCTGCTTTTTTACTTTCCTCGCTGTCGGGCCATGATTCAATTATCTTATTAAGCTCCTCCTTGAGGGTCCTTTCATTGCTGATCCGAGCTATGGAATATGCGCGAAGAAGAAGAAACTTTGGAGCAAGCTGGTCATGTCCGTATTTTTTCAGAGCATCATCGCAGAGGGAAATTGCAAAGGTGAAATCCTCATTATTATATGTATTGTATGCTTCCTGGTAAAGTTGTTCAGCCATCTTCAGATCAGCAAGCTTTTTCTCATAATAGCCGGGATCTGATATCATTTTTGCAAATTCGGTATCAGGATATCCTTCTATCAGGCGTTGCTTGTAAGTTTCGGCTGAGGGATTATTTATTTCCTTATTTACCTTATACAGGTTATATAGAGCTTCGGGCACAAGTTCATTTTCAGGATATCTGGTAATAAGATTTTCAAAAGATTCAACAGCTCCCTTGAAATCCCTGATTTTTTCAGCAAAGGCTTTGCCGGCGTTGAGATATGCATATGCTATACGGTTATCAGAGGCAGCCAGCAGGGAATCGGTCAGCGGAAGATCTTTTAAGTAAAATTCAGGATTTTTATAATCAAGTGTTCCAGTATTTAGTGAATCGGAACCATTTTGTAATGTTTCATCACGTTCAGCAGATGCCATGGATGAGGTACCCCTTGTTTTATTTAGCCTGCGCCAGTTATCCTCGAGACTTCTGTTACCCCACCTGCGCCTGAATTCAGTACGGCCAAATGTAAGTGCAGCCTGGTTATAAAAGTACCACTTACCCTCCTGTTCGATATTATCCTGAAAGCGTCTCTCATTTTCATAGAATTGTCCCAGGTTGTACCTGTCGGAATATTGAGATGTTCTGTCTTCATTTTCTGCTTTGGTAATTTCACTTATGATTGATGAAATAAAAGCATCTCTTTCTGATTCTGACAATGAAGCAATTCTTTTAAGAGAATCTTCAGTTTCGATGATACTCAATTGTGATACGATAGTATTTAAGTTTTCCGATTTTGATTTCAGCGCCTGATATTCGGAATGCTCCTTATCGAGAAAGATGACAGTACTGTCATAGTACCTGCCGGACTTTAAAAGATCGTGCTTATCGTAATAATATTCAGCAAGAGCAAGATAAGACCTTCCCCTCTGGTTCTGATTAAGGGAGGAGGATGATATTGATTTCCTGTAAAACTCCAGGGCCTCTTTTTCATTACCCTCATTCATTGATAAATTACCAAGTGCAAAATAGATCTGGTCAAGGAAATCCTTATTCTTGGAGTCTTTCAGCATCTTCTCCATCTCTTTCCTCATTTCTGCGGGGTTCCCGGTGTTCACATCAAAAACCCCTGCAATATTTATCCTGGCATTGAATTCAACATCATAGGGAGGATTCATTTTAACAACCTTCCGGTAAAGAGATATTGCCCTGTGAGCATTTCCTGCCAGTTCATTAAGCTGAGCCAGCAGATATGTAAGCCTGTATTTTGTTTGTTTCCCTGATACATTATCAATGGCCTTGTCCAGGGGTTCTATAGCTTCAGTAAATTTATGCTGTTTAACAAAGAGATCTGCCATGGTTGTATAATACATAGCTCTCAATGCCTTCGGAAAATCAGCGGAAATTTCGAGTTCGTTCAGGATACGGTACGAATCACTGTACCTGCCTTTTTCATTATGAGTCCTGGCCAGCCAGATTGATGCCTCTTTTCTTATCAAAGGATCATTAGCCTGTGTAATACAATACTCGAAAACTGCAGAAGCCTCATTATACTCATGCTTGTAAAACCGGGCCATCCCGATGAGAAGATAACTATCATCAACCCACTCATTATATTCCTTCCGTTTGAACAGATCCTCCTCTCGTGGAGCAATATTGTTTTTATCCTTTACTTCGGGTTTTGCAGTAATTGATTTTAGGGAAATAAGTTTTGAGGCTTTCTGGATTGCCTTTTCCATATCTGAACTGCAAAGGGAGGCAGAGGAGGGATCACTGTATTCGAATACATCCAGCAATTCGGCATAATCGTCATCATGACCATTTGTAACTTTAAGAAGTCCTGCCTTAAAGCTTTCATAACCATTAAAATAGATATTATACCTGGCCGTCATTCCATGATAAAACCTTGTTGCTCTTGTGTTTTTTTCCACAGAACAGTTTGCTGCGATGATTAATAATCCCAGCAACACCAGGTACTTATATGATGCTTTTACTGAAGGCAATAAAAAGGTTTTAATACTATAAACTTACCAGGCCCGGGTATAGTATTTCAAAGGTAGATAAAATTAAGGAGTTGTCTATTATCAGGCGGAAATGACACCTTTTATTTCGGGTACCTCCTTCATCAGTGCCTGCTCGACCCCGGATTTTAAAGTCATCATACTATACGGACAGCCATAGCATGCACCGGTGAGTTTTACCTTAACAGTGAGATCTTCTGATATTTCGACAAGTTCAATATCTCCTCCGTCTGACTGGAGATATGGCCTGATTCTTTCCAGGGCCTTTAACACACGTTCTTGAATATTTCCGTTTACTGACATTTAATTATGATTTAATTAAGCGGGCACTTTATTTTTATAATAGCCGGCAATTTTACCAATTTTTTCTGTTATCGCAAAATATTCATTTGGCATTAAGAGCCCAGCCGACCATCCTTGCTGATCTGCCTGAACCCGGGTAGCGTGCAATAGCTCCGTAAGATGTGACTCTGCCATATGGTATATGCCTGGTTACAAAGTAAACCCTGCTGAAAAACTCATTATTATTCTTTTGACTCGGGTTTGGCATCTTTAATAATCCTGTTCTTTAAAAGTCTGAAGGAGAGATAATTAATTTTTAATCCTTCTTCAAGAAAGAGATTTTCGTAATGTGTTTTTATGGATAGGATTTCATCATCGGATTTATCGGTGTGCAGATCGTTACTTGCAAAAATTACAGGAAGGTTATTCACTTCAACCAGTCTCTTTGTATAGTTGAAGAGATCGGTATTATCTGTTTTCAGATGAATAATCCCCTTATCCTTCATGAAATTACGATAAGTATTAAGGAACCATGGACAGGTAAGCCTCTTGTTGGAGTTACGTTTTCCGGGATGAGGGTCAGGGAAGGCGAACCATATCTCATCAATCTCATCTTCAGCAAAATAAGAGTTAATAAACTCAATTCGTGTACGCAGGAAAACCACATTGGACATTTTGTTTTCGGATGCTGTTTTTGCTCCCTTCCACATTCTGGCTCCTTTTATGTCGACACCTATATAGTTATTTTGAGGAAATCTGGTTGCAAGGCCTACTGTATATTCACCCTTTCCGCATCCCAGCTCCAGGATAACCGGATTTGAATTGAGGAAAATTTCCGTTTGCCATTTTCCTTTCAACGGGTGGTCTTTCCATGACAACTCTCCTGTTGCAGGCTCTATTACGTTGTTGAATGTAGCCATCTCTGCCCATTTGGCCAGTTTGTTTTTTCCCACAGCTTAAGATTTACCTTTTGCTTCTTTCAATTCTTAATACGAAATCATATATACCCGGAAGATCCCCGATACGCATTCCATGCTGTATTTTAAAAAGGTATGTGCCTCTGTGCGGAAAAAAGACGTCTGTCCTGTAGGGAAGGTTAAGCTCATGAATATCACCGAATCCTTTACCGTACCAGTTGCCTTTTTCATCGGCAAGATAATATTCAAGAGTATCTGTCATTCTATTGCCATCAGGAGAAGAGACGGTTACAAACAGGAATAAGTTACGGAACGGATAGTCTGATCCGGTTCTTATGGTAAAAAAAACATTTGTAAGCAGAGTTGTATCATCTATCTGCATGCTGAAATCCGGCATATTGGAAAGCTCCCATATATTGTTTTCCATGACTACACTGTCAGTGAATATGACATCGCTGTTACATGATGAGAGAAGAAGCAGCAACAACAGGATTGAGGCTTTATTTGTTTCTCTTATCATTAAATTTCCTGTTCTTTCTTTTATTAGAGTATTTACGCTGGTTGTTTTTAGGCTTGCCGGTATCAAACCTTGTCAGGTTGTTTTCTTTAAGAAGATCTTCCGAAACAGGAGTTATCTCCCATGATGGTGTGCCGGGAAGCAATCTTTCGGGTTTGATGCCGTTTTTGTTCATAGTCTGTATTTCCATGACCCTCTGTACCGGTACCGGTATAAGATTAGCACTTGAATGCTGGTCTGTTGAATACCAGTAAATACCTTTATGAACCTCCATTTTCTGAAAATATGCTGTGCTGTTGATTGTTTCCAGGGGAATATCTTTCGGCGGAAAGTCTTTCTGTGCATCAACATAGCAGTCGACCTCAAAATTGAGACAGCACTTTAATTTACCGCATTGCCCGGCAAGTTTCTGGGGATTCAGAGACAGTTCCTGGTATTTTGCGTGTGTGGTTGTTACTGAGGTAAAATTTGTGATATATGTTGCACAACAGAGTTCTCTTCCACATGATCCTATTCCGCCTATTCTTCCGGCCTCCTGGCGGGCACCGATTTGACGCATCTCTATTCTCACCTTAAATTCTTCGGCCAGTACCTTTATCAGTTGCCTGAAATCGACTCGTTCATCAGCTATGTAATAGAATATGGCTTTGGTTTTATCTCCCTGGTATTCAACATCCCCGATCTTCATGTCAAGTTTCAGTTCTTCGGCGATCTGCCTGGAGCGAAGCATTGTCGGTATCTCCAGCAATTTTGCTTCTTCCCATTTTTGTATATCGACATCTTTTGCTTTCCGATATACTTTTTTCATATCTTCAAGCGAGGGTATGGTTTTAAGCTCTTTAAGCTGTTCGAGAACAAGTCTGCCGATCATGGATATTCTTCCTATATCATGGCCGGGTGAAGCTTCAACAGCAACCAGATTCCCGATCTCGAACCTGAGGTTGTTGATATTCCTGTAGAATCCTTTACGGGTGTTTTTAAACCTGATCTCAACGATATCATTCTCACCGGGGCTTTCCGGGGTATCTTTCAGCCAGTTGAAAGAATCAAGTTTATTACAACCGGGTTTATATTTAATATCAGGCATCCGGATCTCTTCATCCTGCTGCCCTTGTAATTCTTCATTGTCTGTCATAAAGATTCAGCACTTCAAAATTAAACGCAAAAGTAATGAATAATTGCCACAATGTCAATTTCCGGTCCTTGTTTAACGGATCAACCTGGTGACCTTAAGTGCAAGGTCAAGGAAGATGATCTTTGCATTCCCGTTGGCTTCAATATGGGAGAAGGCAAGGTTAAACTCATCAGTCAGGGGGTAGATATTTTTCTGGTTAATAAAAGGGTGAAAATTACCTGAGAAGGAGGCCTCTTCTCCTGCCAGGTATACCAGGTTATTTTTTAGCTGATCAAGCGAGAGCATAAGATTTTCCCTCAGGAGCCTTAAAGAAAAGGAGAAAAAATTCTTCTGGGCTTCCCTGCCTGTTACAGCCATCTCCTCCGACCAGTTTATTAAGGAAATAATGTCGCGTTTCCATGCAAATCTCATCAGACTTTTAAAGCTGGCAAGTTTACCAAGGGATGAATCCTCATTTTCAAATAGTTCTACGGCCCTTATGATGTTTCCGTTTGCTACTCTGGCTATGTCGGCCGCCTTATCTTCTCCGGCACCTGAACGGGCTTTCAGAAATTCACTGATTTCATCTTCTGTGAACTTGGGGATCTTTACTATCTGGCATCTCGACAATATTGTTGGCTGAAGTTTATCAGGTTCATCAGAAACCAGAAGAAAAAGTGTTTTCTCGGGTGGCTCCTCGAGAAGCTTTAAAAGCTTATTGGCAGCAGCTTGATGCATCTTTTCGGGCAACCATATTATCATTATCTTGAAATCCGATTCAAAAGTTTTAAGATTGAGCTTTTTTATTATCTCACCTGCCTCTGATGCAAATATCAATCCCTGGGCATTCTCAACTTCAATTGAATTAAGCCAGCTGTTAAGGGTAAAATATGGAGATTTTGTTACAAATTCCCTCCATTGTTCAATAAATACATCACTGACAGGTTCCGTGTTTTTTTTGTCTTTAATGACAGGAAAGACGAAGTGAAGATCAGGGTGGATCATCTTTTCATATTTCACGCACGATTTGCATGTCCCGCACGAATCATCCGGCGTACGATTTTCACAGCTGACATATTTTGCATAAGCGAGGGCCAGGGCAAGAGCACCACAGCCTTCAGGACCGGAGAACAGCTGGGCATGGCTCACTCTCTCCTCACGCACCGATTTTATAAGCTTTTCTTTTGTCTCTTTATGTCCCGGTATCTGTGCAAAATTCATAATAGGGTTCTCTGTTATTCTCTGGTATAAAATGGAGATATGTTTAAAGAAGGTTATTAAGGAATAATATTACAATGCATTAAGGGCTGCATCATAATCAGGTTCCATGGTAATGTCCGGTACAAATTGTGTATAGGTGATTCTGCCCTCTTCATCTATCACCACAATGCTTCTCGCATAGAGGCCTGCAAGTGGTCCGTCAGTCATCTCCACACCATAATCCTTCCCGAAAGATGTATCGCGGAATCCGGAGAGGGTGATAACGTTTTGAATACCTTCAGTGGAGCAGAATCGGCCGTGTGCGAAGGGCAGATCTTTCGAGATTGCCAGGACCATTACATTTTTCCTGTCAGCTGCAAGTTTATTAAACTTACGCACCGAGTTTGCACAAACTGAGGTGTCCAGGCTAGGGAATATGTTGAGTATCAGCTTTATGCCTGCCAGGCTGGATAATGACATGGCGCCAAGATCCGATTTGACAAGACTGAAATCAGGGGCATTGCTTCCCTTTACAGGGAGGTCTCCCGAAGTGTTAACCGGATTTCCCTTTAATGTGATTTTTGCCATAACTTTTTTTTCAAAATTAGTTAATCTTTTTAAAAGACTGTTTCCTTATTATAACTTATGGAACTGCTCCTCCGTTAATTTAATCCATCGCCATAAATTAGTTCAGTATCCATTAATAATTATGTTTAAAATTAAGTAGGTTTGCAAATAGAAATAACTATCAAAAAAAATATGTAATATGAAAATGATTCAGGACTTCAATTTTAAAGACAAAAAAGCCATTGTAAGAGTCGATTTCAATGTGCCCCTTGACAAAGAAACCCTTGTCGTAGGCGATGATACCCGTATCAGGGGCGCTTTACCTACGATCAACAAAATTATAAATGATGGAGGAAGTGCTATCCTGATGTCTCATCTCGGAAGACCAAAAGGAAGAATGGAGAAATTTTCTCTTAAACCTGTACTTCAGGTCCTGGAAAGGCATCTGGATAAAAAAGTTCTCTTTGCAGATGATTGTCTGGGTGAATCAGCCGTTAAAATGTCGACGGAACTAAAACCGGGAGAGGTGTTGCTGCTTGAAAATGTGAGGTTTTATCCTGAGGAAGAGGGGAAGCCTGTATTACCTGAAACAGCAACTGAAGAGGAAAAGAAAGCAGCAAAAGCAGAACTGAAAGTAAAACAAAAAGAATTTGCCAGGAAGCTTTCCGGTTATGCAGAGATTTATGTGAACGATGCTTTCGGAACAGCCCACAGAGCTCATGGAACCACAGCGGTAATTGCTGATTATTATCCTGAAGATAAACGTATGTTCGGCTTCCTTATTAACAGTGAACTGGCAGCCATGGACAGGGTACTTAATAATGCCCGGCATCCGTTTACAGCTATTATGGGGGGCGCAAAAGTTTCTGATAAAATAATGCTGATTGAAAACCTGCTTAACAGAGTTGACAACCTTATTATCGGGGGCGGCATGACTTATACTTTCGTTAAAGCACAGGGAGGCAGTATAGGTAAGTCGCTCTGTGAAGAGGATAAGCTTGACCTTGCTCTCAAGATTATCGAAAAAGCAAAGGGAAAGGGGGTAAACCTCTACCTGCCGGCCGATAGCCTTAATGCAGATAAATTTGAAAATGATGCGAATACAAATATTACTGAAGTTGATGCTGTACCCGACGGCTGGCTGGGACTCGATATTGCTGAGAAAACCATACAGCAGTTTTCCTCGGTAATCGAAAACTCAAAGACCATTCTCTGGAACGGACCAATGGGAGTTTTTGAGATGGAAAAATTTTCAAAGGGAACCACAGCAATAGCGAAAGCAATAGCTGCCGCAACCGCTAAAGGAGCATTCAGCCTTATCGGCGGAGGTGATTCTGTCGCAGCAATAAATAAAAACAACCTTTCTGATAAGGTAAGCTATGTTTCAACCGGAGGCGGTGCGATGCTGGAGTATATGGAAGGGAAAAAACTGCCGGGAATAGTGGCTATAAGAGGAGAATAATAGAAGGTGCAGCGGTGTAGCAGTACATCGGGTTAAAGGCAATAATAACAATTATGGGAAGAGGTAGAGTCACAATGCATTATGACTCTACCTCTTTTCCTTTAAGGAAAAAGTTGCGAATTTAATTTAACTTTGCATTTAATATGAGAAATATATTATTGATATTGATGCCTTTGTTATTGATCCTTATCTCTTGTAAAAAACAGGAGGTAATTCCCACATCGGGAACTGTAACGATTGATAATACTACCGGATTCAGCCAGACATATTTTGTTTACGGATTCCTGTTCGCCAGGGCAGAAATAGTATCAACACTTGATAATACTCCTCCCGATATTACTATTGACAGTGATGGGACATATCTGTTCTTCCAGACCAATAATTTAAAAGATTCATTCTATAAATTCGGAGAGTATAATAGTGCTGATTCAGCTATAGAAGCATTTAATAACCTGACAATCGTCAGTGTTACTCAATGGGCCGGACTGGCATATCCGGTAGAGCCCGATCAGATCTGGATTTACCGGTCAGGAAGTGAGCATTATGCCAAGATAAGGATCATTTCCACGGTTTCAGAGGTTAGAGAAAACCGGGACTATGCCGAGTGTACCTTTGAATGGGCTTACCAGCCTGACGGATCATTAACTTTCCCGGGTAAATGAAACCTGAAATAACAAGCAGGATCTTTAATATAAAAGAGAAAGACGATTTCCTCAAAACAACCCTTGAAGTATTTAAATATCAGGCTGATAAAAATCCTGTTTACAATTTATATCTAAAGGAGCTGGGCAACAAGTATAATGCACCGGAACGTCTTGCAGATATACCTTTTTTGCCTGCAGGGTTTTTCAGAAATCATAAGATACTGACTGGTGACAGACCTGCTGAAATGATATTCCAGAGCAGCGGTACAACAGGAACAACAGCAAGCCATCACTATGTTGCTGATCTTTCCCTGTACGAAAAAAGCTTTTACTCTGCTTTCAGCCTTTTTTATGGAGATCCCGCCGACTATATCATTTATGCCTTACTTCCTTCGTACGCTGAAAGAAAAAATTCTTCACTTGTCTACATGGTCAGCCATCTTATTAAGGCAACGGGAAGTTCTTTAAGCAGGTTTTATAAGGATGATTACAAAAAATTGGTGGAAGATATAATAAGAGGAAGAGATCAGAGGAAGAAGTTGCTGATAATAGGTGTCAGCCATGCACTTCTGGATTTTGCCGAAACCTGCAATCCTGATCTGTCAGGTATTATTGTTATGGAGACAGGAGGAATGAAAGGCAGGAGAAAAGAGATAATAAGACCGGAGCTTCATTCCCTGCTGAAAGAAAAATTCAATCTGGAGGCAATCCACTCTGAATATGGGATGACAGAACTCTTAAGTCAGGCCTATTCTTCGGGGGAAGGGATCTTCCGATGTCCGCCATGGATGAAGATCCTCATCAGGGATCCACGGGATCCATTATCCATAATTACTGAACCGGGGAGGAGCGGAGGCATTAATATCATTGACCTGGCAAATATCAATTCATGTTCCTTAATAGCCACTGACGATCTCGGAAAACTTCATGAGGACGGCAGTTTCGAGGTCCTTGGCCGTATGGATAACAGCGATATAAGAGGCTGTAATCTCTTGATTGAATAAAAAATCATGTAAGTCGTGCAAGTCCAGGTTATCACATACTATAGCACTGACCTGCAAGACAACATTACAGGCCTAGTTTAGTTCTGATTGCCTGAGGTATTGCATCCTTATGTACCATGATAAAGAGAGTCTTAGCCCTGATATAGCTCTCTGACATGTTCAGATAACCTCCGAAGTCATTTCTGTCGGTTCCCCAGGAATTTTTGGTTTTATAGTATTTTGTACCGTTCTGGTCTTTTACAATTCCGGTAAGATGCATCAGGTGATCATCGGTGGTTGTGAAACTCTCGTACCCTGCCTGGCGGATATCCTGGGTTACATTGATCTCCGGACCCGGTGAGGGGGGTAATTCCGGGGTTCCCGAGCCCTGATCCGGAGTTCTCTCAAACCTTGCCCTGTCTGTTGCAGGTTCCCTTTCTCCGGATGGTTGTAAAGGAAGAACAGCATATCCGTTTTTATGTGAGAACCCGCTCTCACTTACATCTCCGTCCCAGTTCACTGTATAACCATTATTGAATGAATAGTCCATTATCTCGACTAGTTCATCCAGAGGAACATTATAGAATCGTTCCATTGCCCAATTATCCGGCACCTCGAGAATACCCTGCGTATAAAAAGGAAAATGAGTAAAAGAGGTTACCTGGATATAATCATCAGGATTTATATTCAGGCTTGCGGCAAATGTAGCAGGAGTATAGGTAACACCCTTGTATATAAATGTATCGGGATACAATCCGAGGTATGTATCAAGTATGGCATTCACAATTTCTTCGTATTGCTTACTTTCATTTTTACGCTGTACCGGTATTTCAGCCACAGCATTAATGAATGCCTGAAGCTCGCTGTGGTTATGAGTTGTCGAGCCATAATTCAGTCCCGGATATACTTCGTCGGGGACGATCCCGTATTCTGAAAAAACCCTCATCCAGTCATGTGAAAGACTTCCCGGACCAAGATTTCCCTTACCTCTTCGCAGGTAATTGTCCTTCAGCCTGTCAATATAATTCTGTCGCACGATATACATTTCTGACAGGTCATACTCTTCCTTCCCCATCCTGAGCAATTCAGACTCGATGAATGATGTGGTTGCAAAACACCAACAGGTTCCTGTGGCAGACTGGTTCTTAACTGAAGTGGCATTCAGGTCAACGACAGATGTGAATTTATAACCTTCCCCGGCTTTTGATTTTTGAACGGCTGCATCTTTCTTTTGAGCACTTAACGGCAGCATTGCACAAGCAATAATTGCAGCAATAAACAAACGCATTTTCATTGAATTAAGATTAAAGTGATATTTAGTAATTAAAAATCCGTATTAGTTAATTTATATTATTTCAATGTAGGGTAAAATGCATCTTCTATGTGATCGATTTCGTAGTCTTCTCCGTTTTTGATTACAAAAACCACATCGAAACGGCTCTCTTTATCAATGTTATTCCACCTGATATAATTATCTGCCGCATATATCATTGATCTCTGTTTTTCCCTGTTTATGGCAGTTTTCGGGTGTTCCATGTAATCATCGGAACGTGTTTTGACCTCGACAAAAACTATGAAATCTTTATTTTCCGCAATGATATCTATTTCAAGCTTACCCGATTTCCAGTTCCTTTTTAAGATTCTGTAACCTTTATTTTTAAGATACTCGGTGGCTTTGTCCTCACCGGCCCGGCCAAGACTTTTAGGATCTGTCATTTTATATCTCTATAAGTTTATTCCTTATTGCATAAAGTATAAGGCTTGCTGTATTCTTCGAATTGGTTTTTCCCAGGAGATTGGCCCTGTGTTTATCAACAGTCCTTTTGCTTATGAATAATGCTTCTGCAATTTCCTGGTTTGAGAATCCCTCACAAATCTTAAGCAGTATCTCTTTTTCTCTTTTCGACAGCACAGCTGATTTAGGCTCCTGTTCACGCAGCTTGATCTTTTGAATGACATGGTAAAGCAATTCCTGCGAAAAAAAACTACCACCCTTAATGACGGTTATTATAGCCTCCCTTACTTCAGAAATGTCCGAATCTTTAAGTAAAAAGCCCTTTGCTCCGGCATCGACCATTTTATAATAGTACTCATCCTCGCCATACATTGAAAGTGCGATAATATTTAAGGAAGGGCATATTTTCAGTCCTCTCCTTGTTGCCTCTATCCCGTCCATCTCCGGCATACTTATATCCATCAGAGCAATGTCAGCCGGGGTTGTCTTCAGCAGCCTGAGGAACTCTTCTCCGTTTGATGCTTCACCTGTAACTTCAAATTCAGTGAAGGAATTAAGGAGCAGCTTTAGTCCGTTCCTGAAAAGCTGATGATCATCTGCTATTATAATCCGTATTTTCTCCATTTACAAAGACTGGTTGTTATCAGATATCGTCTGTTACCCTGATCAGTGCGCTGGTCCCTTTTCCCTTCGTGCTTTCAATTACAAATAGACCCTCAACTGATTTTACTCGTGTCTCTATATTTGAAAGCCCCATTCCTTTAATATCTTCCTTCCCGATAGATGAAGAATCAAATCCGCGTCCGTTATCATAAAAATGCAAGGTAACAAATTTTTCATGTTTGTTAAGCTCTATCTCGATACGGGAAGCTCCTGAATGACGAATAGCATTATTAATTAGCTCACATGCAGCACGATATATAACAACCTCCTTGTCATTTTCAAGCCGCCTGTTTTCCATATTCGATTTAAAATCTATCTCAACAGTACCGGTCTGGTTTATTTTTGCCGTGAAGGCACTTATTGCACTTGTGAGTCCGAAGTTGGAAAGGACATGAGGACTCAGGTTGTCGGAAACTTCTTTTATAGTGTTTAATGCTTCATTTACAAGATGATTGGTATTATTCAGAATGTCAATCCCGGCCGGATCACTTATCCTGTCGCTGAGAGAGGATACTGACATCTTAACTGTCGAAAGAATAGGCCCGAGTCCGTCGTGAAGATCTTTGGCAAATCTTCTTCTCTCATTTTCTTCAGTATTTATTATCGCATTCAGAACCCTCCTTTCTGTACGGAGACGGTCAATCTCGGCCTTTTTAAGAGAGTAGAAGATCTCGCGGATGAGTACTACACCGAAAATGATCATAAATGACACCAGAACGCCGATCCATTCATCTATCATCTGCCATGTATATGAAGGTGTACCGCGGAAAAACTCAATTAATTGAATGATTTTGCGTATCGCCATAAAAACGAATGATAGTGAAAGAAGTATCCATGAAAGCCTGTATTTGGTTATCTTCATGAATCTCAGGGCTACGGAGGCTGCAATTATCTGCAGGATGATGGATATTATAAGAGCAACTAATCTTATCATGGGGCAATGATTAATAATCTGTAAAATTAGCAGTTATTTCATTTTAAATGGAATATGGTGTTCACAATATACAACGGTTTTAGGGCATTAGGGCATAAGGCTTTGGGGTTTGATGTCTTTATGCCGTAAAGCCGTAGCACCCTAAAGCCTTTTTTTTTACCTTTGACAATCTCAAAACACAACATGAATATAATATATAATATTGGCATAGTGTTATTTACGGGATTAGCCTGTTTAATTTCACCATTTAATGAAAAGATCCGTCTCTGGGTAACAGGACAAAAAAACTGGTTTGAAGAGTTGAGTAAAAAGATCCGGCCAGAAGAGAAATATATATGGATCCATTGTGCCTCGCTTGGTGAATTTGAACAGGGACGGCCGGTAATTGAGGCACTGAAAAAAGAAAAACAGCACATTAAAATTATTTTGACCTTCTTCTCGCCATCAGGATATGAGGTGCGGAAAAATTACCGGATGGCAGATATTATTTGTTATTTGCCCCCTGACACTAAACGAAATGCAGAAAAATTTATCACACTGGTTAATCCATCTGCTGTAATATTTGTTAAATATGAATTCTGGAATAATTATATAACAAGACTCTCGACGAATAATATAACGCTTTATCTGATTTCAGGTATCTTCAGAAAGGAACAGCATTTTTTTAAATGGTATGGTTCTTTTTTCCGCAGAATGCTGAAAAAGTTTACATGGATATTTGTACAGGATCAGAACTCATATGAACTTCTTGGTACCATAGGGCTGGAAAATGTTTCAGTAACAGGAGACACAAGGTTTGACAGGGTTAATGAGATCTCAAAAGCTGCAAAAGATATTCCTGTACTCGAGATGTTCAGGGGAAATGAGAAGCTATTCCTTGCCGGCAGCAGCTGGAAACAGGATGAGGAAATAATATCCGCATATATAAATAAATATCCCGACAGAATGAAATGGGTCTTTGCCCCGCATGAAATTGACCCTGAAAATATTGAAAGACTTGAACGTCTGTTCACTGTGAAATGTGTAAGGTTCTCATGTTTTTCCGAAGATTCATCTGATGCAAGAGTTTTAATAATTGATAACATAGGCATACTTTCTTCGGCATATCGTTATGCCTATATTGCTGAGGTAGGCGGTGGTTTCGGAAAAGGGATACATAACATTCTGGAGCCTGCATGCTGGGGCATCCCTGTTCTTTTCGGCCCCAATTACAAGAGCTTCCGTGAAGCTGTTGAACTGATAGAACTGGGCGGGGCCGGTTCGTTTAAGAAATATGAGGATTTTGACAGAATCCTTGATAAATGGCTTACTGATGAGTTAATATATGAAAAGACTGCTTCTGCTGCCGGGAAATATGTAAATGAAAACTCCGGAGCCACTAAGAAAATAATGCAACGGATCATCTGAAAAGATGCTAACATTTTATGCTCATAATTTGTTAATAAGTAGTCTTTTTGAAATTCTTTCCAATCCTTTCAAACCACGTAAATTGTTAGGCCGGATTTAACAAAAACTTAATTTTATTGTAATCTGGAAGCCAATTAATTACGATAGTTTTGCAAAAATATTATTAATCCTTAATCCAAATACTATGATGAAACAATTAAGACACACATTTGCAATGTTAGTGTTTGTGTTCCTGTCTGCAGTAATGTTCGGACAGGGAGCAACCACATCATCATTGGGTGGTAAAGTCACCGACAGCAATGGAGAGGCACTCCCGGGTGCAAGTATCGTCGCTGTTCATGTTCCTTCCGGAACGCAATATGCAACTATTGCTGATGCTTCAGGAAACTACCGGATAATGAACATGCGTATCGGAGGCCCCTACTCTGTGAATGTATCCTTTATTGGATATTCAACAGTAAGCTACACAGGTATTACTCTTAAACTAGGGGAGACCTATGTTCAGGACGGGCAGCTGGCAGAAACCACAACAGCTTTAAGTGAAGTCATTGTTACTGCAGGGCTGCGTAACTCGATTTTAAGTTCGGAACGCTCCGGTACCATGACCAACGTGGGCAACAGGGAATTAAATAACCTTCCCACAATAAGCAGGAGTATCACCGATTTTTCGAAATATACTCCGCAGGCTCAGGGTAATTCATTTGGAGGTCGTGACGGACGTTTTAACACAATAACAGTTGACGGCGCAGCCTTTAACAATAACTTCGGTTTGAGCAGCAATCCTCTGCCTGGAGGTAATGCACAACCCATTTCCCTAGATGCCATTGAGGAGATATCGGTAAGTGTTGCCCCCTATGATGTAACTATGTCACAGTTTACCGGGGCAAGTATAAATGCTGTAACACGAAGTGGCGACAATACCTTCAAAGCTTCTGTATATACTTATATAAGGCCAAAATCATTTACCGGAAATACTGTTGACGGAAATGAAGTCTCTGGTGCAAGAGAAAGAAGCTCACAGAATTATGGATTCCGTATTGGCGGCCCTATTATTAAGGATAAATTGTTCTTCTTCCTCAGCGGTGAATATGAAAAAGAATCTGTTCCGGGTGTTAGCTGGAAACCAAGCACTGACGGGGTTGCTAATTCTGACCTGATGATCTCACGCACACTTGAGTCTGATATGGTGGCTGTTAAGAATTACCTTCAGTCAACCTATAATTATGACCCGGGCAAGTACAAGGATTTTGATCCTTTTAAAAACAAGAATACCAAGATCCTTGCCCGTATTGACTGGAACATAAACAGGGACCACAAGCTGACAATCAGATACAATGATGTGGTTGGAACCTCCGACCAGCAGACCAATCGTAACAGCGGACCACCAAACAACGTACGCAACTCGGGCCGTATCAGCAGTCAGTCAATGGCCTTCTCAAATGCATTCTATGGATTTAAAAATACTGTTCGCTCAATAACAGGAGAATTAAACAGTACTTTTACTCCTAATATATCCAATAAGTTTCTTGCAAGTTATACCTTCATACAGGATACACGTACAAGCAGCTCTGATCTGTTTCCTTTTGTAGATATATGGGAAGGCGGCGATCAGTATATGTCATTCGGATATGAATTGTTCTCATACAACAATGATGTAACAAACAAAACACTCACTATTGTTGATAACCTGACAATAAACCTTAACAGCCATACTATTACTGCCGGTGCTTCGTTTGATCGTCTCTTCTTCCGCAACTCATATATACGTGAAGGAACAACCTATTACCGTTACGCATCTGTTGCTGATTTCTTAAGCGGCGCCGACCCAATGGGATTTGGTGTTACTTATGGTTATAACGGAGAGGAAGCTCCGGGTGCTTATGCAACTTTTGGGTTTGCTGCACTTTACGGACAGGATGAATGGGCTGTTATTCCAAAACTTAAACTTACTTACGGCCTTCGTCTTGAATTACCTATGTACCTTGATGAAATGAATGCCAATCCTGCCATTTCAGCACTTACATTTGCCGATGGACAAAAAATTGATGTCAGCACATGGCCCGATCCGCTGCTTGTCGTATCACCTCGTTTCGGATTCAACTATGATGTCAGAGGCGACCGCTCTTTGCAGATCCGCGGAGGATCAGGTCTCTTTACAGGACTGCTGCCGTTCGTATGGTTTACAAACCAGCCAACCAACTCAGGTACGATACAGGCACCTGAAATCGGATGGGGACCAACAGATGCAAACCTGGTTGGACTCGAATTCAATCCGGATTTCAGACAATTTATTGCTGATAATCCGGCTCTCTTCCCTCAGAGCCCGAGCACTCTGCCCAATAATGCCGGCCTGGCAATGGTAGGCAAAGACTTCAAATTCCCGCAGATATGGCGCTCAAATATTGGTGTTGATATAGAACTGCCCGGGAGCATGGTATTTACAGGTGAGGTGATGTTCTCGAAAGATATCAATACAGTGAAGCAGGAGAATATAAATCTGGCTAATCCGATAGGAACAATGGCAGGACCTGATGACAGAGTATACTGGAGTTCAAGTACTGCTGCAAAGGTGGTACCCACCATAAGTAACGCAATGGTTCTTAAGAATTCAAATGAAGGATACCAGTACTCATTCACAGCCCAGCTGACTAAAAACTTCAGTGACGGATTATCAGGAATGTTTGCATATACCTATACAATGGCCAAAGATATCTCTGCCAATCCGGGTTCAGCAGCTTACTCTGCCTACTCTTCCAATACAACTTACGGTAACCTGAATAATCCGGAACTGAGCTATTCAAATTTTGCCACCCCTCATAAACTGATCGGAAATGTGTCGTATCGAGTTGAATATGCCAAAATGTTCGCTACAACATTTTCACTTGTTTATCAGGGCTACCAGACTGGCAGATGGACATATACCTATTCCAATGACCTGAATGGTGATGGTATTTCTTCTGATATTATGTATATACCTGCAACTGCAGGTGAAATTCAATTTGCAGATTACAGTGGTATGACTGCAGCAGAACAGCAGACTGCATTCTGGGCCTATGTTGAAAGAAATGACTATCTCAATGCTCATAAGGGAGAGTATGCAGAACGTTATGGCGAAGTACAGCCATGGATACACCGCTTTGATGCAAAAATACTACAGGATGTATTTACAAACTTCGGTACAGACCGTAAGTACACACTGCAGTTTAGCCTTGATTTTCTTAATGTCGGTAATTTAATTAATGACAAGTGGGGAACATACACCTATAATCCGCTCGCAAGCTACGACAATGTACGTCCGCTTACAGTGGTCACAAGAGGTAATAATACAACAGCACCGGTTTACAGGCTGAATGCAACTTCTCTGGCAGATTTTGAAACAAAAACAACTCTCTCAAAAAGCATCAGCACCTCAAGTACCTGGGGTTGCCTGCTTGGTATAAGACTTATTTTCTAATTTGTAAAACATAATTAAGGAAAGGGTGTAACATATGACACCCTTTTTTCTTTTTAGAATTTTTAGGACATGTTATTTTTAAAAAAAGCAATAATCCTCAGATTATTAATTACTTTACATTCCCTGTAGAATCCAGTTCCAGAATCCGGATTTGTAATGTGCTGATAATCAGCAGCGAAGGAATAGTTAATAACTATACGGCCAAATGTTAATAAAGTTAAAAATTTTGTCTTGCATTAAGAACGCCACTTGCCTAATTTAGCAACTACCCGCTTAAAAATATCAGTGGTCGTTTAATCCTATTATTATCAGGAAGTAACAGTATTATTTAACAGTTATGGGAGAGCTATTTGTCCAGGAACCGGTTGTTGCATCAGAGAAATCAAAAGATGCAGAGCAAATACCCCCGCCTCAAAAGAATGTCGAGGTAAAGGAATCAACAGATTCAACAAAACAGGAGAATGAAAGAGTTATTTATTCTCATGATGAAGCTGTAGAGGCAAGCATTAAGTATTTCAAGGGTGATGAACTCGCTGCAAGAGTCTGGGCAAATAAATATGCATTGAAAGATTCATACGGAAACCTCTATGAAAAGACTCCTGATGATATGCATCGCCGGCTTGCAAGAGAGATCCACAGAATAGAGCTGAAGTATAAGAATCCCCTGCCGCAAGATCTTATTTACAGTGTACTGAAGGACTTTAAATATATAGTGCCCCAGGGGGGGCCGATGACAGGTATCGGTAATGATTTTCAGATCGCCTCTCTTTCAAATTGCTTTGTCATAGGTAATGACGGATCATCTGATTCTTATGGCGGTATAATGAAAATCGACCAGGAACAGGTACAGCTTATGAAGCGCAGGGGTGGTGTGGGGCATGATCTTTCCCATATACGTCCGAAGGGTACACCGGTACTGAACAGTGCCCTTACATCAACCGGGGTTGTTCCTTTCATGGAGAGGTACTCTAACTCAACGCGCGAAGTAGCACAGGATGGAAGAAGAGGAGCCCTTATGCTTTCAATCTCGATCAAGCACCCGGATTCGGGAAAATTCATTGATGCAAAACTGGAAAACGGGAAGGTGACAGGCGCCAATGTATCAGTAAAGATTACGGATGAATTCATGAAGGCAGTTGAGGAGAAAACAATATTCCGGCAACAGTACCCGATTGACTCGGATAATCCGAAATTTATCAATGACATTGATGCAAACCAGCTGTGGAACAAAATAATTCACAATGCCTGGAAATCAGCCGAACCGGGAGTTCTCTTCTGGGATACCATTATACGGGAAAGCGTGGCGGATTGCTACGCCGATCTTGGATTTACAACAATGTCTACAAACCCGTGCGGCGAAATACCATTATGTCCTTATGACAGCTGCAGGCTACTTGCCATAAATCTGTACAGCTATGTTAATGAGCCATTTACACCTGAAGCAAAATTCGATTTTGGATTGTACAGGGAGCATGTGGGTCTGGCACAAAGAATAATGGATGATATTATTGACCTCGAAATGGAAAAGATCGATTCAATACTTACCAAGATCGATGCTGACCCGGAACCTGATGAGCTGAAACTTGTTGAAAGAAACCTCTGGAAAAATATACGGAAAAAATCAGAGGAGGGAAGGAGAACCGGCATCGGGATAACAGCTGAAGGTGATATGCTTGCTGCTCTTGGATTAAGATACGGCAGCGAAGAGGCAATAAATTTTTCAACTGAGGTACATAAGACACTTGCACGAGAAGCCTATAAGTCATCAACATACCTGGCAAAGGAAAGGGGAACCTTCACAATATTTGATGCTGAACGCGAAAAGGAGAATCCGTTTATTCTCAGATTGAAGGAAACCGACCCTGTAATGTTTAACAATATGGTCAAATTCGGCAGGAGGAACATTGCCCTTCTGACTATTGCGCCGACAGGTACAACAAGCCTCATGACCCAGACAACTTCAGGAATAGAACCGGTATTCTCGGTATTTTATAAACGCAGAAGAAAGGTAAATCCGAACGACAGGGATGTCACGGTAACATTTAAAGATGAAATCGGAGACTCATGGGAGGAATTCAATGTGTTCCATCATAAATTTGTGGATTGGTTAAAAATTAACGGTTATGACCCTGATGAGGTGAAAGAGATGGATGATGAGGAAATTGGAGCGATAATTGCCAAATCGCCATATTATAAGGCTACTGCCAACGATGTTGACTGGCTTGCAAAGGTAAGGATGCAGGGTGCAATCCAAATGTGGGTCGACCACTCAATCAGTGTAACCATCAACCTTCCTGCAGATGTAAAGGAGGAGCTTGTGAGTGAATTATACTTAACGGCATGGAAATCGGGATGCAAGGGGGCAACAGTCTATCGCGACGGATCAAGAGACGGAGTGTTGATAACAGGTAAACCGGATACAAAATCAGAGCGACCAAAACGCCCCAAAGTGCTCGACTGCGATGTGATACGCTTTAATATAAATGAAGAAAGATGGGTGGCATTCGTAGGACTGAAAGATAAACGACCTTACGAAATATTCACAGGACTGGCCGATGAAGAGATATTTCCAATACCGAATACCATTGTGAAGGGGCAGATTATTAAAGTAAAGAATGAAGATAGTAAGACCCGTTATGATTTTCAATATACCGACAAATACGGTTATAAGAAAACTATCGGAGGATTGTCTCATATGTTCAAACCCGAGTTCTGGAACTACGCTAAGCTCATATCCGGTGTGCTTCGACATGAAATGCCTATTGCCGATGTGGTGAACCTTGTACAATCACTGAAGCTCGACAGTGAATCGATAAATAACTGGAAAAACGGGGTGGAACGTGCACTGAAGAAGTATATTCCTAACGGGACCAAAGCAAAAGGGAAATGCGGAGAATGCCATTCGGAGAACCTTGTTTACGAAGAAGGTTGTCTTATCTGTAAAGATTGCGGCTCATCAAAATGCGGGTAATGTAACTTATCTTTTTGCTCTTATCAAACCTCTCCGAAGCCAGGGGCAGTCTAATTTTTTGTCATAATAATGGATCATATAACCTCCTGAAGGGGTAACACTGAATCCGCTATTTTCAAGAAGCCGGGTAAAATCCCTCTCATCATTGGCCTTATGATAGGTGCACAATGCAATTTTCAGCTTCCTTTTTTCCGAAAGTAAAGCGGATGCACCGTTAAGAACCTTTTGCTCATCGCCGTCGACATCGATTTTAAGGAAGGTAATGTCGTCCTTTATTCTGAATAACGAATCAAGAGTTATATGCTGATCGTCATCAATATCGGAAGCATATTTGTCTATTATCTCAACTTTGTTTTTCCAGGGAGCAAATGTTGCATTAAGAGCCTTTATCCAGCCGGTGTCACATTCGATCAGGTAGATCTTTTTTACCTTTTCGATCAATGAAAGCGAAAACATACCTTCTGCTGATCCGATATCTGCAATCACATCATCAGGTCCTAAATTAAAGTCTTCTGACAGATAGCGGTGAGGACTTCGGGGATCCTGGTCTCCTGACAGATCTGCAAAGGCTTGTTTTATCTGTTTTACTTTCCGGGACTTTTTGAAATAAAGCTTTTTACCATCCTGTAATACATAGAACATACCTAACGACGAATCATATTTAACTTCAACATTTTCAGGAGTATACTTTTTGCGAAATTGATAGGGAAATATGGTAACACAATTGTTCTCAAGATATTCGAGTACCTCCCTCTGTTCATTGTTTACCATATTTTCAGGTAGAGAATAATAATAATTAATGATCTTTTTCCTGAGGCTCTTTTTAAGAATTCTGGTTCTTAATGGCTTTGGAACAAGTATTCTGTATATCTGAAAAATAAAGGGGTTCATTTCTGTTTCTTTATTACTCCAAGTTCTTTTCCGGTCTTTTCAAATGCTTCAATGGCTTTATCAAGGTGTTCTTTCTCATGAGCTGCCGAGAGCTGGATCCTTATTCTTGCCTCACCTTTCGGAACTACCGGATAATAAAATCCAATAACATAAATGCCCTCTTCGAGGAGCCTTGCGGCAAAATTCTGTGATAATTTTGCATCATAAAGCATTACGGCACAGATTGCAGATTTTGTTGGTTTTATATCAAATCCAAGGTGGGTCATCCTGCTTATAAAATATTCAGAATTCATGTGCAGCTTATCCTGCAGGCTGTTTGTTTCGGTCATCATCTCAACCATCTTAATTCCGGCAGCGGCCACCAGGGGTGGTATTGAGTTAGAGAAGAGATATGGCCGTGATCTCTGTCTGAGGAGCTCAATAATCTCTTTCCTGCCTGTCGTGAATCCGCCTATCGCACCGCCAAATGCTTTTCCAAGGGTTCCTGTTATTATTTCAACCTGCCCCATGATATTGAAAAGCTCCGTTACTCCCCTTCCGGTCTCACCCACAACACCTGCGGAATGAGATTCATCAACCATCACCATTGCGTCATATAATTCAGCCAGCTCTACTATTCTTTTAAGCGGAGCAACATTACCGTCCATCGAAAATACACCATCTGTGACGATAAGCCTGAAGCGTTGAGTTTTTGCCAGTTTTAATTGTTTTTCAAGGTCCTCCATGTTTGCATTTTCGTACCTGTATCTCTGCGCTTTGCAAAGACGTACACCATCAATTATGGAAGCATGGTTCAGTGCGTCGGAGATTATTGCATCTTCCGCTGTGAGCAAAGGTTCAAAGACTCCTCCGTTGGCATCGAAACATGCAGCGTACAATATCGTATCATCAGTGTTAAAAAACTTTGCTATTTTTTTTTCAAGCTCCCTATGAAGATCGGTTGTCCCGCAGATGAATCTCACCGACGACATACCATAACCATGATCCTCCAGGGCAGCTTTGGCAGCCTCTATGAGTTCAGGATTATTTGAAAGCCCGAGGTAGTTGTTGGCACAGAAATTCAACACTTTCTGCCCTGTATCAAGTACAATTTCAGCCCCCTGAGGGGAGACAATGATCCTTTCATTTTTATATAGCCCGGCTTCCCTGATTTCTTTCAGGATTCCATCCAGGTGAGTCTTATATTCCTTATACATTGCTTTGAGTTCATAAAGTTCATAAAGTTCATAAAGTTCATAAAGTAATAGTTATAGTTTCTTAATAAAACCTGAGAGCATTTTTGATATTTCCATTGAAGAACTATAAAGGTCATTAAAATCTGATTCAGTAATTTTACCTGTCTCTTTTGCCAGGTAAAGCATAGACCTTAACTCTCCACACGAACCTTTTGAGATAAATAGGAAATGCTTGAATTCATTATTTGTGCTTCTTTCAAATCCTTCGGCTATATTATTCATAATTGAAACAGTAGCTCTGAGTATTTGATCTCTGAACCCAAAATCTTTACAATTCTGAAATAAATTATAAACTGTAATTGCAAGTGTTTTAGCTTTTTGCCAGGCAACAATATCCTCAAATCTTTCATCTTTCACAGGACACTAAATTTATTAAATCATTAACAGGCTCAACAATTACTTTATAAACTTTCTACTTTATAAACTTCCGACTTCTTCAATCCCAATTTAGGATGACTTTTCCGCAATTTCCTTCTTCCATTATATCGAAGCCCTTTTGAAAATCGTCGATATAAAAACGATGAGTAATTACAGGGTCGAGGTTTATTCCTCCTATGATCATCATCTCCATTTTATACCAGGTCTCCCACATCTCTCTGCCATAGATCCCTTTCAGGGTGATAGCTTTAAAAATAATATCACTCCAGGGTACTTCGAAGTCCGACGGGAGAATTCCCAGCAGTGAAATAGATGAGCCATTATACATATTACTTATCATTTCAATGAAGGCTTTGGGGGAACCTGACATCTCAAGACCGACATCAAAGCCCCTCATACCCAGCTTTTCAACAGCGTCAGATATCTTTTCGCCCCGGGAGGCGTTTACAGTGAGTGTTGCACCCATTTTCCTGGCAATATCGAGCCGGTAATCGCTGAGATCGCTGGCGACAATGAATCTTGCACCGGAATATTTTGCTATGGCAATAGCCATGCTTCCTATCAGGCCTGCTCCGGTTATCAGTACATCTTCTCCAAGAAGCGGGAATGACAGGGCAGTATGAGTTGCATTTCCAAACGGGTCCATTATTGCTGCCCATTCGTCAGGTATACGGTTATCGAGAGGTACTATATTCGATGCGGGGATCCGTACATATTCAGCGAAAGATCCGTCAATGTGAACACCGATGCCCACGGAGTTTTCACAAACATGCTCTTTCCCCCGCCGGCAGTTACGGCAATGACCACATGCAAGATGCCCTTCACCGGTAACCCTGTCACCAATCTTAAAATTAGTAACACCGGCTCCTTTTTTATCGATATAACCCATATATTCATGGCCGATTACCATGGGAGTCTTTACAGTTTTCTGTGACCATTCATCCCACTTGTAAATATGAAGATCTGTCCCGCAAATTGCTGACTTCTTCACTTTTACAATTACATCATTGACACCGGGATCGGGAACGGGAACCTCCTGCATCCATAAGCCTCTTTCCGGACGGGCTTTTACAAGAGCTTTCATCATTGTCATACAGCAATATTTTTGGGCAGTTAAAATCCAGACAATACACAAAGTTAGTACAAAAATGCAGTATCGGAACATGGTCCCCTTCTTTCTGTAAAATATGATCAGGTTTACCTATCTTTGTATTATTACATTTGATTTTAAGCTATATGCAACAAGTTAGAGTACGTTTTGCTCCAAGTCCAACGGGTCCTCTGCATATCGGGGGTGTAAGGACGGCACTTTATAATTATCTCTTTGCAAAAGGAAACAATGGCGTTTTCATACTCAGGATTGAGGATACTGACCAGGCAAGATTTGTAGAAGGAGCAGAAGAGTATATTTTTGATTCACTTAAATGGTGCGGGATAGTAGTGGATGAGGGAGTCAACGAAGGAGGAAAGCATGGACCATACAGGCAGAGTGAAAGGCTGCATTTGTATAAGCAATATGCTGATATCCTTGTAGATAAAGGTTATGCATACTATGCTTTTGATACCGCCGGACAGCTTGAAAAATTGAGAACCAATGCGGAAAAAGAGGGAAATACATTTATCTACAATTCATCGGTCAGGGAGAGGTTGCTGAACTCAGTTTCTTTGCCTGAAACACGGTGGAAGGATCTTCTTGACAAAGGAGAACCTTATGTGATCCGTTACAAAATGCCGCCGGATGAAGATATTCATTTCGATGATATGATCCGTGGACACATTGTGGTAAACACAGGCACACTTGATGATAAGGTCCTTTTTAAATCGGACGGAATGCCGACATATCACCTGGCTAACATTGTTGATGATCACCTTATGGAAATAAGTCATGTTATCAGGGGTGAAGAGTGGCTCCCATCCCTGCCCCTGCATGTCATGCTTTACCGCTCCTATGGATGGGATTCTCCGCTTTTTGCTCACCTTCCGCTCCTTTTGAAACCCGATGGTAAAGGAAAATTAAGCA
>Ga0315546_1000212_pt1 | contig 44950 bp, 36 predicted proteins | sample SalMarSW160170MG_FD_203833 | JGI IMG/M metagenome (GOLD analysis project Ga0315546, IMG submission 203833) | Salt marsh sediment microbial communities from the Plum Island Ecosystem LTER, Massachusetts, United States - Salt Marsh Sediment SW1601-170 ...
TCCGGCGCGAGGCGCACCCCGCGCACGGCGAGGACCTCGTCCTCGGCCCGCTCCTCGACCGGGATCGACGCTCCGGACGGCGTCGCCGGATCGATCGTCGACGTCGGGGCAACGTGGTACACCGGGATCCCGTGGTGGTTCGCCGCCACCGCGAGGGCGTACGTCCCGATCTTGTTGGCGGTGTCGCCGTTGGCGGCGATCCGATCGGCGCCGGCGAGCACCGCGTCGACCTCGCCGCGCGCCATGAGGTAGGCGGCGGCGCCGTCGGAGAGGAGCTTGAACGGGATCCCGTCCCGCAGAAGCTCCCACGCGGTCAGCCGGGCCCCTTGCAGCCGCGGCCGCGTCTCGCAGGCGTAGACGAATCCCAGCCGCCCGGCCTCATGCGCGGCGCGAAGCACGCCGTACGCCGTCCCGTACCCGCCGGTCGCCAGCGCGCCGGTGTTGCAGATCGTCAGGACGCGCGCCCCCTCCGGCAGGAGGTCGGCCCCGTGCCGGCCGAGCCGCCGGTTCGCCTCGATGTCCTCGGCGTGGATCCGACGCGCCTCGGCGAGAAGCGCCTCCCGAACGTCCTCAGCCGATCGCCCGTCGAGATTCTCGAAGACCCCGAGCATCCGATCGACGGCCCATCCGAGGTTCACCGCCGTCGGCCGGGTCGACCGGAGCGTTTGGGCGGCGTGCTCCATGTCCTCGAGCGTCACCGTGGTGCCGGCGCGGTCGACCGCGAGCACCATCCCGTACGCGGCCGTGATCCCGATCGCCGGCGCGCCGCGAACCCGCATCGTCCGAATCGCCTCGGCGAGCTCCTCGACCGTCGTGAGACGCAGGACGACCGTACGCTCCGGAAGCTCGTTCTGGTCCAGCAGATCGACACCGCGGTCGCGGTAGACGACCGGGGCGAGCTCGCCCTCGAACTGCGGAACCGTTCGATCGATCATGATGTTCCGATGATAGCCGCTTTCACGGCGGGCGACCTTCCGGAGACGTCGACCGATGGGTGCTGAGACTGGGTCTCGGACGCCGCGCGAGGGGCGTCGGCATGGCCCGCTCCCCAACGTTACCACGCTGACAGGAGCGCGGTGCCCTTCCGTCGACTCGGCGTGACGCCGGGCCGTCCAGCGAAGTATGCACGCAGTGATTCTGGCGATCGACCGGATGAACTAGGCTGCCTCGGTTGTTTTCCGTAGCATAGATCCGTCGCTTGAAGGCGGAGGGCGCCACGCCCGCGGGTGAAGGAGTTGCGGCAGCCCGGGGTCGGCGGGTTTCCGGAAGCTGACACAAGTTCGGGCGTCCCGGCTTCGCCGCCCTGCATGCAGTGGAATGCCACGCCACGTGGCGTGTACCTGCGATCGAATGGAAAGGCGGTGAGCGATCGCGTGAGACGTTGCGCCGTGTGGATCGGGACGGCCCTGCTGGTCGTCGGTCTCTCCATCGGAGGCCGGGAGCCGGCGGTCCGCGAAGGGATCTTCGGCATCTCCGGGATCATCCCGGACAACTCGTACTTCGCGGAGCTGCGGGTCGACGTGGGCACCTCGGGGTTCTGGATCGGTGCGTCCCCGTCGTTCCTCGGCGGCCGCAAAGAGGCCCTGCACACCGAGCAGATGCGGGGGTTCGTCGAGCACGGGATCACCCCGATCGTGACGTTCTGGCTCGGCGACGTCGGGCCGGACGCGGCCGACGCGGCGGAGCGGATCGTTTCCCACTACAGCACGGGGCAGGGCGCGGTCGACGTCGGCGCTCCCGTGACGATCTGGGAGCTGGGCGACGAGCAGAACGGGACGTGGGGCACGTCGTGCGAGCCGGAGGAGTACGCTCGACGGGTGGCCCTGCTGGCTCCGGCGATCCGTCGCGGCTGCCCGTCGTGCCGGATCGTCCTGGGCGGTCTGCTCGACGGGCCGGAGATGGGCGACTGGGCGCTCGGACCGTACCTCGACCGGTTCCTCGCCGCCGGGGGCGGTGCGTGGATCGACGTCTACGCGTTTCACTACTACGGGTTGGCGCGCCCGCACCCGGCGTGGCCCGAGGCCCAGCTGTACGACTCGGCCATCGAGCTCGTGGCGACGGTGCGCCATCTGCTGGCCGATCACGGCCTGGGCGATCGGCCGATCTGGGTCACCGAGACGTCGACGTTCTCCGGGGGGATGGGAGCGATCGAGCAGTCGGAGAGCGATCAGGCGGCCGACCTGGTCAAGCGGTACGTGCTGTTGTGGTCGCTCGATGTCGATGTGGTGCAGTGGTGCTACCTCACCGAGCCGCAGTTCGAAGGGACCGGGGTCGGCTTCTTCGATCAGAGCGGCCTGATCTACGACGGGATCGGACCGTACGATCGAGGCGCCGGGGTCAAGAAGCGGACCTACTTCGCCTACCTGCACATGATCGACCGGCTGCGCGGCGCCGAGCTGCTCGATCGCACGACGGAAGGCGGCCTGACGGTCGCCCGCTTCGTCGCCGACGGCGAGCCGGTCTCCGTGGTCTGGCAAGACCCGTGGGTACGCGACGGACCGATCTGGGTCGACCCGGCGGGCGCGCTCGTCGTCGAGGACCTGTGCGGCGAGCTCCTGGGTCGCTACGACGATCGGTTCCGGCTCGATCCGACCCTCGAGCCGGTCTACTTGATCGGCCCGGTCGAGTCCGTGTCGACCTCCGCGCCCGTGCTGCAAAGCCCCGGCGGCTAGGGAGGCCCCGAGCTCCACCCGTCCGCTGCACGGCGCGCTGCGGACCGGCAATCAATCGTACGCCCGGCGGACCTCCTCGGTCGCCAGCAGCTCCGATCGGTCCTTCATCCCCTCCCACGACGGGAGCTTTCTATGCACGGCGTAGTACTTCTGCGGAATCGGATGGGTCCCGATGACGACCGGCACCCCGTACCGCGATTCGATGTACTCCTTGAAGTACGCCTGCCGCGGACACGGCGGGTAGCCAACGACCAAGCCGGTCGCCAGATGGATGGCCTCGGCGCCGTTCCTGATCATCTCCTCCGGGACGTACTCGACGTTCCCCCCCGGACAGCCGCCGCAGGACGAGTAGCCGACGATCTCCAGCGGATCGCCCGCAGGATAGCGCGAGAATCCGCCCACCCGTTCGCGCATCGCGCGGAAGCACTTACCGCCCCCGCACGAGCGGTACCGATCGCAGATGATGATACCGACCTTCACGTCATCGACCTCCCTGCGCGAAGTGTAGTCCGTCCGCGGACCGGGTTCGAGCCGGAGAGGTGAGACAAGAGGAGGCCGCACGGAGATGACACCGACGCCGGGTCCCCGGCTACCGGCGTCGGCGCATCCAGCGCCACAGCCCAAGCAGCAGGCTCGCCCGCGGGACGCGGGTCATGTACGCCCGGTACGGCTCGCCGAACTTCGCCACCAGATCGCGATCGGCCTTGATCATTGTGAGGCGATTGACCGCGATGGCGATCCCGCCCGCGACCAGCGTCCCCCAGTGCTGCGTGATGCACATCACCGCCACGGCGAGGCAGTCGCCGGCGAGGAACTGCGGGTGGCGGACCACCGCGTACAGCCCGGTGGTCACCAGCTGCGTCGTGTGAACGTAGCTTCTCCTCTTGGCCACGCCGCCGTGACGGCGAAAGAGCAAGATCGGAAGCCAGCCGAGCACGGCCGAGACCGCGAACACCGCCCAGCCGAACAACACGAGCCCGCCGACGCGGCCCGACGGGAGCAGGAACAGCAGCGCGACCTGCACCGCCAGCGCGACGCCCAACACGACATACAGCGTCATCCAGCCGGCGCGGTCCCGGCCTCCCTTTGCCTCGGTCATCCCGGCCTCCGGATTGTCTATCCCGCGTGCTGTGCAGCGTAGCACGGCCTCGGGGCGCATCCCAAACGCCGAAGGTCACAGAGGATCCGGGGTCGACCGTGGGCCGCGCGCGGACGGGGGGACCTCGTGACAGCTCTGTGGCCAACCGGTGTCGATAGGATCGAGCCGGATTGCATCGTGTCACCGACTCAAAGGCCGAACCGACGGGCTCGCGGCGCCTGTCACCTATGCTCTGTTCGCTCCGTCACTTGACATAGAGGAGGGGGTTTCCTCATCCTGGCGGCAAGCTTGCGGCGGGCGGCTGCGGGCTCACACCATGTTCGGAAGGAGCCAAGATGAAGGTCCTGACGTTCAACCTCCGGAACTACACCGACGATCACTGGGACGAGCGCCTGCCGTACATCGCGCAGGTCCTCACGGACCTCGAGCCGGACGCCGCCGCGTTTCAGGAGGTCCGCGGCCAGAACGACGACCCGTGCTGCCGGAACATGGCGCAACAGGTCCAGGCCCTCTGCTCGGGATATCCCTCGTTGGTCACGATCCCGGCGATGTGCTACGCGAGCCAGGCCGTCTGGGAGGGGCTGTCGATCCTGTCGAAGACCGCTCCCGCCGACTGGCTGTACCAGCAGTTGACGTGGCGGAAGGACGACATCGACCAGAATCGACGCGTCATGATATGGGCGAAGTACGTCGTCGACGGGCGCCCCCTGTGGGTCTCGAACAACCACTTCGCCGTGCCGGACGACGCGGCCCAGCAGAAGCGCAACGTGACCGAGGTGCTGGCGGCGCTGGACAGCATCGTCGGCGGCCCGGCCCTGTTGGTCGGCGATCTGAACGCCACGCAGGAGAGCGTCGTCTGGAGCAAGATCGACGAGGCCGGGTGGACCGATCTCTGGGAAGAGATCCACGACGGAGATGCCGGCGGAACGTATCCGACCGAGCGGACGGCGAAGGATGCGCCGCTCGACAAGCGGATCGACTACCAGTGGGCGAACGCCGCGTTCATGAACGCGGCCACGGGCACGACCATCGAGCGGGTCTTCACCGAGAAGGACCCGAAGACGGGGCTGTTCGCATCGGATCACCTCGGGGTCCTGACCGAATTCGCTTTCTGAGTCGTAGGGCCGCCCCGCATACCGACAACCGCGAAAGGCTCGAACAGCGCGGTTTCCGCCGACGTCACGGCCGCTTGCCTTCGGAGTCGGCTCCCCCTACCCTAGCCTTGGTGCTCAGGCAGAAAGGGGGACCCAGCGGTGCGATGGCTTCGAGTTGCCTTGGTCGTAGGGGTTCTGGTTTCCGGAGCGGTGGGCTTCCCGAGCGGGGTGCAAGGCGGCGTTGGGGGAAGCGACGCGTTCGACGCTGAGTTCGCCCTGATCCCCGCGGGAAGCTTCGAGATGGGGGACAGCTTCAACGAAGGGTGCTACGACGAGACCCCCGTGCACACGGTGACGGTCAGCGCCTTCTACATGGGGCGCTGCGAAGTCACCAACGACAAGATGGTGGAGGTCCTGCAGTGGGCCTACGACCACGACAGGATCGTAGTATCGGACTCGGCGGTGCAGAACGCCACGGGAGACCCGAAGAAGCTGCTGCACCTGGGCGAAGCGCAGTGCCGGATCACCTGGAACGGGCGAGCGTTCGGGATGAAGCCGGCGAAGGGCTCGGGATACCCCTGCGTGGAGGTGACGTGGTACGGCGCGGTCGCTTTCTGCAACTTCCGCAGCGAGATGGAAGGGCGGACGCCGTGTTACGACCTCAGCGACTGGAGCTGCGACTGGTCGGCGAACGGGTATCGGCTGCCGACGGAGGCGGAGTGGGAGAAGGCGGCGCGCGGCGGCGCGGTCGGTCGTCGCTTCCCGTGGAGCGACACCGACACGATCCAGCACGCTCGGGCGAACTACTACAGCGAGCCCGACTACAGCTACGACACCAGTCCGACGCGCGGCCACCATCCGGACTACGACGACGGCGAGGATCCGGGCACCAGTCCGGTCGGAAGCTTCGCGCCCAACGGGTACGGGATCTACAACACCGCGGGGAACGTCTGGGAGTGGGTCTGGGACTTCTGGGCCGCGCACTACTACATGGAATCGCCCGCGCTTGACCCGCGGGGCCCCTCGTCCGGTTCGTACCGCGTGGTGCGCAGCGGTCAGTGGGACTACGACGCGTCCTCCTGTCGGATTGCGGGGCGCCGCCACGGCTGGCCCAACGGCCGCAGGCGGATGGGATTTCGGATCGCGCTGTCCCTGGACGAGTAGGCGAGCCAGCGTCGCGGTAGAGCGTCGGATTCCGCGTCGAACGCGGGACGATCGAGAACCCTTTCGTTTGTCCGAGGCCCCGTTCCCCCCTACCCTGAGCGGACGACCGAGACAGAAAGGGGAGCACGAATGGACGATCGGATGATTGCCTACTGCGGGCTGATCTGCACGGACTGCGACGCGTACAAGGCGACACAGGCGAACGACATCGACGCGCTGGAACGGATGGCAAAGCAAGCCTCGGAGCAGTTCGGGGTGGAGACGACCGCGGCCGACTCGATGTGCGACGGCTGCCTGTCGACGACCGGGCGACAGATCGACTACTGCCACGAGTGCGCGATCCGGCTCTGCGCGGTTCCGAGGCACGTCGAGACATGCGCCCACTGCGACGAGTACCCCTGCGACAAGATCGAGGCCTTCTCCAAGCCGGGCTCCGCCCATCGGAAGACGCTCGACGGGATCTACGCGGCGCTGAACGCTGACAAGTAGCCGACTGAACTACGGCCGGCGCTCTACACGTACGGAGCGATCTTCGCTTGAACCCGGTGGGCGCTGTCGACGAGCAGCCGCCGCTCGGCGTCGTCCATCGGCAGCTCGAAGATCCGGTCGACGCCCCGGTTCCCGACGACGAACGGCACGCCGATCGTGCCGTGAATCCCGTAGACCTCGCCCTCGATCGCCACCTGGCCGGAGACGAGGGCGTCGGCCCCCTGGGTGATGGTGCGGATGAACTCCATCGTGGCGTGCCCGGTCCCGATGACCGTCTTCGCGCCGCTGTAATGCGTGACGAACGGCCGGACGACCACGCGGACGTCCGGCGGGAACCGCTCGATCGCGGCGTACGCTTCGCGGACGTCCCCGCGCCGAATCAGGGACTCGAGCTCCGCCTGCGCCTCGGCGACGACGTCCGGGAACTCCCCGATCGGACGCGGACCGCGGATCCGCGCCAGCTCGCCGGACAGCCGATCGGCGTCGTAGCCGAAGATGTGAACGCCGCTCCAGAGCGGCACGCTGAGGGTGCCGTGCTCGCCGACGACGAACGCGTGGACCGTCTGCCGCCGGATCCCGAGGTCGACGGCGATCTCCTTTCGAAAACGGAGCGAATCGAGGAACGCCCCCATTCCGATGACGCGCCGCCGTCCGAGATGCTTGGCGAAGACGGCGACGGCCAGCTCGACGGGGTTGGAAACGCAGAGGACGATCTCGTGGCCGTGCCCGTGCTCGGCGATCGCCCGGGCGTACCGCTCGAAGATCGGGGCGTTCGCTTCGGCGAGCCCGTCTCGGCTCATCGGCGCCGCGTCGAGCGTCGGGCGAGGCGTCCGTCCGGCGGCGGCGATGATCAGGTCGGCGCGGATCTTCGACGGATCGAGAACGATCTCGATTGTCGGGCAGATCTCCGCGTACGCGTCGGTCAGGTCCGCCGCGAGGCCGTACGCGCTCCGTGCGCTCGGTCCGTCGGCGTTTCCGACGAGAACGAGGCGCTGATCGCATTCGAGCAACCGCTCGACGACGATGTGCTGGACGATCTGCCGCCCGACGTCGCCGCACGCTCCGATCACCGCGATGTTCATCGGATCACCTCGAGCGGTGACTCTATCCGTGCGCCGAAGGGTCTGCAACGGAGGCGAGGGCAAGCCGCCGCGTGGCCCGCGCATCGAGAAGGGTTTGTCCGAAGTGTGCATGCCTTCGTATGATCGTAGACTCTACATGCATAGGGGGAGTCGTGGCAGAGAACCGTCTCGCAGCCGCGTGCGGCCGGCCGAATCTCATCGCCTTCCTTGCGACGCTCGCCCTCGTCATCGGCATCCTCGTCGGCCTTCAGGCGTGGAGCGACTCCGCCGTCGACATGTGGACACGCGGGCATGAGTCGGCTTGGCAATTCCGGCTGATCGGCGCGATCGGGCTCGGGGCCGTCCTGCTTCTCTTCTGGGCGGTCATGCGCACAGGTCGCTCGATCCCTTGGATCTTCCCGGTCCTTCTGGCGACGGGAGCAGGTCTTCACCTGTATCGGATCGTCGTCTTCTCCGGCGTTCTCACGGGCGCCGTCGTGTTCACGACGGCGCGGGCGTCCTTCCCCGACGAGGTCTGGTTCCCGCTGCACCTCCTCTTCTACTTCTTCGCCATGGGGGTCTGGGGACTTCTCGATCGGACGCGCACGAGGACCGCGATCGAGCGGATCGGACGGCTCGACCTCCCGATCGCCGGCCTCGCGCTCTTCCTCCTGTTCCACTACGCGCTTCACGCCTACACACGGTGGGCCGGGCAGATGAGCTTCGACTCGAACGCGCTCTGGCCGACCGCGCTCGGCGTCAGTACCGTGCTCCGTCCGGTGCTGTTGGTCGGCGCGTTCTACGCCCTGAACGCGACCGGCGGCGTGCCGCGGAGGCGGCCGTTCGAGTGGGCGCTGGCGGGCGTCCTGGTGGGCCCCGTGCTCATCGCTCCGTCGTACGCCCTCGGCGCTTCGCTCGCCGATTGGGCGGCCGACGCGGCGGTGGACGTGGCGGTGATCGGCCTCGCCGCGTGGGCGCTGCCCGGATCCCGGCGATCCACACAGGCGAAGAAAGCCGGTGAACGGTTGATCTGACCAGGCCGAAAGGAGTCGCGTGTCGAAGACGACGATCGAACTAGAGAAGCTTCTTTCCCTGCCTACCGCCCTCTCCCCGCGGGTCTCCCACGACGGCCGGCGCGTCGCGTTCTACTGGAACGCCACCGGACGGACGGAGCTGTACGTCGCCGATCTGCCGGACGGAAAGCCGATGCAAGTCACCCACGGCGAGCTCCCGCGTGCGATCCGGACGGGCATCGTCTGGAACCGGGCCGGTACGAAGCTCGTCTTCGGGAAGGACGTCGATGGGAACGAGAAGAACGACATCTGGTGGATCGACGTCGAGTCCGGTGACGTCCGCCAGCTGACAGACACACCCGACGCATGGGAGCTGGCTCTCGAGTTCAGCCCGGACGATCGGTGGCTTTCGTTCCTCTCGACCCGGGACGGCTATCAGAACCTGCACAAGCTCGACGTCGAGTCGCTCGACGGCGTCCGGCTGACGGACTTCGACGCGTCCGTCTTCTCGTCAGGCCAATGGAGCCCCAATGGGAAGTCGCTCCTCCTCTCGACCAACGAGTCCGAGGACCTGAAGAACGTCGACGTCTACGTCGTCGACGCGGAAGGCGAGGAAGTCCGGCGGATCTTCCGCGAGAGCGAAGGATCCCGAGATCTCCCGCTCGCGTGGCTGCCGGACGGCGAGCGCATCGTGATCACCTCCGACGCTTCCGGCGTCAACCGCCCGGCGATCGTCGACGTGAAGAGCGGCGACGTCCGGTGGCTCGGGATGGAAGCGGTCGAGGAGAAGGCGACCGACGTCTCGAAGGACGGTCGGCTCCTCCTGTCGTTGCGGAATCGAGACGCGAGCATCGCGCCCGTCGTCACGGAGATCGACACCGGAGAGGAGCGTTCACTGATCGACGCGACTGGGTTCACGTACTGGGCCGGGTTCGCGCTCGGCGGCACGGCCGCGGTGATCGACCGAGCGACGCCGACCCGGAAGGGCGAGCTGTTCGTCGTACCCCTTGGCGAAGGAAATTCTCGCTCTCTCACTCCGATCGACTACGGCACGATCGATCCGTCCGAGTTCGTCGAGCCGAGCTACATCCACTACGCGTCGTCGGACGGGCTGAGCATCCCGGCGATCCTGTACGAGCCGCGCGACACCGACGGCGAGCGGCCGCCGGCGGTCGTCGAGATCCACGGCGGACCGTGGGGGCAGTGCTACCTCGCCTTCTACGACATCGTGCAGTACCTGGTCTCGCGGGGCTTCGCCGTCCTCCAGCCGAACTTCCGCGGGAGCACCGGATACGGCAGGGCGTTCACGGATCTCAACTCCATGGACTGGGGCGGCGGCGACCTGCGGGACGTGATCGCCGGCGTCGAGTATTTGATCCGCGAAGGGAAGGCCGATCCCGAAAGGATCGCGGCGTACGGCGGATCGTACGGTGGCTACATGACGTACATCGCGCTGGTCAAGGCGCCCGACCTGTGGAAAGCGGGCGTCGCGTGGATCGGGGTCACCGACCTGCCCGCAATGTACGAGGAGAGCACGCCCGACTTCCAGTACATCTTGCGGATGATGATGGGCGATCCCGCGGAGAACGAGGAACTGTGGCGCGATCGGAGCGCGATCCACTTCGCGGGGAACTTGAAGGCGAAGCTGCTGATGATCCACGGCGTCCACGACGCGCGGTGTCCCGTCAGCCAAGCCCGCGCGTTCCGGGATCGGCTGCTCGAGCTCGGGTACGAAGAAGGGACGGACTTCGAGTACGTCGAGCTCGGCAGGGTCGGGCACGGATCGTCCGACATCGGGGAGAGGCTCGAAACGTACGAGACGATCGTCCGCTACCTGGAGGAGAACGTGTAGCCCGGTCGCCGATGGGCGATCCTTCCGACGAGCATCACCAGCAGCCCGAGCGCCGCGATCCCGGCCATGACGAGGAACATCCCGTCGAAGCCGATGACCGGGACCGTCGCCCCGGCGATCAACGGGCCGAACAGGCCGCCGAGGCCGCGCGACGATTCGTACAGGCCGATCATCTGGCCGTGCCGTTCTTGCGGGACCCGATCGCCGATGTGCGCGGTCGCCCCGACGTACATCGAACTGAACGAGAGGCCGAGGGTGACGTATCCGGCGATCATCCCGTACACGTTCGCCGCGAAGACCAGGACAAGCGGTGTCGCCGCCGACAGCGCGAAGCCGAGCATGAAGATCGGCCGTCGTCCGATGCGGTCGGCCAGCCACCCGAACAGCAGCAGCGCGAGGACCTGGGTCGCCGTGTTCGTCGCGCTGATCGCCCCCATGACGCCGGGAGCGATCCCGATCGAGTCCATGTAGACGTACAGCAACGAGAACGTCCCGAAGATCGCCATCTGCCGAAGCATCGTCGCGACGTACAGGTCGGCCACGCCGGCCGTGAAGATCGCCCTCCACGCGCGGAGCTTCTCTCGCGGCTGCACCGGGTTCTCCGACGGAAGGAGGCCGAGCAGGGCGAAGGCGAGGATCGGAAGCGCGGCGCAGACGGCGAACGCGTAGCGGAACCCGAGCAGCTCCAGGGCCACGCCGGCGGCGACGTTCCCGATCGCGAACCCGAACGCTCGGGCCGACGAGATGTACGACAGGTTCTTCCCCCGACGCTCGACCCGGCTTGCGGTGGAAACGATCGCGATCGCGACGGCGGCGAAGCCGGAGAAGACGAGGAACCGAAGGACGGCCGTCCCGAGGACGACCCCCGTCGAAGGGAGGAGCGTCAGGACGCCGATCAGCCCCACGAGCCCGAGGGCGAGGAGTGCCAGCAACCGCCTTCGCTTCACGTAATCGGAGACCGTTCCCCAGAGCCACGCCCCGAACAGGAGACCGACGGAGTTGAACGTCGCCACGAGGCCGATCAGAAAGGTCGACGCGCCGAGCGACTTCATGTAGAGCTGGACGACGAGACCGAGCCCTCCGATGGACGTCGCCATGAAGAACGCCGACGACGCAAGCGGGATGGCTCGCCTCCGACCGGCGAGCTGCGGTTCAGGGTTCGGTTCCACGGCGGCGGACAGGGTACTCGGCGGGCGTGGCCTCATCCATCGAAACGGACCAATGTCCCGCAGGGAAGCCACAGGCTCTCAACGGCGGTCTAGAGATAGACGTAGTAGCAGACGTGCCAGGTGGTGTTGAGGACGAACATCGCGGCGATCGAGCCGTTGAACGCGTGGGCGAGCCCCTTCCCTTTGAGCAGGATGTACGCCGGGATGACCAGCGCGACGAATCGCAGGAGGATCAGGAACGCGAGCCGCCACGCCTGCGACTGGAACGGCGGCAGGTAGATCACCGATTGGATCGCGTATCCCACGACCGACATCGCGATGAAGAACCACGGGTTCAGACCGTGCGCTTCGGCCAAGTGCCAGAGGCGGGCGACGGGGCGAGTGATCCAGCAGAGAAACCGGAGCGCTCGTGAGACGTTGCGGTGTGCCAAGCGGCCGTGGGTCTCGGCGACAAGATTTCTCATCTTCCTGTTCACTCACCCCAGTCCGATCCCGAAACGGCAGTGATGGTACCCGACGAAGCGAGCGTTCGCATGCGATCCGACCCCTCGCGGAAGGGACACCCGTACCTCCAACTGAGGAGTCGGATGCCTTCTCACGCGCCACTGCCGCCGCGTCCCCTTCCGGTTTCATCGTCGCACCGATACATCGGGTTCTCGGGAGGTGGGAGGTAGGATGCGAGACTTCATCGCGAGGGTTGCCGGCCTCGCGGCGGACGTGCGGCCCGGCCGAGCGCGTCGTTCAGCGTCTTCGTGACGAAGTCCTCCTTGTGCCTGACGTACCCGTCCGGATCGTACCGGTGCTCCGCCGAGGCCTCCCGCTTGACCCGCGCGTAGGCGGCCGCCACGTCGGGACACTCGCGCAGGTAATCCCGAAACGCGAGGTGTTCGGCGATGTGAGGATCCCCGGCGGCGAACGCGTGAACGTGGTGCGTTCTCCGATCTCCTCCCTTGGGGTAATACCGGCGGCCCGGGATCCCGTACTCGCCGCGCGGCTCGTAGCCGATCTTCCGCATCGCCTCGTCGCGGGCGTCGAGCGAACCGAGGTCCCGGACCTCGAGGAGGACGTCGATCACCGGCTTCGCGGCGAGACCGGGGACGGCGGTGCTGCCGATGTGGTGGGCTCGGGCGATCACGTCTCCGAGGGCCGCGCGGAGCCTGGCGACCTCCGCCCCGTACGCCGCCGGCCAGCCTGGATCATAGTCGACCACGGTCATCTCCCGCACGGCGTCCTCCGACCTCCTTGTGCGTCTTTACCTTACCTTCGCGCGAGCGCGTCCCATCCGGCTCGATGCCGTTCGATCATACCACCGGGACGCTCGACCCCTCGATCGGAGCCACAGCCGGGATGGCCGTCCCGCTGTCGATCGATTATCGTGAGTCCATGACTCCGGGTGGGGCCTATCCGTGGCTCGACGAGCTGAATTCGGAACAGCGCGAGGCGGTGACGCACGGCGACGGTCCGCTCCTCGTCGTCGCCGGCGCGGGGACCGGCAAGACGAAGACGCTCGCCTACCGCGTCGCCCATCTGATCTCCCGGGGGACCGACCCGGGCCGGATCCTCCTACTCACGTTCACCCGCCGCGCCGCGCAGGAGATGCTCCGGCGGGCGGGGAGCATCGTCGCCCGCGGGACGTCGGCGACCGGCCGCGTCTGGGGCGGGACGTTCCACTCGACGGCGAACCGGCTCCTGCACACCCACGCCAAGGCGGTCGGCCTCCGCCGCGACTTCACCGTCCTCGACCAGGGAGACGCCGAGGACCTGATGAACCTGATCCGCCACGACCTCGGCCTGCACAAGCAGGAGGCGCGGTTTCCGCGAAAGGCGACCTGCCTGGCGATCTACTCGCGCTGCGTCAACACCGCCGAGAGCCTCGAACAGGTGCTCGCCCGCGAGTACCCGTGGTGCGACGAGTGGGCCGACGAGCTGCGCGGGCTGTTCAAGCGGTACGTCTCGCGGAAGCAGAAGCGCAACGTCCTCGACTTCGACGACCTTCTCCTCTACTGGAGCCTCCTCCTGGAAGACGAGGCCGCCGCGACCGACCTGTCGAAGCGGTTCGACTCCGTCCTCGTCGACGAGTATCAGGACACGAACGTCCTGCAGGCGAAGATCCTGCGCGGGATGCGGACCGGCAACGACAGCATTACGGTCGTCGGCGACGACGCGCAGAGCATCTACCGCTTCCGCGGGGCGACCGTCCGGAACATCCTCGACTTCCCGGACCAGTTTCCCGGAACGACGATCGTCACCCTCGAGCAGAACTACCGCTCGACCGTCCCGATCCTCGACGCGGCGAACCGCGTCATCGCCGGCGCGCGCGAGCGGTACACCAAGGACCTCTGGTCGGAGAAGGAGCACGGGCAGGTGCCGCGCCTCGTCACCTGCACCGACGAGACCCAACAGGACGAGTACGTCATCGACCGGGCCCTGACCCACTACGAGCAGGGGATCCCGCTGCGCAGGCAGGCCGTCCTCTTCCGCGCGGCGCACCTCTCCGACTCGCTCGAGGTCGAGCTGACCCGTCGGAACATCCCGTACCACAAGTACGGCGGGCTGCGGTTCCTCGAAGCGGCGCACGTGAAGGACCTGGTCGCGTTCCTCCGGTTGCTCGAGAACCCGCGCGACGAGCTCGCCTGGTTCCGCGTGCTCCAGCTGATCGACGGGATCGGCCCGACGACCGCGTCGCGGATCATCGACCACGTCGCCGACCGCCGGAACGACCCGCGATCGATCGCCGCGTTCGTGCCCCCTCCGGCGGCGCGGGAGGCGTTCTCCTCCTTGGCGGAGACGATCGAGCAGGTTGCCCCGATGGGGGCCAAGGATCCGGCGTCGCAGATCGAGCGGATCCGGGCGTTCTACGACCCGCTCCTGCCGAAGGTGTACGACAACCCGTTCGTCCGGACGCGCGACCTGATCTCCCTCGAGCAGATCGCCTCCGGGTACGCGTCGAGGCGGCAGTTCCTCGTCGACCTGCAGCTCGATCCGCCGACGTCGACGGCCGATCTGGCCGGCGTTCCGACCAAGGACGAGGACTGGCTGATCCTGTCGACGATCCACTCCGCGAAGGGATGCGAGTGGGACGTCGTCTACCTCGTCCACGCGACGGACGGCTTCCTCCCGTCCGACCTGTCGACCGGCTCGGAGGAGGAGATCGAGGAGGAGCGCCGGTTGACCTACGTCGCGCTGACGCGGGCGAAGGACTTCCTCTACGTGACGTGGCCGCTCCGCTACTACCACAAGTGGTGCGCGACGACGGACCGACACCGGTACGCCCAGCTCTGCCGGTTCTTCACCGACGACGTCCTCCGCAGCCTCGAGGAGATCAACGTCGCCGGCGAGGCGCCCGCCGCAAGGCGCGCCGGCTCCGAGCCGCCGTTCGACGTCGAGCTCGACGTCGCCGAGCGGGTCCGTCGGATGTGGGAGTCGTACGACGTCTGAGAGCTAGCCGACCAACTTCGCCGCGCACGGCTGACGGCCCTTGACGGCGAGGTAACCGGCGTCGAACCGCTCGACTCCACCTGGGGTGTCCCCCTCCATTTCGGACGAACGCCCCACGGCCGCGTGGTCCGCGAACGGAGGAGAGGCGATCTACGGGGCCCCTCTGCCTGTCTCATGGAGCTCAATGAGCTCGAGAAGCTTCGTGTACGAAATCGTCTGACCCTCGGTGTAGGGTACCGGGCAGTTGTTCGACCAGAGACACACTGCGACGTCGAGTTGCTCGTCGCTGATCGTATACGGGACCTCGCCACTCTGGGCAAAGATTCTCGGCTCGATCACCAGCTCCTCTTGGGAGGGACATTCGTCGCAGTCTCTCAAAGCAGTGGCCCGGCTGATGTGAGCGATGACGACCTCGATGGGAAGATACGGGACGAGCACGACTTCAGAGCTGCCCCCGACCGGCTGGGTGTCCGATGTGCCGATCGCCACCTCACCCACGAGATCGTATCTTCCAACCGGGGTCGTGGCCTCCGGACGCAACTTGTAGTTGAGGACAACCGTCTCCCCTGTTATGAAGGGTCCACGGAACAGCCATTCGCGCCAGGCGATTCCGTCGCTGCCGTCCGTCGCTTGGGTTTCCCGCGTCCTCCCCTCAAGCTCCTCCGAGACACTGGTCGTCATTCCCTCTTCTGGCAGAGCCCAGCCCGCGGGGATGCGCTCCCGGACGACGAACGCACGGGCCTTGCTCGGATCGTTGACCACGATGGAGACCTGCACCTGCAGATCGAACCCGAGGAGCAGTTGTGAAGGCGACGTTGCACTGAGAGACGAGGGGAACCCGAGGACCTTGCGCGTCGCCGACACGGCGGGTGCGGGAGGAAGGACCGCGATCCGAAGCTCGTTCGAGACGACCGAATCCCCTTGGTGACTCGGCTGGCGCCACGCGGTGAGCGTCACGCGGTAGTTCCCCGGCGTTCCAAAGCGATGGACGGGAGTCGCTTCGACGGATCTCGCCCCGTCTCCGAAGTCCCAGAGGAACGACTGGTAGACATCATCGAGCGGGTCCGGCGCGAGGATCCTGAATGAGATGCTCTCTCCCGCGAAATGCGGGGGGGCTTTGAGATGCACCCCGATGGACAGCGCCTCTTCCGTCTCTTCTTCATCTTCAGAGTCCTCGTCGCCCTCTTCCTCTCCTTGCTGCGAATCGTCGCCTCGGGACGCCGCGAACGTCACGCCGACCTCCGGAGACCAGACGATGCGTGATGCATCGGTCACGGCGTGGATGTCCTCCGTGATACCGATCTGGAGGTAGTATGGGTCGCCCGCCGCAAGCGGGTCGTCTGTCTCCTGCCGAGGGAACGACCTCGCAGTGTCCCAAACAACGGCCAACCCGTTCCAGGAGCCATGCCATCCCCGGACGGTCTTGGTGGGGAACGCCGCCGGCCCGCTCTCGCGATCGGGCGCCACAGGTAGAGAGACCCACGAATCCTCGCCCCAGCTTTCTCTGCGGATCCTCAGAACGAACCAGATTCGATGGTGCGTATCGGCGGCGAGGTTGCTGATGGTCACCTTGACGTCCACCGTCTCGCCGAGAACCAGCTGAGCGCCGGGCTCGGGATCGGTCATCTCGACTTCCAGTTGACCCAACACTCCCAGAGACGGGACGACCACGAGTAGAAGCACCAGCAGAGAAGCCCATCTCCACGCGGGCAGCGTGCGCATTGCCATACCTCCTATGTCAATCGAAGTCCAGTCTGTGGGCGATCTCTGTCGGTAGCCGACCCTCCGCTCCCCAGAAGACCAGGAGATCGCCCCCTGTGGTTGTCACGACAAGGTCGGGATTCCCGTCCCCGTCGAAATCCTCGCTGGCCACAGCGTATGGCTCTCCCGATACGAGACAGACGGCTGGGCGCGCCTCGAACGATTCGCCGTTGAGGTTGCGGTAGATCAGGAGAACGGCCGAGATCGGGTCGACCACCACAAGATCGGGATATCCATCGACGTCGAGGTCGCAGAGGATGGCGTCCATCGCGTTGACCCCCGGGAGTTGCACGACCTGCCGATCGAAGCGGCCGTAATTGCGGTTGTACAGAACGTAGGCGGCCTCCTCCCCCGAGCTGAGGACGAGCAAGTCGATCCCGCCGTCCTTGTCGAGGTCCCCCGCAAGGATCGCTGTCGCCAGTGTGCCTTGCGGCAGGGCCACAGAGTCAACCGAGAACGAGAAGGCCTCGCCGTCCAGATCGCCACAAAGCAAGGTCAGCTGATCGCCCAGCAAGTCACTGACGATCAGATCCCCCAGCCCGTCGTTGTTGATGTCGGCGATGGCCGCGCCTCCGGGAGGACCCGGCAACTCGAGTGTCTCCATCGCGAACTGCCCCCCTCCTCGGCTGATGTAGACGTACACCGCAAGAGAACCCTGACAGAAGGCGACAAGGTCATCGACGCCGTCGCCGTTCAAATCATCGCTCGCGACACAGACGGGAGTCACTCCCGTCGGGAGAGCGCTCACCGTGGAAGGATCGAGTCGAGCCCCCGCCCAAAACACAATCACCTCGTTCGTGTGTGGACTCGCGACCGCGATATCGAGCTGACCATCGCCGTCCAGATCCCCTATTGCCGGGCGACACCGCGAGCAACCAGAGACCGCCGCGGTTTGGGCCGGCGAGAAAGGATCGTCGCGATCTCCGCTCCCCAGCAGAATCGACAGAACATGGGTCTCATGATCGGTCAGAACGATGTCCGGGAAAGGATCGGAATCCAACGTGACGGCGGTAAGCCGCCGCTGCCCCTGATGCAAAAATCCGACGGTTCTGGCGAGCGGGGAGCCGGTATCCGGCTCCTCGGGTGAAGATGGCAGAGCGGCCGATACCGAAGAAGGCGCAACGGCAGGTCGGAGTGACTCGAACACGCCTGCATCAATGCGTACCCCGGCGACTTCGACGCCGGAAGCGCCGTCGGTCGTGTCGTACAGTATCGTGACGTAGGAGCTGCCCTCGTAGGCGATCAAGACGTCGGACGTCCCGTTCCCGCTGAAATCGGCAGCCACCACGGCGTTCGGGATCGAAGCGAGTCTCACAGGCGAACGGAGCTCGACCGCGAAGTCCCCTGTTTCGACGCCCTTCAGGAACGTCAGGTCCCTTGAGCCGGCATTGCAGACGACCAGATCGGTGCGGCCGTCGCCGTCAAAATCCGTCCCGGTGAGGGCGGAGGGAGACGCCCCCACCGGGATGGATTCTCCCCACTCGAAGGAGTAATCAGCGGCGCCGTGCAGGACCAGGATCTCGCTGCGATCCGCGAGTGTGACTACGATACGGGGATACAAACCTCCACGGGCTTCGTCGATGAGAATCCCGGACGGCAGTCCGCCGACCCAGACGGAGGAGACGGGTGAGACGACGCTCGCAGTCGGGGCTCCACCAGCCAGCTCGGAACCGGAGAACATGAGCAACCTCTGTTGGACCGGGTCCGCCACAATGAGGTCCGGGAAGCCATCACCGTTCAGCTCACCGATCGCGATACACCCCGGAGTCTCTCCGACTTCGAGAAATGAGGGCTCAAATCCCTGGGGGCTTCCCCGAACGGGCAGGAAGACCTCGACCTTCGTGGACACGACGACGAACCCCACTTCGCCCAACCCCGCGACCGCTGTGGGAGCGACGCTCGTCTCGTAGGACACGGACTCGTCCTCCGCGAAGGCGCCGTCTCCCCTGCCCCACAGCACCGCGACTTCATTCGCCGCCGTGTTCGTAGCCGCGAGATCGAGGAGAGAGTCTCCGTCGAGATCCAGCGCCTCGATGGATGTGAACGCCGACTGCACACTGGACACGGACGCAGCAGCGTACGGGAATCCGGGCGCGAGGATCGTCGCAATGCTTCTGTTCCCGTCGGGATCCTCGATCAACAGAGCGACGTCCTCGATGTAGTCGTTGTCGAAGTCGCCGACTGCCACGTCGACGATCACCGCGTACTCCCCCGGCGGGACGATGACGGGTGGGATGAATGTGATCGGACTCTCCGGGTCTATGAGAAGAAGCGGTCCCCCGTCCTTCTCGATCTCGACCGCAACGGCCAACCACAAGGAGCCGTCGTCGACTTCGAACGTCGTGATCGCGATCGGGCCGCCACCGATTTCCGCGGGCGTTCCACTGTACGTGCGCCCGGCGGTCACGACTTGCTCCTCGAACGCGAGATCTCCGGTCTCCGAAGGCACGTTCCAAAGGATCGAGACGCTGTTGTCGATGTAATTCGCGGTCGCGATGTCTGCCCGACCGTCGCCATTGAAGTCGCCCGCGGTGACCGACACTGGACCCTCGCCGACACAGAATGCGCCCCAGTGCTCGAACTGTCGGTCGCCTGTTCCTCGCCAGACCACGACATGGTTCGAACTGAAGTACGCAGCGCAGAGGTCTGTCGCCCCGTCCCCATCGAAATCCCCCGTGGCTAAGGAAATCGGAAATCCTGAATCCGCGTAGATTTTGACGGGGTCGCTCAGTCCAGGTTCATCCGCAGATCCATACCACACACTGATCACGTTGGAGCTGCGGCAGAGCGCCGCCACGTCGTCGAGCTCATCGCCGTTGAAATCCCCGATCGCGAGCGCAAGCGGGTGTCCGCTTGTCGGGTAGGTAAGCGGACTCACCCGCGTACCGTCGAAGAAGACGTAGAGGCGATCTCCGGCGTAATCCGCGATGACTACATCGTCGTTGACCCCGGTTCCGTTGAGAGATCCGGCGGCCACGGCGCTCGGCCGCAGCTGATCGCTGACTGCATCGGGAAACTCGAAGCCGTTGACCCCTCCATCTTCGGCGTTGCTCTCGTTTTCTGGATAGCCAAAGTAGGCCACGATCCACCGGTCCGAGGCGGAGGGATCGTCGCCGCTCGCAGCGATCGACGTCGGAAGCGGCGCTTGCCGCCCGCGGGACTCACGCGGGGCGGCGAAGGTGCCGTCCCCGTTGCCGGAGTACACGTCGTACACGTACGCCTCTACCGGCACGGCCCGCTCTTCCTGGTTCCGCGCCATCCCGCTCGGCACTCCCTGCGGAGTCCGAGTGATCTCCGCGAGCACCCGCTCTGCACCGCCTCCGGAGAGAACCGCCAGATTGGGACCGTCTGACGCGAGCGCCACCGGCGCCTCGGGCGCCAATACCGCCCCTGCCCAGAGCGCGAACGCGCAGTCTTCGTCGTGGAGAAAAATGGCAAGCTCGCTGATTCCGACACACGCCGCCGCAAGGTCTGAATTGCCGGACCTGTCGAAGTCCTCTGCGATCAGCTCGCTCGGCATTGCGCCTACCGGTAGAGAGAGAGCACAGACAGGATGAAACGATCCATCGCCTCTTCCACGGTAAACGTCAACCGTGTCCGCGCAAACATTCGACACCGCGATGTCGAGGCACCCGTCCCGATCGAAGTCATCGACCACCAGCCTCGGAGGATCGCCGGAATCCGCCGCGAGGGCGCCGACGGCCCGCGGGCTTCCGAACCGGCCCCCTCCCAAGGCCGGAAGGAGGACCAGCTCCGATGCGCCGGCGATCGCGAGGTCGGGCCAACCGTTTTCCGTGAAGTCTCCCGCCGCTACGGACTGAGGCTCCAAGCAGGCTTGATACGTCGGACAGGTTATCGACTGACCGTCGTTCACGGCATCGAGCCCGACGAACGTCCCGTTCCCCCGCCCGATCAGGGGGATCGCCAGGCCTCCCTGCGGTCCCCCTTTGAGCAGCACGAGATCCAGGACACCGTCGTTGGTTAAGTCGGCCGCGGTAACGGCCGTCGGGTATTGGGCCGCCGTGGCCTGGAAGTCGGCCTCCGCCGCGCGGTAGATCGGCTTCAACGACATCAACTCCGACAGCGCCTCCCTGCGGCCCCGTTCCAGATCGTAATCCAACGGCATGGTCGGATCGTCTTCGAAGATCCTGAGGGCCGTCGGTGTCAGGAAGTGCCCCTTGTCGTTCCCGGGGAGGATGTAGAATCCGTGCCTCGCAGCCACCGCGAGGTCGGCAGCCCCGTCGCCGTTGAAGTCCTCGGCCACCATGGAGACGATGTCCCGCGGAAACTGAACGATCTCCTCGGCTTTCTCTATCAGTTCGTAGCTTGGGGGGTCGAAGAAGAGGTTGTTGCCCGAACCGATCACCGATGGGTCCGCCAGGCCGGCGAGATCCATGTTCAGAAGGGAAACAAAGCCTGTCGAGATCTCAACCGCGAAGATATACGGGCTTCTCGGGATCAAGAGAGCGTCCAGCGGTCCGACGTACTCATCTCCCCCAATCTCGAGGCGATAGACGGTGCCATAGGTGATCGAGCCGGGGTAGACGGGGTCGCCGTCATCGAAGAACCTCTCCTCAGCTGTCACGTTCCAACCGCTCGGCGTTCTGACAGGCACCCCCACCTCAATGCCCTCCTCCTTGCTCCAATCCAGCTCGGAGGACAGCTCGGAGGAGAGACGCACCAGGATTGGATCCTCGGGGAAGAACTGCGCCAGATCCGTCATCTGGACGAAGTTCGTGACCCACGTCTCGTCGCCCTCGGTCGCAACGACGGCGAGCCGTGGATTTCGGGTCTCCGAGGCGGGAACGAACACCATGTCCGTCGGGATTCCCGTGATGTTCAGTTCGGTCCATTCCGATCCTTGCAGCGATTCGCTGGCCACGAGAAGCATGGCCACTGCCACCGCGAGCGCCTCCAATCCGATAATGCAACCTCGAACTCTCTCTTTCGGTATTCTCACGGTGCTCGACCTCCCTGCAAATTGCACTTACGTTGACAGTAAGTGGCTGGAACTAGTCTAGTATGCGGCGTAGGACAAGTCAACGCCTCGGGATCCTGAACCGGCCATCTCGCTCGCCGGTCGGGCGAAGATCGATCGCGCCGGCGTGGCCGCGACCTCGAAGCCCACTCGGGGGGGACTTGCTCGCCGTCGGATGTGGGAGTCGTACGACGTCTGAGAGCTAGCCGACCAGCCTCGCCGCGAGCTCCGCGGCCTTTTGCTTCACGTCGTCGCCGAGCTTACCCGGCTCCGAGCAGCCGGGGACGATCCACGGATCGATCAGATCGTACTTGGTGTAGCCCGCGTACCGGACGAACTGGTCGCGGGCCCACTCGGCGTTCCGCTCGATCGGGCCCATGCAGGTCACCAGCAGCGTCGTCTTGGCCCCCTCGACGAACGACCGGTGATTCGGCCCGCCGTAGTCCCTGACGAGGCAGAACGTCCGGTCGAGGAGCGACTTCAGCTGACTGGAGACGCTCCACATGTACAGCGGGGAGGCGTAGACGACCGCGTCCGCGCCCGTCATGGCGGCGAGGATCGGCTCCGCGTCGTCGTGGAGGACGCATCCCGGCTCGTCCGCCGACTCCATGCACGTGAAGCACGCCTGGCAGCCCTTGATGTCGAGATCGTTAAGGTCGAACCGCTCGACCGAGTGGCCTCCCTCTCTGAGCGCGCCCTCGACCCAGCCGAGGACCGTCGCAGTGTTCCCTTGAAGCCGGGGTCCGCCGAAGATCGTCACGATGTTCATCGGTCTCCCTCCTCTCGCGGAGTATAGGCGCCCCTCGTGCGCGGAGGCAATCCGCCGCGTTATGAACCGTCCGGCCGCATCGGTTCACTCAGGCGCGCCCCGATCACCACCACAGACCGACGATCGGCTGCCGAACGGCGATCGGGACGTAGGTGTTCACGACGTCGACGAACGCTTCGACGTACGCGTCCGCGGAGACCTCTCCCCTTCGGGCGAGGATCCCCAGCCGAAGGACCTCGGCGACCTCGCCGATCGCTCCGGCGTACCCACGGGCATATTCGATGACGGTTGCCTCCCGTTCGTGGAGCGCTTCGAGGACTTCGGGCGTCGGATCGCCGTTCGCCGCTCGGAGGAAACCGTCGACCTCGTCGAGCCACCGTTCTTCGGCCGCTCCGCGGTAGACGGCTTCCGCGACCGCCTCGATACGCGCCCGCTGTTCCTCGTCGAGCAGCGGGGCGAGAAGCGTCGCCCGCAACCGAAACGCGTCGCGCAGCCAGCGGTAGACGTGCACGGAGCCCGCAGGCGGATCGACGGCGCTGGCCTCCTCCGTCCATGCGTCGAGGAACGCGTCCCACGACAGCCCGTACGCGTCGACGAACGCCGCATCGAACCCAGCCCACGACGTGAAGAGCGGATTCCAGAAGATCGACCGACACGGGCCGCTCAAGACGGACCACAGCACGTCCGGCGGAGCGCGGCGGGCGAGCGCGTCGACCCAGCTCGCGCCCAAATCGCGAAGCAAGAACATCGGAGCCCGCGAGAGGTCGTGGCCCTCCGCGAGCCAGATCGAGACCGGTCCGGCCGTACGGAGCTCGAAGCGATCGAGGTACCCGAGCGCGTACTCGGTGTGCCTCGCCGTTCCCGACCTCAAGAGGTCCACGTACGGATAGGCCGAACATGTGGATTCGACGTCCCATTGGATGACCTGCAGTGCTCCGGTCAGCTGGTAGACGAGGACCCGCTCCCAATCGCTTTTGGGGTAGCAACAGACGAACAACAGCGAGCGGCTGCGGATCGTCGCGTCCTCGGGGAGCCGGTCGAGAAAGGCGCGAGGGCAGTACCATGACTCGTACGCCGAGGAGTAGAAGGTGGTGAGGCCGACAGCGTCGAACCGATCGAGGTCGCGACGCATCGTCTCCGCGTCCGCGTACAGCGCGACCGTCGCCAGAGGAACATCGGACGGGCCGAAGTAGACCGACAGCGGAGAGGTCTGAGGCGGGGTGCAGGCCGCCGGCAACGGGTCGGGGATCCAGTACTCCCGGACCTCGCCAAGAAGCGCTTCGAGCTCCTCCGGGACGTCAGACTCGACCGGCGACGCGCTCCAGACGCAAATTTCGGACGCGGTCTGGACGGTCCACTCCGCCTGCGCCGCACCGGTCCACAAGATCGATACGGCCAGCGTCGCGACGAGGGCACGCACAGTCTCTCCCTTCACGTCATCTAGGGTACTGCGTGACACCCTATGTTAGGGAACCAGGGGAACCGCTTCAAACGAGGTGGCCGCCGCGAGAGGCGAAGAGAACGGCGGGGCCGTGTCGGCCCCGCCGGTTTCGGTTCGTGCTCGATTCGACGTTCTAGTCCTTGTAGATGTCCGCGATCGTGATGTCCATCGTGATGTCGACCCGGACGCCCTGCACGCCGGGCAGCCACGCGGCGATCATCTCGTCGGTCATCGACCACAGCGGGATCCACGGCACGTCCTGCGTGCTCAGGATCTGGATCGCTTCGTACAGCGACGCCCGGACGTCCTTGTCCACCGTGGTCGTCGCGAGGTCCATCAGGTTCTTGTACGCCTGATAGTTCGGATGGTAGTTGAAGTACGTGCCCAGCGACTCCGGCGACTCGGTCGTCCACGGTGCCAGGAAGTTGGACGGCTCGTAGTAGTCCGGGTGCCAGCCGAGCAGGAACATGTCGAACCCACCGGAGCTCATCCGCTCGACGTACGCGCCCCACTCGAGGACCTGAATCGTGATGTTGATGACCCCGGCCTCCTCGATGCTGCCCTTGAGGACCGCGGCGACATCGGCCTCGAAGGTGCCGTAGTGCTTCGGCGTGTACCACAGGTTGAGCTCCAGGGGGTTGCCTTCGTCGTAGCCAACCTGGGCGAGCAGCTGCCTCGCCACCTCAAGATCGCGCTCGGGGAAGGTCGGCAGCGCGCCGAAGAACGGCGGATCGACCGCCGGAACCATCGTGTAGATCGGTTCCACGGTCCCACTGAAGACCTGGTCGACGATCGCCGCGCGATCGACCGCGTAGCAGATCGCCTGTCGAACCTGCGGCACGTCCACAGGGGACTGCGTCACGTTGAACAGCATGTACCGAACCCCCGGGCTCGGCGGGAACGCCTGGATGATCACGTCCGGGTTCGCTTCCAAGTCCGCCACGTCCTGAGGCGCGAGCGTTCGGAAGACGACGTCGACGTCGCCGGCTTCGATCGCCGCACGGAGGGTGGCCGCGTCGGCGTACATCTGCTCGATGACGTCGGCGGTCTTCGGGGCCTCCCCGTAGTAGCCTTCGTACGCCTGGTAGATCACGTGCTGATCCGCAAGATGCTCGATCAGGATGTACGGGCCCGTCCCGGCGAACTGGCCGTTGGCGAAGTCATCGTCCGGCACCGACGCCGGCGAGTAGATCAGCGCCGGAGCGATCTGATCGGACATCCGTTGGTCGAAGATCGCGTCCGCCTGCGTCAGATAGATCTTGACCGTCAGCGGATCGACGACCTCGATGCGATCGATGACCTTGATCAGGCCCACGCCGCCTTCCGGACCGTCCAGACGGAGCGTGCGATCGAGCGAGTACTTGACCGCGTACGCGTCACAAGGCTCACCGTCCCAGAACGTGATCCCGGGGCGGATGTAGAACGTCCACTCCAGTCCGTCGGCCGACACGCTCCACGATTCGGCGATCGCCCCGACGAACTCGCCCGTCTCGGAATCGAACTTCGTCAGCGCGTCCGTGACGTTCCTCAGGACGTGCCACGAGAAGTGGTCGTAGCTGTTCGCAAACGAGAGCTCCGTGACGCGGTCCGTCGTTCCGATGATCAAGGGCTCGTCCGCGGCGACCGTGAAGAGCCCGACCGCCGAAACCACAGCCAGGGCCAGTACAATCCACAACACCTTTCGCATGGTGGTACCTCCTTGAAAGATCGCCCCGTTGCCTCTGGGCAGCTGGGGCTATATCCTACGATCCAGTGCAGGGGCGCTTCGATGAACAACCTAGCACCAATGCGGCGGAGAAGTCAAACGCGCTTTCGCTTTCTCTTCGGATTCACGAGGTCGCTGATCCCCTCGCCGATCAGTCCGAACCCGAGAGAGAGAGCGATGATCATGATCCCGGGGAAGGTGATCAGCCACCATGCGCCGGACTGCAGGTACTTCTGACCGTTCTGGATGTCGAACCCCCAGTCCGGTGCCGGCGGGGGCAGCCCGAACCCGAGAAACGAGAGCGCGGCGACCGTGAGGATCGCGTCAGCAAGGTTAAACGATGAGACCGCCATGATCGCGTTGACCGTGTTCGGCGCGACATGCCGGAGGACGATGCGCGTGTTGCTCGCTCCAACGGCTCGAATCGCCTCGATGTACGACGTCTCCCGGACCTGCAAGACCTCGGCTCGCGTCACGCGGAAGTAGGTCGGGATGTAGACGAACCCGACCGCCCAGATCATCGGCGCGATCCCCGATCCGAACATCGCGACCAGGACGATCGCGAGGATCATCGAAGGGAAGGAGTAGATGGCGTCCATCGTCAGGGACAGCACCCGATCCAGCCATCCGCCGGCAAACCCGGAGATCCAACCGAGCAAGGAGCCGACCGTCATACTCAGAGCGACGGCGGAGAAGGCCACGATCAGCGACGCCTTCCCTCCGCTCAGGATGCGGCTGAACACGTCGCGTTGCAGCTGGTCCGTCCCCATCCAGTGGGCCGCACTCGGCCCCTCCAGCCGAGGGGCGTCCCGGTAGAGGGACGGATGATAGCCGTTCAGCGCGGGGAGTCGGTTTGCCAGCACGGTCATCAGGACGAACGCGACGACGACGACGAACCCGACCTTCAGGACGTGCTGACCACGCAAGGCGATGCGACCTCGACTCGCCTTTCGCACGATCCAGAAGAGCACCGCCACCAACCCGTGCGGCTGGACGGGACGTCGAGGGCTTGGATCGGGCATCTCAGTACCTCACCCGCGGATCGATCATCGAGTAGAACACGTCCACGATCAGGTTGATCACTGAGATAAACAGCGCGATGAACACCACGCTGCCCTGGATCGCATAGTAGTCCCTCGCCTCGATCGACCGCACGAGGTAGCTCGCGATCCCCGGCCACGAGAAGACCGTCTCCGTCAGAACGGCTCCACCCATCAGAACCGCGAACTGAAGGCCGAAGACGGTGACGATCGGGATGAGGGCGTTCCGCAGCGCATGCCGAAGCACGACCACGCGCTCTCGGAGCCCCTTGGACCGGGCCGTGGTGATGTAGTCCATGTCGAGGACCTCGAGCATGCTCGCCCTCGTGATCCGGCCCTGGAGGCCCGTGAGGGCAATCCCGAGCGTGATCGACGGCAGAACGAGATGCCGCACGATGTCGGCCAGCGCCTTCCCGTCCCAGCGGAGGACCGCATCGAGCATGTAGAAGCCGGTAATCTGCTTGAACGTGAACGCCATCCGACCGCCGAGACGGCTGGCCACCGGCAGCCAACCGAGCTTGACGGCGAAGATGACCTGCAGCATCAGGCCGAGCCAGAAGAGGGGCATCGCAAACGAGGCGATGTGGAAGACACGGACCGCGTGGTCGGCCGGCCGATCGGCTCGTGTGGCGGCGATCAGCCCGGTGGTGAACCCGAACACCGCCGCCACGAGGATGCCGCACACCCCCAACTCGATCGTCGCCGGAAACCGGAGGAAGAGCTCCTGAAGAACCGGCTTGCCGGTCCGATACGACGTCCCGAAGTCGCCGCGGACTACCCCTGCGAGGTACTGCGCGTACTGCACGTAGAGCGGCTGGTCGAAGCCGTACCGGTGCTCGTACTCAGCGATGACCTCCGCGGACACGTTGCGGCCGCCGAGCATCGACATCACGGGATTCCCCGGCATGACCCGCAATAGCAGGAAGACGACGGTCAGAAGGATGAACACCATCGGGATCGTTAGCAAAACGCGCTGGATGATGTAGCGGCCGACTCCGCCCATGCTACCTCCCAACAGGCCCGTCGCTCGGGGGTGCGGCCAGTATAGAGACGCGGCGCGCCCCACTCAACCGGTTCCGGCAATGAGCCGTCACGACGGCACGCTCGGACCCTCGGGCCCTTCGAGGAGGGACGTGCCTTGAAACGTCAGATCGGTGATGAACATGTGCCCCGGGGCGTGGGTGATCATCCGCGGGACGCGGCTCCGCTCGGCCGCCGCCTGGGCGGTGACCCCGCAGGCCCAGAAGACGGGGACCTCTCCTTCGCGGACGGGGACCGCGTCGCCGTAGTCCGGGCGCTCGAGATCTTCGATTTCGAGCGCCTCAGGCGAACCGACATGCGTCGGTTCGCCATGTGCGAGGGGGAGGCCGCGCGTCAGCGCAACGACGCGGTCGACGTCGTCCCGACGGATCGGGCGCATCGACACGACCAGTGGGCCGGAGAACCGACCGACCGGCTCTGTCTCCCGGTTCGTGACGTACATCGACACGTTGTAGCCGAGCTCGAGATGCCGAACGGAAACGCCATTCGCCCGAAGCAGTGCGTCGAAGGTGAAGCTGCAGCCGATCAGGAACGCGACGAAGTCGGCGCGCCAGAGCGTCACGATGTCGGTCGGCTCCTCGTCTACCCTGCCTGCGCAATAGACGCGGTATCGCGGCAGGTCGAGGCGGACGTCGGATTCGGGCGCGATCTTCGTCGGCGTCGGAGATCCGGGCTCGGTGACGTCGAGGAGCGGGAGCGCACGGGGATTGGCGCGGCAGAACCGCTCGAACTCCGCCGCGAAATCGCCCGGCAAAACGACGAGGTTCGCCTGGACGTAGCCGGGAGCGAGTTCGGCCGTCGGGCCGGTCCACTCGCCGGCCCGGATCAACGCCCGGGCCTCCCGCGCGGTCAGGTCGCTCGGCCGAACGCCTTCGCTCTCGTCCATGCCGACATCTTCGGGGCGGATCCTCCCGCTGGCAAGGGTCGGCCGTGGATCTCGAGTTGGCGAAGGCCGCCGTCGTCGCTATCTTGGGAGGCGTATCGGCGCGTTCGGACGGTCGGGAAGGAGGTCGACATGCCGATCCAGAAGCTCAAGAAGTTCCTCGACGACAACGGGATCAAGTACGTCTCGATTCAGCACTCCGCCGCCTACACCGCGCAGGAAGTCGCCGCGCTCGCGCACATCCCCGGAGAGTTGATGGCGAAGACGGTGATGGTGAAGATCGACGGGAAGATGGCGATGGCCGTCGTTCCCGCGTCGCACCAGATCGATTTCGATCGACTCCGCGAGGTCGCCGGCGCCGAGAGCGCCGAGCTGGCGAGCGAAGAGGAGTTCAAGGACTACTTCCCCGCCTGCGACGTCGGCGCGATGCCGCCGTTCGGCAACCTCTACGACATGCCCGTCTACTGTGCCAACGTCCTCTCCGAGGACCTCGAGATCGCGTTCTCCGCCGGCTCGCATTCGGAGCTGATCCGGCTCGCCTTCGCCGACTACGAGCAACTCGTCCAGCCGGAGATCGCCACCTTCTCCAAGCGGGTGCCGTAGCTCGCCGGGCATCGCCCGACGAGCGTTCGTCTCGAACCCCTTGACGGCGCGGGGTTCCCGCTGTAGTCTGGCTCACTTCACGCGCAACGGGAGGTGAGCGGCATGCAGCATCGACATCGATTCACGGGTGATTGCGTTTGTCCTCCGCTCGCCTCCGTCGCGATCGGCTGATCGAACGCCGCATCGCACATCCTTCATTGACCGTCTGAACCGGACCGACCCGGACGCTCCGTTCCCCCGGGGCCGGCTCCCGTTCCCCTCGAAGGAGGCATCATGAACGTCGCGGATTCCGTGCTCGACCTGGTCGGCAACACGCCGCTCGTTCGGCTCCGCGCGACGGAGCGCGGCCGAGCCGAGGCGATCTACGCGAAGCTCGAGCGGTTCAACCCCGTCGGAAGCGTCAAGGACCGGATCGCTTTGGCGATGATCGAAGACGCCGAGGCGCGCGGCGCGCTCGCCGAGGGAGGCGTCATCGTCGAGCCGACATCCGGCAACACCGGGATCGCCCTCGCCGTGGTCGGCACGGTGAAGGGGTATCGGGTGATCCTGACGATGCCCGACACGATGACCGTCGAACGGCGGACGATGCTCCGGGCGCTCGGGGCCGAGGTCGTGCTGACCCCGGGCGCCGACGGGATGCGCGGGGCGATCGCCGAGGCCGAGCGGATCGCAGAGGAGACGCCGGGGGCGTTCGTCCCCGGGCAGTTCGACAATCCGGCGAACCCCCGGGCCCACGAGCGGACGACGGCCCGGGAGATCTGGGCCGACACGGACGGCGCGGTCGACATCGTCGTCGCCGGGATCGGAACCGGCGGGACCGCGACCGGCCTCGCGCGGGCGCTGAAGCGGGTGAAGCCGTCCGTCCGCGTGATCGGCGTCGAGCCGTCCGGCTCCCCGTCCCTCACCGAAGGGCGGGCCGGGAAGCACGCGATCCAGGGGATCGGCGCCGGCTTCCGCCCTTCGATCCTCGAGCTCGAACGGCTCGACGAAGTCGTCGCCGTGACGGACGACGAGGCGGCGCGGTGGACCCGCCACCTCGCCCGGTCCGAGGGGATCTTCGCCGGGATCTCGTCCGGGGCGGCCCTCGCCGCGACGGTCGCGGTCGCGGGGCGGCCGACCTCGGACGGCGCGGTGATCGTCGTCGTCCTGCCGGACGGCGGCGAGAAGTACCTGTCGAGCGATCTGTGGGAGGTCGACGATGCTTAGGCGAATCCGAGAAGACATCCGGGCCGTGAAGGAGAAGGACCCCGCGGCGCGGAACGCGCTGGAGATCGTCCTCGCGACGCCCGGCGTCTGGGCGATCTGGATGCATCGGATCAGCCACTGGCTCTGGCTTCACGGCGCCAAGCTCCTCGCTCGATGGCTGTCGCACGTCGTCCGGCGCCGGACCGGGATCGAGATCCACCCCGCCGCGCGGCTCGGTCGGCGGATCGTCATCGACCACGGGATGGGCGTCGTGATCGGCGAGACGGCCGTCATCGGCGACGACGTGCTCATCTACCAGGGGGTGACCCTCGGCGGCGTGAAGCGGAACGGCGGGAAGCGCCATCCGACGGTCGGGAACCGCGTGCTGCTGGGGGCGCAATCGACGCTCCTCGGGCCGATCACGATCGGCGACGACGCCCGGATCGGGGCGTGCGTGACGCTCCGCCAATCCGTGCCGGCGAGGGCGTCCGTCCGCGAGGAGGTCGTCATCTCCGTCCTCCACGACGACGAACGCGAGGACGGCGCCGTCCGGGTCGAGGGCTGAGTCGGTCGCTACCGGCTCTCGATCAGGGCGCGGACGAGCTCGCTCGCCGGCCGCTCGCGGATCTCGTCCGGCGTCCCAACCTGGACGATCCGTCCCTCGTCCATCACCGCGATCCGGTCGGCGACGGCGAACGCGTCCTCGAGGTTGTGGGTGACGTAGATCGTCGTGATCCGATCCTCGTCGTGGCGCACCCGCAACTCCTTTCGAGCGGTCGTGCGGCTGATCGGATCGAGGTTGGAGAACGGCTCGTCGAGGAGGAGGATCCGCGGCGGCAGGGCGACGGCGCGTCCGAACGCGACGCGCTGCTTCTCCCCCTCCGAGAGCTGCCTCGGACGGCGCGGGTAGAGCCGCTCGCTGATCCCGATCCGCGCGGCGATCCCGTCGACGATTCTTCGGAGCCGGTCGGGCTTCGTCCGCCGGAGGTTGAGCGGGAAGCCGAGGTTGGAGTACCCCCGATCGGAGAACACCTTCAGGTGCGGATAGAGGGCGTAGTCCTGGAAGACCATCCGGACGCGCCGCTCCCCGGCCGGCAGACGGTCGACCGCTTCACCGTCGAACAAGACGCTCCCCTCGGTCGGCTCGGTCAGGCCGGCGATCAGCCGCAGGAGCGTCGTCTTCCCGCAGCCCGTCGGCCCGACGACGGCGATCAGCTCTCCCGACTCGACGTCGAGCGTCAGCCGGTCGACCGCGACCACGTCGGGATACCGCTTCGTCAGCCCGTCAAACCGTACGCGCGTCATCCTTCCCTCCGAACGAGAGTCTAGGCTTCTCCGGAAGGAGGGCAAGTGCCGCGCGGCATCAGCCGGAGGCGTAAGAAGCGACGATCTCGCCGAAGACGACCAGGTGATGGTCGCCGTTCGCGTAGAACCGGTCGAGCACCTCGTCGGAGCGGAAGTCCTCCCGTTCCTGCTGCGTCCGGGCGACGATCCGGCACTCGTAGTGCAGCGCGCACTCGTCGATGACCGGCGTCTCGACCGCCTTCCCGGGGACCATGGTGAGACCGCACGCCGCGGCCTTGTCGAGGTCCCGCCCCGACTTCGTCCCGCAGAGCGTCAGCGCGTCCTTCAGTCCGCCGCGCGGCGGGACGTTGATCGTGAACGAATCCGACGACCGCAGGCATTCGTACGTGTACCGGCTCGTCCGGACGAGCGCCGTGAACATCGGGCGGCTCCACACGATCCCCACCTGCCCCCACCCGATCGTCATCGGGTTCGGTTTCCCGTTCGCGTCGAGCGCGACGAGGAACACCCCGTTGGCCGTCAGCGCGTCGCGCAGCCGCTTCGCCCCCTCGACCCACTCGATGTCACGCTTCATGCGGTTCCTCCTTCCGGTTCTTCCGCCGATGATACCCGACGGTCCTGCGGGCGCGGACGGTCGGTGTGCCCGCCCGGGGGATTCGCTACACTCCGTGCGCACAAGAACGCAAGGAGGAAGGCGAGTGCGAACGGGACGGAACCGCGCGGGGGAGCTCGATGAAGGCCGGCCTCTGTAGTGTGCTGGTCTTCTTTTCCGTTCTCGTCGCGCTGTCGTCCGTCGCCTTCGCCGCCGGCCCTCCGGTCCTCCTCGTCTACGGCTTCCAGCCGATCCCCGGCTTCCGCGCGACGGAGCTCTGGGCGGACGTCGCCGAGCGGCTCGCCGGCCGCCCGATCGCCCAGACCCAGACGATCGAGATCGAGACGGGACACAACCTGTTCCACCTCCCGGCCGGCGACGCGGAGCATCGGGACGTCTTCCTCTCCGACTACGCGCTCCCGTACGAGCCGACGGTCCGCGACCTCCGGTTCTACGCCGACCGTCTGGCCGACGAGATCGCGTGGATCACGGACACGGTCTCCGTGCCGGAAGTCGACGTCGTCGCCCACAGCATGGGCGCCCTCGTCGCCCGCGCCTACCTCGAGGCCGACGACTTCGACGGGATCCTCGGCGACGACGACTTCCCCGACTACGGGACCGAGTACCGCGGCGACGTCCGCACGCTGATCACCGTCGCCGGTCCGCACCACGGCGCGTACCTCGTGACGTTCGGCACGTGGCTGAGCCGCCTCGGACGGCAGCTGAGCCCGGAGGGGACGTTCCTCGAGCTGCTGAATCGGGATCGCGTGGTCGACGACCGCCTGACGTCGCTTCGTCCGGACGTCCGATACGTCTCCATGGCCGGACAGACGTGCTTCGGCTGCGGCCTCCGCCGCGACGAAGAGGCGTGCCTGCGCGAGTGCGTCGACGCCGGCCTCGCTTGGCAGGGTTCGGACCTCGTCGTGCTGATGGCCTCGGCGTACCTTCCCGAGGCGGAGAACGTCGCGTGCATCGGGATGGACCACGTCGACATGCACGCGCATCCGGTACTGGCCGAGACGATCGAGGCGATCCTCGACGGCGGCCCGGCGCCGAACGCGATCTACGCATCGCCCGAGCTCCGAACCGACGCGCCGAGCGACTAGGCCTACCGCATCAGGCCGAATCGATCGAGCGGCCAGACGCGCAGGTACGGCTCGCCGATGAAGTCCTTCTCGTCGACGAACCCCCAGAAGCGCGAGTCGAACGAGTTCTGCGAGTTGTCGCCGAGGACGAAGTAGTGCCCCTCGGGCACGAGGGTCGGCTCGACGCCGTAGCGGAAGCGCGGGTCGTTGGAGTAGTAGTAGCGGTCGAATCGCGGATCGGTCAGCTTCTCGCCGTCGACGTAGAGGTCGCCGCCCACGATCTGGACTGTCTGCCCACCGACCGCGATGAGGCGCTTGACGTAGCGCATCCTCTGCTCACGCGTCTCGATCCCGAGGTCCGCGAGGGCCGCGCCGTCGGCCGCCTTGCTTCCGAGCTCGTACTGGCGGCCGCCGACGACCGTCAGCCGGATCTCGGCGCCGTCCGGCAGGGAGGCGAGGTGCGAATCGGCCGCTTCGGTCGAGTAGACCGGCTCGCTGTTCAGATAGAGGAGCTGGTCACCGGGCGTCACGCCCGCGGCTTCGGCGATCGAACCTTCGTCCACCGAGCGGACGAGTACCTGCTCGGTGTGGCGGAAGACGACGATGTCCCCAGGCTTCGGATCGCGGAAGTAGTAGGTGATCCGGTCGACGAAGAACGAGTCCTTCGGATCGATCGTCGGGATCATCGACCCGGTCGGCACGTGCATCCGGACGGTGACGAAGCTCATGATCAGCACGGCGAGGATCCCGGCGACGACGAGGACCTCGGTCCACTCGAGGACCTCCCGCATGACGCGCCCCGGCTTGTATCCGAAGTGCCAGACCAACCGGAGGATCCACGCCGGCTTCTTCTCCTTCTTCTTCCGTCTCCGCTTCATCGGGTCCCCCCTCGCCCACCGCGCGACGGTCCATGCTATCCGAACAGGATCGACTGCGCAGCCGCGACGCCGCTGCCGAGCTCGAAGTCGTGGCCGCAGGCCCGCAGCCCCGCCTCGATCGCGCCGACCGTCGCGAGCAGGTCGCCGGGGCCCGTCGCCCCCATGTGGCCGATGCGGAAGGACTCCGATCGGATCTCCGGATGGAGGCCGCCGGCGAGGATCGCGCCGGCCTCGCGGATCCTCGGGAGGAGGTCGGTGCCGTGGACGCCCTTCGGGTATCGCGGCGCGGAGAGCGTGTTCGCGGCGTGCTCGTCGGACGTCGGGATCTGACCGAGGCCGAGCGCCCGGATCGCGGCGCGGCAGGCGCGCCCGAGCCGCTCGTGGCGCGCGACGCGCTCCTCCATCCCCTCTTCGAGGATCTGCCCGAGGCTGACGTCGAGGGCGCAGACGAGGTTCACCGCCGGCGTCCCGAAGTAGCTCGGCACCCGCTTCTCGTAGGCCGCCATGATCGGGAGCCACTTCGCCCAGTCGGCGTAGTAGTTGGCGACCTTCGTCCTCCGCTTGCCCCACGCGCACAGCAGGTTCTGACTGACCACCAAGAGCGCGAGGCCGGGCGGGACGCCGATCGCCTTCTGCGACGCGGTCAGGACGACGTCGATCCCCCACGCCTCCTGGCGAAGCGCCTCCCCGGCGACCGAGCAGACGCCGTCGAGCACCGTGAACAGGCCGTGCTCGCGGCCCAACGCGCCGAACCGCTCGGCGTCGATCCGGACGCCGGTCGACGTGTCGACGTGCGTCGCCGTCATCAGCTTGTAGTCGCCCGACCCGAGCGCCGCCTCGACCTCCGCGAAGTCGATCGTCTCGCCGACCGGGGCGCGGATCGCGGTTACCTCGGCCCCATAGCGGGAGAGCAGGTCCTCGAACCGGTCGCCAAAGACGCCGGTGGAGAGGACCAACGCCCGGTCGCCCGGCTCGACCAGGTTCGCCCCGACGGCGTCCATCGCCAGCGTCCCCGAGCCGGCGAGGACGAACGGCTGCCCGGTCGGAGCCAGCCATACCTCGCGCATCCGCTCGAGCGCCCGGCCGAACGTGTCGATGAAGTCGGGCGAGACGTGGCTCGTCGTCGGGGCGCCGAGCGCCCGGAGGACGGCCGGATCGAACTCGATCGGCCCCGGGATCATCAGCAGCGGGCGGTCCTTCATCGGACGGTCGCCTCCTTCTCGGGATCGAGGATCCGCGCCTCGATCAGGATCGAACGCAGCGCTCGGCGCTGCTCCTCGCCGAGCGGAAGGAGCGGCGGTCGCACCGGGCCGCCGCGCAGCCCGAGCATCTCCATCGCCGCCTTCAGTCCGGGCACGCCCCATCGCCGCGTCACCGCGATGTTCGCCGGGATCATCCGAACCTGGATCTCTCTCGCCCCGTCGACGTCCCCTTCCGCGAACCGCCGGTGGATTTCGACGCACGCCTCCGGCGCGACGTTCGCCAGCGCGAGCACGCCGCCGACCGCGCCGACGGTGAGCGCCGGCAGCAGGAAGTCCGCCGATCCGGCGAAGAGCCGGATCCTTTCGCCCGCCTCGCCGCGGATCCGGCCGAGCTTGACGACGTCCCCGCTCGATTCCTTCAGGCCGACGATGTTGCCGTGGCCGGCGAGGTCGACGATCAGCTCCGCGCTCAGGTCGATCCCGGTGCACGCCGGCACGTTGTACAGGACCAAGGGGATCGGCGAGGCGTCGGCGACGGTTCGGAAGTGCCGTCCGAGCGCGACGTCGGTCATCTGCCCCTCGTAGTAGGACGGCGGCAGGACGAGGGCGAAATCGGCGCCGGCGTCCGCGGCGGCCCGCGTGAGGGCGATCGTCGCTCGCGTCGACTGGAGCCCGGTCCCGACGATGACCGCGCGATCTTCGGGGGTTCCCGCTCTCGCCGCCTCGACCAAGCCGAGCTTCTCCGCCTCGTCGAGCAGGACCGCCTCGCCGTTCGAGCCGAGGACGACGATCCCGGCCAGATCGAACCGGCTCCACCAGCCGAGGTTCCCGGCGAGCGCGGGGAGGTCGATCTCGCCGTCCGCGTCGAACGGCGTCGGGATCGGCGGGAAGATTCCCTCGAGCCGCGGCATCTCAGCCCCCATGGCAAGACTGTACTCGAATGCCGTATGTCACGCGAGATGGCGCTCCGTGAACCACACCGAGATACCAACGGCAGTTTGCCGTTCATCGACAAACTCCCCCGTGACACGGTACCACAGGCTGGTTTTTTCGTCTGGCCTGTGGTACCGTGTCACGCGAGGTATGTCAGGCGCGCGCCACCCAGCCTCGCTGGGCGGCGCGTTTCGTTGTCAGGAGGGCGCATGGCCGTACGAATCGCCGTCGTGGTCGGGTACTTCGTCGTCCTTCTCGGGATCGGCTTCTGGGCGATGCGCCGGGCGCGCGGGACGAGCGAGGACTACTTCATCGCCTCGAGGACGACGAGGCCGCTCGTCCTGTTCCTCACGATGGCGGCGACGAACTTCAGCGCGTTCACCGTCTTCGGCTTCGCCGGCGCCGGGTGGGAGAGCGGCTACGCCTACTATCCGATCATGGGATTCGGGACCGGTTTCATGGCGCTGACGTTCGTCCTGATCGGCCGGCCGGCCTGGCAACTGGGGAAGGAGCACGGGCTCGTCACGCCGCCGGAGCTCGTCTACCGACTGACCGGGAGCCCGGTGCTCCGCTTCCTCTTCTTCCTCGTGATGACGGTCTTCACCGTCCCGTACCTGGCGATGCAGCCGATGGCCGCCGGCTACGCGCTCGAGTCGCTCCTCGGGATTCCGTACTTCGCCGGCGCGGCGCTGATCACGGTTGTCATGCTTCTCTACACGTTCCGGAGCGGGTTCCGCGGCGTCACGCGGACCGACGTCTTTCAGGGCGGGATGATGATCGTCCTGCTCGTCGTCGCGGTGGCGATCATCGCCGGACGCTTCGGGGGGCTGACAGAGGCAAACCGGACCGTCATGCGCGACTTCCCCGAGCTGTTCGCCCGCCCCGGCCTGGGCGCGATCTACACGCCGGGCGTCTGGTTCGGCTACATGCTCCTCTGGTCCCTTTGCGACCCGATGTTCCCGCAGCTGTTCCAGCGGTTCTACGCCGCGAAGAGCCCGCGCGGGCTGACGACGACGATGTCGCTGTATCCGCTGCTGACCGGGTTTTTGTTCCTCCTGCCGGTGACGATCGGCGTCCTCGGGCGGCTTTCCTTCCCGGAGCTCCCGGAAGGGGCGGCCGCCGATCGGATCCTCCCGCTGATGCTCGCCGAGCACGCGCCGCCGGCGATCGAGGCGCTCGTGCTGACCGCGGCGCTCGCCGCGCTGATGTCGACCCTCGACTCGCAGCTGCTGACGCTGTCGTCCATGTTCGCGCGAGACGTCGCCGGTCCTGTCCGGCGACATCTCGCGAAGCGAAACGGCGGAAAGGCCGCCCTTCCGCAGTCGGACGACGTACCGCAGTGGGTCAGCAAGAGCTTCGTCGTGGTCCTCGCGCTCGTCGGGCTGGCGATCGCCTACAACCCGCCGGCGACGTTCCGCGTCCTCGCGACGCAGACGTTCACCGGCCTCGCCGTCCTCTTCCCGACCGTCGTCGGCGCGCTCTACTGGAAGCGGACGAGCCCGGCCGCCGCGATCGCGTCGATCGTCGGCGGCGAGGGGCTCGTCGCCGCCTACTACCTGGATCTCCTCCCGACGTTCGGGACGCTCCCGGTCGTCCCGATCGTCGTCGTCACGACGCTCGTCCTCGTCGTCGGGAGCCTGATCCTCCGGACCGAGCCTCGCTACGAGCCGACGTGGGAGCCGAGGACGCTCAGCCGCCGCGCGATTTTCGGATGGGCGATCGCCTTCGCGGCCCTGTTCGCCGTCGGGAACGACGTCTGGAACTGGGGCGACGGCCGCGTCTCGCTCCTCGGCTTCCCGTGGTGGGTCTGGCTGTTCGCCGGGCTGTGCGTCCTGACCTCGGGCCTGTTCTGGCTCCTCGGCCGCACGCTCACCAAAGGGCACAAGGGTGAAAGCAGCTAACGCAACGGGAATCCTCGCAAAGACCCCTGTTCAAGATGCTCCACCGGAGGCCAACTACGGTTGCTCATCGTTGTCGATGCCTACCACGATGCTCACCCAGAGGTCGAACTGGCAAGAACCACACGAGAGCCCGTCGCACTCCGCGGTCAGGATCACCGTGTAGTACCCGACCTCGTCCCACTGATAGTCAGCGTTGAGGACGACACCGCAGAATGAGTTCCCGGATCCTTGACTGACCACGGCCCCCGTCGGATCGACGACCTCCCATCCGTAGGTCACAGGGCAGTCGTTGTTCGAGGGCAAGCACGAGATTCCGGAGAGAATGATGAACCGCGTCTGCAGCGGGAAGGCATACCCCTCGGTGATGCTCACCGTGTCTCCGCAGGCCACGGTCTTGGTGCCGTCAATCCAGTATTCATCGTGGCTGTCGTAGCCGTGATAGATGATCTCCACCGGATCCCACGCCCCGCATCGACAGCCACGCTTGATGTACAGGACGCACGGCGTGCAACATGCCTCTTCGCACGTTCCCATCAACACCACCGTGTAGGTCCCCACCGCAGCCGGATCGTACGCGAGCGAGACCGAGTGTCCGCCACCCGATTCGTAGAGGTTTCCCTCGGGATCGAGTATGGCGTAGCAATAGCTCTTGTCGCATCCGCTCGATCCACATGAGAGCACCGAATTCACGGTCACGACTCCCGGATACCGGATCGTCGCCGTCTCACCACAGAACATGGACCCCTCAACCACCCCTCCCGGCTGCTCCGGTGTGCCCTGGTACGCCTTGCTGACCTTCACCTGCTCCGCCCAGCCTTGAAGCCCACCCGGCAGCTGCCAGCCGGCACACCCACACGGAGTAAGGAAGATCGGCTCTGCAACAACGACGAGAGCTCGTCCAGACGGGAGAGCGAGGGCCTCGGCGGAGAACTCGGTAATCTTATGGTCCGAGTACCCGCTCGCCAGGACCTCGATTTCCACGAGGTCGTCGTACTCATACGACTCGCCGTCTTCCTGCGGCGCAAACCCGAACCCGGCCGTCAAATCACACGGGGAGATCTCCCCGCGCTGGCTACCCATCACGTCCACCACGAAACCAGCGACGCCTTCGACGAATGGGGTGCGGAACTCAATCGCGCCATACTGAGCGACGTCCTCCGACGCGGTGTCGCCCAGGACGTAGACCCACTCTAACTCACTGGTCTCGCCGCCCTGCGCGCACGCGACAAGGGGCACGATCAAGCCCAGCAGGGCCAGACAAAGACCCAAGACCAGCTTCCGCCGCCACCACGTCTTCCTGCGCATCACTTGAATCCCTCCTCGGTCGGCTTGTGCGGGGGCGGCACAGCACATCAGCTTCTATGCTGCTAAATGATGGTACTTGCAGATGACTGCATCACTCCCCACTTTTCCATGATAGCAAGCGCGGAGGCATGAGCCAAACGAGAGTCCCTCGGCCACCACACATCGAGTTGGCCCACCGAGGATATCGGGCGAATGCACGCGAACTCCCTTCCACTGACCAAGAGGAAAGGGACGAGAGCCGATGGTCCCCCTCGCCCCTGTGTATCCAGTCCGGATCCTGCTGGCTCGCCAACAGCACTTCCCACCATCGGTGGAAGTGCTCCGCGAAGAGGTCCGATGGACCTCTTCGCGCGGTCGAGCGACGCCTGCGGATTCCAACGTAGCACGCCAGCTTCACGTGTTCGCGGACACTCTAGATCGGCGGCTCGATCGTGATGTCGGCGTTGACGTCCGTCAGCTCCATCCGCCACGTCACCGTCCCGCGGTCCCCGTCCTCGTCGACCCCGGTCGCGGTGAAATCGTACTTGACCGGGTAGCCGGCCTCGGCGATCCAGACGTCGCCGGAGGCGTTCTCCAGCTCGCCGGCCCAGTATCCGCCCCACTGCTCGTAGTTCGAGGTGTAGTGGTGCGCGGAGACGCCGTTCACCGTCTCCCTTCCGACGTAGGTCGCGGTCGGCTCGAGCCCGCCGAAGATGCCGCTCCAGGCGACCGACGGCGCGTAGATCAGGACGGCCTGGCTCATCGCCTCGGCGACCATGACCGGCGCCTCCGTCCACTCGCCGTCATCGAGGACCCAGGCCCGGTTCCCGAGCTGGATCACCTCGAACCGTTCCTCCTCCTCGAGGTTCATCCAGATGAGGTGCTTTTCGCCCGGGCCGGCGACGATCCCCGTCAGCTCGATCGATCCGGCCTCGATCTCCCCGCCTTCCTCGCCGACGAAGGTGAACAGCGTCGAGTAGCGATAGCTGTCCAGCTCCGCCAGGGCCGTCTGCGCGCCGGAGAACGCGCCTTCGGGCGCCGGGGTCGCCATGCTTTCGACGTCGCCGACCGCCTCGGCTTCCGGTTCGGTCGCCGGGACCTCGTCGGCCGGCGCCTCCGTCGTCGCGTCCGTCGTTGTCGGTGTCGTCCCCTCGTTCGACGAACAGGCCGCCAGACACAAGGCCAGGATCGCCGTCAGCAGGAGGAGCAACCAGGTCCGCTGGGTCATCTCCCTACCTCCTTCTTGTTCACCGTTTGTTCGGATAAGCCATCACGGCACCCCACTTTACCGGCCGGCGCCGCCGAGCGGCAAGCGGGGCGATCGGCTCGGGCCTCACCGACCGGCGGGTTCGCCGGCGAAGTTGAGGACGGCCCTTGACGCGGGCGCCGACCCGTTCTAGAATGCCGCCATGATGTCGAACGCGAAGGAACGATCCAAGAGCATGAGCACCGCCGCCCGGATCCTCCTTCACGTCCGTATGACGACCGTCGGCTCGCTCGCGCGCGGCTAGCGGAACAAGCAGCCGAGCCCGAGACGAACGACACGACGACGCAGGCCAAGGGCCTGCGTTTCGCTTTGCCCACCGTGGAATCCGGCGGGCCGGATCCCCGACGCGGGGACCAGGAGGTGGTACGGATGCAGAAGCGAACGCAGCAGACGACGCGCCCACGGACGAAGGGACTCCGGGCACACGGAGCGCTCGGCCGCCGTCCCATGCATCGCCGCCTTGCCGTCGTCGGCGCGGTCCTCCTCCTCGGTGTTCGGACCGTCGCGCGGAGCACGGCCGGTCCCGGGCCGGGCGAGTCGCCATGAGCGCCCGGGACGGGAAGCTCGTCCAGGTCGTCGTCTATCCCCCGGGAGGCGAGGGGCACGTCCGGATGGAGAAGACGGTGCGCCTTCCTTACGACGCCGGCTTCGACGACCTCCTCGCGGCGCTCGCGGACACCTCGCCCGACGTCTTCGCGGAGGTCTGCGGATGCGTGGCGCGCGCGTCCGCGCACCCGCTCTCCCGGACGGGCGACGATCCGCCGCTCCTGACGCTCGGCCGCTACTTCGCGCTCGGAGGGCCCGTTGTCTGTCCGGTCGTTGACGATGGGAATGCCTAGCACCACAGCTCAGCCCTCCTGAGCCTCCAGCCGGGGACGGGGCCTCGCCCCGTTCCCGGCCTCCCTTCCCTGGGACTCAGATCGTGAGAAGGCCTCCGGCGTTCGCGCCCGTGAAGGGCCTTCAGCCCCTCCACGCAATATACTCTCAGCCATCATGAGACGACACGGGATCGCGGCAGCGGTGTTGGCGGCGGCGCTCGTGGGCGCGATCGCCCACGTCGGCGTGCCGTGTACCGGCTTCGCCATCTACTCGGGAAGGACGCTGTACGGGATGAACTTCGACTACCCGCCGAACGAGGTCCGCTTCTCGATCGAGGAGCACGAGGCGGGCGCCCTCTTCCTCGGGAGCTTCCTGTCCGGCGACTTCTACGCGAGCACGGTGGGGATGAACGAGCACGGTCTCTTCGCTTCCGATCAGATGGTCTTGCCCGCGCGGGCGACGGTCGACGAGCCGGCCGAGGACGAGCTGTTCATCTGGGACGCGTTCTACGAGGGCCTGCGCCGGTGCGGTTCGGTCGACGAGGTCCTCGCGTGGATCGGCGACCGGCGCGTCGTCCAGTACCCGTCGCTCCAGCTCCACAACCTCTACGCCGACCCGAGCGGGAACGCGATGGTCGTCGAGTGCGGCGCGGTCGAGAACGTGATCACCGAGATCGAGGGGCCGTTCCTCGTGATGACCAACTTCCACAACGGCGACTTCCGAGGGCTTCGCCTGCGCGACGTCGCCGGCGTCGGGGCGGAGCGGTACCGCGTTGCCCACCGGTACATCGAGGAGAACCTCGACGACTTCGACGTCGACCGCGGGCTCGAGCTCCTGCGACGGACGTCGACGGCGACCGGGGACTACAGGACGCGGTACTCGCTCGTCTTCGACCCGGAGACGCTCGAGGTCTACATCGCCCTCGAACGGGACTACGACCACATCTGGAAGGCGTCGATGACCGAGCGGACGATCGAGACGTACCGAGGCTTCGACGAGCACCGCGTCTTCCCGCTCGACGAGACCGGGATCACCGGCCCGACGCTTCAGGCGTACGCCCCGCCGCCGGTCGCCGAAGGGGTCGCCGGGCCTCGCTGGCCCCTGCTCGCGCTGATCGCGGCGGGGCTCCTCGGCGTCGCCCTCCTGCTCCTGTTGAAGCGGTAGAAGGAATTCAGAGGAGGTGTTGACCATGGGAAACGTCCGACGTTCGGCGGCGGGAAGGACCGCCGTCGCGCTGCTATCGATCTGTGTGTTGGCCGGCATGGCGGGATGCGCGCTGCTCTGGCCGGAGACCCCGGACGTCGGGGACGTCGCGCAGTCGTCCCTGCCTCGGGAGACGGACCCGGACGTCGCGGCCGGTGACGTCGAAGCGCTCGTCGCGGGGAACTCGGCGTTCGCGCTCGACCTGCTGCACGAGATCGGGTCCGCCGCGGGGAACCTCTTTGTCTCCCCGTACTCCGTGTCGTCCGCGCTGGCGATGGCGTTCGCCGGCGCCCGCGGCGCGACCGAGAGCCAGATGGCCGACGTCCTCCGCTTCCCGCTCGATCAAGAGGAGCTGCACCCCGCGTTCAACTGGATCGACCTCGCGCTGAACGGGCGCGGCGAGATCGGCCCTCCCTACGAGGGAGAGGGGTTCCGGCTCAACGTCGTCAACGCGGCGTGGGGACAGCGCGGCTACTCGTTCCTGCGAAGCTACCTCGACACGCTGGCCGTCAACTACGGATCCGGGCTTCGGCTGCTCGATTTCGTCGAAGATCCGGAAGCGGCCCGCGAGACGATCAACGACTGGGTGAGCGACGAGACGAACGAGCGGATCGTCGACCTGCTGCCCCCGGGATCGATCGACGCGTTCGTCCGGCTCGTCCTGACGAACGCCGTCTACTTCAATGCCCCGTGGCTGAAGCCGTTCGACCCCGAGGAGACCGCGGCCGGGACGTTCGAGCCGCCCGACGGCGGGTCCGTCGACATCGAGATGATGCACCAGGAGGAGATGTTCGGGTACGCGAGCTGGGACGGCGGACAGGCGGTCGAGCTTCCGTACAACGGTGAGACGCTGTCGATGGTCCTGCTCGTTCCGGACCGCGGCACGTACGGGACGTTCGAGGCCGGGCTCGATCTCGACCGCTACGAGGAGATCGTCGGCTCGCTCGAGCCGCGTCAGGTCGACCTTCGGCTTCCGAAGTTCGAGTTCGCGTACGACGCGTCGCTCGTCGATCCGCTGAAGGCGCTCGGGATGACGGACGCGTTCACCACCGCCGACTTCTCCGGGATCGACGGAACGCACGACCTGTTCATCTCCGACGTCCTCCACAAGGCGTGGGTGTCGGTCGACGAAACGGGGACGGAGGCCGCCGCGGCGACGGCGGTGATCATCTCGCTCGTCGCCTATCCCGGCCCGCCGGTCGTGCTGACGATCAACCGGCCGTTCCTGTTCGTCATCCGCGACGTCCCCACCGGGACGATCCTGTTCGTCGGCCGGGTGGTCGATCCGGCGGAAGACTGACGTACAAACAGCGTTCCGGCTAGCCGAGGCGCCATCGGCCGGCTCCGCGCGAGCGGAAGGATTCACGGGAGGGCGCAGCAGAACTAGCTGCTCTGGGAGGCTTGTTTGCCTGCTGGGCACTGCTTGTCCGTCGTTTCTGGCCGGCTCAGTTCACGCTCGCTTCGGCAATGAAAAGGACGATCGCCTGCCGGCGGGAAATGACGCTAGCAGGTTGGGAAAAGCGCCGCTACCCTTTCTACTGCAACTGACGGCGCAAGACATGCCGATCCATCTAGCCTCGACCTTACCAAGGTGGTGCAATCGGTATTCGTGGCTATCCACAAGGTGATCTAAAGGCGTTGCAACTCCCGTAGGCGTGCGTCCGGGTCCGCCGCCGGACGATCTCGCGCTGCGAGCTGGTCGATGATACAAGAGCATTCATGGGTCTCCAGAAATCATCCCAGCACATCAGGGCGACTTGCTCGGGCTGCGCAGAAGCCGACTCGTCACAACGAACGCGAGGCCACCAACCTCTCTCATCATCTGCGCGAGACTCATCGACGGATCTCCGACGCTTCTCTACTGGACGACTCTTCTCCTGCCAGTAGGTGCCTACTGCAGTCCGCTCAGCTTCGTTGATATGCGTTCCACGTCACGCGTGATAGTATCGGCCATTTGTCGGAGCTTGTCCTTCTCGATTCTGGACAGGCGCGCAGCTGTGACCCTATCAGCCAAGCTACTCGCT
>Ga0315546_1000216_pt1 | contig 43636 bp, 25 predicted proteins | sample SalMarSW160170MG_FD_203833 | JGI IMG/M metagenome (GOLD analysis project Ga0315546, IMG submission 203833) | Salt marsh sediment microbial communities from the Plum Island Ecosystem LTER, Massachusetts, United States - Salt Marsh Sediment SW1601-170 ...
AAGACTTGCTCCTGTTTTACATGACTATGGTCATAAACAAATAACACTCATTCCGTTTATCTGTGATACACTGGATGAAGTGCCGGTATTATCTGAACATGTTGATTACAAATGGATATCGCCTGAACATCTCAGTTCATTAGATTTTTCTGAGGCAGATATTGTTGTGGCCCAGCAGTATCTCAATTGTGTTAATAAATTAACAGTTACAAAAGAGGAAATTACGGAGACAGATCAGCCTTTGACAGAGGACAAAGAACTTCAGAGGATGATTAACAGTATGATAAGTATAAAAGAGGTCGATTGGGTGGCAACATCGGCTATTGAAAATTCTGTAATTTTTCGTAAACTTCTTGATTATTCTTTTAGTAAAGATAAAAAACTTGCTTTCCGGGCTTCATGGACACTGACCAAAGTCTGTGACAAGTTTCCTGAAATGATTTATCCGTGGCTGACCAGGATTATAGAAGAATTGCCGCGGATTGACAATGAGAGTGTTCAGAGGTCATTTCTGCGGATACTCTCTTTTGCTGATTTGCAGCAAATAAACCAGAGGTATCATGGGATTCTTGCGGATTATTGTTTTAATACTCTGAACTCAGGTTATTCAACTATAGCAGCAAAAGCTTATTCTATGGAAATTCTGTATAAACTTGCAAAGTTATATCCGGAGCTGGCCAATGAGCTTGCTACATCAATAAGTATGCTTCGGGGAGAGGGCTCCGCCGGGATAATTGCGCGAGGCAGAATTATTCTTAAGAAGCTTGCGGAAATCAGTTCAAATCAAGGATCCAGTCAGAAATAATCTTAAGTACTTCCGGGGAAAAGGTCTCTTCTATTTCTCCGTATTCTGTCGGCAGCCCTGTTTCGCAATGCTGGAATAAATGGTTCAGTCCGGGCAGACTAATTGTTTCCACGGACTTGTTACCTCCTTTTCTTAAACTTTTCTCAATTGCCGGCAGATTAACATCAGCTACAACCTGAAGATCTTTTTCTCCGTTCAGAGCCAGCACAGGGCATTTAACTTTTTTCCAGTAAGTTGCCGGATCAGTAATGATAAAATATCTAAACCATGTATATGACATCTTGTTAAATATTGTTGCTAACTGCTTGATACTTTTTTCAATATCCTCTGGTGAAGTCTTTTTCTTCATAAGGATTTTTTTATACACGGCATTAATTTTTTCTTCGGCCTTATCATTATCAGGCTCTTTTTTAAGAACTGCAAAAAGCTTCTTATTTGTAGCAATAGCCTCTTTTATCTCTTTTTCCCCCATTCCCATAGCCTTGCTAATATCACTGTTTTGCCTGTTAATAATTTCTTCTCCTTTAACACCGGTCCCTGCAAGGGATACAATAAATGCTATCTCATAGTTTGATGAAGCAACAATAGGTGCTATAAGTCCTCCTTCGCTGTGGCCAATCAGCCCGATGGTTTCATGATCTATTTCCGGTCTTGATTTCAGATAAATGAAGGCAGCTTCTGCATCGGTAGCAAGGTCGGCCGTCGTGGCGGTTACAGCATTACCCTGAGATAAGCCAACACCCCTGTCATCGTAACGAAAAACTGCAATTCCATTGCGGGTAAGATAATCAGATAGTACCAGGAATGGTTTATGCCCCAATAATTCCTCGTTCCTGTTTTGAGAACCTGATCCTGTTATCAGGACTACAGCAGGGAACGGACCATCACCTTCAGGAACTGTAAGGGTTCCGGCAAGCTTTATGTTGAATTTATCATTTGTGAAAGTGATCTCCTCTGAGATGTACGGAAATGGTGGTTTTGGTTCCTGGGGTCTGTTAATCGTAAATATATCTCTCAGCCTGGTAAGGTTCAATGTAAATGTCCTTCCTGCCTGAGTCCATTTTCCTTCAATTATTGTGTCGTTTTTAATTTTGCCGTTATATTCTGCAAGAAGAGCCCCGGCGGAGATATTAATACTATCACCGGTAAGGGTCACAGGGCCGAGTTTAATATTCTTCGCACCCTGGTCTGGACTGTCCATAGTTGCTACAAGACTGTCATTTTCAATAACTGACAGGTTGAAAACAACCCTCAGGGAGATGGCTGGAACCTCTATTTTTCCAAGCCATGAGCCTGTAATAGATTGTTTATCAATATGATATTGTGCTAAAGTATGCTGTTGAATCAGGATGATTAAGGCAATAATGGCAAGATGTTTTTTCATTGTTGATTGATTTAAAAGTTTAAAAATAGTTCTTTTTAAATTAATTGACTTGTGGTAATCAATAACAAAAAGCCAAATACAAAATATTATTTATTTTATGTTGTTAAATTCCAATCACTTCCATTTTATTTCAAACAACTTTTCAAGTTATTTACTTCTTTAGTACTTTTGCAAACCAACAACAGACAAGAAATGAGAATTGTTGATGTCAAAGGGCAGCAATGCCCGGCTCCTATTATTGCAACAAAAAAGGCGCTTAAAGAGTCAGAAAAAGGTGAAGCTTTTAAAGTACTTACTGATAATCAGACATCTCTTAACAATCTAACACGTTTTTTAATGGACAATAAGACAGAATTTTCAGTAGATGAGGCTGATGGTGTATGGACCCTTATAATTACAAAAAATGTATCTGCGACTTCCATAGCCGAAGTTGAGAACTATTGCACTCCTGCAGCTTCAGTTTTCCCGAAAGGTGATTTTGTCATTGCCATAACTTCAGATAGGATGGGCGATGGTTCTGATGAACTTGGCCATTTACTGATAGGAAATTTTATAAAAACCATAAAGGATCTGGATTTATTACCCCGGAAGATTATTTTTTACAATAAGGGTGTAACTCTGGTTTCTGATGAATCCCCTTTTCTTAGACACATTAAGGACCTTGAGAAAATGGGAGTTGAATTGCTTATCTGTGCTACTTGTGTAGATTATTATTCCCTCGACGGGAAAATTGAAGCAGGAATATTAAGTAACATGTTTGTAATTGCGGATGCCCTGGCCTCAGCCGGAAACGTTGTAAGGCCGTGAAACCGGACCTTCTTCAGATGGTTGAAAGTGGCGGTTGTTCTGCCAAAATCTCACCAAAACAGCTGGAAGAGATACTGAAGCGTCTTCCATTACCTGACGATCCTAATATTCTTGTTAATGTAGAAACACATGATGATGCAGGCGTATACCGGGTAAATGATGATCTGGCACTTGTCTTTACTACTGATTTTTTCCCTCCGGTATGCAGTGATCCTTATGAATTTGGACAGATTGCCGCAACCAACTCAATAAGTGATATATATGCAATGGGAGGTGATCCGGTGATTGCACTCAACATTATGATGTTTCCTGCGGCAAAACTCCCCCTGGAAGTATATGCGGAAATCCTTAAAGGAGGGTCCGATAAGGCATCTGAAGCAGGTGTAAAAATAATAGGAGGACATACAATAGACGATTTTCCTCCGAAGTATGGACTGGCAGTTGTAGGATATATTCATCCTGACCGAATCATTGCCAATACCGGAGCAAGTCCGGGTGATTCTATCGTTCTGACAAAACCTGTCGGGACAGGAATTATTCTTGCCGGACAACGACTCGGAATAACTGATGGAAACGATATTGCTGAGGCTAAAAAACTTATGAAGCAACTAAACAGGCAGGGTGCTGAAGTAATGAAAAAATATTCCATTAAAGGAGCAACCGACATCACGGGATTTGGTCTTGCCGGTCATGCGTTAAAGATGGCTAAAGCAAGTAACGTAAGCATAAACATTAATATGAGAAAGGTTTCCCTGATCGGTGGCACCTACAACCTGGTTGATGAAGGGTGTATACCCGGAGCTTCCTTCAGGAATCTGGATTTTGTTGAGAATGATTCTCATTTAGGAAAGAATCTCGACTACAATCTGAAAATGATAGCATGTGATGCACAGACTTCAGGCGGATTACTAATAAGTGTACCTTGTGATAAAACTGAAGCGCTGGTCAAAGATCTTCATGAAGCCGGTTTACAGTATTCAACCATAATCGGTGATGTTTCAGAAAAGAAACATAAATTCCTGTATCTAAAAAACTAAAATTGCCCGTAATCTGCCATCCTACCTCCTTTTCCGTTTCGCGTAATCTTCGCTTCGCTTCGATCTCCCCCGACGTTCACTTTGTTCAGTCGGGGTTTCCGCTACGCTCCAACTTTCACCTTTCACCTTTCTCCTTTCACCTTTCTCCTTTCTCCTTTCTCCTTTCTATTCTCACTTACCTCCTTCTTGTTCTCATCTTATCCTTTTCATTTACCGGATTTGCATCCATTACCCACATACCCCTTCCATGAGTGGCTATGACGATTATGTTATCACGTGGATGAACAGCCAGGTCATGTACATATGAGAATGGCAGGATTCCAAGAATATCCCACTTTTTTCCACCATCTTTGCTTACAAATACTCCACCATCGGTTCCGGCATATAGTATATCTCTTATGACCGGATCCTCGCGGATTGTATTGACGGGTCCTACCGGAATATTACCGGAGATATCCAGCCATGTATCACCAAAATCTGTTGATTTCCAGATATATACCTGAAAGTCATCATCTCTGCGGCCTGTCTGAGTCATGTACACAGTACCCATATCGTATTTTGATGCAACAATACGTGAAACAAATTTCTCCGGAACAGCTCCGTTTCTGATCTCTGTCCATGTTTTGCCTCCGTCTTTTGTTCTCCATATGCGGCCATCATCTGTTCCGGCATAAAGAAGTCCGAACCGGAGTGGAGATTCATCAAATACTGATATTGTCTGATAACTGATATCACCCATTTTGGCTGGATCATTATACGTAAGATCCGGGCTGATGAACTCCCATGTATCACCTCTGTCTTTCGACATCATCAGATACTGCATGCCATGGTAAACAATATCCGGATTATGTGTAGAAACAAGTGTAGGAGCAACCCATTGACCTCGCAACGGAGCTTCTCCTGGCAGCAATCCGGGCATAAGGTTTTTAGTGTTTTGAGGATAAGTGTCAAATTTTGCCCTGGAAAGTCGTCCGTAATAACCGCTGGCATATATTGTATTATTATCGACCGGATTTACAGCATGTGTAGTACCTTCTCCTCCTAGTATATTTTCAAACTCAAATGCAGGCACCCTGTCACGGCCTCTTGAAAGGTCAACTGTTCCGTAGTAGCTGCCATGATCCTGTATTGATCCGAAAACTCTGAAAGGTGTGCTGAAATCATAAGCCAGGTTAAAGAATTGTATCAGCGGAAGTTCTTCTATGGGGTATTTCCAGGTTTTACCTTTATCATAGGAAATTGTCAGGCCGCCATCCTGAACATTGAGCAGGTAATTTGAATTTGCGGGATCGATCCATAATCCGTGATGATCGACATGAGGGCCCCGTAGTGACTGAAAAGTCTTCCCACCATCGGTCGACTGGTTAAGCTGAAGCCCCATAGTATAAAGTGTGTTCTCATTGCTGGGATCGACTCTTATCTGGCCAAACACCCAGCCGTATGTTGCTGAATGTCTCTCCATGAATGTTTTTTGTTCCGGAGTAAGTCCACTGACCTGAATCCATGTATCACCTGCATTTCCGGTACGGTAAACGGTAGCTCCTTTAATTACATCAGTTCTCTGGCGACCGTAAGAATCCAGATCACCCGGCTTGGCTGCATACGCTGTTTCATAATTATCAACATAGGCATAAAGTACTTTTGGATTTGATGCAGCAATATCTATTCCTATCCGGCCAAGTTTATTTGGAGCAGGAAGACCGGAGTTGATCTTTTTCCAGTTTCTTCCGCCATTGGTTGATTTCCATATACCATTATTTTTGGTTGTTTCATAAGTTCTTGGATCATTCCATTTAAGACGTATACGTTCCCATGTCGTACAGTAAACAGTGTTTGGGTTTCGTGGATCAAGAACGAGATCGTAAACACCGGTATTTTCATCAACATAAAGGATTTTAGTCCATGTCTGGCCACCATCAGTGGTCTTGAATAATCCACGATCTTCGTTGGGTGTCCATTCATGACCTGTAGCTGCAACATATACAATATTGGAATTTCTTGGATCGATCCTTATACGGCCAACTGTAAAGGTGTTCTCGAGGCCCATCACATTCCATGTTTTGCCACCATCAGTTGTTTTAAAAACACCGCATCCGGCATTTGAACTTCTGAAAATATTTGCCTCACCGGTTCCGACCCATACAACATCCGGATTATTGGGATCAATTGCTATATCACCAATCGAGGCGGTTGGCATCTCTTCAAAAACAGGTTCAAAAGTTGTTCCCTCATTAATCGATTTCCACACACCTCCTGTTGCTGATCCTATCCAGATTGCATAGTTTTTTCCTCGTGGAGAGATAGCCTCAACATCAGTACATCGACCGCTTATGTTTGTTGGACCAATGAACTGCCATTTGAGATCCTTATAGGGGGATGTTTCTTTCATTGCTGTCTGTTTCTCAAACAGTGCAACTTTCTCTTTTCCACTTAATATCGGACTTTTTACCTGTCCAATAAGATTGGATGCAATAAAGACAATTGCAGAAAAAAGGATAAGAAAGCTTTCATAATGTTTTTTTTGTGTATTCATGTGGCAGGATTTTTGTGTCACTCTGTGTAAGTTCTTAAATATTTGAAATTACAATTTTTCAATCGAAAATAGCCTCGAATATTTTACGTTTTTTAGCTTTGAAGCACATTTCAATCTGGCTTCTTGTATTCCGGTTCGTGGAGAGTGGCGGCAGTGAATTAATTGAGAAGAAATCGGCATCAAGGGTTTCTGTATTATCCCTGAAACTGTTTTCAACCAGTTCACATTCCACGAAAATCTTATAAATAGTAAAAGGGAAAAGGGAATTGTTGTGTTTGTTTGCAAGCTGGATAGCAATTATTCTTTTTGGAATAACATAAGCTCCTGCTTCTTCAAAACATTCTCTGATAACCGATTCACTAACAGAAGTATTTACGTCAGCCCATCCTCCGGGCAGAGACCAGGCTCCGTCAACTTTTTCCCTTACCATCAGTATTTTATTGTTTTTAAATACTGCCGATCTGATATCAACTTTTGGAGTCTGGTAACCGGTTTCGGAAGCAAACAGATTTCGTATTTTATTATGGTCAATATCAGTATATTCATGCATAATCTCAATAGAAAGATCTCTGATCTTTTCATAACGGTCGAGGTCATATCTGTCAGTACAAAAGGTCAATCCTGCCTGAGCTATTGCCTGAAGCTGTGAGGCCCATTTGATCCATTTTTCTTCCATATGATTTTTTATGTTTTGAATTTTAAATATAGTCAATAAAGCTGTAAATTTGATATGTAAAGGCATAATGGTATATCGGCATAATGGCACATCGGCGGAAAGTGCGAAATAATTCCCCTTTCAAGAGGGACAGGGGTATGTAAGAACAATATTATTAAAATCAACTAAAAGAAAAATATTATGAAGAAGTGTAGATTATTATCAGTTATTATGGTTTTGATGCTTCTGCAGGTTACAGCCTGCGGACAGGATTACAAATACCTTGATGATCCGGAAGGATTGAGTGGAATAACCATAAGCAATGGTATTGAAAGTCCGGTATCTGTTAAAGTTGTTTATGATAATTATGTAAAGGTGAAAGGATTTCAATCAGACTGGGGCTTTTCGATTGTTGTTGAAGGACTTGATAAGGGTGTGCTTTTTGATACCGGAACCAATCCGGAAATTTTTGAATCGAATTTCAGAAAAATGGGAATAGATCCTGCCGCAATTGATTTAATAGTCATTTCCCATGAACATGGTGACCATACCGGAGGCATACCGGCATTCGTAAAAATGAAGAAAAACATTCCGATACTGTTTCCGCATTCTCTTTCAGGGTCATTCAAATCCCGTATGGTTGGATTAGGTCTGGAACCTCTGTTGGTGAAAGAACCGGTTAAAATATGTACAAACCTGTATAGTTCAGGGGAGTTTTCAGGGCCAATACCTGAACAGGCTCTGGTACTAAACACAAAAAAAGGACTGGTTGTAATGACAGGTTGTTCACATCCGGGGATTATCAAAATGCTGAAAGAGATAAAATCAACATTCGGGAAAAATGTATATATGGTTTTCGGCGGATTTCATCTGATGCAGAAATCCGAAAAGGAGATGAAGGCGATAATCGCTGAAATGAAATCTCTTGGTGTTGTTAAATGCGGAGCTACACATTGCACAGGAGATAGCCAGATTAAAATGATCAAAGATTCTTTCGGAGAAGACTATTTCGAGCTTGGAGTGGGAAACGTTTTTATGATAGACTGATTGGATAACAAAATAAAATAACTTGCAGCGAGGAACAGGAAACATGCTGTCAAAAAGAATAATTTCATCAGTTATAATTCTGTCAGGGTCTTTTTCATGGATTTTCTCACAATCAATCCTTCAGCCTAACTATGCATTAAAAAGTCATGAAACACTTGAGATCAGGAAGATTGAAACAACTGAGAAAGCAACTGTTTTTTATATGAGTATTGAGAACCGGACAGCCGGAGGGTACTTCTGTGCCGACAGAAATATTTTCATAATATATCCTGATGAATCACGAAGCAAGTTGATCTCATCAAATGGTATTCCTGTTTGTCCGGATAAATATAAATTTAAAACAATAGGAGAGAAGCTCGATTTTGTTCTGAGATTCCCGCCCCTGAAACAAGGTACTGAGTGGATTGATCTGATAGAGGATTGCACAGATAACTGTTTTTCGTTTTATTGTGTTATACTTGATCCTGATTTGAACAAGAGTATTGATGATGCTTTTCATCTTTTTGAAAATAAAGAAGATACAAAAGCTATGGCCAGTTTCATAAAGATAGCAGAAGAGACAGATAAAAAAAATCCTGGAATTGAGGGATTACTGTATATTAATATTATAAAACTGGCTAAAGAGACAGGGGACAATTCACTGGCATCAGAATGGTACAACCGTATGCTTTCATCGGGAGCACCAAGGCTTCCTCTATTTATTAAATACCTTAATTCTCAGGGGATAAAGTATTAAAAGGAGCAATGTCCCCCAGCCCCCCAAAAGGGGAGTAATACTTTACAATCCTGGCGGGAGACTATTATTTAGGGATTAAGGGGCAATAGACAAAAAAGGGGACTGTTGAAACAGTCCCCTTTTATACTGAAATACTATTTTTATCTGCTTCCGAAAAAGAAATCAAGTCCTACTGCAACAAGCCAGACATTTTTTTTGTAAGTTTCTGTGACAGGAATCTGTATTGGACCAAGATCATGACTAAACCCTTTGGTTCCGTCTTTATATTTTGTATATTGGCCACCCAGGTTAAGATCTAACATAGGTGCGATACGTAAACCAATGCCCCCGCCAAATGAGTTGGAATTGAATTCATATGTGAGGTCACTATTATAATTACTGTTTGCACCTGAAAAGGTACCAAGCCAGCCAGCGCTGAAACATATCTTATCAGTCAGTCCAAGCTCTGCTCCAAGAGCAAACTCGGAAAAATTCTTATCGATCATGTTGATATTAACATCTTCATATCCATCATAATCAACATTTTTGTCAAAATAAATATTCATACTACCAGTAACCAACAGTCTTTCAATCGGTCTGTATTCGATACCAGCAGCCAACATGGCAGGCATATCGGCAATGACTTTTTCTCCGTCAATGAATTCCCCACCACCTGATTTGTCATTGAAAACTTTTGTTGTAAGTTCAAGCTTTGTCTTGAATTCATATTTTAGAGCAATGTTCAGGTTGTCCATTGGTGAGATGTTCACGCTTAGTATAGGTGAGTAGCCCATTCCTGTTTCTTCAGCATCTAATTCAATGTTTTGTGTTGCAGCTGCATAGTAAGTCATTTCCGTTGCACCGTCAGTAAATTCCGGTGCTGCGATACCAAGAATACCCTGTGCCAGAGCAATGGTAATACCTGTGGGATTTTGTCCAGCTGCACCAATAATCTGCTGTATCTCACCAATCTGTGCAGGAGTAAGGCCTACCGTTTGGCCATCCGATAGAAGTACAGTTCCGCCACCACCATCGATTATAGGTTGTAATCCTGCATAATAAGCTGTTGCACCTGCAGCTAATGTGTTAAGGGTTGTGGCACCTGATGTAAAGAAGTCACTTGCAAGCACCATGCCACCAGTATATGCTGCCCCAAAAGCAGGATAATTTGGATTAACCATGATGTTTTTCAGATATCCGTTATAGGTATTTTTAGCTGTCACCAGGCGGACACCTGCAGCAACAGACAGCATGTCGTTTATTTCGTAGGAAACGTTTGCCTGGTAGCCAAAATATACAGAAGTGCCCTCAAAAAAGATATCTGCAGAGTATTGTGTTGTCGTGATGCCCTGGCTTGCCAGAAGCGGAACAAGATCAGAAACATCCATCTCAAATGAAGGCAAACCATCATCATAAGTGGCCCCTCCGCCACCTCCAATCGGATTGAATCCGGCAGATAACGCAAATTTACCTGCTTTAAATGCTGCATATACACCAGGGAATACAGGTGCACTAACATCACCAAGATATTCTTTTGGTGTACCAGTCAGGTAAGTATAGTCATTTAAAACAGATTTTGTCTGTCCGATTGTCTGATTGTTTATGGAAACATAAAAACCATTTCCGAGTTTTGTTAATCCGGCAGGATTAAAATACACAGCATCAATGCTGGTTGAAGCATTACGGCTCTGTAATCGTGTGTACAGAACACTCTGGTTAGTATTGGTAACCAGTCCGCCGGCAAATAAACTACCGGTGATTACAGTTCCGATAATCAAAGTTAAAATTCTTCTCATAGGATAATTTTTAGGTTGATAACTCTGAAGCACCCTACTTTCTTTCTGTATAATGCTCCAATTCATTTAACATTAGATCATGTAAATTAAGATAATTCAAAGAACAAAAGCAGTATCAAATTTAGAAAATTATTTCAAACCTGCAATAGGTCTAAAGTAGTAAATTGATAGTAAGTTAATTATAAGAGGGTTTGGATATTATTCGAAAAAACCTTGCTGCTAAGACAGCGAACTCCGCTTTTAGCGGGGTAAACTCCGTGAGCAAGACAGAAGGCACAGCCGACGTCACGACCTACTTTTCTTGTAAGAGAACAAACTCCTCAAACAACCCGTAATCGATCAAATGATAGCTATTCCCTGGAGGGTAGGATTTAACGTTCCGCCAGTTCCAGGGTGATGCGTATCCTGGCGGAGGATTGTTATGGTGCGGACCAAGAAGATTCTTCAGGCTTCCGATCACTTTTATTTCTATCTTGTTTGATCCTTGTTTAAGCAAACCTGTAACTTCTGACTGGTATGGTGGAAAAGCAATAACTCCTGCAGTCTGGTCATTTACACTTACTTCAGCAATTGTTCCCTTCCAGCTTGGTAGAACTGCAAAGTATTTTCCTTCAGGTGTATCAATATTGAACTCTCTGGTATATGTAATCCCCCATGAATAGAATGGCAATCCCTGATCTTTCCAGCTTCCTGCTGTAAGTGATTTAACTGGAGCTTCTATTGTCCAGCCTTTACCGGCAGGTTTCACGGAAAAGTCACCTGTGATATAAACAGGTTCAATTTCAGCATTAACCTTCATAGGTGAAGTTTTAAGAGTGATGGTGTTATCTCCTTCCTTCACGAGAGTTCCTATATTGAAAACACTGAAAGACCTGTCGAGCCACCATTTCCCGGCTTCCGGCTTAACCTCAGTTCCGTTAACTGTAACTATCCATAAGTCAGGGCGTTCAACCACTGCTTTAAAAGAAGAGTAATCAAAGTCACCTTTTATGTTGAAATGATAAGCAGCTGTAAATCCGGTATTTGATCCAAAAGTGTCACTATCAACAATATTGGTTTTATACTGTACCGAGTGGTTCCACGGATTCCCGTTCTTAAAATCATAATATTTATAGATTTTATCAGCAGCATCGTAGGTGTGGATATCTGAAACCGTTTCATTACCTACAGTAATATCACAGAAATCGATTGTAAGGGCATTATCTTCATCACTGGTAACAATCATTGGCAAGTCTGATTGTAATGGACTAAGATTCAATGCCTTGGAAGGCACATCAAAATCAAATTCATCATTTGAAGGAATATATAAAAGAAGACTTCCTGCGGGGGGTATTGTAAAAGCCAGATTCAGTTTGTCTCCATCATTTTCATAGGGATAACCATTGATGTCACCTGTCAGGGTATTCATTTCAACTACATCTTTTCCAACGACTTTGAGCATGCCATTAATGTCACCTGTCAGGAAGGAATTTACGAGGAAGAGTAACTGCCCGTCTTCCATTATCCGCCGGTGATGGTAAAGCAATCCCCCCGTAAAATCCGTAAACTCAATATCCGGAGTATATAAATGTTCTGATATAAAATCACCTGACAGTTCTTCTCCAAATACTATTCTGTCAGAATTGGTCTCAAAGAATGTCATCAATTCTGCATTCTCTGATCCATCGACAAGAGTCGGGATAGAGAAGGTAATTATCGTTCCCCCCTCTTTTACGAATTCTTTAAGAAGTCTGAAGGTGGTAATGTCAAGGTTTTCAGTTAATGGCGGGATTACAACTTTTAAATAACTACATTGTCCGACAATGAATTTTCCATCTTTTACGGAACCACGATCCTTTATTATATTTTCTGAACCAAGATCATATTCTACCTGGCTTTTCTCAAGTTTTGTTACAAACGACTGGAATGACTGACCTGTTTCAGTTACTCTTGGATTTCTTTTGACATAAGAGTCATATAACCATGCAGTAGTTGTAGGTTCGAGCACCAGGATATCGTTTATCTGCTTTCCTGATGAAAGTGCCAGGGATAATCGTGCATAATGGTCATTCAGATATCTATAATTATCCCACCATGGCTCGTGATAAGTAAATGAGACAGGATAATCATATTTTCTCGCACCCTGCAGGGTAAAATGGGAGAGATGTTGGTTCATAAGGTTAACTCCGAGAGCATATTCCCAGTCGCCGTTTCGCTTCATTTCTGTGAAGGTTATTTCCCAGCCTGAGCCTCCGTAAGTCTCGCTCAGCTTCCTTTGGCTACCGGTCTGGTTAGCAGCACTTGCCAGCTCCTTGACAGACCTGACATTGCCGAACTGTGCTCGTGGAGTGGAATCATTCCACTGGTTAAAGAGCATGTCGATTCCCGGAATCTGGTGCCAGGCATACATTGCCATATTATCTCCACCAGGACGCATATTAGGCCACTCATGTTCCCAGTAATGGCCTGTAAATTTTAATCCTTTCTCCTCGCAATACTCATACCAGGGCTTTGACCACCTGTCGATAAAAAGCTGCAGCAGAGTCTGTGTATAATTATGCCGGATCTTTTTGTAGTTCCCGGTATCCTCGTACAGGGAAGGAAGATGTTGCTTAAGATCATAGCCCCATTTTTTCTCGAAAACTTCAAACAAATCGGGCGTCCAGCGAATACCTCCGGGGGAATTAATATGCGGTTCATCGGTGAAGGTGCCGGGAATTGTTTTACCAAATTCAGCACCGGCAGATTTTTCATAACCGGTCATTGTGATCTCAATGAATTTTTGAGTAACACCAGGATATAGCAGGTCGACGTACGAGAAGCCCCCGTACCATTCCGATTTGTCATTATAGCTTTTTGAAAAAAGAAAATAATTCCCTTTTTTCCCTTTTTCATCTGAAAGCGACGAAGTAATGTCTGTATAAGTACCATTTTCCTTTTTCAGGCATAAAAAGTATTTGTCGGCTGTATCGGGTAGTAGTTCGGATCTGGTCATCCTTAATCCCTGTCCCTGGTTGTATGATTCAGGCATTTCAGCCGGTACATGTCCTCCTCCAAAGCCGCTTGGATAAGAATTCTCGTCGTAGATCCAGACATTCATATCCAGCTCTTTTCCTTTTTCGACCGTATACTTAAAGAGCTCGAACCATTCATCCGATAGATATTCGGTAATTAATCCCGGCCGGGGATGAACGAATACCTGGCGGCTGCCTGAATTTTTAAAATCATTCATAAAATGATCAATCTCCTCCCTGGTTATTTCGGCATTCCATACAAAGAAGGGAGATGTTGTGTATTCCGCGGGAGGTTCTGCAAACAGGGCAGAGAGAGAATTAAAATCATTGATTTTTACCTCGCTGGTAGTGTTTTTTTTACATGAGGTAAAACATATTACTACTGTCAATGCTAAGATTACTGGTCTAAGAGTCGAAGATTTCATGGTATTAATGATTTTAATGGTTACTAGTTGCTGGGTGCTCCACCTCCGCTACGACCTACGCTGAAGCTTCGGCCGTCAAGGAAAGCTACGGTGGACACAGTGGGTGCTTGGTGTAATAACAAAGCGTGTCCGGACTTCGGTCTTCTGACTTCTGACTTCAACATACCTGAACAACCTCCATCTCAAGTAATTCGCCCAGCTTCCTGATCTTAGATGCTATATGTCCTATCCCGGAAGCACAGTGATGAGCAGGTCCAAAACTGTTCCATTTATTGACAAACTCCTTTATTCCGACAGGGAACGTGTAACGGCTATTTGTGTTGCCGATTTCAAGTATTGGACCGGGCACCGATTCTCCTTCTGCAACCAGGAGCATCAGCTTGCCATCAGATTTCTGTACAACGGCCAGGATTGTTACATCACCATGTTTAACTGACATCTCAACGGATAATCCTTTTCCGACTTTTCCGTGATAAACTTCAAGCGGTTTTACTTTGGTCTTGCCTTCAGCTATTGCAATATGTCCGGGACCATCGTGACCCATAAGGACGACATCGTCATTAAAATCGAGAGCATAATATTCAGTGAACGAGCCTCCTGCACCAAAACAATCCATTATCTTCATTGCCTGCACATTTTTTATTTCATATTCGCCGGCAACCGGGATACCGCGGGCGGTAAGAAGCGAATTGGCCAGGATTATTGAGCTTAATGTCTCCTTATTTTCCAGAATTCCTGAACCGCTGTAGAAATAAGCCAGCGAACCAAGATCATGTTTTTCGACAAGCCTGTCGAGAGCTACTGAAGTGCAGGCAGCTTTTTTGAGCTCCTCCTCGGGGCAATCAGGATGAATGTCGAACTCATTGTAAAACAAATTTATGCGGTTGCCAATTTCTAAATCGGAAACCTCTCTTCTCAGGGCTGAAAGCTCATCAATTTCTATAATTTCAATGTGTCCCCCGAAATGAACAAGCTGGGTTGTCAGGTCAGAATAAACATCGAGCATTCCACCATAATAATGACCCATACAACCCATTATGTTGTGCGACATTCTTTTCTTCACCCGGGCCGCCTCAATCCATTCCGATACTTCATGCCACACTTCATCATCGCCATGAAGCACACCGGTTATCTGATGAAATTTAATTCCGGCCCTTATGAAAACATTAGCTATTTCAGGAACAGGGCAGGCAGAGACATTTGCCAGCCATTCCCCCGTCATCCTGGTTCTGTTATCAAGCTTATTAAACCTAGGATAATCAATAGCTTTTTCGGGAGACAGGTTTAGAATTATCACAGGTACCTTGGCACGTTGTACAACAGGAAGAACGGTAGAGGAGAGTGCATAGGTTGTAACATAAAGGAAGATAAGATCAACATCAGCTTTCCTGAAATCGTGACCAGCATCCAGGGCTATGGCAGGGTTATCGATCAATCCCAGATTAATGATGTCTTTATCAAATCCCTTTAACTTGGTATTTACTTCATCCAGGTAACCTTCAAGCCGTTCTTTAAGACCTGCAAACTGAGGCCAGTACGCATCAAGCCCTATTCCGAAAAGGCCAATTTTTAATCCGTATTTTTCTTTCATGGAAGAAAGGTAATAAAATTTTTGTGTGCATGTACTCACCCCATTTGGTTCCCCCTGAAGGGGAAAAAATCTACTGGTTTATTGGATATTTGCTGAATAGTTTAAAATTTCCCTGACAACCTTAAACTGAAGTTACGTTGAGGCTGGATGTCACCCGGGCGGCCCATATATTCGGTGTTTGTTAAATTTTTTGCGGCAAATGATAATGTAAACCTGTCATTTATCCTGTATCCCGGTATGGCATCAATAGTTATATACCCTTTATTGTTATTTTGCCAGTAATCTGAAAAACCTGGTAAAAACTGTTCACTTGTTACTGGTCTTAGGAAGACATCATCAATATTCAGGATTTTTGATCTGATATTGATGTTTAAGCCAAGGTCAAATTTCTTCCAGTGTGAATTAATATATAGCTTTCCTGAATGCTTCCTCCTGTATTTAAGGTAAACAAGAGAATCCTGATAATTTGTGCTGACATCTCTTGGATGAATGTAAGCATAGCCACCTGCGGCAGATATTGTTATCTCATTAAACTGGCTTTCAAGTGCAAATTCAAACTCTGTACCATAAATCCTGGCTTCCTCCATATTATCTGCTCTGAAACCTATTCCTTCATCAGGATATGATGCAAAATAGAATTCAATTAGATTTGAATTTTGCATGAGGAAGAGCGAGAGATCGGCCTGTCCTGCGATTTTCCCCAACAGAAATCCTTGTTTTACACCTATTTCCGTATTCCAGCCTTCTTCAGCCAGAATATCAGGATTTGGAATTATCTTAATTGATCCGAGTGTTGTTGATGCAAATTTTTCAGCAATGGAGGGGAAACGGTAGCCCTGACCGAATGAGGCTCTCAGGAATGTATAATCTGCAGCCTGCCAGTTTAATCCTGCTCTCAGAATGGGAACAAGTTTGTCGCTAATGCCATCAAGTGAGAAATGTTCAAGACGAAGTCCGGCCACGGCTTTCAGCCGGCTGAGAGGTCTTATTTCGAATTGTGTAAAACCTGCAAGATTAAGTCCGTAATGATCACCGAAAAAATTCGATTTTACTTTGCTATAATTCTCTGAAAATCCGGCTGTAAGATCAAGGAACTCAAATAATCTGTACCAGAGCTGATATTCAGAATAAACTGAAACGGCATCGCTGTTGTTTTCTTTATTCTCGGGCAGTCTGTTCCTGGCTGAGTGGAACCTGATTTTAAGGTCATGCCTTTGGCGATCATTTTTTCTCAAAGAAATGAAAGGATTGACTGAAATGAAATTGCCGCGGAATTCTGCTGCTGTCAGTTCAGATTGCTTCAGGGCACCAGTGACAGCATTCTCCCAAAGTATAAAATCTGTTTTATGGGTCATTCCCGAGCTGATATTCGCTCCATAGTTCAAACCCTCAATTTTATTGCTGAAATGTTTCAGCTTTAAGGTCACTCGGCCCAGGTTCTCCCCATTGAGCCTTCTGTATCCTTCATCTGTCATTAAGTGTCCGCTGATACCGATATCTGTTTTGCCGAATTTCCGGAGATGAGAGAATGAAGTGTTAGTAAAGATCCTTGGAGTATCCCACCATATCCAATCTTTGTTTTTTGGTCTGCCGAATATCCCGATCTCTATATAAGACTGAGTAACAGGAGTATTTGTTGCATCGGCAGTACGGAAGTTAATAACACCATTAAGTGCGGAAGAACCGTAGAGTACAGAGGAGGCTCCTTTTATGATCTCTATCTGGGAAAGATTTTCAAGGGGCAGGAATTGCCATTTAATGTTTCCTGCATCTGCTGAAAGGAAAGGCAGACCATCGATAAGTGCAAGCACCCTGCTGCCTGCACCGTATGCATACCCGCTTCCGCCTCTGATTGATGCCTGACCGTCGAGCACCTCAATGCCCGGATTCTTATTTAACAGTTCCTGGGCGTCTGTTATATGATTGGCGGAAAGGAATGATTTGTTTATAATATCCACTGATACACTCAGATTGGCAATCTTCTGTTCAATCCTGTTTGCACTGATGACGACCTGGTCGATCTCGCTTATTCTCATTTCAAGACTGATATCGAGGTTGACCGTTTCATCTTCATCAATGGTGACTTCTTTTGTAGCAGTTTTATAACCAATGAATTGAAAAGTAATTTTAATTCTCCCCGATACATCTCCGATTAGGTAATTACCATCCTCGTCAGTTGTTGTTCCAAGGTTCTTTCCATAAATGACATAAACACCGGAAAGAGGTTCGCCTGAATTATTGTCAATTACTTTTCCCTTTATAGTTCCGCCAATATCTGAAGCTATTAAGCTGCAGCTAAATAAAAGCAGAATGGCTGTCAGGTAGTAACGCATCACTTAGCCTTGAAGGTCAATAGGAGATTAACCAGATCTTGCGGATGGGATTGAAGGGTCACGTCAATGGTTAACTTGAGTGATTGGGTTGTTAGTAAAATTATGTCAGCGTTTATGGGGACAGGAAGAGATGCGGTGATTATCGTGATCTCGGTTTCATCAGTATTGAATCTCCATTGTCCCGTAAATTGACCAAAGTAACCTGTCCCATCCTCTTTGAATTTTGCATCCCCTGTTAATTGTTTGATGATAACGCCCACACCGGTGGTATCGGCTCCGGTTGCCACAATGGATTCGGTAGTCCAGATCGGCGTGGTGAGAAGTATGAAACGTTCTGATTCTTTGTCCTTCTTGCATCCGAACACTGCAAGCAAGCCTGAAATGATCAATATTAATGCAAGGTTTTTCATAATATGTGATTTGTATTGAATTAAAGGAATCTCTTAAGACAACAAATAACAATGTAATAACCTTCGTAATTATTATATTATACATCAAAGGTAGCAAATAATTCCCATAACACATTTATGTGCACATACCCTAACGCCCTAACGCCCTAACGCCCTAACGCCCTAACGTCGTTAGGTCGTTAAGCCGGTAGGTTGTTAAGACGTTGAGATGTTGAGTTGGCAGGTAATTGCACCGTTGCATAGCTGAACGGTTATACCTTGTTATATCTCTCTTATTTTGATGTTCTTGAATGATACCATATTGCCATGATCCTGAAGCAGAATCCTGCCTTCCTCAGCTTCTCCAAATCCCGGTATATTTTTGAATTTGCTTGCAGCTACAAGTTCCTTCCATGCGGGAGTGGATCTGTCGTATTCGAGGTTTAATTGTCCGTTCAGCCAGTGTCGCACCTTGCTGCCGTTCACAACTATTATAGCCCGGTTCCACTGGTTGGCGCCATTATCACGTTTGTTTGCCGGCGCAATCAGGTCGTACAATCCGGCAAGGGTTCTGTTTCCTTCAATGCCTGCTTTGGCGTCGGGATTTTGTCTGTCGTCCAGTATCTGGTATTCACAGCCTATTGATGCACGCGATCCGTTATCAGATTCAATATCAACGAAATACTTGATACCGCTGTTCCCTCCTGTGGAGTATTTAAAATCGACTATCAGCTCAAAGTTTTTAAACTTATCAACAGTAACGATATCGCCGCCCCCGTCAGTGCCTTTTGTCTCAGGATTCAGGGTAAGAGTTCCCTCTTTTATTTCCCATCCACCTATGGGGAACGTTTTTGATTTAGCGTTCATCCAGCCTTCTGATGTAGCCCCGTCAAAAAGAAGCTTCCAACCTTCCTCCTTTTCTCTTTCGGTAAGTTCATTATCGAGATAACTGTATTGTGGTATCACCGGTTCATAGGGAGTTGCATACTCTGCCGGATCCTCTGTGATTATCCTTATATTTTTCCACTTAACCTGCAAACCTACCCTTGAGGAGTCCCTTCCGATGCCATGAACCTGAAGTGCAATGAAACCCGATGGTGTCATTCCGTCGATAAGATCAGCACAGGGAACTTCGTTTATCCATGTTCTGATTGATTTACCAATAGCTTCGACCCTGTAGTGGTTCCATTCCCCGACTTTAAGTGCTTTCTGCCCTTCGGGATTTTTATCGAGTGTATATAGCCATCCTCTTCTGGCCTCATCATAGATACCTCCTGACCATGCGCGCTCCGATGGATCCATCTCTACCTGGTAGCCATGAACACGTCCGTTCTGGTAATCAGCCCTGCTTTCGCTTCTGATCTGGACACCGGAGTTCATCTGAGGATCGAACCAGGTATCGAATTCAAGAATGAAATCACTGTAATTCTCTTTCGTACAGAGAAAAGAGTTTGGAGAATTCAGTACGGTGGTTCCGACAATTTCACCATCAATAAGTTCAAAAGGAGCAGTGCCGTTCAACTGTTCCCAGTTACTGAGATCATCTTTGATAAGGTTTTGCCATTGTCTGTCGCTGCTGCATCCTGATAAAAGGAAAGAAAGCAACACTGCATTAATAAAAATAAGTTTTTTCATAGGTCAATTAGTTTATTTGATTATAGTTTATCAGGAGAAAATAATTTTGATCAATAAGTTCTATTTCAGTTTATTTATATCCCATTCAGGATACCATCTGATAACCGGATTACCGTCTTCCCATTCAACAGGCAGCCATATATAACGGCTGTCGGCAAGATTCTTAGGGGTCCATCTGTCGCCCATATAAATGAAAACATTCTTTTTACCATGAACCGGAAGAACAAAAGTACTCTGTGAACCAAAGGTAATCTTGTTTTCCTCTTCGGTACCTCTGCAAGGATTACCTGTGGTTGTCCAATCACCGGTTACCTTTTTTGCAACTGATAAACGCGCAGGATTAGGTCTCCAACCAGTGGTTCCGGATGAGAACATATAATATTTTTCTTTTGAATAGAATATGGCAGGAGCTTCATTTGATTCCCCCGGGAGGACTCGATAATATTTCCCTGTGAAGTAGAGATAATCGTCAGTTAATTCTGAAAAGTGAAGTGTTTGATTTTCCTCTGAAGAGTGAATATGGTAAGCCTTCCCGTTTCTGTCAGCAAAAAGTGTCATGTCACGAGCCATCTGTCCCCCTTCAAAATCGCGTCTGAGATAAAGTCCCTCCTTTACAGCTTTTCTGAATTCATCTGAATTTCTTTTCAGATCGCTTTCATTTACAACAGCTTTTTTTTGCTCCTCAGTGATATTCACCGGCCAAACACCTGCATTTGGTCTTAAGCTTCTGAGGTATTTATATGGACCTGTAATATGGTCACTGACAGCAACTCCTGTGAGTGCTGCCCTGTATCCCTGACCTCTTAGTTCGTGATGAAACCACATTACAAACTTCCCTGTGTTTTTGTTGTAAAGTACTTTCGGACGTTCAATCACGCAGCCGGGCTGAAGCAGACTCGTAGTATCGTTTATCACTCTCAGGGCCAATCCTTCATTTTTCCAGTTCAGCAAATCATTTGAGGAATAGCAGCCAACACCATAATTAGTCAGGTCTTTTTCTGCCCGTGGAAGTCTTGATTCACCAAACCAGTAATAGGTTTCATCATAGAATAAAATACCTCCACCATGGGCATTAATGTGATTACCTTCAGTATCAGGCCATAATTCGCCGGGCTTAATCAATGAATTACCTGGTTCCTGACAATTGATCTGAAAGAAAGCGTTGGTTAATAACGCGGACAAGATTATTCTAGTAAGGTTACTCATCATGGTAGCAGGTTAAGTTTATTTTATTAAAACCCCTTTCTTTTTCCCCCAGAAGGGGAAATAGTAGTAATTCTGAGGTACATTTTCTCTCCTGTGGCGGGATACCACACCAAACGGCGGGGAGGGGGTGTGTGTCAACCGTTTTCATCAAATCCTTTACTATTACCCTTCTCCTCCCTTGGCGGGGAGAGAGGTGTGTATTACAAAGATAATTATTCGGTTTATCTGAGTAGTATGTTTAATTAAAATAGTTGATTCAATACCAATCTTTCTTATTTTTGAACGAATAAACTTCAGGAAGTATGAAAAAACAAGAAACCCTAAAAAGACATTTCTTACTAATATCATTACTGATATTTGGTTTTGTATTGAAGGATTCATTCTCACAGCCCATTGTCGGTCTCGATAACTGGTTTAACCGCGAGACCAATGCCAAAACCGGGCAACTTTACCATTATTTATGGACAGATACCGAATGGAGCGGTTATTCACGCTGGGGAGGGATTTTTACCTCAAAAGGTGCAATTATTAAAACCATTGAAAAACCTCTTCCCTCAGTGCTTGAAGGGATAGATATATATATCATTGTTGATCCTGATACCACAACAGAATCAAAATTACCTAATTATATTCTGCCGGAGGATATTGAGGTTATAACCAGTTGGGTCAAAAAAGGTGGTGTACTGGCTATTCTTGCCAATGATGCACCGAATTGTGAATTCACTCATCTGAATCAGCTCGCTTCCCGTTTAGGGATGAAATTTAATCATGTAACCTTACATCCGGTACCCGGAACAGACTTTGAAATGGGAGCCTGCACCAATCTGCCTGATCACACCCTGTTCAAAGATGTTTCAAAGATTTATATCAAGGAGGTCTCGGATATCAGACTGTCGGGTGATGCAAAAGCAATTCTTACAGAGAATGGAAAAGTACTAGTGGCTGAAAGCAAATATGGGAAAGGGTATGTGTTTGCTATTGGTGATCCATGGATCTATAACGAATATATTGACCATGACCGTCTGCCGGAGAGCTTTCAGAACCGGAAAGCGGCAGAGAACCTGACAGAGATGTTGTTGGGGAATATAGGAAGGAGAATCAGTACTATTACTGAACAGCCTGTCTCCAAAGAACAGACCATGTCAGCCATGGTCCTTGCTAACAGGTACTTTATGGATAAATGGCCTGATGTCGGAAAAACGATCATTACTGAACGTGAACGTCCGAGTAACATCTGGACCCGCGGAACTTATTACGAGGGATTAATGGCTCTGTATAAACTCAAACCAGATCCCTCATATTTGAACTATGCCGTGAGCTGGGGGGAATTTCATAATTGGGGTTTGCGCAACGGTATAAAGACCCGGAATGGAGATGACCAGTGCTGCGGTCAGACATATATTGACCTGTACCTGATGGATCCTTCAATAGAAGAAAGGATCAGGGATATTAAAGCCTGCATCGATAATATGCTTGCCACTGATAAGATTGATGACTGGAGCTGGATAGATCTGCTACATATGGCTATGCCGGTATTTGCCAGGCTGGGAACCATCTACAAGGATAACAGGTACTTCGACAGGATGCACGAAATGTATCTGTACACCAAGCTGAAACACGGAACTAACGGCCTTTACAGTACTGAAGATCATCTTTGGTGGCGCGATAAGGATTTTGATCCTCCCTATACCGAGCCTAATGGAGAAGATTGTTACTGGTCGAGAGGTAACGGCTGGGTCGTTGCTGCACTGGTCAGAACTTTAGAGTTCTTACCTGAGGATAATCATTACAGGAAAGAGTACCTCAGGACACTTAAGCAAATGTTCAAGGCACTTGTTAAGGTTCAGAGAAGTGATGGTTACTGGAATGTCAGCCTTCATGATCCTACCAATTTTGGAGGAAAAGAGCTTACAGGTACTGCTATGTTTACCTATGGGATGGCATGGGCTATTAATAATGGAATAATCAATAAAAAGAAGTACCTTCCTGTTGTAAATAAAGCATGGAATGCACTTGTAACTGAATCAGTCCATCCTAATGGTTTTCTGGGATATGTTCAGGGAACAGGCAAGGAACCAAAAGACAGCCAACCAGTAGGTTATGATAATGTGCCGAACTTCGAGGATTTCGGTCTGGGCTGCTTACTCCTCGCCGGATCAGAGGTGTACAAAATTAAATAATATCTCTGTGTTTCTCCGTGACTTTTTAGTGCCCCTCTGTGTAATTGGAAATTTTAAGAACTTACACAGAGTTACACAGAGGAGACACAAAGTAACACAGAGGTTTATTCAACTAACACTTATTGACTAAGAAAAACTTGTATGAAGAGTTATTTTATTGTAGTTGCTCTGTTTGTCTTATTATTTAATTCTATTTATTCACAGGGAGTTCCGGAACGCCGAATGGAAAAACTCGACAGGGGTATTGTTGCTGTCAGAACAAGCCCCGGGGAGGTGTTTGTCTCCTGGCGACTTCTCGGCACTGATCCGGGTAATACAGGCTTCAATCTCTACCGGGGTAATCAGAAGCTTAATAAAAAGCCTTTAATCCAAACCACATGGTTTATTGATAAAACAGCTTCAGATGAAACATATTCGGTCAAGGCTATGATAAATGGAAAAGAGGAACCTGTCTCAGCCTCCTGTGGAGTATGGAAACAGAATTATTTAAAGATAACTCTGAACAGGCCTCCTGGTGGAACAATGGAACGGGAGGTTGTTTCAGATCGTACTAACCGACCAGGCCGACCTGCAGGCAACCAGCCACAGGCTGCCAGATCCGACAGACCTCAGGTGGACCGCCGGCAATACACCTATTCACCTAATGATGCAAGCATTGCCGATCTTGACGGAGACGGACAGTATGAGATTGTTCTGAAATGGGATCCTTCAAACGCCCGCGATAATGCCCATGATGGTTATACTGCAAGTGTAATGATTGATGCTTACGAGCTGGATGGCAGTCAGTTATGGCGTATTGACCTTGGGAAGAACATCAGGGCCGGGGCTCACTATACGCAGTTCCTGGTCTATGATTTTGACGGTGATGGTAAGGCAGAGATGGCTTGCAAAACAGCTGATGGGACTGTCGATGGCAAGGGAAAGGTAATTGGTGATCCGGATGCAGATTACGTTAACGAAAGGGGAAGGATCTTAACAGGTCCGGAATATCTTACAATATTCAATGGTGAGACAGGTGAGGCCATGAAGACAGTGGATTACATCCCCGGACGTGGTGATGTGTGCGGATGGGGAAATAACGAATGTATCGGAAACCGGTCCGACAGGTTTCTTGCGTGTGTTGCCTGTCTCGATGGTATTCTTCCCAGCATTGTTATGTGCAGGGGTTATTACGGAAGGCTTACTCTTTGTGCCTGGGACTGGCGTAATGGAGAACTTTCTCAAAGATGGTTTTTTGATTCGGACAATGGTTATCCTGAATATATGGGTCAGGGTAATCATAACCTCAGTGTTGCGGATGTTGATGGAGACGGGAAAGACGAAATAATTTACGGATCAAGCGCTTATGATGATGATGGTAAGCCTTTGTATACCACCGGAATGGGACATGGAGATGCGATGCACCTTTCCGACCTGGATCCGGAGCGTCCCGGTCTTGAGGTCTGGGCTGTAAAAGAAACCGGGGGGTGGGGTTCTGTCCTTCACAGCGCAAGAGATGGGGAAATACTCTTCCGCGTTCCCGATAACAGTGATGTGGGTCGTGGCAATGCAGCAGATATTTACCCCGACCACCGAGGCTTTGAGCTTTGGTCATCGGCTACAAGAGGTATTTACGATGTTAAGGGGCAGAAGATAACAAGTTCAATTCCGTCGGTGAACTTCAGGATCTACTGGGACGGAGACCTGCAGGATGAACTGCTTGACAGATCGTATATTGATGACTGGGACTATGTGAATCATAAACCTGTAAGACTGCTTGATGCTTCAGTGTATGGAGGAGCATCAATCAACGGTACAAAAGCTACTCCTGTAATCAGTGCGGATTTGCTTGGTGACTGGCGCGAAGAGGTGATCTTCAGGGGGAGTGATAATGCATCGCTTCTGCTGTTTACAACCATTATGCCAACAGACTACAGAATGAAGACTCTGATGCATGATCCTGTTTACCGGCTCGGCATTGCCTGGCAGAATGTTGTTTATAACCAGCCTCCACACCTGGGATATTATATCGGTGATGGGATTCCGATTATGAAATAGGAAGATACGCCATACATTGCGTGGTTCCACAATATTAATGTAAAATAATAATGTTATGAGAAAATTGCAAATTATTCCAATACTGATTCTGGGTTTAATTTTTGCTTATTCATGTAGTCCTGATTCTGAACTAAGAGAAGCTTCTCCAGAATCGGTACAGGTTTCTGCCGAACGTCTTTCCCGAATTGACAATATGCTTCAGCAGTCCATCGACAGCGGATGGATAGCCGGAGCCGCCGGGTTTCGCGTTTGTCGTTTTTCGTTTAGAGTTCATTGTTAAGGGTTTAGTTGATGCTGCAATTTTAGTCCAGTGTATTTATTTAACTTCGCAACGTATTAAAATACGGCTTTTAATACGTTGATGTTACATCCTTGACCCGTAGGTTTTTAAAAATCAGTGGAATATTTGCATGAAGATTTTGTAAATTTGTCAGCAGGACAAATAAAAGAGCTTTTACGTATACCTGAACTTCATGCAGATCCCACTTAATAATTTCGAGAAATACATCAATGAAACAATCCTTGACCGCGGATTAACATACTTCAAAAACGGACATATAACTTCTCTCGAAGAGTTATCTCCCGGCGAATTTGAGGCTGTTGTCGAAGGAACAGAAGACTATGAGGTAAGATTGAAAATACAAAATAACAATGTAACTGAATATTCCTGTTCCTGCCCATACGACTACGGTTCTGTATGCAAACATATTGTGGCGGTAATCTACTATTTACAGCAGGAAGAAACCGGTTTAAAACAATCTTATAAAGGGAAAAATAGTACAGGAAAACCTGCAACTAAAAGAAAAACTGTTTCGGAGCAGGTTGATGAAATGCTCGGTTCGCTCTCTCATGACGATTTAAAAACATTTATTAAAGGGCAATGCATCACTGATCCGGCTTTCCGGAGATCTTTTTTTTCAGGTCTTTTATATAAAACCTCGGCTGAATCGCCTGAAAAGTATCGCGAACAGGTGAAGAATATTCTCAGAAGCGCTAAAGAACGTGGAGGGTTTATTAACTGGTCTCGCGTGGGAATGGTTGGGAAAGCTGTTAATGCAATGCTCGATATAGCCATGAGGCATGTTGATTCCGGTAACTATCTGAGCGCTTGCTATATCTGTTTCCCTGTGGCTGAAGAGATGGTTAAAGCCCTCGACTTTGCCGACGACAGCGATGGAGATATCGGCAGCAATATCGAAACAGCATTTGAAATACTTGCTGCTATCTCGTCGTCTGAAATACCTGAGGAAATAAGAGTATATCTGCTTGATCAGGTCCTGAAACACTATAAGAAAAATATATTTTCAGGATGGGACTGGCAGACCTATCTGCTGGATATTGCTGTACAAGTTGTAAAAACTGAAAAGGAAGCTGAAGTAGTTTTTTCGCTGCTCTATACACATACACATTCGGAATACGAGAGCGAACAAATGACCAGGTTGGAATACGAGCTTATCAGAAAGATAAAAGGAGAGAAAGAAGCCGAAAAGTTTATCGAACAGAATCTTGATAATTCAGATCTCAGGAGAAAAGCAATAGAGAAAGCTTTAAGGGATAAGAATTTTGAGAAAGCAAAATCACTTGCAAATGACGGTATTAAAAAGGACACAGATGATAAACCGGGTCTTGCTAAAGAATGGTATGACTGGCTGCTTCGAATAGCTCTTGCTGAAGATGATAAGCCTCATATTGTTGAATATGCACGATATCTTTTCATTGACGGTTTCCGACACGACCAGGATTATTATGGTATCCTGAAACAATATACTAAACCTGCTGAATGGAACAGCTTTGTTGAAGGACTTATTGATGAGATCAGAAGAAAAGACCGTTGGTCGAATATTGATGTAATCGGGAAGATTTATATAACCGAGCAGTGGTGGGACAGACTTCTTAAACTTGTCAGGGAAACCCGTCATCTTCCTTATATACAGCATTATGAAAAATATTTGTCAGACAAATACCCTACGGAACTGGCTGAGCTTTATGAAAAAGGTATAACTGATTACCTGAAAAGAATGACAGGTAGAAATCATTATCAGGAAGCCTGTCGTTACATGCGTCGAATGGTCAAGCTTGGCGCCAGCAATCGGGTCAAAAACCTTGTAGCATCCCTTCGGAAAGAATATCCGCAAAGGCGAGCATTAATAGATGAACTTAACAAAATCTAAAAAATTACTTTCCCATACTTTTTTGCTCTGTATACCAAGCACTGTGCTCTGAGCTCTGAGCTCCATGCCCCATGTCAACACTCACTTCTTCTTCACCGCCGTTATCGTCACAGGCCCTATTATCCCTGACTCCCTCGGCTCCCACGCTGATGCGTCAAAAATCCCGTTTTTAGTGTTTTGCCGTAATCGTGCAGCCATATTGATATTATAGAACTTCTTCCACTTAATATTATTACGGTCCATATATGCAATACCGTTGGCCATAAGGTTTGAGACTTTTACTTCAAGTGTATTCCTTGCTCTCAGCGCTTTCTTTTCAACTATCAACTGATAATCCGGACCAATCAGTATTCCAGCTTCTTTCCCATTAAGAGTCACCCTGGCGCTCTCACATACTTTACCCAGATTGATACTCCATGCATCTGCCCTAACTGCTGGTTTATTAAAAGAAATGGTATACCTGGCAGTTCCTGAAAAATTCTTTACCTCCTCACCTCCAAACTCAGTCCAGGAAACAAGATTGCTGATTTTTCTTGAGGCAGGTAATACAGGACCGCCTTCAATAAAATCAACTTTCCACGACCCATCAATTACTACAGGGGGTGAAGCTTTTTCATAAAATGTATATTCTTTTCCTGAGATAGGAGTGCCGAAGGTCTCGATTATTAGAGATTCAAAGGGATTGATCTTCAAATAAATCTCATAGGATCCATCCGAAGAGATCCTGGTATCCGCCAATCCAAAGTCACCGGTCATGGGATTGAAAAGCGCTGCTGATGATGCTTTTCTGCAGAGCGGTAACCAGCCCTCAAATGTATAATTCCCATGGTTCAGAACAAAATAATAATTGCCGGTTTCACTTTTTCGCCTCAGGAACTTAATTCTTTTATCAGTCATTATTTCATGGACAATACCCGCTTCTGACAAAAGCAGACCAAGATCATTACCTGACAGGATATTACCTTTACCAATAGAAGCTTTCTTTAAATTCTGATTTTCAGCTTTGACAAAATTGATTTCCGATTTCAATTGGGTAAACAACCTGCCTTTTGATTCATAATCATTAAAACCTGAAATATTCACTGGCAATCCATCATAAAATATAATACAGGCTCCTTCTTCCGTAAGCTCCATAAGTTTTTCAAAGGTCTCCAGCGGTATATATTTTGAACCTGGAACTACAACAGTTCTATATTTTCCTCCTCCGGTTTGAATCAGACCATTAACAGATTTCATGTTTTTAAGTTGCTTATCGGAAACAAAATCATATGCAAAGCCTTTTTCAAGCATATATTCAGCGGCAGTCTTGAATGGAGTGTCGTTAAACCTCTGACTGATACCGTCGAAATGTTCAAGCAGTCCACGGCCGTAATCGGAAAAGCGATCATATATCGGGAAATAGAGAAGAACATCATTATCGGGTTTTCCTCTCTGTAAGAATGATTGTACCCGCGCAACATAATTATTCAATCCCTCAAAATCGTTCCAGATACTGTTGGATGGATTAAACTCAACTGCAGCATAAAAATGGAATCCCGGCCATAGTTCATTAACAGGAGAGAAGCATGTGCCGTGATAAAATATATGATTGATACCCCCCAGGAAAAAGAGGTCGAGGGCCTTTTTAACATCCGACAGACTGGACGAGAAATGTTCATTAAGCCATGTTGCCGCCTCTGCCGAAGCATACTTTTTCCCTGTCACATTGGCTGCTGATGATGCAAATTTAAACCGTGTTATCTCGTTACCTTCTGTTTCAGGTATATCGCTGGCAGCATACAGATCGAGTATGTTGCCGGGTGATCCGTGTGACTGGTTTCGTGTTGTCTTGCCCTGTTTATTTGCCCAAGTTGTCCAATGTATTGTGAATGTTTCAAGGATGAGGTCGGAGATTGTCTCTCTGTAATCGCAAAGGACACGTTCATTCTTTTCAGGTGTATCATTCTGGAATAGAGCAGGAAGATGATCTCTCAGGTCATAACCTCTGCGCGTTATGAATTCATCAAATAACAGAGGTGTCCAGTTTGACTCTCCACTGGCATCATCTACCTCGTATGAATCGTTGAAATAGCCTCTGAGCGGTTTGAGATCATAGTCCTTAAATATTTCATCAAAGTGTTTCAGATAGTTGTCGATTGCCTGTTCTGAGAAATGATCTATCACGTCCCCTTCTCCTCCGGGACCGGCTCTCTCGGTCATTTTACCATGCCATCCCTGGAAGAGAGCATAGAGTGTCCAGGTACCCTCGGGTGCAATCCAGTCAAGCCTTCCATCAGCATCCACTTTATCCGTAAGATCTATTGACTTTCCATGGTCGGAGTATGCTATCAGTACCTGAAGAGGGAGAGGCATCTCAAACCTTATCTGGTCAAGAGCATAAAGCTGCAAGTTTTCGTTTTTACTGATGGGATAAATAAGTTTTGTTATATCAGGTCGCTCGCCAACCGGTCTGACCAGTGGCTGCTGTACGAACTCAATTTTCTCATTAAGAGATTCCCCTGGTTTCAGCGTGTAAGTTTTATAATTGATGTTTTTACAGGCATCCCCCGGATTAACCCACGGTCCCCCGAAAGGCCATCCCGATGCATTAGCAAGTTCAATACCCATATCAAGTCGCTCACTCTCTTTCAGGGTATGCATAAACATCTCCATCCACCTGGTTGACAGGTAGTTAATAAACTTGTCTTCCTGCCCTTTAACGCCATATATTACAGCTATTTCCATCCCTCCCAGACCGGCTTCATGGTATTTTTCCATGTTAGCCGTTATGTCGGCAGGTGTCACAATACTTCCCGGCCACCACCAGCGCGTCCAGGGTTTGTTTTCACGTGTTATCTCCGGCCATGATAGCTGCTGTGCATTTAAAGCCTGGGAGAAAAATAAAATCAGAATGAGAATTTTCTTAACCATATTTCAGTTTTTTTCTTTGTGGTCCTTTGTGTATCCTCTGTGGACCTCTGTGTAAGTTCTTTTTATACTTGTTTTGTCCCTCTGCCCCTCTGCCCCCCTGCCCCTCCCGCGAAGCGGGAGGGGCAGGGGGCATAATATCGGGTATCCCGAAATAGAACCACAGTTTATGTTTTTTCACGCCATTCATTTCTGTTAGTTTACCTGCAGGACCGTAAACAGAAGCATCCGTAGTTAAGCCGGTTGCCAGTTTAGAACCCAGTGCCGGAATACAATCAAGGAACGAGATATCTCCTGGTGGCAGTTCAGGATATGATTTTGGTCCGGTAATTCCATAAAAATCATAAAGACGTAGGAACAATCCCCTGTCTTCTGAAGCCATTAATATCTTTCCCTGCGCTGTGCTTAACTCCATCCATGTAAAGTTGGAGAAATAGCCTTTGAATTCCGGGTAGAAGAATGGATATGCGCCGGTCTGGGTGTCATTATAAATACTTGCCCATACATTATTTGTAACTCCATGCATTCTGTTCTTCCATACCCGGTAGGGCCCGTCACCAAGCCATTTAGCTCTGATCACCCAGTTCTCGGGATATGAAAAACTTATACCGGCAAACTGGTAAAGCCCATTCAGCTCATACTGGTATTCAAGACTTAACCAACCGGAATTGTACATCTTCCATCGTGCTGTTTTAAGATCACCATCATACTTAATTTCAACTACATGCCCGTCATCTTCCGCAAAATCCATGAAATAAGTAACTGAAGAAACACCCGTTGTTATTACAGGTCCGTCACCGAAATTAATATTTGTCCTGTTATTATAAGATACTCTGATAATTCTGCCGTCTTTCTTATTGAATGTTACTGACGTCCCGTTTGCTCTCATTGTAAATGTAGAATCTGTACTGGTGGTACTGACAGTCTGATCCCCTTTTAAAGAAATAAAATCTGATATAATATTTTTATTAGTTTTGATTTGCCACGTCCAGCTATATATCTCGTTTTCAAAAGGATCTGTAGCAGTCAGAATGATAGCATCCCAACCTTGCCATCCTTCAGGCAGGTTTATTTCAATATTACCTTTTGTGCCTGGTGCGATAGCCGGAGCATTAATAATCTGCTCCGATACATTTTTATAACCTGTCAGCCAGTCTGACGGTTTGTTGAAATTAACCATTTTATATTTAAAGGTACATTGATTCAGGTTGGTAAAATGATATCTGTTTTCGACGGGAATATTACCATTGAAACCTTCAGGTAATTCCTTCATGGTGATGTGTACCGGTGAAAAGATTTCTCTTATGGCGAAGAAACTTCCCTCTTTTTGGCGATGTGGGCCCATTACTCCGTCCGGACCGTTCACTTTGTCGACATCAATAAAACCATTCATATCGGTTCTCACAAGTCCTTCATCGACCAGTGCCCAGAGGAAACCTCCTCCCGAACGGTCGGAGTTATAGAGCAATTCCCAGTAATCAGCAAGGCCTGATCCGCCTCCTCCATCATCCTGACAATGAAGGAATTCAGTAGTCATAAAGATAAGTGAATCTTTGAGCAGACTGGCAGCACTGGCATAGTTTTCGTAATGGTTACAGTCGATACCATTGAAGTGATTCCCCGGGCGATGATGGGGATGGATAACATCGCGTTTTGAAGGATCATAGATCAGGAACTCTTTATCAAGCTCTTTATTTGTTCCTCCTTCGTTGCCGTTAGCCCAGAAAATAATTGAAGGGTGATTAACATCGCGTATTGCAGTTTCTTTTACTATTTTTCTGCCTACAGGAGTATCATATGCACGCTGCCAGCCGGCAATCTCATCGAGCACATATAATCCCAGCGAATCACAAATATCAAGAAAATCGACATCCGGAGGATAGTGACTCATACGTACGGCATTCATATTCATCTCTTTAATAAGCATAACATCCATAAGACATATCTCACGGTTCAGGGTTCTCCCGCTTTCAGGCCAGAAGCTGTGCCGGTTAATACCCTTCATTTTTACTTCGGTTCCGTTTATATATATTCCGTCTCCATGACGCACCTCTATCGTACGAAATCCAAATTTTTGAGTTATCTGGTAAAGTGTGTTCTTTCCTGATCTTAGATAAATATTTACTTTATAAAGGTTAGGGATTTCACTGGTCCATAAAGCAGGTTCTGTAACTTTGCATTTCATGGTAAGCATGGAATCACCCGGGGAAGCAGTTAATATTGAAGTTCCGGCTGTTCTGCCTTCAGGTTCTACTATCTCTGCGTAAAGAGTTCTTTTACCGGAGAGGTTTACAGGAAAAAGATCCATCGAAAATGAACCGTCGGCCCCGGCATCAATTGCAACTCTTTCGATGTGTTCTTCAGGAAAAGCTTCAAGGTACACAGGACGGAACAATCCCCCGAAATTCCAGTAATCGCCATATCTTTCAGCCCTGTTAACCGATTCATCTGCGGATAGCTTGCTGACGATTACTTCTAGCAGATTATTCTGTCCGAAGACAATTTTATCGGTAATGTTGTATTTGAATTGATAAAATCCACCCTGGTGAATATCTCCGGCAAGCTTATCGTTGATCTTTACTTCAGTGTCTGTCATACAGCCGTCAAAAACAATATTAACAACTTTTCCTTTCCACCCCGCAGGGATCATAAAGTTCAGTTTATACATGCCCTTTTCACTGGCGTACTTGTAATCCGGACCATATGAATATCTGCTCCTCCCATACTCATAATTACCGAAACCCTGTTGCTCCCAGCATGAAGGTACTTCAATAGTTGTCCAGTAACCGCTGTTCCTGCCGCCTGTACAGTAAAACTCCCAGGTTTTAGTGTCTTTATATCCTTTTCCTGAAAGGTAAATTACCTGTTTCTGGTTCTCCATCGCACCTGAATTCAGGAGCATACTTAATAATAAAATGCTGGTTGTAAGTAGTTTGTAATTCATTTGTATTTCTATTAATTAATTACCAATTTATCAAATTTTGCCTCCCATCCCCTCTGCTTTGCTTCGCTGACCTTGCTCCGCCGTCTTCGTCGGCTGTAGGTCGACTTCGACGACCGAAGCGGCTACCATCGGCCGCCAAAGGCTTGCCGACGGCGCGGCGCGAAGGCGAAGAGCTACGCGAAAGCGAAGAAGAGGGAGCAAGGGGGGCTATCTGTTATTTCTCCAATCCGTTCCTAATGGATAGAACATTACTGCTGAGTCGTTTATTTCTATCTGGTAATTTCTGGTCAGTTTTATTATTTCAGCTCCGGCCAAGATAACCGGACCATACCCATGGGCTGCTGCAACATTGACCGGTCTGTGATAGTAAAAAGCCGGATCAAATGCCATTCCTGTTCCAACACAAGTTCCTTCCACCTGTCCCTTATCGTTCACTCTTGTCTGGATGGCATTCCATCCAAGAACAGCCATTGGTCCATATGCCTGCGGATCGATCCATCCTTTGTTAATGGCATGTGAAATGCAGTAGGTGAAAATTGCGGTTGCAGAAGTTTCTAAATAGGAATCATTCCTATTTAGTAATTGGTGCCAGAACCCCGTTCCAGACTGATAGGAAGCGAGTCCGTTGATATGAGCGCGGAGAAGATCAAGTATTTCTGATCGTTTCGGATGGTTTTCCGGAAGTGCATCAAGTAGCTCGGTCATTGCAAGCAGAGCCCACCCGTTGCAACGCGCCCAATAGAACTCTGGATGGACATCCATATCCTGCACCCATCCATGCATGAATAGCCCCTGGCTTTTATTGAACATTCGCAGCGAGAACTGAATAACTTGTTTTACAGCATCATCATAGTATTTTGTGTCACCTGTCAGCTTACCCGTCCGGGCAAGTGCAGGAACGCTCATATAAAGATCGTCGAGCCACAAGGTATTGGGAAGCGGGCGGTTACGTGCAAGAGTGCCGTCGGAAAGCCGGAACTGTTCTGTCGAAATATACTTGATATAATTATCTATTAAAGGCCGAAGTGCCTGGTTTTTAACAATATCATATGTCTTTATCATCGCCGCACACATCGACCCTGCATCATCAAGAGCCCGCGGATCGAGAACAGACCGGACAGGATTACCCTGCTGTAAAGTTGATGACAACGATTTGTAGTATTGCGACATGGCACCGATAAGATCCATTCGTCTTAATGTGTACTCAGTGAATTTTTTATCACCCGTAACTTCTCCGGCAAGTAACATTGCTCCGTAAGCAACACCCCATTCATAACTGATAAGCCTGAATACACCCTGTTCGAAGTTCGAGGATGGAGTCAGTCTGGTCATATCGGCGATCTCTTTTTTTATCTCACGATCAACGATCCTTGCAGGTGTCGAAATATCAAGGTAATTATGAATGCGGTTAAGAACCGCGATCACATCTTCTGTTTTTACAGGTCCATAGGGCACCGGGTAATCGGGCTGCATTGCATGAAGCGGTGTGTTAACATCGGTAACAATCGCCTGTTTGTTCTGTGACAAAGCGGATGTTGTAAAACAGAAGAGCAGGAGGATTGGAATAAGAGATTTCATAATAGTTGAAATAAGATTTAAGGAATAGTGATGAACGGAAAAATATCTGTTGCCAAAACTTCTTTATAAAAGTAAAGGTAGAAAATGAGCTTAAAAGAGACAATGATGAAGGCTAATTTGTTTTAAATTTGATGCTACCGGTTAGTTCTTTTCGCAAATTGCATTTTAAAAAATTAAATAGAAAAATAATGAAGCAGTTCATTTTGTTTTCACTGTTACTTCCGGTCTTAATTACTGGCAAGGCACTCGCTCAAAAAACTGAAGTACTATATTTATCAGGCACTGATAAAGACCATACTGCACAATGGGATTTTTTTTGCACCAAAGGCAGGAACAGTGGAAAATGGACAAAGATCGCTGTTCCTTCCAACTGGGAGTTACAGGGATTTGGTAACTACAGTTATGGTCGCGACAGACAGCTTTCAGATGAGCAGGGATTGTATAAGAACAGATTCAGAGTGCCATCCTCATTTAACAACAAGCGGATTTTCATTGTTTTTGAAGGTTCCATGACTGACACTGAAGTAAAAATCAACGGTAAATTCGCCGGTCCTGTTCACCAGGGAGCCTTTTACAGATTTAAGTATGATATCACTTCACTCCTTAAGTACCGTTCCGTTAATCTGCTTGAGGTAAGTGTAAGTAAACAATCGTTAAACGAGAGTGTTAACGAGGCTGAACGTCAGGCTGATTACTGGATCTTCGGGGGAATATACCGGCCTGTTTATCTAGAGGCTGTTCCAAATGAATATATCGATCATATTGCTGTTGATGCCCAGGCAGAAGGGAAGATTTCAATCGACCTTTATCTAAACGAAAATTCAGGGGATAAGATTGCTGAGGCTCAGATTCAATCACTTGACGGGAAACCGGTTGGGAAACCTTTTTCAATAGGTATCACTGCCGGAAAAAACCATGGCATTCTATATGGGTATCTTTCTAATCCCTTTCTCTGGAGCCCTGAATTTCCCAACCTTTACCAGGTGCAGGTTAGTCTTAAGGAGGGATCTGTGGTCAGACATCAGATTGTTCAGCGGTTCGGATTCAGAACAGTGGAGGTCAAGCAGAATGACGGCATATATGTTAATGGTGTGAAAATCATGTTCCGCGGTGTTTGCCGTCACAGTTTCTGGCCTGAATCAGGGCGAACAACAAGCAAAGGGCTGAGCATCATTGATGTAAACCTTATGAAGGATATGAATATTAATGCTGTAAGAATGAGTCATTATCCGCCTGATCAGCATTTCCTCGATGTATGCGACTCACTGGGATTATTTGTTCTGGATGAACTGGCAGGCTGGCAGGCCTATTATGACACTGAGACTGGTAAAAAGCTTGTAAAAGAGATGGTTATCCGGGATGTTAACCATCCATGTATCATTTTGTGGGATAACGGAAACGAAGGAGGATTTAATCCGGAGTTACGGGATGAATATGTCAGGTATGATCCACAGAAACGGAAAGTCATTGAACCCTGGTCAACCCTTAGCGGGATGAATACAAGACATTATATACCATATAATTACGGTTTAAATACCTTTTTTAACGGCAGGGATATCTTCTTTCCGACTGAACTGCTTCATGGCCTTTTCGATGGAGGTCATGGAGCCGGATTAGAGGATTACTGGCACCTTATGATTTCAAAACCGCTTTCGGCAGGGGGTTTCTTATGGGTATTTGCAGATGAAGGTATAGTAAGAAGGGATATGGGCGACTCCATCGACACAAAAGGTAATCTTGCACCTGATGGTATTGTTGGTCCGTACCGCGAGAAGGAAGGAAGCTTTTATACAATCAGGGAGATCTGGTCGCCAATTCAGTTTGAGAAGAGAATTATTACAGCGGAATTTGACGGAAAACTGAAGATCGAAAACAGGTTTTTATATACAGGCCTTGATCAGTGTAAATTCACTTGCAATCTTGTAAGATATTCTGATACAATGCCGGCAAAAGAAGCAAGAAGACTTATAAATCAAATACAATCACCAACTGTTGCTCCGGAAGAAAAAGGCCTGCTCGATTTAAATCTGCCGGAAAACTGGAGGGAATTTGATGCCATTTATGTTACAGCCACAGATCCCTTTGGCCGTCTAATAAACAGATGGTCGTGGAATATAACTTCACCCCGGATTATGGCCGGACGGGCAGTCAGATCAGGTGTAGGTACTGTTACAGCATTGGAGACAGACGATTCAGTTGTTTTGTCATCAGTAGATTTAGCAGTAACCTTCAGTAAAGCAACAGGCTTGATAACGGAAGTAGTGAAAGGGGGAACGGTTATTCCATTTAATAACGGTCCTGTTTTTGTCGGAATAAATCCTGTTTTCAGGGAATTAAAACATTATGCTTCAGGAAATAATTATGTTATTGAAGTTGTTTATGGGAACAGACCTCAATGTCATGTTAAATGGACAATGCATCCGGGAGGATGGCTGCAGCTTGATTATGATTACAAGCCATCCGGCCAGTCTGATCTGTTCGGGATCACTTTCTCATTCTCCGAAGATCAGGTAAAAGGTGCTTCCCTTATGGCTAACGGGCCTTATCATGTGTGGAAGAACCGGATGAAAGGAACCTGTTTTGGTGTTTTTGATAAGGAATACAACAATACTGTGACGGGTGAATCGTGGGATTATCCGGAGTTTAAAGGATATTATTCCAATTTCTATTCAGTGCAGATCAGTACTACAGGTTTACCGTTTACGATTGTAGTTGCCACGGAGGATCTCTTTCTTCATCTTTTTACTCCGCAGAAGCCGAAGCATGCGGCAGGGAGTGTAACTCCGGCATTTCCAGAGGGAGATATTTCTGTACTTCACGGGATCAGCCCCATCGGCACAAAATTTTTATCAACTGATATGATGGGTCCTCAGAGCCAGAAGAATATCTACACGGCAAACAGAAATACGGAACCATTGAAGGGAACGTTGTATTTCAAGTTTGGGGAATGACTCCCATCCCCCCTGCTTTGCTTTGCTTAAGCTACGCGAAAGCAAAGAAGGGGGGCTGATGAGTAGCAAATATTTAAGCTCCCTTCTCCGCCATCGGGAGCAGGGAAAATAAGAAGGAGCAACCAGTAACCGATCAGGAGGCTCCAGAACCAGACTATTCTCCCTTTAAGCCTGGTATTCATGAAGATTAACCCGGCAAACATCCAGGCGAGACCGATACGTCCAAGAACACTTCCGTAGCGGAGTTCCGCTAAATTGAATCTCACACCATTCAAAAACGGGCCAGCCGGTGAGAGTTGCGAGAGCAGCAAATATATTTTCACCTCCCATTATCCAGAACATATCAAAGCCTCGTAATGCATCAAGCGAAACGAGTCTTCTGGCTGATGGTTTATGCTCCTTCTCCATACTTCATTATATAAATATTGTTTTCAGTCCTGGTTATTTTTTTCATCGTCACTTTCAATCTTCGCAAACTGAAGAGGTCTCCGAAACCATGATGTCCTGTATGCACCATAAAGGACACCGGCTGAAAGCCAGCACAATCCTGCGATCTTGGCTTTATAGCCGAGGCTGAGCCAGAGGTAAAGGCACACTGTAAATCCAAGAACTGGTACTATGAAATTGACAAAGGTCTTGTGTTTGTTACGAAGAAAATTGCGTACAAAAGATGAAACATTTACTCCCATAAAGGCGATCAAAGCTCCGAAGTTCAGTAACTGAGCTCCCAGCGGATAGGTAAGCAGGAATGCTCCGCCAAGGGTTACAGCACCAACCAGGATTATATTCTTTGATGGTACGTGCGTACGTGGATTAATTGATGCAAAGAATTTGTGGGGAATGGCGTTATCACGTCCCATACCGTATAGAAGGCGGCTTGCTCCGAGATGAGCACCGGAACCGGAACCTATTGTTGCGATTATCAGGGCAAAGTTAATTGTATGGAAGAGCCATTGGCCACCGGCTCTGCCCGCCACGTAAACGAATGCGGTATCCTGGTCAGGGAACTTTGTTCCGGGCCAGACCATCTGGGCGGTAAACACCTGTATTGATGCAAGTACACCTGTAATAAGGCATACAAGAACAGTAGCCAGCAGAATATTACGACGGGGATTATGTACCTCTTCAGACAGTGTTGAAATGCCATCGAAGCCAATATATGTAAGAACTGCAAGCGATGCACCTGCCGAGACAGCAGAAAAGGAGAAAGTCTGAGGATCATAGAAAGGTTTTGTCCACGCACCTGCAGCAGGAGGATTCAATAAGAGATAACGAATTGCTGAACCAAGGAAAAGGACAATAACAACTCCCAGTCCGGCAGCAATGATTGCATTAGTACGGGCACTGGATTCGATGCCACGGAGATTCATGGCTGTAAACAGAATAGTAAAGGCAACAGCATAAACAGCAAAAGGTACTTCAGGAATTATGTTCATTGCTGCCTTGCTGATCCAGATGACACAGATAATAGGATTCATCACATAGTCGAAAATCATACCCCAGCCTACAAAATAACCAAGAGAGGGATGAATTTCCCTGGTGACGTAGGTGTATGCTGAACCGGCATTGGGATAAGCATTTGCCATACGCCCATAACTGATAGCAGTGAATAGCATTGCTACCATACCAATAAGAACTGTAACAACAACATGACCATTAGCCAGATTTGCAGCTGCACCGAATAACGGCATAGGAGCCGTGGGTTGAATAAGGATAATACCGTAAAGCACCAGTGCCCAGAGTCCTAGGACACGTTTTAAACCGGGGCCTGAAACAGAGGAAGTCTGATTACCACTCATATTAATTGATTTATAAGAAAATTGAAGGTTATGATTCTTAGTTCATAGTGAAAATAAAGATAATGCTAAATAATTAATTTGAAATACCCTGGCCAAAACTAGTTTGATTTATGAGTATTATCTGATTATTTGCGATCGGGAGAATTCAGATTGATCTGGCAAAAAGACTGAATTCTTTTGGATTACCTTAAATTTTAATTTATTAACTTTATTACTTATAAAGTGATTTTGTATCTATAATAAACATTTGATATGAAAACCCGTAAAATGTTCAGTGTTGCCATGATTTTTTTCCTTTCATTGACCTGCTTTGCACAGAATACTGCAGGAGGGAAGCTGTTTCTTAGAGATAACTGGGCCATACAGTCCTCCAGTGAAATAAGATCAGATGGTAAAGCTATTTCGACGACAGGTTTCCGGACTGAGGGATGGTATCCAACTACTGTTCCCACTACTGTACTGGCTGCATTGGTTGCCAACAATGTATATCCTGATCCATACTATGGAACCAATATTAATAAACTTCCGGGTACTATACCCGGAAGAAACAGGGAAATGCCCGAGGAAAGTCCATTCAGGGTTGCATGGTGGTATCGTACGGAGTTCAGTCTTCCTGCCGACTATAAAGATATGCATACATGGCTTAAGTTTCACAGTATCAATTACAAAGCTAATATCTGGTTAAACGGCAGACTTATTGCAGATACAACCACTATTGAAGGAGCATATCGCCTCTTTAACCTTGATATTACAAAAGAGGCTTTGCCAGGTGAAAACAATTGCCTTGCCCTTGAGATATTTCCCCCAAAAGGGATGGATCTTACCATTACCTGGGTGGACTGGAATCCCACACCACCTGACAGGGGTATGGGTATATGGTATGATGTATCTGTTCATGCAACCGGTGCTGTGGCAATTGAAAATCCGCATGTGGTAACCAGGCTGAACCTGCCCACAAGTGACCAGGCGAGACTCACCATCACCGCTGAACTGCATAATGCAGAAATTAAACCAGTTACTGGAAATCTGAAGGGAATAATAGAAAATATTACATTCTTCCAGGAAGTAACCTTAGGAGCCGGGGAAACAAAGCTGGTAAGTTTTCTACCTGAGGCATTTCCTCAACTGGTAATTTCAAATCCCCGACTCTGGTGGCCGCATACAGTAGGGCCCCAGAACCTTTATGACCTTAACCTTGACTTTGAGGTCAAAGGCAGAACTACAGACACAAAAAAAGTTCGCTTTGGTGTACGTGAAATAACTGCATGGATGAACAATTTCGATTCACTCCACACAAAGGTTTTTCAGGTAAACGGTAAAAACATAGTTATAAGGGGTGGAGGTTATGTACAGGACCTTATGCTGCGACCATCCGACGAACGGACAGAGGCAGATCTGATGTATGCCAAACATATGAACCTGAATGCCCTGAGGATGGAAGCTCCACGGGGCTCTGACTACCTGTTTGAAAGATGCGATGAAGAAGGAATACTGCTGATGGTAGGCTGGTGTTGCTGCTGTTCCTGGGAACGCTGGAGAAACTGGACTCCCCATACAGGTGATATAGCCGAACTGAGCTGGAAAGATCAGATTGTCCATCTGCGTAATCATCCTTCTGTTTTTACCTGGCTTTACGGAAGTGATCATTTTCCGCCTCCCGATATTGAAAAAAGGTATATCAAGGTGTTGGATGAATATGACAATACACGGCCTTTTGAATCATCAGCCACACAGGCCTCCAGTACCATTACCGGTCCATCAGGTGTGTGGATGGGCCCATATCCGAAGGTATATGCATATTTCCCGCCTTCATACTGGTACGCTAAACTTGAGTTCAATACAGAAGCAGGTCCGTCGGGTGAACAGATACCTCCAATCGAGACTATGAGGATGATGATGCCAGAAGAGGACCTGTGGCCTATGAGTGAATCATGGGATCTGCGTCTGCATAAAGCATTCTATCCGATTGCCAGGGCAGCTTTTGAATCACGGTATGGCAAACCAACGAGTGTTGAGGAGTATTCCATGAAGTCGCAGGTGTTTCAGAATGAGGCAGTAAAAGCTATGTTCGAGGCTTTTACGGATAATAAATACCGGTCGAGTGGAATAATTTACTGGATGTATAACTCCGCCTGGCCCAAGATGTACTGGCAGTTATATGACTATTTCTTTATGCCGAACGGAGCCTTCTACGGGGCAAAGAACGCCTGCGAACCACTTCATATCCAGTATTGTTATGATGACCATTCAGTAAAGGTGGTAAATTCTTTTTATAAAGATTTTACAGGATTAAAAGCATCCTTTAAAATTATTGATTTCAATATGTCTGAAGTCTGGTCGGGAATAATGGATGTAGCTGTAGGTCCTGATGAGAGCAGGAAAATCCTTACTACACTCGATTTTCCTGAAGATATTACCGGAATATATTTCCTGAAACTACAATTAAATGATTCTTCAGGAAAGCTTTTATCATCAAATTTCTACTGGTTAAGCTCTGAAGGAGATGAAAAGGCCGATTTTACAGACCTCAGTAAACTGCCTAAAACCAGTCTGAATGTTAGTATTCAGGCATTACAACAGGCTGGCGATAAATCCCGGCTTACAGTTACTATTGAGAATCCGGGCACAGCACTTGCCTTTGCGGTGAATCCTAAAATTCTGAAGCTGAACTCCGGAGAACCAGTATTGCCTGTTTTCTGGGAGGACAATTATTTTTCGCTTCTGCCGGGGGAAAAGCGAACACTCCAGGTTCAATTCGACTCGAAGAATCTGGATGGTGAAAAACCCTTACTGAAAGTTGACGGATGGAATGTGAACCCGATAGAGATGGGGATCAAGTAGGTTACGTTATTAATATGATCTTTTGTTCTGCCTGGTTAAAATCCCTGCCGGGCTTATCCTTTATATTACAATTTATTACTTAGTAATGAAAGGTATATTCATAAAGGCCAATGATTATGAGTTATATCATAACACATAAGTTTATAATCAAAATGTAAATGATTGATAGTCTTAAAGGGGAAATGCTGTAATACTTATGTAATAATTATGTAACATATGCTTATATTTATTTAACTTTATACAGTGTATTCTAAAAATGAATTCACTTAATAACTAGCCAACACTAATTAAATCAAAGTTTTATGAAAAATGCTCTATTGATTTTTTTTCTCTTTGCATCAACTTCAGTGTTTGCACAGAGAATAACGGTTACCGGAACAGTCTCCGATGAGAGTGGAAATCCTCTGCCCGGAGCCACTGTTCAGGTAAAAGGTACTACTCAGGGGTCACTTACAGATGTCAACGGGCGGTATTCCCTTGAGGTGCCTGGTCCAAATTCCATTGTTGTGATCTCTTTTGTGGGCTATGCCTCGCAGGAAGTGCAGGTATTGGACCAGACTACAATTAATGTTTCGCTAAAAGAAGAAGTTCTGGGGCTTGAAGAGGTTGTTGTTGTCGGCTATTCCACTCAGAAAAAAGCAAACCTTACAGGTGCAGTCGACCAGGTAACCAGCGAAGTTTTTGAAAACCGTTCAATGACTAACCTTAGCCAAGGACTGAAGGGTGTAATACCTAATTTAAATATTACACTCCTTGATGGAAGGCCAACTCAGTCACCTTCTTATAATATCAGGGGAATAACCTCAATCGGACAGGGCGGTAATTCACTGGTATTAATTGATGGTGTTGAAGGCGACCCCAGTTTAATTAATCCGAA
>Ga0315546_1000218_pt1 | contig 43384 bp, 40 predicted proteins | sample SalMarSW160170MG_FD_203833 | JGI IMG/M metagenome (GOLD analysis project Ga0315546, IMG submission 203833) | Salt marsh sediment microbial communities from the Plum Island Ecosystem LTER, Massachusetts, United States - Salt Marsh Sediment SW1601-170 ...
GCACAGCTATTAGTTCGGGCACCGTGTGCTTTTTGATTAAGGTATCAAATAGGGCAATTCGTTTGTTACGACCAAATCCGGTAAAAAAGGCATTTGATTTACTGGAGCGCTTGGAGCCATCCATCACGAAAACGTTTTTGACGGGGAAATCAACTGAGTGGGCATAGTTGAGAATAGCCTCTTTCAACTCTCCTGGTTCCAGTGGAGTGAACTTGTTGAAGAGAGGCATAATCCACGTTGGAGCCACATATTGCCAAATAAGGGAAAATCCAGTGAAGGCAATCCAGCAGTATAGCCAGGCATGGTAGCCCGCATATTCAAATAAGGCCAAAATACCAGCTAGCAAGGGGGCACCAAGCAGTACTGCAAGACCAATGCTTTTAATCCGGTCGACTAGGAAAGTCCTTGGGGTAGTCTTGTTGAAATCGAATTTCTCCTCAATCACAAAAGTGTGATAAATGCTGAAAGGCAGCGTAAGAAGGCTATAGCCTATCAGCAGAATGCCGATGTAAAACAATCCGTTCAAGATAGGAACGAAGCCCCAGGACCTGACTATCTGGTCAAGATAGTTGAAGCCGCCAGCAAACCAGAAAGAAAGTAGAACAGCCAGGCTGAATGTACTGGTTACGAAGGCAAAACGGGTATTAGTGCGAACATATTCTTGAGACTTACTATAATCCTCCGGTTTATAAACCCCTTCAAGAGCGGGAGGTGGTTCCGATCTCAGGGACTTAAGATTGAGTAGATGTGCAACCACTCCTATTACATACTCAATAAGCAGGGCGAAAAGAATGATAAAGAAAAAGAGATTCATCATTACTCGGCTAGTTACAACATAGTTTATTATAGCCTCCTGCAGCCATCAACAAAGAGAGGGAGGTCTTGTACATTTCATCGAAAAGTGACCCAACAATTCTGACGATTGTGCAATTGGAGATGTCCGTATGAGCGGTATTGACAGCTCTTGTCTATTTTCGTATGGTACAGTATTGCAATCGTTTCAGGGAGGAGGAAGGAATGAACAAGAAGAAGTTCATAGGAATCATCGTAGTGTGTGTGATAGTGGTTGGCGTCGTAGTAGCGCTAGCGATACGTACACCAACAAAGGATGATCCCGAGGTTGCCTTCGCGGACCCAAAGCTGGAGGGAGCGGTAAGGGAAGCCATCGACATCCCCGAGGGACCTATCTACGCTTCAAACCTGGAGACACTTACCAGTCTTGTTGCTTACGGAATGAACATCACGGACCTGGCCGGGCTGGAGAACTGTGCCAGCGTGATGCAGTTCAGCCTTTTTGAGAACCAGATAAGTGATATCTCACCACTGGCAGGCCTTGCCAAGCTGACAGCACTCCACCTTTGGGAAAATCAGATAAGCGACATCTCGCCGCTGGCTAACATCACCAAGCTGACATGCCTCACCATCGAAGGCAACCAGATAAGCAACGTCTGGCCGCTGGAGGGTCTCACCAACCTGACATACCTCTACCTTGGGAGTAACCAGATAAGCGATATCTCGTCCCTGGCCGGCCTTAACAGCCTTACACGGCTCTCGCTCAGGTACAATCGGGTAAGCGACATCTCGCCGCTGGAGGGCCTCACCAACCTGATATACCTCTACCTTGAGGGTAACCGGATAAGCGAGATCTCGCCGCTGACCAATCTTACGAACCTTACACATCTTTACCTTTTCGATAACCAGATAATCGATATCTCCCCGTTGGTGGATAATCCCGGTCTGGGAGAAGGAGACTATGTTTTTCTAGAGAACAATCCAATGAGCTCAGCTTCCATCAAGACTTACATACCTCAGCTTTGGGCGAGGGGTGTGAGTGTTTTCTATTAGGATTGAGGCAGTTGAGTTAGAGCCACAATATCGCTGAGGGGCGAGTCACATGGTAGCTCGTTTTCGCGCGCAAGTCACAAATCTAGCGGATTGTTCAATCCTCCGATGGAGCCTGAGGCTGATGTCATTATTGACATTTATACGGGGAAGTATTAAGTGTAGAAAGATAAAAAGGTTTCGGAAAAGGTTAGCCATTTGATATACTCTCTGACACAAATATGGAACGAGAGCGTCCAGAGCAAGAGTTTGACTTTGAGGAAGTATAGGCACTGGAGTGTGCCCCGGGAAAGATAAACTGTTGGCTTTCCGAGGCTAAAGAGTGTGACTTCTGGTATGTTACCGCGCGAGTATAGTTAAAGAAGCTGATAGGTGAAACTGAACCAGGTCTGGCCACAATCTCACAAGAAACCAAGAAAGAATACAGAACCACAATATGGAAAAATGGAAAATGCCATAAACGCTGAGCTTAACAACGGAGGAACTTAATTGAAGTTGAGGCTCTCACCATTCATCTTCCCGCACTTGGCGCTAGTGCACATCTATCACGGATTTGCTACCGCCATATTCAGTTCGGTTGCTATGGCTGCTGTGGTTAATACCTTTGACAGTGGTAAAGATTTAAAAAATAGTATAACTATCGGGATAGGTCAGGCGTGTCAGAAAATAACCAACTTTTAAACACAACTAACCCCGCGGAGTTGCGTTCAAGCGGGAAACCTGTGGAAGTACCTCTTGTTGAGGGGTGGAATCGGCTGTGGATATTGCTGGGAGTTGGTGGGGTTTCCTTCACTGTTATTTTCATGGAAATAATTTTTTATCAGGTCTTGTCCATCTTCAGTAATTACGTCACCGCCAATTCCATAATCTCGATAGCTTTATTGGGAGGAGCAATTGGCGGGTTGATCGGATACCTCACTGCACACAGATTGCCCTTCCCAGCTATGATTACAGCTAACCTTATACTTCCGGTGTCTATTCTTTCGGTTCTTGCCTACTTGTTTACGCCAATGGATAATTTTTTGATTGTCTCTTTGCTTATGATGGCTCCATTTGTTTGCGCTGGTGTGGTCATTTCTATCGCACTGGTGAGACTCGATTCTCATGTAGCCTACTTTGTAACATTAATCGGGTCGGGATTAGCGGCGTTTCTAGTGAATATGTCACTGGGCAGTTTTCGCGAAGAGAATAGCCTGATATTTCTGGCTGCGCTGACTAGTTTGGCAGCGTGTTGTTTTATCGTTCCTTATCGCGTTGGTCAGGTACGGCGGTGGCTGATGTGTCTAGCTGTCCTGGGTGTCTTAAGCATTGTGGCTGGTGGTATTCTAAACATGGCTTATGACTCGTTTAATATTGTAAGAACAAAACTCACAAGAGATAATACGCAGGCAGAAGTCCTGTTCTCCAGGTCATCATATGTAGGTAGATATGATGTGCTTCAAAGTAGTCCTTATTCAACAATGTTGCAATCATACGAAAACGGGCACAGGAGTGATACAATCCGCAATTTGCCTGCGGAGAATTATCAGATAGACCCGCGCCTTCCAAATTGTCTGATTGAGAATCCCGATATTCTCATCATCGGTCTTGCCGGCGATGGCATCACCAAGACTGCAAAGTTTCTGGGTGAGAAGGTCTATGGGGTGGAAATTAATCCAGCCATAGTTAGCCTGCAGACAAACGAACTAGTGGAATGGAATGCGCACAGCTACGAGGGCATAGACGTATCCGTAATGGATGGACGGAGTTATGTAGAACAAAGTGAACTTCAATTTGATATGATTACCCTAGAGAACACACACTTTAATCGAGGATGGGGTACAGAGGGTACAGGGCGCGAACCAACCCCTGAGTACCTATACACTTCCGAGGCACTACACAGCTATTTGGACCATCTTACAAGTAACGGAGTTATCGTCGTTGAAGAGCCGGTATTCATCTCCTCACGTGAGATACCAGTCTGGAAGTTATTGTTTACGATGCGACAGGTTTTACTCGAAAGAGGCTATAAGCAGCCCGAACAGCACTTCTTCGTTTTTCAATGGACAACCGAGACCGCCAATTTCATCCAGATTCTCATGAAGAAAACCCCTTTTGCTGAGCAAGAAGTCTCCCAACTACTGAAATGGCTTGATGATATAGATAACATACAAACAATTGAACAGATTAATGGATCTCCAGTGGGTCCGATAAATGCAAAAACAACCCTATTCCATCATCCGTACCAAGCATCTTCTACAACCGTGTCCCAAGTAGTGCGCGGGGAGGTCGACGATGATTTTCTGCAGGAACACAATATCCAGGTGATAACGGACAATCGGCCGTTCATGTTTGACATTGATCCATCTCATTCTAATCTAAAAAAGGCTTACTCTTATATTCTGTATCTGGTGTTGCCACTGGTGCCATTTCTTATCTGGTTTTTAGGTCGACGTAGAGGAGCTTTACTTGGTTTGCTGCCACACATGTTCACGGTCGCTTTGACTGGTTTGGGTTACTTGCTTATAGAAATTGTACTTATCCAGCGTTACGAGCTATTCCTCGGTTCGCCTGTGGCCACTTTCTCAAGCGTTGTCGGAACATTGCTGGTATTTTCCGGCCTCGGCAGCCTGTGGAGTAGGCGTATTAACAAAAAAGGTGTGTACTATTGTCTGGGTATTATCATCCTATTGCTTATCCTATACCAATACCTGGCTCCAGCATTCTTTTCACTGGCTGCACAACTATCTTTGCCCGTTAAGATCATTCTGGCTGTGGTTTCAATCGCTCCCCTAGGTTTTTTTACAGGAATACCGTTTCCGTATGTATTGAGGTCAGGCAAAGTAGAGGTCTCTAAATCCGTTGTTGCGATGCTCTTCGCCGTGAATGCCGCTTTCATGGCTTTGGCCGTACCTCTGGCGTTCAATATTTCGACTAACTGGGGACTTGCCGTAACGTTCTTGATTGGCATATTCATATATGGCACCGTGTGGTTGCTGCTGGTAGCAATACATGGAGGTGGTGCACGCAGGATGATAAACCTGCCGGTCGCTTTGTTTATCATTCTGTTACTCGTTTCGCCATGGTTGCCCAGTATAATGGGCCAATAGATCGCTACTATTTTCTATGTCGTCTTCAGCACAGGTCACAGTAGCCAGACTCGAACCAGCAGGCCATCACTCACAAGCTATGTGAGGAATTAGATAACCTACCGATTTTTCAGTATCGTGTAATATTATAGTGCTATGTTACCCTATCGCACTATTTAGCGAAATGAGCGGTTTTCCAGTTGCTTTTAAGGGATAAATTTAATTTCGCCTCTGGTAATCTGGCTCAGAAGAAGCCGAAGGGTGAAGGGTTAAGATTGCCAGGTAGCACCGATGAAGGTTCGTTGTATGTTGCTTCCTGCAGGGCTCTATTCAGCCGGGATATCGCCTGCAATCACGGGCAGGCAACGTTTATTCGATCGCTGTCCCAGCAATGCCAGTCATCATCGCCGAAGCGGTTAAGATCCTTGACACGCCCTTCTCCAGTGTTGCCACTAAACTCAATATGCGTATGATTGTCCTGGCCCTTGTTATATATATCCCAGATGTAATCGTAGGGAATATCGTCAGTATATTGGACATCAATATAACCTCCGTTCTCCGGACCATCGGGGACTATATTTGTGTATCTGATAGTAGATGTGCCAGTGGAGATATCGCGGGACCAGTCGATTTGAAGAAGGTCGTTCGGTACGTCTGGGTTCTGTTTCAAAATCCAGAAGCCTTCGGTTGCGGGAAGGTTGCTTTCGCCGTAATACCACAGAAAATCCTGATACTCGCCTTCTTTGGATATTCTCATATCCCAGTGGACTCCCTCCGGGATAAACTGTCCGTGCAGCTCGGCACTATGTACGGAGCCGCGAATCAACACCGAATACGACCAGACCCATGAGCTATCGGGCTGTTGCAGCGGAATATTCCGGAAGGACGCCTGAAATGCCGCTACCGGCACTGCAAGTCCGACTATGACAAATGCACTCCAGAAACCGACATTGAGCGCCGCGTGGTTCCAGTTGGATTGATTGCTTGATAGCGCTGAAACCAGAGGGAATTGTTCACTGACGGGACACGATGGGGAAATGGTCTGCATCTGAAATTCGTTAACGAAGATAGAAGTGCTAGTGGCATTGCCCGTGAAGGCATCGAAGGGGATGAGAAAAGTCTCTATCGGCGGAATCGTCGGCGCTCCTGATACGTCGCCGCATCCAGGGATTAAAACCAGGATTAACAGAACGAGCAGTAAGTGCATTAGAGTTCTACCTACGAGTGTTTTCATCGACGTCCTCCTTAGAACAGACTAAGTCGTCAACATGTATTTTGGGCTACACTAACATCTGAACGCTTGTTAGTCAATGCCCGTGCTGGCTTCAATTACAAGGACACAGTACCAATTGGACCCACTACAAATCAGGTATTATATCCCCAGAACACCCCGTCAAATAGTACCCCGTATAGCACGATTTTGTAGAATGTGACTTAACATTATAGTAGAAAGTTGCATTACATCAGCCTGAGTTGCTACACAACATTTCTGACGTTTGTGCAATCCGGTTCAGTTAAAAAAAGGCCGAGCCTGGCACTAGCTGTCATCAGGATGGGAATGCATATCGAAGACAATGTGATATCACAGTGTTTCCCGTGCGAATAAGACAATAGCCCTGTTAGTGGTCACGCTTCAAGTGAGGTCTATTCCGAAGACTTGATTGGCACATTTTGGCTGAATGCGGTTTCACGCTTAGTTTTTGGTTCCCTGCGTGCTTGTGCAAGGCATAACAATCACATATAATCTGATCAGCGGCGAGCATTCATGGACATCACATACTTCGTTATCCAAGCCATATTCTGGTTCTTCGGTTTCTTATTCCTGTTTCGTATTCCACGTTGCACAAGGAGCCACAGAAAGGCCAATGAACGGCATCCGAGCATATCCGTAATAATACCAGCTCGCAACGAGGCAGACTCACTTCCTGTTCTTCTGGCATCCCTACGAAATGGTGATTCCGTCCCCAATGAAATCATTGTTGTTGTCGATCAATGCGAAGACGGGACTAAGGAAGTCGCCAAAGGAGAAGGAGTGACAGTCATCGACTCAGAGCCCCTGCCTGAAGGCTGGGTCCGTAAGCCCTGGGCATGCTATCAAGGTGCCCGGGTGGCAAAGGGGGATATACTCATTTTCCTGGATGCAGACACATGTGTTGAGAAAGGTGGCCTGAGAGATATAGTAGACACATACCTCGAAACGGACAGTATTGTCTCAATACAGCCGTATCACAAAACCAGGAGACTTTACGAACAGCTCTCCGTATTCTTCAATATAATTATGATGGGCGCAATGGGTCCTTTCACAATGATGGGCGACCTTATCAAGCCGATTGGATTATTCGGACCGTGTGTGGTTATGAAAAAGGCATATTACTTCGAAAGCGGCGGTCATATTGCAGTGAAAGGCGAAGTAGTAGAGGATCTTGCCCTCGGGGAGAGACTTAAGAAGCATAATCTCCCGATTCACTGCTATGGCGGGTGGGGTACTATTTCCTTTCGTATGTATCCTAACGGTATAAGAGAACTAGTGGATGGGTGGAGCAAGGGTTTCGCCACTGGAGCTAGCAGGGCTTGTATTCCCCTACTTGTGGCGATTATTGCATGGATTGGCAGTGGTATAAGTGCGACAGTGTGTGCAATTGGAGCGATATCGAGCATGCACAATACTGCAATCATGTGGTGGGCCCTGGCTTATTTGGCCTTTGCTATCCAGGTCCAGTGGATGGCCTTCCGAGTGGGTACATTCAAGTTCTATACCGCACTCTTATTTCCAGTTTCGTTGATATTCTTCATAATGGTTTTCTTTCGTTCGATCTTCCTCGTTGCTATCAAAAAAAGCGTCATGTGGAAGGGCGTAGCAATTAGCCTGAAAGACAAGGCGTAAGAGCAATGATTGTTCATTTGTCCGGTCCGTGGGCAATAGTCATCAATATTACAGTCTGGTTGGTGATAAATTTAGGCGTTGGCATGTCAACCGCGAGGATGCAGCCGAACTCCTTCAATCCGCAATCATGGCTCTACAGGCAGCGGATCTGGGAGAGGGGTGGCAAAACCTACAAAGCTCGTCTCAAAGTCAAGAAATGGAAGCGGCTTCTGCCAGCCGTTGCTGCCGTATTTAAAGGTGGATTCAGGAAGAAGCATTTAGGGAACGCCGATGCAGCATACGTACGGAGATTTATCCTAGAAACATGTCGGGCTGAGTTCACCCATTGGGTCATTTTTCTTTTTTCGCTCATCTTCTTCCTCTGGAACGACTGGTGGATTGGATTGATCATGGTGGCTTACGGGCTTGCTACCAATATGCCCTGCATTGTCACCCAGCGGTACAATAGGATGAGATTGGAAAGAATGTATGAAAGATACAATCGAGGTTGAGGAGAGAACCTCCTGGGTATAAAGATTCATTGGCACGCCCTAATACTGATCCCGCGCAGAGTCCTGTATTTCGCGTCAAAGCATGCTTGTATTACTAGTTGAACGGCTTCTGATACAATTAGACAATGGTCTTTGCGGGTGGTAATTGATAAGCAGTACAAGCACCCAGCCACCTTTTTTGAGGAGAGTTACTATGCGATACGATGTAGTAGTGATCGGTGCAGGGTTATCCGGCTTAACTGCTGCCAGTCTGCTGGTCAAAAGAGGCCTGCGTGTAGTCGTTGTTGATAAGAATTACAAACCGGGCGGTTCCTGTGGAATCTTCAAACGCAAAAATACTATCTTTGATCAAGGGGCGGCTATGCTTTTCGGCTTTGGAGAGAAGGGATTCAATGCCCATCGCTTTGTCTTCAACTGCTTGGAGGAGCCGATCGATGTTATCAAGCATGATTTGCTGTACTGCGTGAATTTTAATGGTAAGAGAATAAGATTCTGGGCAGATATTGACATGTTTGCTGAGGAACTAACACAAGTGTTCCCCGCTGAGAAGGAAAACATAAAGAGGTTCTATCATGATCTTGAGAAGATGTACAGACATGTGATGGTGGAGAGCCCGAGTTATATCACCCCCGATGAAACAAATCCAAAGGAATCTTTAAAAGGCCTCTTACGGCATCCAATTTCCTATGCCCGGTTCCTGGGCTATATAAATAAGAGCGCAAGAGACTTACTGAATAAGTATTATTCCGATCCAGAGATATTCAAATTCTTTGACAAGCTTACCTCCACTTACTGTTATACCACAGTAGAAGAATCTCCAGCCGTCCTCGCTGCCATCATGTTTGTGGATAATCATGTCGGAGGAAGTTATTATCCGGCCGGTTCCACGCTTTTTCTACCGGGGAAACTGGAGAAAGCCATAGAAGAAAATGGCGGGGATATGCTACTTGAAAATGAAGTAGTAAGAATTCTGTTTAATGGCGATCATCCCTCGGGGGTAGAACTGAAGAGCGGCAATAATATATATGCAGACAATCTCATTTATTCGGGAACAGTGTGGAATTTGTACGGGAAATTGATCGATAGGACGCACTTGACAGCCCAAAGAATAGAGTGGGCTCTAAGTCAAGTCCCATCCGAGCGTTGTATTATATGCCCATATAGATAAGCGAGTCATTCCGGAGGATACAGCGCCAATTGAAATGTTGGTTGGAAATCCAGATTTGCTGGATGAAAGCGAAGTGACCGCTTATATTTTAAGTATCGACGACAGGACGTTGTGCGAGGAAAACAGTCATGTTGTTGTTGCGATCGGGCCGACATTTGCAAATTGGGATTACGAAGGGGTAGACGACTATCTTCTCAAAAAAGAAAAGGAGAAAGCACGGCTGATTGCGGTACTAGAAAAAAGGTTCCCCGGATTCACGGACGGCGTACGCTATGCAGAAGTTGCCACACCGCGAACCATTGAACGATACACACTTAAGAATGGCGGTGCCGTAGCAGGGCCCAAGCAAATGCTAGGCCAGCACATGTTACATAGGCTGCATACCAGAAGTGAATGGGATAATTTGTTCTGCTGTGGCGAGTCTACTGTAATGGGGACCGGTACGACGACTGTAACCACATCCGGTATAAGTGCTGCAAACGCAGTACTCAAAAAGCTGAAGCTTGAGCCGTTCAAGTATCAACCCAATATGAAGAACTATGTTAGGTTAGTGGCCAAGCCATTTAGAGCGGAGAGCCTCTATGAAGGATATCACGAAGAAATGCGCGCAATCATGCGTGAAGCCTCCAGATGTCAGTGCTGTGAAAATCCGCAGTGTTCCACGAATACGGACTGGGATATTCGAGGCGTCATGAGACGGGTCACCGTGGGCAATTTCGCCGGGGCCAAAAAGCTTGCCAAACAATTCCTCACTACAGACGGACTGAGTAAAGCATCATTAGCCGAATGTGGGAAACGATGTGTGCTCAACAAAGAAGTTGGTTCACCGGTGGGAATACAGACAGTGATTAACTATATTACCGCGAAGCAATAAACCAAAAAATATACGTTCTTCGATATCGCTCTGCTAAGATCACAGCAGCACTAGTGAAAATTCTTCCCGTCTTCGGGCATCGCAATTCTAGTTTTCTTTTGCATAAAACTGGACTTTGTTAAAGCTGGAAGGAACATTGCCGCGATTTTTGATTATTATTTCTAGATTGCCGTCACCCCTCAGTTCAAATAGAATGTCTATGTCTGGTCTCTTAGAGGAGTCTAGGATTATTGGAGAAAAGAATAGAAGCATTACTAGTGGTATGAGTCAGTATAACATTGAGTAGATATTCAGTGAGGCCCGCCTAATAGCGTCGGGCACGAATGGAAACAAAAATCCCGTAAGAGCAATAGCTAACAGGATAATTGACAAAACGCCAATCCAGAAAATTCTGCGGAGCGTTTTGCTACTCATATGACTATCGTTGCATAAGCGACTTCTAAGAGGGGATTTGGCTAATGTAGCGAAACATGTAACAGAACGCCAAAAATTGCAACGAGGTAACAATCTATTATAAAGTGTGCTAGATGCAATCATAAGATATTTAGGTATTTGAAGATTGGTAAAGGGTGGGTTTTGCACTGTTAGATAGGCCGGATAATCATGGATTTAGTGTCCGGGATGAGAACGCGGTTAAATGTCCGTGCGGTTATTCAATTGGAATTGATGAAGGAAAACGGGTGAAAATGAAACAGCGTTCTTTCATTTATCAATATACAAATGGAAGATACCCAAATAAAATGATATCAATTACTTTATCTTGAGGCTAATAGTGGATGCCTGCGGCATAAAATATCCCTTCTTGAGAAGGGTACGAGGAGAAAAACGTGGATATAACGCAAGAGATCTCACGTTGTACCGAGTGCGAAGCATGTTTAGAAGTCTGTCCCACTTACAAGTGTACTGGAGAAATACTTTTCTCTCCTCTTCAAAGGCTTAAGACAGCGGAGAAAATATTTGGGAGAGAGACCCCTACCCCCCGCCTCATTGAAAGTATATATAACTGCCCCAAATGTCTGAAATGCGAAGAAGTATGCCCTGAAGAGATAAAGATTACTTATATTGTGCATAAAACTCGTGAGGAGTTGGTGCGGAAAGGTTTCGGACCGCTCAGCCGCCACGACGATATTATCAAAGGAATACTGGATAGTGGAAATTCGGTGAATGGCGACCCGGCAAAGCGTCTGGATTGGCTACCGGAGGATTTTTCTACCAAGGAGTCAGATACGCTTTTATATATTGGGTGCCTCCCATCATATTTAGTAAAGGATGCTGCAACATTTACCTATCTGGTTCTCAAAAAGCTCGGCGTGGATTTTATGATTTTGGAAAATGAAGGCTGCTGTGGAACTTATATTTACGAGGCGGGCAGAACCGATATGGCTGCAGACTACTTCCGCAAAAATGTGGAGAGATTTAAGTCTCTGGGAATAAAAAACATGATAGTTCCCTGCAATGGTTGTTTAAAGTGTTTCAAATATTTTTATCCTGCTTTGTTAGGAGATGTAGGTTTTACTGTACGCCACGCAGTTGATGTTATTTTTGAAAAACTAAAGGAAAACCCTTCCGTTCTTCGTCCGGTTGCACGTACAATAACATACCAGGATTCTTGCCGCTTATCCCGCGGTGAAAATATCGTTGAAGAGCCGAGGGAGATACTTAAAATGTGCGGTGCGGACATAAAAGAACCTGAAGCGGATATAAACAGAGAAAATACACCTTGCTGCGGTGCTGGGGCGGGCATACGCTCTGTATACCGGGAACTATCAATGCAAATTGCATCTGATTTGCTGGCTGGTCTTCCTGCTAATAAAATAATAAGTGCCTGCCCCTTCTGTACATTTAACCTTAATTATACCTCTACGAAAAAGCAGCTTGGCAAGGAAACCACGTATTTAACTAGGTTCGTGTTTGATTCAATGAGTTAGAAAGCAAAATTTCTGCTAAATCGTGCACCGCGCAAGCTTCTCGAGCCTCAAAGTAAGCCATTTCAGTATTTTTTTGAGTGACCGAATCTCCATGAGAACCTCCAACAGACTGGAAAAATGTCCTCAAGCCTATTCACATTTATCTGCGGCGATATTTAGAGAAGCCAAGCTAACCAGCATTAACCAGCCCAATAAGCAAGGGGGTAACAAGGACCTCTATGATGGCTGCAACGGCAAGCCCAGGAAGAATCCACCTCACGTAAACTCTGAGGCCATTTGACAACTGTAATTTGACTCGGCTCTCTCTTCGTACTAACCACTTAAGTGATTCCATACCTACCGTGAGGCCCAAAGCGGCAGCTAGCAAGATCACTGGAATCTCGATCACACCATGCGGTACGAAGCTAGCTATGACATATCTCCATCCATTGACTGATTCAAGCGCCGAGCCCAATCCTCCAAGGATAAAGCCGTTTAGGCCTATAAAAAGTAGAGTTGGTAGTCCCAGTAGGATACCTAAGAATATTATCCCGAGAGCCTTAACTGCATTGTTGATGAATATTATCAAGAACAATAGGATAGTCAGTTTACCCGTCGATGCCAGGGGCTCTAATATAGCGCCGAGTTGTCTCATAAGCCCTTCAATGGTATTCTGACCAATAAGCATACCTAATACAAGACTGACAAAAAATATACTGGCCGCCAATATAAGATTCCGAATCAATACCTTTTGTCTGATTATCTGAGTTACCTGCATGATTCACTCTAAAGCTAAGCAGTCATTGTATCGAAACTTATTGATTTCGCCAAGATCACAATTTGGCTTGTATTTTATTTCCCGAAGGCCAGCGAGTCTTTTTATTGGATGATTTTCCAAGCTTCTGTTGCCGGCGTTGGATAATCTGGACTAATAAGCAACTGGGCTTTGTGAGGTTACTGGTCATACAATGAGGAAGAGCTGCAAATCATGCGTAAACAACAAGGGGTAGCCAATGCCAGCCTCTTTCCTTATACTAAGAAGCGCGGTTATCCTCCAGCCTGCATTAGTACGCTAGCACGCGAACCATCTAATATCATTCGTAGCCCCGGGGAAAGTTAATGTCCCGGCACCACTCTGCCAACGAGTACGACTATGGGAGGCTTTGGCTATAAAGTCATATGCAGTCAAGGGTAGGGGGGAATGGGGTCGGAGATGATGATCTCCTATGGTAATGGGATGGGTTCTATTGGGAAAATTGGGATGAAAGGAGGCGCCCCTTCGTGCACTGTAACCGTAACTGTAGCCGTACTACTTCCTGCCTCATTGGTAGCAACCAAAGTATAGGTAGTGGTAGTGATTGTATATAGATATACTTTCTGAGTTCCCGTTGTTGGAGTAACAGTCCCTATCCCTTGGTCAATAATAACTGTATCCGCGCCGGAAACATCCCAACTTAACGTCGAGGATCCACCACCCCAATAAATGTGTATCGGGTTAGCAGTAAAGGAATTGATAGCCGGTAGCACTTTAACCGTAACTGTCTTCGTATCGATTCCTGCCTCATTGCTAGCCTCTAAAGTATAGGTAGTGGTCGTAGTTGGCGATACTGTGCATGTTCCAGCGGTTGGATCAAACTCAACACATTCTACTACTTGGTCAATAGTAACTGTAGTCGCGGCGGAAACATTCCAGCTTAACGTCGAGCTCTCGCCGTAAATGATGCTTTCCCGGTCAGCAGTAAAGGAATTGATAGCCGGTAACACTGTAACCGTAAATGTTTCCGTACTGTTTCCTGCCCTATTGCTAGCCTCTAAAGTGTAGGTAGTGGTCGTAGTTGGCGATACTGTGCACGTTCCGGCGGTTGGATCAAGATCACAACCCTCTACTTCTGGGTCAATAGTAACTGTATCTGCGCCGGAAACATCCCAGCTTAACGTCGAGCTCTCGCCAGCAGCGATGCTTTCCGGGTCAGCAGTAAAGGAATTGATAACCGGCAAGGGAGGAGGAATAACAAATTTCCAGACGAGAAAGGCAACGACTGCAATGGCAACACCCAACAGTATCCATTTCCAGGGAAAACGGCGGCCCCGGTATTCAAGCTGCCCGTCGATGGTTTTAGACTCTTTTGAAGATACCTTTGCCTCGGCAGGTCTGACCAGCAACTGGAAACTGTACAGCTTCCCCTTCTCTCCCTTCTTCGGGCTTACCTTTAGCGTTATCAAGGCGCTCTCTCCCGCCGGCACAGTCACCTTATTATGGCTGAAGGTGTAGTCCAGGGCTTCTTCTGGGTCTTTGCCCTCAAAAATGAGGGTTATATCAGTATTGCCTGAATTGCTGGCGGTAAGCCGATAGGTGCCGCTTCTTCCGACGACTTTCGTCGGTGACATCTCCACATCCCAAACCAGAAAACCACGTAATACAAGATACGCCTCCTCTTCAGTCATTTCCTCGGGGTTGGCCTGAGAGACGACTCTTACCTGAAAAGAGTAGCTGCCGGCCTTGGACTCAGCTTCCTTGGGAGGGTGGATGGTCAGCTTAGCTTCGCCCTGATCTCCGGGGAAAAGGGAGACGCTGGAGGTAGAAAGTGTCCACCAGGTAGGGGACAGCCCCTGTATTCTGATGCCAAACTGGTCTACAATCTGGCTCTTGTTGCGAATAGTGATGGTAGCCTCTACCGATTCACCGGGGGCTACCTCTAATTTTGTTGCCGATAAGCTCAAAACGATATTAGCAGACATTTCGACCTTCCCTGTCGATGACGAATATCAGTCTTTGTTAAGACTATATATTATAACTTCGTCCGTTTATTTGCAATATATATGTAGTATGAGCTGGCTTTTCCGACTCGATAATTAATCGAACAATATCTGCGTCAGGGGAAGATGACAGGGGGGAATATCCATCACCACCTGAAGATTAGGGAAGTCGGGGATATCATAAGCTAACACTCCAACCTCAACTGTAGCCGTAATGCTTCCTGCCTCATTGTTAGCCTCCAAAGTATAGGTGGTGGTTGTAGTTGGAGATACTATGCGAGTTCCGGTGTGATCAGGTAATATCACAATGGAGGGTTCTTCCCCTGAGTACATATAAACTGTAATCGCGTCGGAGACGCTCCAGCTTAGCGTCGATGTTCCACCACCAAAAATGCTTGACGGGTCAGCAGTAAAGTAATTGATAATCGGCAGAGGCACTGTAACCTGAACTGTAGCCGTATTGCTTCCTGCCTCATTGCTAGCCTCCAAAGTATAGGTAGTGGTTGTAGTTGGAGATACTGTGCAAGTTCCAGATAGAGCAACACTGCCTATATCTGGGTCAATAGTAACTGCCGTCGCGCCGGAAACACTCCAGCTTAATGTCGAGCTCTCGCCTGGAAGGATGCTTGTCGGGTCAGCAGTAAAGGAATTGATAACCGGCAACGGTGGCGCCGACACTGTAACCTGAACTGTAGCCGTACTATTTCCTGCCTTATTGCTAGCCTGTAGAGTATAGGTAGTGGTGGTAGTTGGAGATACTGTGCGAGTTCCGGTTAGACCAACATTCCCTACTCCTTGGTCAATAGCAACTGTGGTCGCACCGGAAACACTCCAGCTTAACGTCGAGCTCTCGCCGGCAGTGATGCTTGTCGGGTCAGCAGTAAAGGAATTGATAACCGGCAAGGGAGGATTACAAAGCGGAGGAACAAATATCCAGACGAGAATGGCAACGGCTGCAATGGCAAGACCCAACAGTATCCATTTCCAGGGCCAACGGCGCTGGTATTCAAACTGCCCGTTGATGGTCCTGGCCTCTTTTGAAGGCACCTTTGCCTCGGCAGGTCTGACCAGCACCTGGAAACTGTACAGCTTCTCCTTCTCTCCCTTCTTCGGGCGTACCTGTAGCGTTATCAAGGCGCTCTCTCCCGCCGGCACGGTCAACTTATCATGGCTGAAGGTGTAGTCCAGGGCTTCTTCAGGGTCTTTGCCCTCAAAAATTAGGGTAATATCGGTATTGCCTGAGTTGCTGGCGGTAAGCCGATAGGTGCCGCTTCTTCCGACGACTTTCGTCGGTGACATCTCCATATCCCAAACCAGAAAACCACGTAATATAAGATACGCCTCCTCTTCAGTCATTTCCTCGGGGTTGGCCTGGGAGATGGCTCTTACCTGAAAAGAGTAGCTGCCGGCCTTGGACTCAGCTTCCTTGGGAGGGTGGATGGTCAACTTAGCTTCGCCCTGGTCTCCGGGGAAAAGGGAGACGCTGGAGGTAGAAAGTGTCCACCAGGTAGGGGACAGCCCCTGTATTCTGATGCCAAACTGGTCAACAATCTGGCTCTGGTTGCGAATAGTGATTGTAGCCTCTACCGATTCACCGGGGGCTACCTCTAATTTTGTTGTCGATAAGCTCAGAACGATATTAGCAGACATTTTGCCCTTCCCTGTCGATGACAAATACCAATCTCTGCTAGTGCTACATCTTAGACTTTCGTTCGTTTATTTGCAATATATATGTAGTATAAGCTGGTTTTTCCGACTCGATAATCGACCGAACAATATCTGCATCGATTGTCGAAACATCGGGAACTTCTAGAATCACGGTAAAACAATGCGCCTGGTCTTCTGTGACTCTTATCTTAGTGGTACCTGAATTGGTATTAGTCCCCAGCTGTGTTGCTGGAGTATGTTCAAGGACTTGAGGCACAACACCGGTGTAAATTCTCAGGTATTCGCTCAGCCCTCGTTTCGTGCCCCGCCATCTGTAAAGCTCTACCACTGACTTTATTAACTGTCGCCGTCTGGCTTCAGGCCATCTCTCATCCAGAACCAGACCTACCCAAGAAGCCAGCCAAGTCAAGAATGATTGAGGAGTAGTCCCCGGGTCGAAATAGAAGGCAAGATTATCTACAATACCCTCTATGGGCGTAAGGATGTCCTCGAAGATATTGAGGAACCGCCCGGTGAAATCATCCTCTCTATAGAAGGCAGGTAAGTATTGTAGATAATTGCTATATCGTTCCTCGCCATCATTCTCTGAGTCTGTCATATTATGTCACCTCTACCTTGTGCTGGTAAGAACAAGGCAATTGCCCGGGCGATAGAGTTAATATAGTCGCTGCCTCACCCTGTTCCCCCGTCTCGATGTCAACCAGGAAAAGCTTGACCTCCTCCACATAGCCAACTGCAGGCATTCCCTGGATGAGCGAATGTATCTCCGACGTCAAGAGGTCGCGGTCAAAGGGCCAGCCAGTATTATCGGTGCCGCCGCTAATAGGATTGATGAATTGGTACAGCTTCCTCTCGATGTCGCCCCTAAGCCGTTTGGATTCAGTCTTGGCTTTTATCTTCGCCTCTACAGTGACCCAAACGTAATCTGGTTCTGTAATTACTAGCTGAGTGGTCAGAAGGCGACGTTCGTCGAGGTGATTTGTCACCTCTCTACGTAGCTGCTCTGGAAGTAAAAGCTGCTCCTTGGGGATCATGCCATCCCCAACAGTTATCAAAGGCACGATAAGCAACCGTACTGTCCCCGGAGATACCGCGCCCTTTTCGTCAGCACCTTTCGGCACTAAACACTTAGCCCGCGCTACTTTAGGAGAAGCTTCACAAGCCAGATATTCGAAGTCATCAGCAGTGACCGCCCTGAATCGTGTCTTTAGCACCTCTGGAGCACGTAGCTTGGCACGTTCCAGACTCTCCGATTCGGCACCACCAATCGCTGCTTCAAAGTTAGTCACCCAGGCAATGTAGGGGATAGATGATTTGAGCACGGTCAGTGTTCTCTCGCCCACGTTGCCTTGTACCCCACCGCCACACCTGTAATTGGAAAAACGTATGCGCTTGCCTTTAGGTGGAATGGCGCCGAACTGCTGCTCTCCACCATCAGGCTGTCTCAGACAAGGACCAAACTGGACTTCGCCACTAACGCTATCACAGGTAAAATGAAGATCATTGGGACCCGAAGCTAAGAAACCTCCAACCTCATGCCATTCTTCCCAGCCCCCATTCTTCTCCACCTCTATGGTCTCACCTTTATCGCGGGGCAGGACGGGGGTATTTTGCAAATGGAAGACTTGCCCGGGACTACCGTTGCTCCGCCCCAGCACCTCAGCCATCACCCGGAAGGCATGGCTTGCTGGTACAGTACCGCCGAAACAGTGTGAGACAACGCTCCTTACTTTCGGGGAGGCAGTGTAGCCCGGCTGTTGTAGCCGTGGCTTAATAGCCCGGCATCGCACCCAGCAGGCGGTCTTGACATCTACTTCTGTAAAGTCGCAGGTGTAAGGCACATGAAGGATAACCTCGCCATCTCGGTTCAGTCCACCGGTGGTATCGGATTCCAGTCTAAGTCCCCTCCATTTGCCCTCCTCTCCGTCCCAGAACTCCCATACGAGTGGCGGGTTACGGGGGTCTACACCAATCCCTTCTATAGTGGTTTCAAAGGTAAGACGTAGAGTGTTGTCGGCGAGATTTTCGCTATGGCCTACGTAGAATGCGTCGTTCTCTTCAGGCACTTTCTGGAAGATATCCATCATCTCTCCTGCTTTCAACACCGGCATATAGTCGTGAAACACGGTGCCAGCCCGACTGATGAGACAGTAGGTCATGTGAGGCACCATGATCTTGAGGTCTCTATTGGTGGTAAAAGTAACTGCATCCTGGGTTTCCGTTCGCACTGTGGCTACCTCCGTCCCTTTGGGGATAGTTACCGGTTCAGGCTGGGGTGCTGACAATCGGAAGGCGATGTCAGCCTTTGCCGGGTGAGCCGGGAGCAATCTCAGCCCAATGAGATCGAGAAATTTAATGTAATTTTTTTCCGGGACCCTGTTAAGCCGATAAAGGAGAATGTCCACCATCCAGGCGAAAAGCTCGATAAAGGTAATGCCGGGGTCGCTCAGATTGTGGTCAGTCCACTCCGGGCAATAGCGGGAGATTAAGCCTCTAGCTTCTGATACTATATCCTGAAATTTGCGGTCATCCAGAACAGGTGCTGGTAATGCCATTTTTGCCTCCTTTCTCAAATCTAACGGGATAGATAAAAAGGATAGACGAGATTTCGTTCATCATTGGTAGCCTTAATTCTGTATCTAATATTTATCAGCAACTGGGATGTATCGCTTAGGTCCGGGCGAACATCTACATCGGTAACTTCAATACGAGGTTCCCACCAGCCTAAAGCCTCTTCCACATGGTGGGCTATCAGGCTCCAGGTAGAGGCGCTATTTGGGGCGAAGACAAAGTCGTGGATTCCACAGCCGAAATCAGGCCGCATACGCCTTTCCCCTTTAGCCGTGCTCAGGATAACGCGGATAGATTCTTCTACGTCTCTTTTGTGGGGAGATAGGCCCAGTCCACCACGACCATTGACCTCGAGAGGAAAACTCCAGCCACTGCCTACAATGTCTTTGTTATTATTCATCTTCAACATATAGTCGTCCTTTGTCCCAGATTCTTCATATCAGCAATTGTTGCCAATAATCAATTAACCAATCATTACGGTGGGACATCCCATTACAATGGAGTTAGGGGGTCCGCTCTCAGTGATATTGTCCCCTTGTCTGGCTGCAGGCAAGTTATTGATAAGGACAGTTATGCTGCCCATGGCGACCACCCCACCGACATGAGGGACGGTTCCTGTCACCAGGGGGCAGTTATGAAAGTCAGCGGTAGCCCTCCAGGCAGGCATGCCGCCTATTAAGACATTGGTGCTCCCCGGACCTGGACCCAAGGGAGTCCCGTGGGCGGTCATATCGCCAACTCGAGCCGCTAATGGCATCTTTCCTCCTTTAATTTATTTTAACTATGGCACCTTGAATCGTCAGAGTAGATCCGGCTTTCAAGGTCATCATTTGTTTGGCGTTAAGCTCAATCATCTGAGCATCTATGTCTAATTTCATAGCACTGGATAGCGTGATAGAATTCTGCACTGAATCCATTTTTATAACGTTTTTACCAGTCCTATCCTTGATTTCAATTTTTTCCTGCCCTGCCGAATCATCCAGAAGAATTTTATGTCCAGCTTTGGTGTGAACCTCTATCTTTTCTTTTCTCGCTGTACTGTTATCATCGAAAATGATCTCGTGCCCGCTCCGCGAGCAAATCTTGCGGATGTTGTTCTTGCCGTCTTTATTTCCTTCCGGGGGTTTATCAACCCCATTCCACAAGCCTCCCAACACGTAGGGACGGTTCAAATCGCCATGCTCGAAAGCCACCAGCACCTCATCATTAACCTCTGGCAGAAAAACCATACCTCGATTCTGCCCTGCCATAGGGCTAGCTATGCGAGCCCAGTGGCTCTCGGTGCCTTCCGCCAGCCAGGGGAATTTCACCTTCACTCGTCCCATCTCGTTAGGGTCCTGGTTGTTGGTAACAATTCCAACCACAACGCTGTGGCTACCACTGCCGCCACTCTGACGGCTGACCAATTCGGCAAGGGTATTGGCATGTCGGCCGCTGATGGTAAACCGGGTAGTATAGCCTTTGGCATCATAGTGGTGAAGAGCATGAGTAATCCGGTAGCGCCCCTGGAAACGCTCACTCAGCCCCTTAAATTCAACCATCGCGCCAGCGCACACAGCCGGGTTCCCGGCACATATACCTTCTGCCTGGATGAAATCACCCCCCATCTCCTCACATAGGGACTGAGCCAAGGCATCAGCTTCTGCCTGGGTACCAACTACACGATTGACCACGATTTCCTTGCCAGCAGTGCTGAAAGCTGCCCCAGCTACCTGCCCACCCTGACGACGCTCGCCGATTTCAGGCATGTCTTGAGCTCGGTTAGCCCTGCCGACTATTTCTCTCTTTGCTTGAGGGTCCCAGCCGCGGACTTCTACCTCAGATGCCTGTTTCGATGTGGTTAAGCGAGCGTTGAATTCTGACAGGTTGACGCCCCACTCCAAAACCGGCACTTCAGTGCCTTCTTCGGGAATACGCTTAAAGTAAAGGGTGCCTTCTTCCACAAGGACGCGAAAGCCGATTCGCTTGGCACGACTTTCCAGGAATTCCAGATTTGTTTGGTTGTCCTGAAGAACATACTCGTGCACCTCTGAGGTGGAATCAGTTTCTGCCTTTAGCCCTAATTCACGGGCGATTCTGGTAGCGATATCACTATCGGTAACCTGGACAAAGGACTTGGCCTGCCTGCCACGATTAAGGCGATGAGACTGGTCATAGCCCCGTGCTACCATGGTTGCCCCGGCACCATGCTTGAAGCCAGTCTCACAAGCAGTGATCTCCCCGACTATGAGCTTGGCCCGACTGCTTTCACCCTGCACTGAGATTTCAACTTCTTTGCCGATGCCCAACGTATCGGAATCAGTCCACTCCAGATTTGGATCACGAAGTTGAATGGTGAACATGTCAGGCAGATTGAGGCTATCATCTACCTCGATGGAAATGAGATTATCCATGACCCCCTGGGGGGCCTCAGCCCCATCAATTTTGATGTAAAATTGAGCAATAAGCGCTGCTTCTTCCGGCATTTTTCTCCCTTAAGGCGCTGGCACTATAGACAATACCTGCCCTGGACTCAGTTTCACAGGGTTTTCCAGATTATTAGTATCGGCTATAAATCTCCATAACGCGGGATTGCCATACTCTTCGTGAGCAATCCAATCAAGAGTTTCCCCTTCTTTTATTATTCTGACTTTGTAACCAGGCTTGCTGCCAGTGGTGGGATTCTGGAACGGATACTTACCTGGTTTTTCAGCTTCCTGGAAAGCGACGGTAAGTGTGGCACGTACCGGGGTGCCATCGGCTTTGAACATAGTGAACTTTTGAGTGATGTTGGTTATCACCGCTTTGAAAGAAATCACCGGTCCCCACTGGAACTGAACTTTGGGTGGTCTGCCCTTTCGATTAATCTTGTCTGTCAGTTTATCGTCAATCGCCATCAATTCCCAAATCTTATTGGTATACTCTTTGCGAACGTCCTTTCCGCTTTCATAAGTGTCGAAAAAGAGTTCCATGGTTAAACTAGATGCCCCGCCACCGCTGAATTCCAACTGGGGCACGTCTTTGCCCTTGACTTCTTTCATTTGCCAGCTATTTTGTTTGGTGACAGTATATTCCTTTGGTCGGAACATGCACTCAACAGTCTGCCCGGCTTTGTTGCCATCACATACTTTGATTTCTGCTTTGGCTAATTCCCCGCTTGAAACGTTCATATCCCTTTCATACCTTTATTATACGACTGAAGTGGTTCGTTCCTTTTCCACGATTAGGCGGTGCTTGAGAATGCTATAGACTTCTGAGGCTAAAGCCTCGGGATCGGGAGCCGGCATGGTTTCGCCAACTGCCTCTAATGCTCCTTCTTGCCCTGTATTTACGGCGCTGGAAGTCGCAGGCGAGATATTTTCCCGCTGCCGACCTATAGGAGCTAGAGCCAGTTCTACTCCCATGCTTCTATTGTAACCACCAAATGAACTATTCTTGATAGTCGATGCAATAGCTTCTGCTGGTTCGCCCATCTCTTGGCTTATTGCTTTTTCTGTCAGGCTCGGCGGAACGTGTCCAGCTGACCAATGCAATGGTGATGTCTGACGAGACCCCCAAGTCTTATCCAAAGGTGGTTGAGGGGCTAGCCTTTCAAAGTACCGGTAAGTAACACTGGCCATATCTGGAGTTTCGTCACGACGAAACAGAGGGGGTTCTTCTGGGTCGGAGACAGGAGCTGCACCAGACTTCCCCGCCAGAACAGCACCGGATGCAACCTGTGGTGGCTCGAATAGATATGAGGGAGAAGCAGCTAACGCCACCCCCATCAGGTTAGTGCTCGATGCCACAAGTGGGGTGATGAATGGGCTTTGAAGCCGAGAAAATACCTTCCTTGCTGGAATATTATTCGATGTCATGGATGTAGGTCCAGACAAATGTAAGAGGGAGACGATTCGGGCTTCACTCGCAGGTTGACTATTGAGTGCTGCCGGTAAAGCCCCGGACTGTTCAAAATCAAAATTTGTGCCCCCATAGGACGGAACAAAGGGAGATACCGCCTGTGTCGGTGTCCTCTCCGCCAGTGAAAACTTTCCGGGCACTGGCATTAGAATCGTTCCAATATATTGCCCCGAAACAGGATGGAGGCTAAGTGGTGACAAGTCCACCGGACTGGAGGGATAAAATGTCTCCTTCAGATGACTTAAGTGTTGGCTTGCAATTATCTCATTACCCTTATCCAATAGGCTATTATATGTAACCATCCCTGGGTAATAGGGCACACCGCTGGCCTCGAATGGCATGTGCCATGGAGTAGGGGAACCTTTGTTGGTCAACAGCTCGAGTCTAAGGGCAATTTTCTTTGCCAGCTGTTCTGGCCGAGTAAACCCTGTGTTCCCGGCTGCCAAATTCATCAGTGTTGGTATGCTCAGTATGATATCGTCGGCAGGCTCGGATTGAGTGGATTGAAACTGCTTAATCAGGCCCTCCTCTGCATCTTCCTCAAAGAAGTACTCAGGAACAAGGAGTCTTGGAATGTCCTCATCCTTTCTGTCGCCTGATTGCCTCCGAAATGATCGCGACTTCTTCCTGCCATCAATCCATCTCCTGTCGAACCAAGCATAGGATGGCGACAAAGGCCAGAGGTTTGAACTCCGACTAAGCAACAGCGCTGAGGTAAGAGGCGAGTGAACTCTGGAGAACAGCCGATCTACCCAGTCTGAGTATCTGGTGTAGAGTTTCTGCCCCAGAAGCGGCAGAGCTGGCAGCCGTCTCCATGCGAGGGTAGCTAACAACCCGTCCAACAACCTTTTAACTCGCCCGGTTATCTCAGTTGCTAAATCGTTGCTCATAGCCAAGTACCTTTATCGTCATTGAGCCCAATTTCGTTATTGTCCAGCGACATCGACTACTCCTTCAGTAACCAGCAACCCAGTTCCATCCCCTCGTGGGCCAGTTCCAGGGTTTCGATAGCCACTGCATTTTCATTAGCGTTAAGACTGGGGCCGGTCCATTTTATTGGGTAGGCACCGTCAAATGTCCATCGCCTTACTTCTTCGCCCTTTGCATCACATAGTATTATATGTACGGTCTTGCGCTTAATCTGGCCTTGAATCCCTTTTGAGAACCATTCCCACAGATCCTTGGAGTCCGTCACTCCCCGCTTTAGGATTACATTAGGGAACTTGGCACGTCCCGGCAATTTGTGAGGGTGGTCATTAACCCCTCCTTCTTCGTAAGGCAAGACCTCTATCTCGCTTTCCAGACCGGAACATTCCCTGAAAAAAGCTTCCTGAATCCCTTCAATTTCCACACTGAAATAACAGGTAATGTAAGGGTCAACTCTTTTCGCCGTCTCGGGCATGGTCTGTTCCTACCTCCTAACTCGGTCTCTTTCTAGCAACAATTCCTGCTGCATCAACCGATAGACTATCTCGGCTATCTCTTCAGCGTCCACGGCTGGAGTTTGGCTCCTGCTGAGGCCCTCTTCTTCACGGTGTACAGCCTGCTCAGCTCTCTGTGCCGCTGACTCCATCTCTTCCGTAATTGAGCTTCCCCCACTCTGAAATGGGCTTATCGGTGCAAGCTGCAACGCCGGCTGTGGCAACTCGGCATTGCCTGCAATGTTGGACAACCCCTTTCCTCCATGTATCCGGAGGCTTTCAAAGCCTACATTGTCGGAGCTGCGAATAACGGGCCGGGGATAAGTCTGCTGAATGACATGGGTAAGCTCATGGGCAAGCAGCCCTCTATTTTCTCTGGTCGGGGTATTGAGCTTCCCTTCGGCGGTGAAAATATCAGCGCCGATAGTGAAGGCCTCTGCTTGAAGCTCACGAGCTAATTCACCAGCCTGTTTCGTCTCGTGGATGCGGACATCCTTGAGGTCATAGCCAAAAGCAGACTCCATTTCCATCCGAGTCATCTCATCAAGAGCCTCTCCACGACTCAACAGGCTGCTGAGCCATCCACCAACTCGGAAAAACTCAAAAAGCTTCGCCTTGAGCTTAGCCCAATTCAGGGCATCCGCTCCAGCTATGCCTATCGTATAAGCCATCAGCACCTCCTTCTTAGAGTGTTATAGGTTTTGAGCCATTTCTGCCAGTTTCCGATTGATACCGGCAATTTCCTCTACCCAGCGCCGCCGCTCGGCATGTTCCAGCTCGAGAATCTCCAGCAGCGGCCAGTGAAAGTAATAGGCTATATAGGCTACCTCCTCGTAGAGCTGATCGAGGGGGTAGCCCATTATTCCCCCGGGTGACCTAACTCCACTCCAAAACTCTTGTTGCATTCCGGACAAGTGGCTTCAATCATCGTGTGCCCATCCTCATTTATCTGGCGATAGAAGTTCTGGAGATAGGCCAGGTCTGCTGAGAAAAGCTCCTCAATAACCTTGGTATTGATGTCGGATAAGTTGTCCAGCTTAGTGATAACCCTGGAGAGCAAGATGACTACCAGATAAGCCTGGTTAGCCTTTACTCTAGGGTCCCTTAGCGGCAGAATTTCATCGGCGGCCGTCGCCAGACGCATTACCCCATGTTTGTGCAAATTACCCTCGCTATCCACATAACCTCGAGGTAAGGTGAATTCAAACTCGGTCTGCAGCATCAATGTGTCACCTCCTTCGACTATTGTTCGCGGACGATACCTTCATGGACAATCTCCAGCTCCTCAACGCCGATTTCGTTTGACTGGGCATTGAAAGTTGGTCCCGATACCTTTCGTGGCCAGCCATCTTTGAAGTTCCATAGAGCGATTGTTGCACCATTCTGGTCACACATATTGATGGAGCCATTCTTCCGAGCGTCTTTGACATTGCCCTGCTCCACCTGCTTGCGCCATTTCCAGATATCCATAGAATCGGTAATGCCGCGCTTGAGGACGATGTTCTCCCATTTGAGTGCCCCAGGTACCTTTATATATATGAGCTTCCCTTGCTTTGATTCCTTGGTCTCAATAAGTTCCGTCTCGGAACCCATCCCGCTACACTCCCGGAAAGAACCGACCACGGTCCCTTGAATATCGACCTTAAAATTAAAGGATGCCAATGGGTCTTTGCGCATTCCTGTCTGCATTTCTGTTTACCTCCTTTCCCTTTAGTTTTAACTTATTCCGCTACAGCGCCGCCGCCAGCCCACTGGCTGATGCGGAAGATGACGAACTCTGCGGGCTTTACCGGGGCCAAGCCAATCTCAATGATGACCTGCCCTGCATCTCTTATCTCCACCGTATTAAGCTCCTCGTCGCACTTGACATAGAAAGCTTCGTCAGGTGTGGTGCCGAACAGGGCCCCGTCTCTCCAGACTCTGGTGAGGAAAGCCCTAATGTCTCGCTTGATGCGCTCCCACAGGTCAAGGTCATTGGGCTCAAATACCACCCACTGAGTGCCCAGCTCAATAGACTCCTCAATGAAGTTGAAAAGGCGGCGGACGTTGATATACCGCCACTGGGCATCACTGGATAGAGTCCGTGCTCCCCAGACCCTGATGCCTCGCCCTGCAAACAGCCGGATGCAATTGATGCCCACCGGATTCAGAGAGTCTTGCTCACTCTTAGTGATTTTGGTTTCGAGCCCCAGGGCTCCTCGTACCACCTCATTAGCAGGTGCCTTATGAACTCCCCGCTCGGTATCGCTGCGGGCATAGATACCAGCCATGTGCCCCGAAGGCGGCACCAGCACTGTCTCTTCATCGCCCGAGACATTGGCTACCTTTACCCAGGGATAGTAGAGCGCGCCATATTTGGAATCGTAGCCGGTCTCTTTCATCCGCCAGTCCTTAATCTGCTGGGGACTCATCCTCGGAGGACAGTCCAGAATAGCAAAGCGGTCTTTCATATTGGCGCAGTGGTCGAGCATGGCCTGCTGTACGGCTTGAACTCCCTCCATCGACAGCTTGCCCGCTTGATACAGAGCCATAAGGTCAGGACAGCAGACCATGGTCACATCCTCAGCTGCCTCGAAGCCAGCCACACCGGAGCGAGCCGCCGCATCCCCAACGATTATCTCTGGGGTGACAGCTACTACGGCTGTGGTTGGAGCTGCCGCAAGCGGATAAGTTCCCGGGGCTGGCGCTCGCTCAGCCAGGTTCAGTGTCGATTCTTTCTCAGCTACCTGGACCAGCTTAGATTCTTTGTTGACCACGTCAATAACATTGCGTGCCCCTTTTGCTTTTCTCAAGGTGACATTCTCAAACAATTCCCGTGTTTCCCCGCAATTGATAATGAGGGTGAACTGGTCTTCAGGGGCGCCTTCTTCCGGCGGCGCTATTTCTACGGTTATCTCACCTGCCGGAACACCCGGCTCTAGGGCAGTGATAACCAGAGACTCTATGGATGGTTGAGCTCTTGCGGGCAAAGAAGCTAGCACCGTTGGTACCTCAGCTTCTCCTTCAGCACCTGGCAATCTGGTGACATAACAACTACCACCGCCGTTGTGAAAATAGCCATAGACGGCGTGGGCTAGATAGCCGCCGGGGATAAAACCGCCAAAGGTATTAACAAATTGAGTCCAGTTGGCGATGAAAGTGGGTTGATTGACCGGGCCACACTCGGTGAATCCCACGAAAGCGGCAACTGCCGTGCCCACTCCCTCAATAGGCCTTGCCCCCCGTTCTACCTCTTCTACATAAACACCGGGAGAAAGATATTGTGGTGACATTTTCTCCTCCTCTATTTTTAATATTGCCGGGTTTGCAAAAACAATCATTGGCTCGTGGTTACCTCGCACCCGGCTCGGCGAGGTTAACCCCAGCCCTTATCTCAAGCCTTTTCGCCCATTCTCACCCCCTTACCAGTTCAATATTGTAGTCATCACTCGGCACGACCATCCGAATTTCCTTCGCCGTCCAGCCTGGCGCTGATACTTGGAAGGTGTATTCGCCTTTTTCTAGCTTGGCAAAGGAATAGTGTCCTTCATCATTCGTTTTCGCCGTTATTCCTTTTTCTTTGACAACCACCCTGGCATTAACAATGCCTGCCTCCGGCTTACCTTTCTCGTGGACAATCCCACCGATTTGTACTATCTCCTCCACCTCTCCTTTTCCTGCCTCTTTGACTTCAAGGGTCTTAGTCCAGACTACAGGTGCCGTCAAAGTTATATCCAGGTCTACAGGCAGAGTGACCACGTAGTCGATATACGGCTTCAGTTGGTTATCCAGGGCGCTCCAGAAATCCGCAGGGTTCTTAACCAGACCGTCGGGCTGAGCCGTCGAGGCATGAACAGGATACTCTAGCCCCTTTAGCGCTCCCTGCAAAATCTCATCAGGCAGGAAAGGGTGACGGCAGAATACCGCCATGAGATGTCCCAGAAGCCTGTGTTCATCCCCCACGTCCTTTGCCCATACGGTGACGAGGTAAGAAAAGGCAACCCGCAGTGGTGCTTTCTTCTTGGTAGCTGTCCTGTTGTTATTGCGCTCCACTGTCCACTCATAGCTGCGCAACTCGTGGTTCTCATGGATATCATAAAGATATATGTTTATTGCCGGCTTGGACTGGGAGGTTGCCCAGTCCCTGCTCGGAGCTTCAAAGCTGATATTCACCTCGGCTGAGTTCAAAGCCCCCTTCTTTATCAACAACTGCTTTATTGATTCGTCCAGGTCATTTATCACAGAACTATCTCCTCAGGTGATTTTCCCAACTCTATAGTCTGGAGCCGGATGTCCTGGCTTGCCACCGCTATTACCTTTTTAATGTTTTCCAGCCACCAGGCCCAACTTGCCATCCTCGCTGTTCCGTTACTTTTCAGGAACAAGGGGTTAAGCCCTCTGGCTGTGTAGCACCGCCACTGCCTCCAGATTTCCGGCCATGCCTCTGCCGGCACTTCTCTCCGGACCGTCTCCAGGCAGTTGTAAATATTCATCAGGAAATCCAGAAAGGGAACAAAATTCAAATTTTCTAGTTTGGGCTGATTCATCGCCATTTTGTTCCAGCCTCCGACTATACAGGCGTAAATGGAGAACTCCATGTCATGGCGTCCCAGTTCCTCTCGCCACTGAGCCAGGTCAAGCTGCTTCATGTCCCAGACTCCTTCAGGACACAAAGCCCAGGGCTTGACCATTACTTCCTCTCCAACAAAGGCTAGAGGATAAGCCCGGCAGGCGATGGGACGGAATGGATAGATACCGCAGCGGACCTGATTGTTTCGCAGGTCGAGTGCAAAAAGACAGCGGCGGCTGCCATCCTGCAGCTCTTTCATGTTAAGCGCCAGACAATAGGCTCTGTCTGAGCTATCCAGCCTGAAGTTATAAGGGTTTTCGTCATTTAACTCGGCGAAAGCCACAAAATCGGTGGGCTGGAGGTGCAGGTTGGCAGCAATCGCCCAGACGTCACAGCCACACAGGTTGATAATGTTCTGCCAGCAGCAATAGCCGGGACAGCTCAGGCAGGGACTTTGTCTTATAGCATCATCAAGTATGGTCACCATGTTATTCTCCTCATACTTGCCACCTTCGAATGCTTCATCTGTCAACCTCGTGCTTACGCTGGTCTAATTACTCAACTCCACCGGTTCTTCACGCTTATCCCGTTTAGCCCTTTCACGCTGATTCACTTTTGTCCTCTTCTCCAATTGCTATCAGGTTGACTGGACAACCGCTGCTTCAGCTTTCGGACCAATGACCTGTCTTCACGTTCCCCTTCTTATTGGTATGCGTCCTTGAATAGCTCCGGCGGCGCCGCCGGCAATTAGATTTACCACGATGTTTTGTACAAGATCCTCCCAGGTAGTTTCGCCTGTAATCATATCTTCAATGTCTATGAGAGCACCCTGTATGGCATTGCTCACGCCTCCCTCAAAGGAATTTGCGATTATCTTCTTGGCTGCCTCTTCAGACAAACCCACGAACATTTTCGAGCCGAGGGATTTGTATAAGCCGTTTACTACCGGACCTGAAAGACGCGAGGCAATTCCTGCCCCTAGCCCACCGCCAATAGCTCCCAAGGCTGTCTTTTTGAGAGCCTTCAAAGCGGCTTCACCGATACTCACATCGAATCCAGCAACTGCCTCGCCTGTGGATGTGGAAACGCTTTCCAAGAGTGCCGTCCCACCCCCCATGATGGCGCCGGATGTGACTACCCCCAGACCGGCTCCACCTGCCGCAACCGGAGCAGCCAGGGCTGCGCCGCCGAGAACACAAACGATGGTGAAAGATGCGGTCTTGGTAATCTCCAATGTAGTAACCGCTATTCCAGCACCTGAAATCACACGAGACCGATATTCATTCATAGAGTTGATAGCTTTGTTAACTATTGGCTCTGCGCTTTTTATCGCCTCAGTTGCCTCATTGAAATCAGTTCCTGCCATCGCTTCTTTTACTCTCTTTGCCGCAGCTTCAGCATTAAGGATAATTTCTTCAGCAGGCATATCTGCTCCACCAAGCAATTCCGCAAACCAGCTTACAATGTACTGCTCGTTATTTAGCTCGGCGAAGTGGTCGTATAGGATGCGAGCACTACTTACCTTACTCATTATCTCTCGCGTGAAAGGCCCCAGTTTATCCTTGATGAGATGTCGAATGAATGTATCACGTTCGGCTAGCGTCATTCGATACGTCTGGCCTTCATGAGTGAACTCTATATATTCCTGTTCCGAGCCTGTGCCACCTTCCCGCCCAGCTTCCTCGCTTGATGTTGGGCGTGGGACCTCAATGACACCGGCCTCTTCCTCTGTGAATGTTATGTATCTTGTTGGTGTACTCGGGGCAGTCTGTCGTTGTATCTGAAAGCTTGATGCTACTCCCTGCTGTACAACGTGGGTAAGCTCATGGGCAATGAGCCCCTTACCACTATCGGAATCAGGCTCGTAAGCACCTTCCCTGAAAAATATGTCCTTTCCCGTTGTAAAAGCCTTGGCCTCTAATTGCTGAGAAAGCGCATTAGCTTCAACACCAGTGTGAATCTTGACGTCGCCGAAATTATGCCCGAATGCACCCTCCATTTGGGAACGGACTCCGGGCTCCAGGGGTTGCCCTGAACCCCTTCGAGCTTCTATTCTTCGTATAGTCTCCTCGTCCAAGGTTGCCTGTTTACTTCCCTCAGCCAACCTCTGCACATATCTATTGCCATAAGTTTGCTGGAGGTTAAGCATGGCCTTGGCCCTTTGGGCCCCAAAGACTTGAGGATTTCTTACCAAGGAAGCTTGCTCTGTCACTGGCATCTCGGCCAAAGCCTGCTTTCCTTGGCTATCCTCAGGCTCAGCAGCCTGTTTTAGCTGGTCATGTACAGGCTGAATCCTTTTACCTCTCTCCTGAGCCTTCTCGGCATCCTGCTCTCGGATATCCTTTGTTCGTGTCTCTGCCATCCCTATACTTTCCCTGTGCTCAAACCAAACTCCAGTGAATCTCCTTTGACACCGTCTACTTTACCTTGCCTGGCTTTGCTTCTTTACTCCTTCTTTGCCTGGCTCCTCCTCCCATTTCTGCACTGCTTCCACCGCTTCCGTCGCGTCGCCGCCCAGTAACTGCACCTGTGCAGCCTTGGCAGCTACCTCTCTGGCCTTCGCCTTGGTAGAACCTGGTTTCAGATTCTTTGTGGCCACTGTCAACTGGGCTTCCGCCAAATCCCGCGCTTTCTTCAAGGCTGATTCTACAGCTTTGTCGTCTCCGCCCAGCTTCATTGCATCTACAGCGGCGGTTAGTAGCTCCTTTATCATTTTTTCTTGTTGCTCCGGAGTCACGTCCGCAGCAGCGGTTTTCTTCTTCAGTATTGTTGAGGCTGCCTCTGCTGCTTCTTCCATCGCCCATTTATATGATGACTCCCCCATGCCCTGCGCCTGACACTCCGCCGTTACGCGCAATAGGTCCTTGATGTATTCTGGGTCCGGTTTGGTCTTTAGCTTATCCACAGCGTCCTTCAATTCCTTCTGCACTTCTTCTTTAGACTCGGCAGCCGCCTGTTCTGTCTCAGCGGCTTGTCTGGAGACACATGTCGCGCCCTGTTGCACTACATGAGTCAACTCATGGGCAATGAGACCCCGTCCACTGTCAGAACCGGGCTGATATGCCCCTTCCCTAAAGAAGACGTCGTTGGCGGTAGTGAAGGCTTTGGCACCTAATTGTTGAGATAGCTTATTGGCCTTGGCATCGGTATGGATGTGTACCTGACTGAAATCTTGCCCGAGTTGAGGCTCAAGATAGCTGCGTACGGAATCGGGTAAGGGCTGACCACGACCTCGCGCGGCGGTTATACTCGCTTCCAGGCCTTCGGAGACCTCCGTAGCTTGGCTGCCGACTGCTTTCGTCTGGAGCGGTTCCTCTTTCTCATCCCCGCAGCCAAGCTGGGAGTCTGGAACTTGCGTTATCGCAGCAGCTATCCTATCGGCCTCTTTCTCATACTGGTCATCCAGTGGGTTGACAATGAGCTTGGCTTGGACCTTGCCCATAACCCGTTGCGCATATCTATTGCCATAACTTTGCTGGAGTTCAAGCACAGTTTCGGCTCTCTGGGAGCCCTGGACCTGAGGATTCTTTGCCAGCGAAACTTGCTCTGCCGTTACCCTAGCTAACACCTGCCTTGCCTGGCTATCTTCAGCTTCAGCAGCTTGTTTTTGTTGGTCATATACTGGCTGAGCCTTTTTGTGCCGCCTGGCTTCTTCTTTCTCCTCAGTATCCTTTGCTCTACGTTGTGCCAAGTTCAATTCCTCCGTTTTAGCCTCTTACCAATTCGAAATATTCACCAAAGTCAGCCTCCGTGCACAGCTTGCCCATTTTCTGGTACTCTCGCTTGGTAGCGCGAATGAGATGCTCCATGGTCACCATCCCGGAATCTTCTGCTCCCAGGAAAGCCGTGCTTAAGGCGATATTCTTGATGTTGCCTCCGGTTATGCGAAACTGCCGCGCCATAAAGGTAAAATCAATGTCTTTAGCCAGAGGAGCTAATTCAGGGAAAGCCTTTTGCCAGATGCGATAGCGGTCTTCTTCCTCGGGGAAAGGAAATTCCACGCTGAAGTGCATACGGCGGGCGAAAGCCTCATCCAGATTCTTGCGCAAATTTGTAGCTAGAATCACGATGCCCTGATATTCCTCCATCTTCTGTAATAGATAGGCAATCTCAATGTTGGCATAACGGTCGTGAGAGTCCCTGACCTCAGAGCGCTTGCCAAAGATGGCATCAGCTTCATCAAAGAAAAGGATGGAATTAGAGTTCTGAGCCTCTTTGAAAATCCTGTCTAGGTTTTTCTCCGTTTCGCCAATATATTTGCTTACGACCGTGGCCAGGTCTATCTTGTGAAGGTCAAGCCCCAGCTCATTGGCCATAATCTCTGCAGCCATGGTCTTGCCCGTGCCCGACGGCCCGGCAAAGAGCACATTCAGCCCCTTTCCCAGCGAAAGCTTATGCTCAAAGCCCCATTCACCATAGACGAGCTGATGATACTTTACGTAGTTGCAAATCTCTCTGAGTTGCTCCAACTGATCTTTGGGAAGAACGATGTCAGCCCAGATATACCGCGGTTTGACCTTACGAGCTAACTGAATCAGCTTCTGGTTCGACACCTGGCGGCAAGCCCGATGCAAATCGTCGCCGGTTACATCGCCGCCATCTCGCCAGAGGGCAAAATTTCGAGCTAAATTTGCTGCATCCAGGATCTGCCCGCCGCTCAACCGGAAATTGCTGGCCAAAGCGTCAACAGCAGATTCAGTAGCTTTAGCGTGACAATCACAAAAAGTCAGCCATAGCTGCTGCCGTTGGCCATAGTCAGGAATGGGGAACTCCACAGGTATAAAAAGCTTACTCCCCCAGCTATGGCGAGCATCCCAGCCCCTGCCACCAGATAGAAAGACGAGACCACGGTTTTGTCCTATCTCAGCCATCGCAGTCCTAAGCTGCAAGGAAGAATCATCATCCAGAAGTGTATCGAAGTCCTTCCAATAGGTGGTTGCATCCTGAAGCATCGCTTCACGGCAGAGTAGCCTTGTTATAGTCTCAAAGGGAAGGCTAACCTGGGACATAAGTTTGACATCAGCGACCAGCAAGCCAGTCCCAAGCCTGTGGCACAGAGCTTCAGCAGTGCTCCTTTTCCCAGTGCCTTCCGGCCCGTAGAAATACCAAATCAGGTGGCTCTCATCTTTATGCGCATCGGTCAGCTGGACTAGGCGAGCCCTAATATTATCAGCCAGGACAATGTCCTCAAGCCTTCTTTGAGGTGCTATTTTGTGAACGAAGGGCAGCAGATTGGCATCGATTTCATCAAATCCCAGGAGATAGTCGCGAATGCGGTCATCGAGCTTCAGCGACTTGGCCAATAGCGGAGCGTGTTTTCCCGGTGTGTCATCATGGAGGCTGATAAAGTGGTATTTAATAAGAGGGGCGTGCTGCGACAGGGATTGCCTTCCGGCCAATCTGTCCTCGAAAGAGGTGCACAGAAGGTCTAATGCCAGAGCCACGGTCGGCCTTCTTTTGGTGACATCATCTTGAATATAACCGAAGAGCCTTTCATATTTGAGGTCAAGCTCCGGTAACAGGCAAAGCAACAGGATATCTTTATCAAGAGAGGTTAAAGCGAACCTATCTACTAACTGTTCTAAGCGAAGTTCCCTGCCCTGGCGAAGACTTTCCGCTTTTCTCTTGTCGATCTGCTTCTCCAGTTGTGCCAAGTCCTCCCTTAACGATTGATAGCTAGGATTGTCTGAAGCAGAGGGGATGCCCTTCTGTTCACACGTGAAGCCATTGGTGGTAAGAGACGATACTTCATTTTCGGAAATATATAGTCCTCTTAGCTCATCTCCATTCCAGAAGCCATCTCGGGAATGCGCATTCAGGACCTGGAGACGCAGCTTCAAGTCAACCCTGCTCAGCTCGGCTAGAAGGTGCTCCAAATTGCTACTGAAAGCACAGCTTAGAATTGTTCCCATGGACTTGATTCGCCTCCCCGCGGATTAGCCACTGGTGGCTCAGTTTCTACATCTATCTCCCCATTTATATGCCAATTGAGATGGTCACGAATAAAGCTAGTCATCCTTTCCCAATCAGCAAAATAAATACCTTCTTGTGTCCCCACGTGTTGGATGTATCCTCTTGCCAAATTCTGCCCGTCCTCCGTCCAGATCTTGACAACGAAAGAATTATAGTATCCCATTCGCTATATCCTGTTTAGATATAACTCGACATAAATTCTAATAATGAGCGCTGGCTCTAAAACCAATATAAGCTACCGCCGAGCTCCAGCGCCACCTTCACAGGAATATTAACTGCTGACGGTAAATTGTTAGTAAAATTGAAGTAAATATCAGGTAAACCGAGGATAAGCGCTAAACACAGCGGAGAAAATATAAGTGGCAGTTTTTCACAGGCAGAAGACAGGCGCCGGTAATTTCTCTTCGAGGACCAAGAGTTATTAGAAACGCCGTTCCTGGAGTGTCACTAGATGGGGTCTTGATTTAATAGCTGATGATATAGAGATATTGTTTCGCGGTCGGGCATTGAGTCAAGCTCTCTTTTTAAAGTAGCGACACACAGGTTATACCACTGCTGAGCCCGACGACGCTGCCCTAGGCGAACGTAGCAGCGAATGAGCCATCGGTAAGCTTCCTCGTGACAGGAGTCTTTGGCCAGGATTTTCTGAGAGTACATGATGCAGTTCTCATAATCATTAGCTTTGAATGAGATGTCGGCCAGCTTGCCCAGGATAGCAAGATAAGTGTCCTTCAATGCTTCGCGTCGAAGCAGTGTCCATTCGGCATAGAGTTCGTCCTCTAAATAATCGCCTCGATACAGTTCATCAGCCAGTTGGTACTGTTTGGCTGCCCCTTCGATGTCACGCTGTTTCTCTAGCCGCTGCCCAGTCGTCCACATGTGCTCGAAATCATCTACATCTACCCAAAGTTCAAGCGTTGGAGAAAGCATATACCTTGCCTCTGAGAATTGCACGAATGGACAATTGGTCTTGTTATCATCGTTTAGTTCGCCTTGCCTCAAGACTTGGCGCAGAGCGTAGATAGCGCTCTTCAAATTATTGCTACCCAATTCAGGGTTGCAGTTCGGCCATAGCGTCTCTACCAAGACATCCTTGGCAACTGGCTTTCCCCGGCGACTTATCAAAAACTTTAGCAGTGACTTTGCCTTAAGGCTGGACCACTTGTCCAGCCTTTTCTCGTTCAGATACACCTCGAAGTTGCCGAAACAGTAGGCTCTAAGAAATACCATTTGAGGAGGAACAAGACTTTCTGAGGCACTGTATCCCCCTTTGTTCCCAGTATTTTTGCCATCAATTTTTGTCGCCACTGTGGTAACTGTATCCGATAGATACCGAAGCTGTTCGCCAGCGACCTTCTCCCTTTCACCAAAAGCATGGTGGACATGTTCCAGTTGCTTCTTAGCATGAGAGTAGTCTGCTTGCACCTGTTGCAGGGTATGAATGATTACTTGCCACTCTTGTTGAAAAGGTTCATCGTTGTGTGTTCCTCGTGAAATATTGCTACTGAAATCAGACCGGTTGTGCTTCGGTTCGCCCATGATCTCCTCCTCACATTGCTATTCTGCTAGCAGTTGATGATCAGGATTGCCTGCTCAGCGTTTGTTTGGCCCATTCCAAACCAAAAAGGGCACCAGCCACCGCATCCCAATTTAGTGGTTTCAGTGCCCTTACTTCATCAGCCAGTCACATAATTTCTTGATTAAGGTTGGCTCACGTGTTGGAATCTTACTAAATTGTAATTAGATTATGAGGTATTGTCAATACTCAAATAGGTATGAACCGTTGGACGTGCAGTTAACAATTAGCCATAATGTGCAGGTGAGTATCCAGGGGCATGCGTCGCTAGACAACAAGATTGACTTCTGCGTACTAAGGCAACAAAGCAAGCAAAGGTTCAATGTGTTCTGCATCTTTCATTGAAAATGCATGGCACGGAAGTTCAGGAGCTTAGGGACCACTCAGTGCGATGTCCTTAGGCCAGATGAGACAAAAATCACATACAAAAATCTTGCAACCACGTAAACTAGAATTCAACTGTATTGCTGGCTTAAGCGGCTGTTAGGAGAGTAGCTACAGAAACGTATGAAAAGAGGAGTAGCGTTATGATAGCGAATATAAAGAACATACCCAAACAGGCGATACCTGGCTTGCAGATGTGCGGAGGCGGTGTAAATCTGGTGAATGTGAATAACAGAGTAGCGGCGTTGACGCTAAAAGGTTTATATGGCGCTGCCCGAAGGAGAAATCATGTCTAGACTGTTTACGCTCTCTATGCTCTTATTTTTTATACTAGCGCTATCTGTTTCAGTTTGCTGTGTTAGCGAAGTGTCGCCAGATGGGAATGACCAATACCCAGGACAAGAAGGAGACGATATGTCCAATAAGGTTGTCAAGACTGATGAGGAGTGGCGGCAAATACTCACACCGGAACAATATGAAGTTACGCGGAGGAAGGGTACTGAACCACCATTTACAGGTGAATTCTACGACTTCCACGAACAAGGTACCTATATATGTGTGTGCTGTGGTAATGCATTATTCAGTTCAGAGGCAAAGTTTGATTCTGGAACGGGATGGCCAAGCTTTTGGGCTCCCATCTCGGATCAGAGCATCCAAACCGCCATAGATACTAGCTACGGAATGGTAAGGACCGAGGTAATGTGCCAGAGGTGTGATGCCCATCTTGGACACGTTTTTGAAGATGGTCCAGCACCGACTGGTCTTCGTTATTGCATAAATTCAATTGCGTTAGACTTCATAGAAACCGAAAAGGAACAGGAGTAGAAAATGACAGGTTTGCATAAAGCAACTACACCATTATTACTGGTTGCAATATTAATTGCTGCTATTCTGGCTGGGATTCTTGTCGGTTGTTCCGAGGAGGGTACAACGGTGGATTTTCCAAAGGACGGTGTAATTCCTGGTGATTCTATACCTCCCATAGATACGTCTGCGCCGGTGCAAACTGAAACGGCTACCTTTGCCTTGGGCTGTTTTTGGGCCCCAGACTCCATCTTCGGGAGTCTGGATGGTGTCGTCCGAACCCGTGTCGGATACGCAGGCGGTACAACAGAAAGTCCTACTTACCACAACCTGGGTGACCATACTGAGACTATTCAAATTGATTACGATCCGACTCAAATTTCTTATGAACAGCTACTGGAGATTTACTGGGATAGTCACAATCCCACAGCGCAACCGTGGTCAAGGCAATATATGTCCATAGTCTTCTACCATAACAGCGAGCAGCGCGAACTAGCTATGGAAACCAAGCAACTTGAAGAGGTTAGCCCAGGTCGCCAGGTTTACACTGAGATTATTCCCTTTACCGAGTTTTATTTAGCTGAAGATTATCATCAGAAGTATTATCTGCAACAGGTACCAGAGCTTATGGAAGAGCTATCTGCTATCTATCCCACTTTTGCCGACTTCATAGATTCCACTGCTGTGGCACGCATCAATGGATACGTCGGTGGTCACGTCACCTTCGAAGATCTTCAAGAGCAGTTAAACTCTTTTTGGCCTGTCTCCGGCTGAAAATGAAATGATGTTATAAATTGGCGGCCGACTACTGTCAGACTAGCATATCTCCAAATGGATTTCTAATTTTCAGCGAATAAACTACTGTGATTGTGCCCAAACAATAGAAAGCCGAGTATTGAACCGGGTACGCAACTCCTCAGGAATTGCTTCATAATACTGCTATTCGACAAAAACTTTCACCGTTTCTCCATCACTGCTCGCTACATCCACTTCAAGGTCACTCAAAGCTTCTAGTAGTTGGTCCATGGCTTCTGGCTTCAGATTACGCATGTCGAAATCTATACCTTTTTCACGCAGAGCCCCGTTAACTTTGTCTCTTGCCTCGGGTGGTAGCAGAGAAGTAAACTTCATGCCGGCGCGTATTAGCGTCATGGGCACACGGATATTGACACGCTCGCACTTACCACCGTGCTCGCGTTCATGGCCAGGCACCACGCAGACGCGCAGGTATTTGGACTTCATCCTTGCTGCTGTCCCTGCCTTCGGAGTGCCTTCAGCTGCGCTCCCTTCAGATTCCAGCGCACTTAGGAGCCGATAAGCTTCATCAGTGCTTATCTTATTTTGGGCAAGCATCTCTAAGATCCTTTTCTTGTTCTCATCCATGTTAATATCCTCCTTTACCATTTATACGGCAGAAATATATATACAATGATGATCACTCTGAACATCGACTTTGAGGTCACGCATTGAGCATAATATCTCGAAAGCAGCTCCGAAAATGTGCAGCGCCCTTTTCCGCCAGCCTTTCGGCCAGAAAACGGGGATTGCGATTAATATCAGTGGTGACAGGATAATAAACGCTGCCAGCGCCAGCGGCAGCAGTAAAAAAAGGGGCAGCCACAAGCCAAATCCCCTTCTCTCACCTCGAATCTTCACATGCATCAACATGGGTGGACGCTTCATTTCGCTAACCTCCTTATTGCTTCCTCGGCGGATATTTCACCGCGTTCCAGCTCGTCAATCACTCCCTCCTCAGCGGCAATTTTGACGATCTCGCCAAACTCAAATTGCCCGGCGATGCGGTTAAGCCTGTTTTTCACCGTAGGATAGCTTATGCCGAACATTTCCTCCATCTCCTTAATGGAGCCGTGACAGCGGATAAATGCCATCACAAACACCTGGTCCTCCCACGGGAGACCGGCTAGAGGTGGCGGTGTAAAGCTGCCCTCGATGGCGATTCCGCTGTCTACCACACGGACCCGTTCAACCGTTACAGGCTTTCCCTGGGTCATTTTTGTTAGCTCGTTCCACTCTGTAGTCATTTGGTCTCCATTATTAAAATGAATATGTAAGTCAAATATATTAATATATTATAATAACATTAATTAATTTTGTCAAGTCTTTGTGCGGATATTTTTAAAAAAATTCAAAAAGCTGGAAAGGCGGAACCCCGTGCCTCTACTTCTAATCAGTGTGTCACAGGTTCGAATCCTGTACGGCCAGCTAAATCATCAGAATTTGCTAACATTAGCATCTGACCTTTCATCCTCACCCACCTCAAAAATCCTGTTAAACTTCACCGCAGCCGCTTCCTGTAGCCCTGGCAAGACATGGCTATATATATCCCCAGTGTAATGCCTATGTTATTGATAGGGCTACCATCTGGACGAATGAAAACAAAATCATCAGCCTTTAAGCTAATGCCCAGCTGAATCCTTAATAGTTCCTGGTCAAACCGATAAACCTTTAATAGCTCAACCAATGAATGTGGTAATATTACAGTTCTCCGGCTCTGTGGAGTCTTAGGCTCTTTAATCCTGTATTCTCCACTTCCAAGCCGATACGCTGTTTCTACTACCCATAATTTGCCGCTACCTAAATCCAGATTTCGCCAGCGTAAAGCAAGTAATTCTCCGCGTCTTAAACCAGTATAGAGGAGTGTAGCAAAATAGACGTAATAATCTGTATCCTTTGCCATATCAAGAAACCGACTAACCTCTTCTGCTGATAGTGTCTGCATCGTAACCCTCTGAGGATAATGAATGTTACGACCCAACTCCACTGATGGCCGGTCTGAATAGAGGTCTATAGAAACAGTCCAAGTGTTTTGTATCAGATATTTGACCAACAGGAGCCTCTGAAAGGGCAGGATTAAAGTAATGGAATAACCAGTACAAATGGGTGATTGACGTTTTCCGAGTGGTATAGTTGAATAGTTTCAGGAGAGGAACATATACCTGTCGTTATTGATGATCAGAACTTTTACAAGACAGCTGAGGTTTGCCGGATGATCGGCATCAGTAGAAATGCCCTGTTCATGTGGTTGAAAGAAGGGATAATTTCCGACGTTGCGTACCGTGACCGGCGGGGCTGGAGATTATTCACCCCAGCCCAGACGGAGACCATTAGAGCGAAGACCTGCCATGTTACGGTAACAAGTCGGGAAAAGTAAGCGGGTGGATACATGAGATTAGTGACCAAAGGAACGGAGACAGAAAACTTATTCGAGATTCTAGCCAACAAATCGCCAGTTGGACTTTGCATCGTACAGGATGGAAGGTTTTACTATACCAACCCCGCCTTCCAGAATATCACCGGCTACAGGGAAGATGAATTGCTGGGCAGGGATTCTCTAGAGCTTATCGTTCCCGAAGACAAGGAGAGGGTCAGAGAAAATACCATAAAGATGCTGAAGGGAGAACGCATCTTGCCATACCAATTCAGAGTGACCCACAAGAACGGCAGCATTAAGTGGATAATGGAGTCAGTTGTCACCATCCGGTACAATGGGAGATGGGCGACTCTGGGGAACTTCATAGACATCACCGAGCGTAATCAGGCAGAGGAGGCGCTGCAGGCCGAGAGGAACAAGCTGCAATCACTAATAGATGCCATGACTGATGCTTTTAATATAATTGATAGAGACTATAACGTTATTTATCAAAATAAGCTGGCGAAGAGACTTTTTGGTGACCGCATGGGGGAGAAATGCTACCTCGCCTTTGAAGGCAACAAGAATGTATGTGACGGGTGCCCAGTAAAAGAGGCATTTAAGTATGGTAAGTCATACACCGCGGAGAGGAGGATAGTAACGCCTTCGGGGGGGGTTATCTTCTGGGAAAATACGGCTAATCCCATTAGAGACGCCGAGGGCAGGGTTGTTTCCTGTCTTGAGCTTGCTAGGGACGTGACCAAGCGCAAGCAGATGGAGGAAACACTGCGGAATTCGGAAGAAAAGTTACGGCAAATATTTGATTCGGCCACCGACGGGATATTAGTTATTGATTTTGAAGGTATCATCACCGAGGCAAATCAAAGAACGGTGGAGATGCACGGATTTAGTTCCAAGAACGAGCTTCTGGGGAAAAGTGTCTTTGAACTGCTTGCTCCCCGCGAGCACGAGAGAATAGCAGCCAACTTGAAGAAAGCTATAAAAGATGGAGCAATTAGCGGCGTCGAATACACTCTGCTCAGAGCAGATGGTTCTGAGTTTCCTGGTGAGTTGAGTATCAACATATTGAAGGATGCTCAGGGCAATCTGTTTGGTCACATCACCACTGCCAGAGACATCACCAAACGAAAAGAGATAGATGAAGCACTAAAGCGCGCAGCCGAGGAATGGAGCAGGACCTTCGATTCCATCAACGATGCTGTCTGTATTAATAGCAAGGACTTCCGACTTCTGCGGGTAAACAAGGCATTTGCTGACATGTATCACGTGGAGCACAGCCAAGTCATCGGTAAGCACTGCTATGAGGTAATGGGTGAGAGCAAAAAACCCATAGAAGGCTGCCCTCACCAAGAAACGTTGCGGACTGAGAAGCCAGCCAAATCCGAGTTCTTTATACACGAGAAGGGGACTTATGTTGAGATAAGCACGTCTCCAATCTTCAATAAGAAAGGTGAGGTCGTCGGCAGTGTACATATTACCAGAGACATTACTGAACAAAAACAACAAAATGAGCGGCTTATGAGCACTGACCGGCTGGCTTCCCTTGGCGAACTGGCAGCTGGCACCGCCCACGAATTCAACAACCCACTCACGAGCGTTATCGTTTTATCCCAGTTGCTTATGGAGAGGGAGGTCCCTAACGACATCCGTGAAGACCTGAAGCTTATCAACAACGAGGCTCAGCGTGCTGCCAATGTGGCAAGAAATCTCCTTACCTTTGGCGGAAAGCACGCACCTGTGAAGCAGCTTGACCAGATAAATAGCATTATCGAGGACGTGCTGGAATTACGTGCTTATGAACACAAAGCAAACAATATAGATGTCGAGAGACATCTTGCCCCAGACCTTCCCGAAATCATGGCCGACTATTTCCAGATGCAACAGGTTTTCATGAACATAATTATCAACGCTGAATATTTTATGACTGAGGCGCATGGCAGGGGGACCCTGACCATTACCACCAAAAAACATAACGGCATCGTGGGGATTTCAATCGCTGATGATGGCCCGGGTATCCTACAGGAAAATCTGAATCGGATATTCGACCCCTTCTTCACCACCAAAGAAGCGGGCAAGGGGACTGGGCTTGGTTTGAGCATCTGCCACAGCATAGTGACCGAGCACGGCGGGCAGATATATGTCAGGAGCCAATTGGGTAAGGGAGCTACCATTTTTATCGATATACCCATCAAAAGTCCCACCCATTTTAAGAGTTTACTATAAAACAAGCTAACGCCAACGAGAAAAGCATTTTAATGATTAAAAGGGAGTAATATGGGTGTGCCTAGCCAGCGAGAAACATTGCTTATCGTCGACGATGAAGACGTAGTCACAAGGCTCCTTCGCCTGAAATTATAGAAGGAAGTCTACCAATGCGAGGAAACGAATAATGCTAG
>Ga0315546_1000220_pt1 | contig 43287 bp, 42 predicted proteins | sample SalMarSW160170MG_FD_203833 | JGI IMG/M metagenome (GOLD analysis project Ga0315546, IMG submission 203833) | Salt marsh sediment microbial communities from the Plum Island Ecosystem LTER, Massachusetts, United States - Salt Marsh Sediment SW1601-170 ...
CGGTACCCTTCCGCTGCCCGAATCGCGGCTGCCTGGATTGCCGACCGAGATCAGAAAGCTCGCAGCGGCCAGACCGAGAAGCAAGAGGTAAAGTACTTCCTCGAGAACAGGAAGCATGGCATCTCCACGTTTCAAGATGACCGGATTCGTGCTTACCTGTTAGGAGCTGGAATCGAATCCGTCTAATCATTGTTGGGAGGAGAACATAGGCGAGGCGAGTTCCAGGGACATAGTACGTAACTCCCTGAGAGTTCCGGGGACATAGTGCGGAACCCCCTTGGCCGGACGTTGCTGTTCGACTATCGTCGAGTTCGCGATGGAGAACGTGCTGCGGCGGCTCTTCCGGAAAGGACTTCGATGAGCGGGACGAAGAGAAGCGAGATACGCCCTGGCCTGGAGGTGCAAATCGTCCAGAAGCACCATCAACGGAGCGGTCTGTTGACACGGGGCGTCGTGGAGGATGTGTTGACGAAGTCCCCAACCCACCCCCATGGAATCAAGGTTCGCCTCGAAACGGGCGAGGTCGGCCGGGTGAAGGAGATCCTTTCGGAGACCTGAGCGGAGCGATGCCATTGGACTTCGAGGAACTCGACTATCAGGAGACGCCGCTGGGGGCGATCAGCCTCCGGCGTCGGGCGGACCCACGACTCGGCGGGACGATCGTTCACGAGATCCGGCTCGGCGAGGAGTTCCTGATGTCCAGCCTGTTCACTGCCGGCGAGACTCAGCTCGCGAAGCTCGGGCTTGCTGCGCTCGATGGCGATGACCTGGATGTCGTGGTCGGCGGGTTGGGATTGGGCTACACGGCGGCAGCGGTCCTGGAGGATGAGTCCGTGCGATCGCTCGTTGTCATCGAGGTGTTGGAACCCGTCATCGACTGGCATCACCGCGGCCTCGTGCCGCTTGAGCGAGCGGTGGTTTCCGATCCCCGATGCACCATGGTCCATGCCGACTTCTTCGAACTCGCCTCCTCAACCGTCGGCGGATTCGATCCAGTCGATCCGAGGCGACTGGTTCACGCGGTGCTCCTGGACATCGACCATTCGCCCAGCCACTGGCTCGCCCCGGAGAACAGCGCCTTCTACTCGATACGTGGACTTCGGGGACTGGCGGACAAGATCCATTCCGGTGGCATCTTCGGCTTATGGTCCAACGATCCCCCGGAAGCGGAGTTCACACGCCTACTCGATACCGTGTTCGGCTCCTCAGAGGCGCATGTCGAGGCGTTTCCGAATCCGTACACCGGTGGCGAGTCGACCTGCACCATCTACCTGGCTCGGAAGAGAGGGTAGAGGCAAACGGCGCGGAGGGATTCGATGGCCATCGCGGTGGGAGTTCAGGGGACATAGTACGAAACCAATCCGGCACCCAGCTTGAATTGAGGACTCCGTCCCCGGAACTTCCCGCCTTGCCTCGATGGTAGCGAAGGAAGTCACTGATCTATTGCGTGTAAGACTCCTCCGTCCCCGGGAGTCGTGCTCGGCTACACACATTTCATAGAGCTGATGGAGGAGCCTCCTGATTGTAGGATGGCGTGCAAGGATCCCAATGTCCATATAGGGGACGAAGAGGGATGGAAGGCGCGGGGGATGGAGAAGACCGGACGACGCAAGCCTTGATGTTCGTGTGCACGTTCGCATACTCATCATGGTTGGACGAGCCGGAAAGGCTCAGAAGAAAGCATAGGGGGATGATGAACACCCAGTTGAGGCTGTTTCAGGCCGACGACGCGTGAAAAGTCATCCGTGTCATTGGAGTGGAGGAAACACATCATGAAGTTGAGACACTGCGCCTCACAACGAGTCCAAGAGATTTCCAAGTCCGCCATCCATGAGATGACGCGCTTGTCGAAACAGGTGGAGGATCCTTCATTCCTATCTTGGGCGAAGCCGACGGCAGACACGCCCGAGCATATCAAGGAAGCCGCGATCCGCGCGATCCGTGACGGGTTGGTCGGAGGCTACTCAGGCAACGCCGGGATTCCGGCGCTGCGCGAACAGATCGCCAAGAAGCTCGAACGCGACAACAACATCCCGGCCGACCCCGCCGAGGTCATGACGACGGTTGGGGCTGTGGAGGGGCTGACCTCCACGGTCATGGCGCTCATCGATCCCGGCGATGAAGTCATACTGCCGTCGCCAACGTACTCGACGCACGTGCTCCAGGTACGGCTGGCTTCCGGCGTGCCGGTGTTCGTTCCTGCCGTCGAGGAAGAGGGCTTTGCGTTCGACTTCGACGCATTCCGGGAAGCGATCACGCCGAAAACGAAGGCGGTCATGCTGTGCACGCCGAACAACCCCACCGGCACCGTCTTCGGTGAGCAGCAGCTCAGACGGCTGGCTGAGCTCGTGCTCGAGAATGACCTCATGCTCATCACGGACGAAGCCTATGAGTACTTCACCTATGACGGTGAGAAGCATTTCAGCATTGCATCGATCCCGGAAGTCAGGAAGAAGGTGGTGAGCTGCTTCACGTTCACCAAGACGTATGCCATGACGGGCTGGCGCATTGGGTATCTGCATGCCGACGCGTCGCTCATACCGCATATCGGGAAGGCACACATTGCATGCAGCATATGCCCGCCGGTTGTGTCGCAGTACGCGGCACTGGCTGCGTTGACGGGGCCGCAGGAGTGCGTTGCCGAGTTCCGGGAACACTACCGGTCGGCACGGGACATCATGTGCGCCCGACTTGATCGGCTCAGCTCCGTTTTCGAGTACCAGAAGCCGACAGGGTCGTACCTGATGTTCCCTAGGATCCTCGCAGACGAGGGCCGGGATTCGATGAGCTTCTGCAAGAAGCTGCTTCGCGAGGCCCGTGTTTCGACGACGCCAGGCATTGCGTTCGGACCGACCGGTGAGAACCACCTGCGGCTGTCCTTTTGCGTTCCTGATGCCGAGATCCATAGAGCATTCGACCGAATCGAAGCCTACTTTGACGGGGCTGAGCTGGGATGAGGGTTGAAGTTCCGGGGACATCGTACGGAACCAATCCGGCACCCGTCTTGAATGGAGGACTCCATTCCCGGAACCCCCGGACAGGGCGACCGCTTGGTACCTATTCGCTCCTCTAACGCGTCGAGACGATCACCGGGCGTTCATTGCATCTTGGACGCCTCGGCTGGAGGAGGAGGAAATGAGGTATGTGTCTCTCGAGTCCTCCAGGCTCACACACGAAATGCATCGATGTTGCGCCACGTCTCGAATCCGGATGTGTCGGTCTTCCCCGACGCGTACTCCCGGTGCCAGTCTTCGGGTACGGGGAGGTCTCTGTACAGCTGAGGGCGCCAGGCTTCGAGCATCCTTCGTGGCAGGTGCATGTAGTCTGCAGCACAGGTAACGCGATTCGGCGATTCCGCGGCGAGGGCTTCCAGCCATCGGATTCCTTCGGTGGATCGAAGAAGGTGATGGTCCAGGATCAGCGTGGGAACGCCTTGTGAAAGGCGGAGCGCGTTTTGCCATGCGTTGCGCCGGGCGTCGTCCGACAGTTGTGCCAAGTACAACGGTGGCCCCCCTGCCAACACAAGGGTTGGAGACCACGCCAGGATCTGATCAATGGCGGCGGCCTCGAGAAGCTGGATGTCGGAGGCGTGCACAAAGACGGTGTCCCCCGCATCAATTCGAGTCATGATGACGCTCCCGAGGTGGCTGTCTTGGTCTCCATGCGGCATCGCTTCAGAGAAGCGAAGCACACCCTGCTGACGGCCATTGGCGACTTGGATGGTTGCACACCCGGTGTCAAGCATGGTTTCGTACCGCGCACGCATTGGCGCTGCTAAGCCATGAGGATCGGGTGCCCACAATCGTCTGCCTCGCAAGCCGGCTGTCGCAAGCTCGAGCGGGAGCTGGTAGGGATTGGCATCGGCTAGCGGGACATGATCGCCGTGAAAATGGCTGAGGACGACGTCGGTTGATTCGCGCAAGGCGGCCAAGATGCTTCGTCGGATTGCTGCGCCGACGGCGACTTGGAACGGATGCGGATGGAGACCATGCCGCAGGTATCCAAGCGCGATTCCTGGATCGATCAAGATTCGCTGGTGCCGAAGCGTGACCATGCAACAGAGTCCTCGGACGCCCAGGGATTCCGCTCCCAGGATTTGCAGTTGAAAGGCGACGTCCTCGCTCTTCGTCGCGTTCATCTCGCGCCTCCTAGCCACATCGTACACGGCTCCACTCCCCAAACTCGAACATTCCCCTGAGCGAATCAGTGGGGTCCGAATCAACGGGGCCTGATCTTGGATCTTAGGGTTCTGGGCACAGGGTCGGTCTAGGTCTAGGGGGCAGAGCTTCGTTTTTGAATCGCCTATTGAGTTCCGGGGGCGTAGTACGGAACTCCCTTGGCCTAGCGGTGTCGATCGGCTAGGGTCGATCGAGATGAGCCTGGGAAGGAACGCACGGACGATCAGGGTTTATTGCTCCAACTGCGGTTGCCTGCTCTACAAGTACCAGAAGGCCGGACCGGGCCGACTCGTGAAATGCTACAAGGATCGGATCGTCAAGGACTACACCCATGCCGACCTGCGCTGTCCCAACTGCGGCCACGAGTTCGCCCGGGAGACGATGGTCTACGGCCGACCGGCGAACAAGATCATCCAGGGGAAGGTGATCGTGAGGGGCTGATGATCCCGGGACAGAGCGCTCTCTGGCGCGCCGACCGGTCGGTTGTCTGCCCGCCCTTGGGGACCTACTCGGATTCCTCGTGATGCGTGAGGTGAAGCGTCTCGGGCATCGTGATCAGAAGCGGCATGCGGATGCACAGTTCGATCCCGATGACCGTGAGGAAGACGTAGGCCGGTCCGAGGTGATCCCAGATCAGTCCTGCGAGGGTCGCCGCCGCGGCGCCGAGGAGCATCCGGAACATCCGAGAGATCCCGAGCCAGCGGCCCATGTGCGCCTTCGGGACGAGCTCATAAGCCATCGCCCCCGCGGTGACCGCGGAGATAGTGGTGAAGCCGAGCAGCACGCCGGATAGGACGAGGACGCCCGAATTGGGAGCGAGGATCAGCGCGACGCTGGACAGCCAGGAGAGCGGAATGGTGACGTACAGGACGCGCTTCCTGCCGATGCGGTCTGCAAGCCGCCCGGCGGGGATTCCAAGAACGAGCGGGGTCAGCGCGAACGCGGTGATCATCATCCCCAGGATCAGCTCGTCCGCTCCCTTGATGTTGTGCGCGAACGGTTGGGCGAACGGGATGACCATCCCCATCGGAAGGAAGCCGATCGCGTCGATCACGAGCCATCGGCCGAGCTTCTCGTCGCTACGAAGGACGGTCGAGAGATCCCGGAAGATGTGCCGGGATCGACTGGCCGCTTCCGTCCAGCGGCAGTTGGGTATGAGCAGGTAGACCATCAGGAAGGTTCCGAGGGTCCCGGACAGAGACAGGTAGAAGAGCGGGCGGATTCCGGCGACGTTCACGCCGCCGAAGCGAGCAACGAGCGCCGCTCCGAGCAGCGGGGCCACCATGCCCAGCGCACCGGCCGCCAACGTCTCGCACAGGCTCATGGCGGTGGCGCGATCCTCGCTTCGGATGGAGTTCCCACAGATCGTCGAGCAGGTCTGCCCGCTCATGCCCTTTCCCAGCCAGTAGGCGACCATCGCCAAGACGGCGATCGACCAAGTTCCCGCGATGGCGTAGGTGAGGTACGAGACGGCCAAGAACGCGATACCGATGAGGTAGATCTGCCGGACGCCGCGCCGATCGATGATCCACCCGATGAACGGCGCGATAAGGCCGGCGGCCGCCATCCCGGCGCTGTTGACGAGGCCGAGCTGCGTAGCGGAAGCGCCGAGCCCCATGGTGTAGACGGACAGGTACGGGGAGACGAGGCTGTAGAGGAACATCGCGAGCGAGGACCGAAGCGCCGTGATGATCCAGGGCCGCGGTTGACGGCGGACGAAGGCGCCGCCGGACCGAATGCCGATCACAAGCCGCTGTGCCAGGTTGTGACGAGCCGTGTCGAGATCGCTTCCTCTTCCGCCGTACGAGCAGCCATCCAGGGTACCCAGTAAGAGACTCTCGGTCCACGCGAGCGCTTCGGCCCGAGGCAGCTCGGGAACGCATGCCATTGCTCTGACTTCTGAGGACGTGTGAGTTCCGGGGACGTAGTACGGGGTGAGTTCCGGGGACGTAGTACGCAACTCCCCTGGCCGGGCGGTGCCGACCGGCTAGGGTCGAACTCGATGCACATGGGAAGAAAGGCACGGACGATCAGGCAAGCGGGGTCGGATCTTCATTCTTAGGATTCAGCCTCGTCGTCAAGTCGCTTTGCAATCACACGGATCGGCGAATAGCGCAGGCCAAGATGATCTCCGACTGCGTCCAGCTTGTATGGGTGCTTGAAGCATCGTTGGCATCAGACGGCCAACTCTAGGACCCTCCACGTGCGGGAAGTGAAAGGGTGCCCTATGGACTGAACGGCTCTGACAGGACCCACCCGGGGACTTCATCTGATCGTCCGTTCGCCTTTGCGTGCTCCCTCTATGAAGCTGACTACGTCAGCGTATCGAGCTGCTCGAGCGTTCGCTTGGCGACATCCATGTCTTTGCTGAAGTGCCGCTCGACGCGTCTCATCAGCCCCGCTTGCTTCTCTCGGTCCCCTGCGTAGTAGTCGTGTTCGAGAAGGCTCCTCACCCATGCGAGGTTGGATTCGACCTCATCGGGGATGCGTTCTGCATCGTGTCGCACCGCGTCGTTGGGGCACACGTCATGACACACGCCACAGCGTATGCATGCGTCGTTGTCAACGATCGCTACCGTGTCTTCCGTGGAAATGGCCCCGACCGGGCACGCGTCGATGCACACGCCGCACCCGGTGCAATCCTCCGTTTTCACCCAAGGCATGGATTCTCTCTCCTTTCGGATCTCGTTTTCTCGCGTACGAGCATACCCGATCGCTCAGGCTCTCCCTGTCTACGGCCGGCTTGGATCCGATCAGATGATGACGGAGAGATCGGGGGACCCAAACCACAACGCAGCGTAGAGATGAGGTGTGTGTCCTCCGAACCCGGCCAGCGGGCTTGTGCGAAGGGCGGATCCCACGCAAGCTGTAGGAAAGCGATCGAGCGTCTGGAGCGGTTCGCTTTCGACCCAGACGCTCGCTGCGAAAGGAAGGCAGTGGCGATGCGAACAACCCGGCGAGGAATCGGGATCCATCGGCTGGTGGCGCTGTTCTTCTTGGTCCTCTGGGTCTCGGCTTGGGCGGTGACGGTGGGGACGTGGGAGCGCGATGCAGCGGGCTACTCCGTGGGAATGAGTCCGATCGCGATTCCCCTCCATCTCGTCCTGCCGTTCGTGCTCGGTGGGCTGGTCGGACTGCATCGAGCCGGAATGCGAAGCGTTTCCTGGAAGGCCTGCGCGCTCGCCGGGTTGGTCTTCGGCGTCGTGCAGTTCGGGGTTCTCTGGCTGGTGGATGGGCTGTGGCTTCCGTCAGTCGAGTTTGAGCAACCCTTCTGGGAGATGGCCGTAGGCGCGATCGTGGGGACCGTGATCTACGCGGCCGTCTGCGTTGTGCTGGCCGTGCTCGGCGGGAAGGTCGTCAGGACGCTGGGGCGGCGGGAAAGCGACGTCTGACCGCCCCGCGAACCACTGCCAACAGGACGCCGCGAGTGCGAACCGTCCGCGGGTGTGACTCGTGATGCGAGGCGCGCTAGACTCACGCGGGAGAGGAGGAGGGCCACGATGATCGAACGAGCGCCGTTCGGCGCGACCGGACAGGAGAGCAGCCGGACGATCTTCGGCGGCGCGGCGCTGTGGATCGACGATGTCGCGAAGGCCGACCGTACGCTGGACGTCCTGTTGCAGCACGAGGTCAACCACATCGATACGGCGGCAAGCTACGGCGAGTCGGAGCGGATGGTCGGCCGGTGGATGGGCCGGCATCGCGACCGGTTCTTCCTGGCGACGAAGACCGGCGAGCGGACGTACGAAAAGGCGAAAGACGAGTTCCATCGATCGCTCGAGCGCTTGCGCGTGGATCACGTCGATCTCTTGCAGATGCACTGTCTGATCGATCCCGACGAGTGGTCGCAGGCGATGGCGGCGGGCGGCGCGCTCGACGCGCTGGTCGAGGCGCGCGAGGCCGGACTGACCCGTTTCCTCGGCGTCACCGGGCACGGACTGAACGCGCCCACCATGCATCGGAAGAGCCTCGAACGCTTCCCGTTCGATTCGATCCTCGTCCCGTACAACGCCCCGCTGATGCGGTTGCCGGACTACGCGGCGTCGTTCGAGGCGCTCATCGGCCTCTGCCGAGAGCGCGACGTGGCCGTCCAGACGATCAAGGCGATCGCGCGACGCCCCAAGCCGGAGGGCGCCGAGGGGTACACCACCTGGTACGAGCCGCTGATGGCCCAGGAGGACATCGATCGCGCGGTATCGTGGGTTCTTCTTCGGCGTCCCGGCGTCTTCCTCAACACGGCCGGTGACGTCGACCTCCTGCCTCGGGTCCTCGACGCGGCGGCGCGGTACGACCCCGAGGCCGCACTGCCCGAAGAAGAGATGGACGAGTGGATGGAATCGCGCGAGATGTCGCCCATCTTCCCCGCCCCGTTCGAGTAGCCGCGCTTCGGGTTTTCGGAAGGCGCGGGGGTTGGCGTTGCGTGCGCCATCTCCAGGAGCGTTGTGCGGGCTCCTCTTGAGTCCGCAGTGGACACTGCACGGCATTGTGGGGAAACTACGCCGACACAACGGAACGTCGGGCGACGACGCGAGGCCGATCGATTCGCCGTCGTGGAATCGCCAGAGTTGGGATTCAACGCAGGAGGTTGCATCGCATGGTCCTCACCGCCACGCAGGAAGACGTGAAACACCTCGTAGAGACCTTGAACTTCGCCGAGAAGGTCGATCGATCGTTGCGTCTCATCCAACAGGCGTACGACGCGTACGGTGATCGGCTTGTGGTCGCCAACAGCCTCGGGAAGGATTCGTGCGCGGTGTGGCACCTGGCAGGCCGCGTGAGCGACCGGATCAAAGGATTCATCGTCACCACCCGGTTCAAGCCGCAGGGCACCAAGCAGTTCATGAGAGAGGAACTCGAACGACAGCCCGGAAGGCTGAAGGTGTTCGAGAGCTCGGCGGAGATTCCGGATGAACTCTACAAGACGGATCCCGATCGCTGCTGTGAGGTCCTCAAGGTGGAGCCGACGCGGCGCGCCCTCGAGGAGATGGACACCGCGTGCTGGATCACCGGTCTGCGGTGCACCGAGGGGCGAACGCGTACCGACTACCAGGAGGTCGAGGAGCACGACGAGGGTCTGATCAAGCTCAACCCGATCCTCCTCTGGTACGAGCGCGAGGTGTGGCAGTACTTGGCGCTGAACCGAGTTCCCGTCAATCCGTTGTACGGCGCAGGGTACCGGTCGCTCGGATGCGAGCCTTGCTCGCGCATCACCACGGGCCGGGACGAGCGCGCTGGGCGATGGATCGGCACGAGCAAGTGCGGCGGCGAGTGCGGAATCCACACGCGGAGCCTGAAGTCCGACGGGGGTTAGCACAGCCAAATCGACGGCCGCGGCACGCCGGATCGTGCCGTAACTACGGGAAGATGCCGCGGCGCTTGTAGACCTCCTCCAGCCGCGTCAAGGCGACGATGTAGGCGGCGGTGCGCCAGTCGACGTCGTACTCGGTCGCGATCCCTTGGACGCGCGCGTACCCGTCGAGGATCCGGCGGTGGAGCTTCCCGTCGACTTCGGCGAGGTCCCAGAACTCGCTTCGCTTGTTCTGGAGCCACTCGAAGTAGCTGACGATCACGCCGCCGGCGTTGCAGAGGATGTCCGGAAGGACGTCGATCCCCTTCTCGGCGAGGACGCGGTCGCCGTCGAGGTCGGTCGGCCCGTTCGCCCCTTCGGCGACCAGACGGACGTCGAGGAGCGGCGCCGTCTCGGCGGTCAGCTGGTTCTCCAACGCCGCCGGGACGAAGACGTCGGCCGGCGTCGACAGGAAGTCCTCGTGATCGATCGGCCGGGCGCCGGGGAAGCCGACCACGCCTCCCGTTGCGGCGACGTGATCGACGAGCGCATCGGGCTCGATCCCCTTCGGATTCGCGATCGCACCGGTGTGGTCCTCGACCGCGACGAGGATCGCTCCGAGCGGTTTCAACAGCCGTGCTGTCCACGATCCGACGTTCCCGAAGCCCTGGACGGTGTAGGTCGTGCCGGCGAGGTCGACGCCCTTCTCGTTCGCCCACTGCTCGATGCAGTACACGATCCCCTGGCCGGTCGCCTTCTCGCGCCCCTGGCTGCCGCCCGCCTCGATCGGCTTGCCGGTCACGACGTGAATCGCGCGGTTGCGCTCCTGTGGCGGCATGGTGGAGAGGTAGGTGTCGAGGATCCAGGCCATCGTCTGGGCGTTGGTGTTCACGTCGGGAGCGGGGATGTCGTACTCGGGGCCGATCGTGCACCCGAGCGAGAAGGCGAAGCGGCGCGTGATCCGCTCCATCTCGGCGGCCGAGAAGTCGCGCGGATCGCACTGGATCCCGCCCTTGGCGCCGCCGAACGGAACGTCGACGACCGCCGTCTTCCAGGTCATCCACGCGGCGAGCGCCCGCACCTCATCGATGTCGACGGTCGGGTGGAACCGCAGCCCGCCCTTGAACGGGCCGAGGACGTCGTTGTGCTGCACCCGGTAGCCGGTGAACATCTCGATCCGCCCGTCGTCCATCTTGACGGGAAAGTGGATGACGACCTCGTTCATCGTGTGCGCGAGGATCTTGCGGACCGACGGGTCGAGGCCCATCCGGTCGGCCGCCTTCTCGAACTGCCGCAGCACCGTCTCGTAGACATTTCCCATGAGCGTTCCTCCTCCCGGACCCTCGAGCATACCTGTCCCGACGGAGAGAGTCTACGGCCGACCCGTCCGGGCGGGTCCGGCGGGGCGTGGAGTCCGCACTCGCCGCCGTACTTGCTCGTGCCGACCCAGCGGCCGGCGCGGTGCCCGCGTCCTGGCCGTTGCATTCCTCGAAACTCCCGCCGAAACTAGAGAGGGAAGGGCGGAGCATGCAGGAGGCGAGCCTGCATCGCAAGGGACATGTTCATCCTTTTGATGGGCGTCACGGCGTCGGGCAAGACGACAGTGGGAAAGCTCCTGGCTTCCTTGATCGGATGGCCGTTCTACGACGGCGACGACTTCCACCCGGAGACGAACGTCGCCAAGATGTCCTCGGGAATCCCTCTCACGGACGAAGACCGGGCCCCGTGGTTGACGAAGCTGAGCGGGATCGTCGCGCAGCACAGCGCGGAGGGCGAAAACGGGATCCTCGCCTGTTCCGCTCTGAAGCAGAAGTATCGCGAGATGCTTTTTTCGGCGGGCGACGTGGCGACGGTCTACTTGAAGGCGGAGCCCGCACTGATTCGGCAGCGGCTCGGATCCCGTCGCGGCCACTACATGCCCGCCGCTCTGTTGGAGAGCCAGTTCCTCGCCCTCGAGGAGCCCGAAGGCGCCGTCACGATTCCGGCGTCTTGGCCCCCGGAACGGATCGTTCGAACGATCCGCACGGAGCTCGGCATCTGAACGGCGCGAAATCTAGAAGGTCGTGGTTTGCGTCCCTCTGAGCCTGCGTACTACCTCCTTGGTGTCAACGCCCGAAGAAGCCGCTCCGAGCTAAGGGTTCGTCAGCGGGTTCCGCTAACGAGGCCGGCTTGCTCCGATCTTCACCTCGACGAACTCGGACCGATCGGTCCCGCCCTCCTCTTCGCCGAGATAGCACGAGACGAGCATCCGACGCGCCTCGACGTCGTAGATGCTGGTCCAGATCGTGCGGTCGGGTCGGTCGTTCCCGCCACGCCTCGGCCCGGCGAGCGCGTCGAACGACGCGTCCGCGGCGATCGCCGCGAGATCGTCCGTATCGAGCCGCCCGACGGAAGAAGCGACTCGATCGTTGACGAGGCGATACCTCGTGTACACGAACCCCTTCTCGGGCCCGTCCACCCGAGGCAGTTCCGCATCGTTCGGGAAGCGGGTGAGGCCGAAATTAGTCAAGACGAGCGGACCGCCGTCGCGCTCGGTGAAACGAACGCGGTTCCCGGAGGGCGACTTCTCGCAGACGAACGCTCGGCCCCGTGCGTCGGCGACCAGATACAGGGACGGCGTGTATCCGTAGTACCACCGCAGTGACAAGAGGGCGTCCTTCGCCTCCTCGACGTCGGCGCACATGTCGAGGAGATAGCGAACGACCTGGAGTTCGTTTAACCCGGCTTCGGGGTGGTCGACCGGCTCGATCTTGTAGGCAGGATCGAGCATGTGATCTGCGTGGGCGTTACAGACGACGACAAGCCCCCTCTCGTTGATCCCGTCCATCGCGCCGAGCAGATCGAACACGACGATCCCGAGCGATGAATAGCCTTCGTCCGGGGAGATCCCGAGCGCGACGAGGCGAGAGCTGGGTCGAAAAGGGGCCTGAGGCGACAGGTCGACCCCGAAGTCCATGTTCCGAAGCACGTGGTGGTGGCCTGCCGCCGTGCCGGCTCCCGGGACGAACGCCGCCGTGCAGCCGGGGAACCCGACGTCGAACCACAGCGAGGACACGTCGTGCGAGGGTTTGTCCGTGGGAAGCGCGAAGGCCTCGGCGACCCCCAGCATCCGCTCGTAGTAGGGCGGGTAGAACCGCTCGAAGAACCTCCGTTGCAAGGCGATCCGGTCGGGATCCGAGGCAGGCGCGGGAGCCGTCTTGAGTTGCTTCCGACCCCATGTTGCAAGGGATCGCCCGATCTGACGGTTCGGACCTTCGAGATGCCACTCCCACAGAGTGACGTACTCCCCTTGGCCACCGATACGAACGGTGGGTTCGGCCTGCATGCTTCGCCTCCTCCACGCCATATGAAACAGCGTTACGCTACGCTGTTGGATATGTTAGCCAGGATAGCACATTTAGAACAGTATTTCATGCCGAAGCGTCTATGTATCGTCACAATATGATGTTTTGACATTGGCATTGGGGGGCTATTCACTTCTTAGATCCAAGCATCGACGAAGCCCGAGCAGCCGGGGGACGATCGGCCGTGCAGGGCCAGCGTGCGGAATCGGACAGTCCGGTGACTGCGGAAGCCCCTTCGATCTTTCGTCTTCCCCGCCCGAAGCAGTCGCTGAGGCGCGTCGGCGGCGCGAGTCCGGTCAAGGGCTGGAATCGTCGTCTCGTATCGGTTACAATCAGTCTCCCTCTACAATGTAGTGTAGTAGTGTATCGGCATCCACCAGTCGCGTGGGGAAAGGGGATAAGGGGAAAGGAGGCGGCAAGATGAAAACGGCACGTATCTTCTTGCTAACCGTAGTTCTGCTTGCTGCGGTGGCTCTACTCACCGTCCCGGTCCTTGGCTACTCGGGCAAGTTCCTCGACAACAGCCAGCCGTTCGGGCATTCTCAAGCGCCGGGGCTCGTCGGGCGCGCTGAGTTCACCGTCAAGGTCGTGATCGCCGGCGACTCCGGGAACACGCTCTGGGTTGATCCCATCCACATCTGCGGCTCAGGCCGCGGAACCCGCGGGGGCCGTGGCTGACGCCCTACGCCGAACTCTTCGAGGCGCGAGGCGGTCAGGATAGGCTGAGCAATGGAATCCGAACACGCAGACGGCACGGCGTTACCGCCTGCGTTCCCATCCACAACGTCGGCTCCGGAGGCTAGGACGAAGCAGAGCCCCGGCGGACGCGCCGCGGTGGATGCGGTACCATCGCCGACCAAAGGTCTTCTGGAGGGGCGGCTACCGAAGCTGGAAAACGAGAAGGACACGACAGGCAAGTTCCTGTTCGCGCCCGACGAAGCGATCGATTTCATAACTCGGGAATGGTACGAGGTGGCGCTCCTCGCAAGGGCGGGCAGCCTCGACGTGATCCGACAGGCATTCCCACCCGGCGTCACGTTCTACGTCGATTCCGGCGCGGATTGGCCGGGGTTCGAGTTTATCTACCTCCTGGAGGGGAAGCTCCAGTACGACGGTGGCGGTCATCCGGTCGTGCTCGAGCCGGGCTGCTTCATCGTGCGCCACCTCGCGCAGGAGCGCGCCTACTTCCAGACCGTCACGGACGTTTCGCTGCTCCATATCTGCAGTCCTCCGGGTTTTCCCACGATGCGGAGCGAGACGGAGGAGTTCTACGAGGTCGCGAGGCGGCTCGACGCCGACGAGTACGTCTCCGGGCATTGCAAGCGCTTGGAGGACCTCGCGGTTCTCGTGGGGCAGAAGCTGCACCTCTCCGGTGAGCAGATGGGGGACCTCGGCTACGCGGCGTTCTTCCACGACATCGGGAAGGCCAAGGTCCCGAAGCACATTCTTCAGAAGCCGGGCAAACTCACCGACGAGGAATGGAAGGTGATGAAGCAGCATTCCACGTGGGGCCGAGAGATGCTCGAAGGGAAGGACTTCCTGCGTGCAGCGGCCCGGATCGTGGAGGAGAGCCACGAACAGGTGGACGGCCGGGGATATCCGAAAGGCCTCAAGGGGGATGAGATCAGCCTCGAAGCCAGGATCGTCTCCGTTGTCGACGCCTACGATGCCATGACGACCAACCGCAGCTACCGCGCCGCGATGACCGAAGAGGAAGCGATCCAGGAGCTGCGGGCATGCGCTGGATCGCAGTTCGACGAACAGGTCGTGGAGGCGCTGATCGAGGTGCTCGATGAGCACAAGGCGTCGTTCGAGGAGCGGGAACAGACCTGGTTGGGTCAGGAGCTGACCCAGCTGAAGCAGAGAGAGGCCTTCTTGAGGATCGGCGAGGCGATTCTCGCCGGCATGGACGTCGAGGACATCTTGAACGATGTGGCCGCCGGGATCACGCAGTACACCCCGTTCGATCGGGCGATCATCACCCTCTACGAGACGCCGCTGGATCCGACCTCGACCGAACCGATCGAGGTCGCGCAGGTCGCGCAGGCCGGGACCGGCCCCGGCAGCGCCGCCCTCGATCTCCGGCAGGCGTATTCCATTGCCCCGAGCCAGCGCGGGCGGATCTTCGCGAACGAGCATCACATCGGCCGTTCGTATCACGTGCCAACGCGCGGGGAATCCGAGACAGGCGCCGCCGTGGGGCGTCCCGGGAAGCCTTGCTGGTCGGCCGGGCGCTTCTGGAACCCGGGCGATCGCCTGTTCATTCCCATGTGGGTCGAGGAGCGGCACATGATCGGGTTCATCGGAGTCGACGCGCCGAGCCGCGCCCTCTCGATCTCGGCTCAGATGCTCGAACCGATCGAAATGTTCGCCAACCTCGCCGCGATCGCCGTGCTGCAGGCGAGGGAAAAGCAGCAGCTGACGGAGATGGCCACGAGGGATCCACTGACCGACGCGTACAACCGCCATTTCCTCGGCGAGATGATCGAGAAGGAGCGAGCGCGGGCTCAGCGCAACGGATCGAAGGTTTCGTTGATCATGGCCGACTTCATGGACTTCCACAGGATCAACGTCGAATTCGGCCACCTGGAGGGCGACCGCGTGCTGAAGGAGGCCGCGGGGGTGCTCTTGGACGCGGTTCGAGAGGTCGATGTGCTCGTCCGGTATGGCGGCGATGAGTTCCTGATCGTCATGCCGGAAACGGGGGAGGAAGAAGCGCAGAGCGCCCGCGAGCGGATCAGGGAGTGCATCCGCAAGCATGACTTCGGTCTCCCGCGCTCGATGGACGTCCGTGTCGGCTCCTCCACGTGGGAGAGGGGAGATCCGAGGGAGTTCTCCGACGTGCTCGAAGAGGCCGACCGGTGGATGTACCGACGGGGCCGCGAGGAGTTCGCGGACGCCGGCCGGCGCGATGACGTGAAGCGGTCGTAGCCTCGTTCGCCGAGCCGCTGATCTCGAACTTGAATCAAGCCACCAACCCGTGAGGGTTTCGTCTCATCGCGCAGGAAGCTCGATCTTCAATGCTTGATCCGCCTGCCGTGGAGCCGATTCAGACCTCGATCGTTTCCCCCAGCTTCGCGACGTGCGATTCGAGCGACAGGTCGGCGCGGATCCGCTCGGCGAAGGCGTCGAGTGTCTCGTCCTCGCCGTGGACGAGGACGAGCCGGCTCGGCTCGGCCTGGCGGATCCAGTCGAGGAGGATCGGCTGGTCGGCGTGGGAGGAGAAGCCGTTCGTCGTCCAGACGTGGGCGGCGACGGCGATCTCCTCGCCGAAGATCCGGACCGTCTCGGCTCCGTCGACGATCCGGCGCCCGAGGGTGCCGACGGCCTGGTAGCCGACGAACAGGACGCCGGACCCCTCGTGCCAGAGGTTGTGGCGGAGATGGTGGAGGATCCGCCCGCCGGTGCACATTCCGCTCCCGGCGATGAGGATGTTCCCGCGCGACGTCTTGTTGATCTCCTTGGATTCGTCGGTCGTCTGGCTGAACCGAAGCGGCGTGAAGTCGAACGGGTTCGGCGTCGACGAGAACAGCTCCTGTCCCTCGGTGTCGAAGTAGCCGGGGTACCGCGCGAAGACGCGCGTCGTCGAGATCGCCAGCGGGCTGTCGAGGAAGATCCGGCACCGCGGCAGCTCGCCGTCCTTCCACAGGAGAAACAGCTCGTACAGGACCTCCTGCGCCCGTTCCAGCGCGAACGTCGGGATCATCAGATTGCCGTTGTTCGGAATGACGGTCTCGATCGCCTCCCGGAACTCGGCGACGGTCTCCTCCATCGAGCGATGGGCGCGGTCCCCGTACGTCGATTCGACCAGCAGTACGTCGGCGCGCGGCGGCGGGCTCGGGTCTCGGACGATCGGTTGGTGCCGGTTGCCGAGGTCGCCGCTGAACAGGAGATTCCCGTTCGAGGTCCGAAGCTCGATCGCGGCCGAGCCGAGGATGTGGCCGGCGTCGCGGAAGACGCACGACACGCGGTCGCTCAGCCGGACCGGCTCGCCGTAGCCGGGGATGGGGCGGAAGAGATCGGCACACCGGAGGACGTCGGCCATGTCGTACAACGGGGGCTCGGCGGTCTCTCCGCGCCGGCGGGCCTTCCGCGCCCGCCGCGCGGCGTCCTCTACCTGCAGATGAGCGGAATCGGCGAGCATCAGCTTCGCGATCTCCGCCGTCGGCGCCGTGCAGACGATCCTTCCGGAGAACCCTCGCCGGACGAGGAGCGGGAGGCGTCCTGCGTGGTCGAGATGGGCGTGGGACAACAGCACGACGTCGATCTCCTTCGGATCGAACGGGAACGGCTCTCGATTGAGGTCCTCGCGCTGCCGCCCTCCTTGGAACAGGCCGCAGTCGAGGAGGAGGCGAAGCCCGTCGACCTCGACGAGATGGCACGAGCCGGTGACCGTCTCCGCCGCACCGCAGAACGTGATCTTCATGCGCACTCCCCGCCTTGGTTCGGATGTCCGATTCTATGGGCACTCGGTGCCCGGGCACCAGTACGATGCGCGGAACAACTGCCCGGCGAGGGTGTACGAAATGTGCACACTCGCACCTTCCGCCAGTTGAGGCCCAGAACCTCCGGGATCTGGGCCTCCCTCCTGGAGGCGCCCGCGAGGGCGACCCGACGCGTCGGGCTTCACTCGCTGCACGGATCGTGCCCCGGGTTTACGATCAGCTCGTCCAGGTCCCGGGTGGTCACGTACGGGACGTACCCCTTCGCGCGGGATTTTCGGTACGCGTCGTCGATGTGGCCCGGCGTCGTTGCGTAGTCGATGGTCAGCACGAGCTTGCCTGACGCGAGGAAGAGGTCGAGGTACGACTCCATCTCGGACGTCACCGCCAGCGGTGTCATGACGTCGTCCTCGACGTATCCGTAGTAGATGTCCTCTTGGCCGATGCCGTCGACGATCCCCACGTACTCCGGGAACGCGGCCGCGAGCTCGGCCGCGTTCTGGACGACGATCAGGAAGTCTGGATCGCGGATCGCGGCGTGGGCCCGGATCGCAGCGACGAACGCCACCATCTCCGCGGCCGCTGTGGATCGACCTTGGCTTTCGTAGCGCTCGTAGGCGTCGACCCGATCGAGATAGGCCCCGTGGAACCCCGCGTCGATCAACCGGTCCGTGTACTCGAGGACGATCCCTTGCCATTCGGCTTCCCAGTAGCGGACCTTGTAGTTGCCCCGCCAGTCCGGGTTCTCCTCGTCGAGCCACGATGGGTCGCCGGGATTCCACCCGGCCTGCCAATAGAACCGGTACTCCTCGGCTTCTCCGATGCTCATGTAGGAGAGGACGATCTTCGGGCCGGCGGGGGCGTCGGCGAGCGCTCCGATCTCCGCGGGGGTGAATTCGCCTTCTTCCCCACCATCAGATGAATGATCGATGATTACGAGGTCGTAGCATGTCTCCCCGATCGCGACCAGGTCGATGTCCTGCAGCTGGTAGAGGAAGCTGCGGACGGTCGCCGGCTCCGAAGGTGCCGGGGAAGGAAGGCCGATCTGGCAGGCGTCCAGGAGGATCGCCCAGGCGATGAGACAGACGGCGGTGAGAAGGCGAACGCCCGTTCGGCGTCTTGGCATGCATGGAACCTAGAGCCTTCCGGTCTCCGAGTCAAGGAGAGGAGGAAAGCGCGGAGCCGGCGAGCGGACATTCTTCTCCGTCCGGTGCCTCGAAGGTGATGTCCGTCACACAGCGTTCCTCGTACCCTTGTGGCGAGGAGGAAGGATGCGCAATACGTCAACCGAGACGCTGCTCATCGGCTGGGTGCGGGAGCACTTCGGCATCGAGGACGAAGACGAGCTGCGAGCGGTGCTCGCCGATCCGAGCGAGATGCTCGCGCTTCTCGACGTGGCGCGGGCCGTCGGCCAAGAGGGGATACCCGTCGCGGAATTCGGCGTTCCGAGCGCCGCCTGACCGAGCCGCGGAAGACGCCGCGCCGTACAGACGATCTGTGATCGCCGCCTTGCAGGCACATGCTCGACGGGTCAATCAGGAGCCTCGTGCGAAGGGCAGACGTCCTATTCGAAAGGCATGGAGAAGTTCCTGCTCACTGCTGGGACATCGAGCGAGGCGGAGTCCGGGAGGAATGGCTCGATCGCGCGCGTTGACTCACCCGTCCGTCTGACGCTATCCTGTTCCTCTCCGAAGCAATCCCTATCCCTCAAAGTGGATCGACAGAGCGCTCCGGATTCCGCGTCGGAGCCGGAAAGGGGGAGCCCATGTACGATGTCGTGTGCCCTGTGTGCCAGAGCATGATCGAGATTCCCGCGCGAGCCGTCGAGGCGAAAGGCACATACAGATGTACGAAATGCTGGACGTGGCTGAAGGTCGTCGATTCGCATCCGCTCAGATTGGAGAAGAGTGGCGAGGGTACGGTGGCCGTGAGTGCGCCGGTGCGCGCGCGGCGCGGCGCGGACGAAGCCGAGGAAGATGAGGAGTCGTGATCAAAGTCGAGTGTCCGGAGTGTGGCGAGCAGTTCGAGACGGAGGCGGCCGCCCTGTTCCTGTTCAATCGTTTCTACTGCTCACACTGCGACGCCCTGCTCGAAGTCATCGAGGAGGACCCGCTCGTTCTCGACGTGGTCGATGAGGAGTACGACGACTCCGAGGGCGAGGAGGACGACGACTGGGAGGCGGAATGACCCCGGAGACAGCGACGGTTACGGTTGAGGCCGTCTGCCCTTCCTGCCGTCAATCGTTCACGATCCACCGGGAGAGCATCGCGATCGGGGCCGAGATCCTCTGCCGTGAGTGCGGCGCGCTGTTGGCGGTCGAGCGCCGAGAGCCGTTGACCCTCATCGAGATCGATCCGGAGGACGTCTAGGCGCCTTCGAGGCGAGCGCCCCCGTCGTCGGTCCGTCCTTCCGATACCGGATCGCCGGCAGCGGGCCCCCGACCTCGGCGGTCTTCGTCGCGGCGTCCGGGGCGTAGCCCATCGCTTCGTAGAATCGCCGGGCGGAAGCGTTCCCCTCGAACACCCAGAGGACGATCGGCCCGAATCCGCGCGCCCGCAGGATCCGCTCCGCTCGACGACAGACCCGCGCCCCGATCCCCCGACGCCAGTGCGCCGGAGCGAGGTAGATCCCCCAGATCTCGCCGACCGTCCGCTCGTCCAGATCGTCGTCGCGACACGGGCCGATCGTCAGATGGCCGACGGGCTCACTGTCGCGCTCGATGATGTAGGTGTCGCCCGCCCCGCTCGCGAGGAACTCCCGGAAGCGCGCCGTCCTCCGGTCTCGATCGAGCGCCGCCAGGAACGGTTCGGGAACGAGGCCTCGGTATGCGGCCCGCCACGCCTCGATGTGCACCGAGGCCATCGTCGCGGCGTCGTCCGGTGTCGCGGATCGGAGATTGAGCATCGAGCCAATGTACGCTGCGTTCGAATCGAACGTCAACGCACCTCCACTTGTTCCGCCGGGCGCTACCGAACATCCTTGATGCGTTGAGACAATGGAGGCGGATGAACAGAATGCGCGATCGGATGTTCTGGAAGTTCCGGGCGTACGGTCTGCTGAAGAACCTGAGGCTCTTCGACCCGTTCCTCGTTCTGTTCTTCCGTGAGGCCGGACTGACGTTCCTGGCGATCGGGTCGCTCTACGCTATCCGCGAGATCTGCACGAACGTCTTCGAGATTCCGACGGGGGTGATCGCCGACGCGTTCGGTCGCCGCCGGGCGATGATCGCGTCGTTCGCCTCGTACCTCGGCTCGTTCGCCCTGTTCGGCTTCTTCACGGGCTACGCGTCGTTCGCGCCGGCGATGGTCCTGTTCGCGCTCGGGGAGGCGCTCCGCTCCGGGACGCACAAGGCGATGATCCTCGAGCACCTCAGGCAGAGGGGGATCGAGGACCAAAGCGTCGCCTACTACGGGAAGACGCGCGCGGCGTCACAGTTCGGATCGGCACTGGCGGCGCTGCTCGGCGCCGGCGCCGTCTTCTGGGCCGGGAGCTATCGCGTCGTCTTCCTCGCCTCGATGGTCCCGTACGTTCTGGCGCTGTTCCTGATGCTCGGCTATCCGGGGGAGCTGGACGGCCACGTCGAGCGCGTCACGTGGTCGTGGAAGGATCTGCTCGGCCGACTGAGGAAGACGGTTCGGACATCGCTCGCGTCTCTCGGACAGCCGGCACTGCTGCGGGGGCTGCTGAGCGGCGGCACGTTCGATGCCGTGTTCCGGTCGACCAAGGACTACCTTCAGCCGATCCTCCAGGCGCAGGCGCTTGCCCTCCCGGTCTTCCTGGCGCTTCACGACGAGCAGCGCGTGGCGATCGTCGTCGGAGGTCTGTTCTTCGTCGTCTATCTGGCGACGAGCTTCGCCTCGTCCCGCGCCGGCGCCGTCCGTGAGCGGGCACGATCCCTTCCGGCGGCGATCAACGGGATCTACCTCGCGGGGACCGGACTCCTCGCCGCGGCGGGGCTGTCGGCGTGGGGCGGGTGGCAGGGGGTGGCGATCGCCGCCTACCTCCTGCTCTACGTCTCGCAGAACGTCCGGCGCCCGATGATCGTGGGCTACGTCTCCGAGCAGATCGACCATCGGATGATGGCGACCGGACTCTCGGTCGAGACGCAGCTCCGGACGGTGTTGACGGCGATCCTCGCTCCGTTGGTCGGTCTTCTCGCAGATCGGCTAGGCGTCGGAGCGGCGATCCTGTGCATCGCCGGCGTGGCGCTCGTCGGGTATCCACTCGTTCGCGTTCGGGAGTAACCCCTAGAACGAACTCCCGAGCTCGACGAACGGCGACGCCTCCCCGTCGAGGCCGTACAGCGGTTCGGCGTAGCCGACGGAGAAAACGATCGACGTTCCGAGGAATCCGTCGAGGTGGAAGGTGAGCATCCCGCCGGCCTCGATCCGGATTCCCGTCTCGCAGACCCGTTCGCATCCCCCCCACGTCCGGCCGCCCTGGACGAACAGGCTGGCGGTGACGTCCTCGAGGCGCGTGAGATTGAGGATCGCGTAGCCGGCGTCCCTGACGAGCGGCGGAAAGACGGCCTCGAACCGCCCGTAGAGCTGATGGCGGCCGTACGGCGGCAGCGCGTACGCGTGCAGCCGGTCGAGCGAGAACATGAACTCGGTCGGGAGCTCGCTGAGCAGCGAGCCGGCGGCCGACGCGGAGACGTCGAGATAGAAGAGAGGCGCGATCCGGAACCGCTTCGATCCGGTCCATTCGAGCGTCGCGAAGGGAGGCGCTCCGAAGCCCGGGATCCCGGCCCGCAGCGTGAGGAAATTCTCCAGGTAGCAGGTCAGGACCTCCGAGCGCCCGAGCGTCAGCGCGACATAGGGAATCGGCCGCGGGAGCGGACCGCGCGCCCCGACGGTCAGGTCGAGTCGGTGCGTCGGATACCAGTACGTGCCGGCCGAGCCGGTCTCGGGGTGCGTGAAGCCGCGGGTGTGCACCGTGAACTGCGCGTCGAGATCGCCGGAACCGTCTGAGACGTCCAGCGCGGTGACCGTCGCGACCGCGGAGAACGAAAGCCGCCGATCGATGTCGGCCGCGACGAGGCCGACGACGTCCCACGACTCGAACACGTCGGCGAACTCGGTGAACGTCGAGTCCTCCTCGACGTGCGGGACGGCGGTGAGGCTCCACAGGTGGTCGTTGCGGAACCCTCCCGAGATCCCGACCGGAGAGACGTCGATCACGTACGCGTCGAGCGGTCTGCCGATCGCCGGGGCGTCCTCGAGGCGGAACGGGTGGTCGACGAGGATCCGCCGCGGGGCGTGGTTGTTGAACCGGTTGGCGTCCGGGAGCATCTCGTCCGGATCGACGTGCACGCGAACGACGGGGGCCTCACTCTCCACGGTGACTTTCCCTTCGGTCGAGGCGGCGTGCCACAGCCGGTCGACCGTCGACCCGTCGGCGAGCGTGGCGCGGATCTCCACCGGAAGGACCGCGCCCTCCCGGCGTAGACGGATCGTCGTCGTGTATCCGCTCTCGGATTCGACCGTATCGAACCCGTCGACCGCGAAGTCGACGCGCGCGTCGCCGTAGAGCCAATCGTCGAAGAAGCCGGCCAGGTCGTCTCCCGATACGTCTTCCGCGAGCTTCCGGAACGCCTCGACGGTCAACGTCCTCCCGCGCCAGGCGGCGTTCGCCTCGACGAGGACGGCCTGCAGGGACTCCCGGCCGATCACCGACTCGAGCGCGCGGAGGACGAGGTACCCCTTGTTGTAGATCCGGACGGTCTGCCCGTTCAGGTACTCGACGTCGGCCGACGGCTGGACGATCGCCTCGTCGAAGTCGAGGCGGAGCAGATCGACGTACGGGGCCTCCGAGAAGTGCTGTCGGAGGTTCAGGTAGCCGTACTCGCTTCGGACGAGGTCCTCGATCAACCCTTCGCCGAGATGCGACAGGAGGTTCGGCTCGAACGCCCCGTACTTCGCCTCGAAGTACCCAATCGAGAGGTACTCGGCGAAGCCCTCGGAGATCCAGTTCTCGGCGTCGAAGTCGGTGCCGATCCCGATCCCCCACCACAGGTGCGCCGCCTCGTGCGCGAGGAGGTACTCGACGAGCCGGTCGTAGACGCCGAGCGCCGGCATGTCCTTCAGCTGCACTAGGCTCGACCCGACGAGGATCATCCCGTCGGCGGCCAGCCCGTAGAAGCCGGGCGCCGGGTTCTCGATGAGGACGAGGCGTCGGTACCCGAACGGCCCGAACCGCTCGCTGTGGGCCGCGAGGATCTCGCCGACGTAGGAGAGGGCGAGGCGCGCGAACGACTCGCCGCCCGGAAGATAGGCCGCTTCGATCTCGACGCCGTTCCACGTCGACGAGACGGACTCGATATCGGTTCCGATGACCAGAGGGACCGATCTCGCCGGTCGATCGTTCGTCAATTCGTACGTCGTCAGCCCGGCGACCGTCTCGCGCTCGACCTGCCGGTCGGCCCCACCGATGACCCGGTACTCCGCCGGCGCGGTGAGTTCGACCCGATAGTCGGCGGCCGGAAGGACGAAGCCGCCCACGGTAACGGAACCGGGCACGGCGATCGGATTCCAGCCGAATCGCCAGACGTACGTGTCGCGATAGACGCAGGTATCGAGCGTGAGGGCGCGTGCGAACTTCGTCTCGAACTCGATGTCGAGCGCCGTCCGCTCGCCCGGCGCGAGCGTCGCGGGGAGCTCGACGACGAGGATTCCATCGTCGAGCGAGTACGTCTGGATCGCCGGGGGAAGCGGCTCGAGGCGATGGTCGAGCGGGCGGCCGTCGCCGTCGGTCACCCGGCGGATTCGGGTCCACGTCGGGTCGAACCCCGCGACGTACTGCGAATCGAGGAGCGCGGGGTGCAGATACGGATTCGGCTCGGCGCCCCAGTTGCCGAGCAGGCAGAAGACCACCTCGTCCAATGCCTCGCCGGTGTCGTTGTAGTACTCGACCCGCTCCGACCCGACGAGCGTCTGCGTCGTCGGATCGAGCGTCACCCGGACGTCATAGCGGGTCAGGTCCGCGGCACCGTCCGCGCGAACGACCCCGGAAGCCAGGCCCGCGAGAACGACCAGAGCCAACGTTCCCCACATCCTCTTCATCGTCTCCTCCTCGTTTTCACCGCCGGCGACGGAACGGCCGGCCGGAGCATGGTAGGGGAATCGGTAAGGCCGGTCCAGCGAGGAAGCAGGCTACGGACGGCCCTCGACCGCGTCGGCGACGGCCTCCGCGAAGCCGTCCGGGTTGTCGACGAGCATGTCGTGCCCCGATCCACGGATCACGCGAACGTCGACGCCGTCGGCGGTCAGCCGATCGACGTCCGGGTTGGGGACGTTCTTCTCGCCGTAGAGGAACGTCCGCGGGAGCTTCAAGCGGGCGAGCCGGTGTCGGTATGTCGGCCGCCGCGGCGCGATCAGCGACACGGCGCTTCGATGCAGAGCGGCCGGATCGCAGGCTTGGACGGTCCCGGCGTAATCGGGAAATCTGGCGTCCCGCAACGCACGAACGAAATCGGCGTGACCGTGAGAGACGAACTCCTCTTCGGACATCGCTGCGATCGGGCCGCTGACCGTCCCCGGCCCCGGGTCGAGGTTCCCTTCGGCGACGATCAACCAGCCGACGAGCCGGGGCGCGGCGGCGACGAGGATCGCGATCGATCCGCCCATACTGTGTCCGACCAACACGGTCCCGGAGATCCCGAGATCCCGGAGGAGCGAGACGACGATCTCCGCCTGCCGCTCCATGCCGTAGTCGAATCCGTCCGGTCGATCGCTGTACCCGTGGCCGAGGAGATCGACGAGGAGCGAGCGGTGATCGCGGAGCCGCGGATGCACGACCGCGCGGGGGAAGTACGACGAGGAGGCGGAGCCGAGACCGTGCAGGAAGACGAGCGCCGGATCCCGGCCAGGCAGGTCGTGGTATCGCAGGTGGACGTCCAGGCCCGCGACGTAGTACGCGTTCATCCGCTCCTCCCCGTCAGTCGATCGGCGCGACCGTCTCCCGGACGTCGATCCCGCGCTCCCGCAGGCCGCCGAGGATGAAGTCGACGCGCGCCGGATCCCGCCCGAGGGACTCCGGCGGGACGATCCCCGGCTCCCGCCAGAGGCCGCTCGCCAGGAGCCGGACGGCCATCGACGCCGCGTACCCGGTCGTGCGCGCCATCGACGGCGTTTCGGTCGCGCGGTCGTATCGGTCGAGGAGATCGTACGTGCGCCTCAGCTTCTCTCCCCGGGCGATCCCCTCGACCTCGACGCGCATCACCGTCAGATCTTCCTCCCCCTCTTTCAGTTCCCACATCGGAAACAGGAGGGCCTTCGTCAGGTCGATCGGTCGGATCTCCCGTCCTTCGACCTCGATCGGCTCCTCGGACAGGAATCCCGTGTCGCGGAGGAGCGCCATCTTCCCCGCGTGCCCGGGGTACCGGAGCGTCTTCTCGATCATGTCGGGGGCTCCGATCGTCCGAACGAGCGTGCGAAGGCCGTCGGTGAGGAACGCTTCGAGCGTGCCGATTCCCTCGAATTCGAGGAGCTCCACGTCGCTCAGCGCCGGTCGGGTGATCTGTCGGCCTCCGGCGACGAACCGCGCCGGCCGGGTGTACTCCTCGAGGACGTCGACCGGCGAGAAGACGGCGCGATACTCGTACGGAGGAACCGGCTTTGCGGGGAGACCGCCGACGTAGATCGAGACCGAGTCGGTCCGATCGAAGAGGGCGTCGGCGTGCCCGACGAGCAGGTTGCTCGTCCCCGGCGCGACGCCGCAGTCGACGATCGCGCGGACGCCGTTTCGCTTCGCCAGCGCGTCGAGCTCGAACGGATCCTCGGCGAAGAAGGCGATGTCGACGACATCGACCTTCGCCTCGACGATCGCGCGAAGCGTCCGAAGGCCGAGGAAGCCGGGGACCGCGCTGACGACGAGATCGGCCCCCTCGATCGCACGGGTTGCCGTGCTCGAAAGCGAGAAGTCGACCCGCTCCCCGGCGATCCCGTGCCGCTCCGCCAGGCGCGCGAGACGGGCGGCGTCGCGGTCGGCGACCCGAACCCGGAACGCGTCGTCCTTCGCCAAGTCGACGGCGATCGCGCTCCCGACGCGCCCGGCTCCCAACACGACGATGTCCACCGCGGACCACGCTCCGTTTCGGCCGGATTGTACGGAGGGCCGCGGCGGTTGGCGAACCCTTCGGGCGCTTCGGCCCCGCGATGCAACGGTCCGGAGACGGCCGATGTCCACGCTGCATCCCGGGGAGGACGCCGGGATGCTGATCGACGAGACGAGCCTGAGCGGAACGATCGACGCGGTCAGCGCCCGCCTCGCGTGCGGCGAGGCGCTCTCCGCGGCGGAGCGACGGGATCTCGCCGCCTGGCTCCTCGGCCGCCAGATCCGGTCCGGGCGCGGCAGCGGGATGCTCGCTCCGTTTCCGGGCGAGCTCGAGTCGGGGGTCCGGCTGTTCACGGGAGAGCGGCTCCGGACCCGTGTCGCGGCGCGGAGCGTGCTCACGCTGGAGTCGGCTCGGATCCTGTCCGCGTGGGCCGGCGAGGCGCCGGAGGTCCGACTTGCACTGGCGCGGACGTCGGCGGCGATGCGTCATGCCTGCTTCGCCGTCTCGCACTGCGTCATCGGCGAGTGCGCCCACTCGTCGATCGCGTACATGCGCGACGCCGCGTCGGACCGGAGCGGCGACCGCCGGAAGTGGATCGCGGATCACCTGCACGTGATCCGCGAGCATCGGGATGGGACCGGACGCTGGAAGCGCTTCCCGTTCTACTACACGCTGCTCGCGCTGCTCGAGGTCGGGACGCCGGCGGCGAACGCGGAGCTGGCGTACGCCGGCCCGGCCTGTCGGCGTGTCTTCGAGCGTGCGGTGGGCGGCGCATACGCGGCGAGGCGGAAGGACGTCTTGCGCCGAGCGCTCGAGGGAGCCACGAGCCCGCTTCCGGCGCGCTGACGGGCGCGACGTTCCTTGTGGCGTCTTGCTCGAGCGGTCCTCCGGCTACATCGCGATCGGCAAGTACAGGTCGAACACCCACTTCTCGGGATCGGTCTCGGTGGGGTTCACCACCTTCTCGAGGCACGTGCACCAGTTCGGGGGCCTCGTGTACGGGCTGTCCTCGAACCAGGCGACCAGCTCGCGCCAGACCCGACCGATGTTCGAGAGGCCGGTGAAGCGCGTGACGGCGTACTTCGCGCCGGGGACGTCCTTGATCCGAATCGGCTCCTCGGCTTCGACCTCCGGTCCGACGACGAGCCACATCTCGTACCCGTAGTTCGGGCTGCCCGGCGACGGGTTCGGGTTGTTGAAGCCGAAGGAGCGGTAGCCCGGATCCCCCGGCTTGAGCCCGATGCTCCGGGCGAATTCGGTGATCATGGACGCGGCCTGATTCTCGGGCTCCGTCCCGTAGCCGAGCGCGCTCGCCACGCGCATCGGTGGAAGGTCGACGATGCGTACATCCTCCAGCGTCATTTCCTGTCTCCTTTCAGAGCTTGAGACGCTCTTCCTGTGAAAGCGCGTTCTCGTAGTCGAAGAACTTGAACGGCACGTCCGGGTTCTCCGACACGCCGATCTTCGTGAAGCCCATCCGCGCGTAGAATCCGTGGTTTTTGTCGGCCCACTCCGGGGTGTCGAGGCTCCATCGGATGACGCTCGGATGGCGCCGATACATCAAGCGCAGGATCTCCTTGCCGATCCCCCGATCCTGATAATCCGGATCGACGTAGATCCCCTCGCACCGCCACTCGCCCTCGCCGAGGTCCGGTCGCGCTACGACGAAGAGACCGCCGACGATCCGTTCCTCCCCGAGGACGACCTTGTAGTACGTCGTGTCCACGGGAGTCGCGGGCTCGAGTCGTACGGGTCGGGTCTCCTCTCTGCACGGCATGTCCACCTCCTCGGTTCCAGTCTGCCGCGCATTGGTGACATCCAGTGTCACAGATGTAGAATGCCGGTCCGAGGAGGATTCCATGCGCGCCGACCGGCTGCTTTCGATCCTGATGTACCTGCAGACGCGCGGCCGAACGACGACCGACCGGCTGGCCGAGGAGTTCGAGGTCTCCCGTCGGACGATCCTTCGCGACCTCTACGCGCTCCGCGTCGCCGGGTTCCCGGTCTACACCGAGCGCGGCCCGCACGGCGGCTGCTATCTGCACGAGGAGTACCGAAACACCCTGACGCAGCTGACGACCGACGAGATCGCGGCGCTGTTCCTGTCGAGCATTCAGGAGCCGCTCAAGGATCTCGGGCTCTCGGAGTCGCTCCGCGGTGCCGTGCTCAAGCTGACCGCGGCGCTCCCCGAGTCTCGTCAGGCCGCGCGGAGCCGGGTCGCGGAGCGGGTCGTCATCGACCCCAAGCCGTGGGTCCGCCCGTCCGAACCGATCGGACACCTGGGCACGCTGCACCGGGCCGTCATGGAGGATCGGTGGGTCACGGCGAAGTTCGCGCGTCCGTTCGGCGTCGAGACCGAGCGGCGGATCGCGCCGTACGGGTTGATCGCCAAGGCGGGGGCTTGGTTCGTCGTCTGGGCGGGCGAGGACGGTCGGTTGCGCGTCGACCGCACGTCTCGCGTCCAGGAAGCGCGGATCGAGACCGAGCGGTTCGAGCGGCCGGACGGTTTCGATCTCGAAGCCTACTGGACGGACTGGCGGGATCGGCAGGAGAAGGTGCGACCGACGTTCGACGTCCGTCTGCGTGTACGAAAGGACGCGATCCGATACGTCGAGGACGCGCTCGGTGCGCGGCAGGGCGTCTTCTATTCGATGCCGACGACTTCGGCCGAGTGGACGAAGATGGACGTTTCCTTCCCGTTTCTGGAGGAAGCGCGGCGGGCGCTTCTCGCGCTCGGCGGCGCGGTCGAGGTGATCTCGCCGAACGCGTTGCGCCGCTCGATGGCCGACTTCGCCGAGCAGATCGGGCGCGTGTACGGCGCCGCAGGGTCGGATGCCGTGTAGCGAGCGCATCGTCCGCGGCGCTTCTCCCTCGCTCGCGGCATGCGACGGCCCGTTCGTTTGCGCCCGTTTTCGGGGGCGATAGAATCCGCCCGAGGAGGAACTCATGGGATTCGAGCACATCTTGCAGAGCCTGAACGGATCGATCTCCGGTGCCCGCGCGAAGGGCCACGTCGCGAAAATCGCGGAGTTCCATCGGATTCAGGCGTCGCCGGGCTACGACGAAGCGCTGCGATACGTCGAAGGGGAACTGCACAAGCTGGGGGTCGAGACAAGCGTTTCGGAGTACCCCGCCGACGGGAAGACGGAGACCTACGGCTGGATTGCGCCGACTGGGTGGCGGATCGGCTCGGGCCGTCTCCGCCAGCTCGAACCTGCGGAGCGAACGCTCTGCTCGTTCGACGAGGTTCCGACTTCGATCCTCGGCCAGTCGGCCGGCGGGCGCGCGGAAGGCGGGCTGGTCCACGTCGGAAAGGGCACGGCGCCCGAGCTCGAGGGACTCGACCTCGCCGGGGCGTTCGTCCTGACGTGCGGGCGAGCGAGAGAGGTGGTAAAGCGGGTCCGCGGCCGGGGAGCCGTCGGGCTGATCGTCTACCCCGACACCGAACGGGCCGCTGCTTCGTACGATCTGGTCCAGTACGCCGGACTCTTCCCACAGGCCGGCGAACTCGACGCGACGCCGATGGGCTTCTCGATCTCGCGGCGCGCGGCCGATCGCCTCATCCGGCAGCTCGGGAAGGGCTCCGTCTGCCTCCGCGGCGAAGTCGACGCCGAGTTCTCCGACGGGGCAATGCGGCTCCTCGAGGCGGCGATCCCCGGCACCGACCCGAGCGCCGGCGAGGTCCTCCTGGTCGCGCACCTCTGCCATCCGAGCCCGTCGGCGAACGACAACGCGTCGGGAAGCGGGCTGCTGCTCGAGCTCGCGCGCGGGCTGCTCAAGCTCTCCGAAGAGGCTCCGCTCCGCGACACCGTCCGGCTTCTCTGGGTCCCGGAGTTCAACGGGACGATCCCGTGGGCAGCGGCGAACGTCGAGAAGCTCCGGAACGTCCGATTCGTGCTCAACCTCGACATGGTCGGGGAGTCTCCCGAGGCGCTCGGCGAGCCGCTCCGCGTCTTTCGTGTTCCGAACGCGCGGCCGACGTATCTCAACGCGTGCTTCGAGCCGATCCTGGCGAAGATCGCGGAAGACGAGGCGGCGTTCTCCTCGCAGGGATCGCGGCGTCCGCTTCACTGGATCCTCGACGGCCCGAGTGGGGGCAGCGATCACCTCGTCTTCCAGGCGATGCCGCACGCGCTTCCGGCCGTGATGTTCGGGCACGACGATTCGTATTGGCACACCAGCATGGACACGGTCGACAAGGTCGATCCGACGCGGCTCAAACAGGTGGGAATCCTGACGGCGGCGCTCGCGGCGCTGTCGACGTGGGCGGCCGATGAGGCGAGGCTCCTGGGTGCGTGGCTCCTGGTGTTCAGCAGCTCGGAGCTCGCTCGCGCCGACACTCTGACGCAGAACGAGCCGAAGCACGGAAAAAGGCTCCTGGCGACGGCCCTCTCGATCGAGAAGGCAAGAGCCGAGGCGCTTCGCGACCTGGTCGGGGCCGCGGCGTGGAATCTCGACCGGCACGTCGCTGCGCTCGATTCGATCGCGGCGGTCCTCGCCGACGGCTCGCCCGACGTCGAGGCGAGCGAGGCGACTGGGCCGCGCCGCGTCCTCGACGGCCCGGTCCGGTTCGCGATCGTCGACGGCTTTTCCGACGAAGAGAGGTCGTTCTTTGAGGAGAAGTTGTCGGCGAACCATCGCGCCGTCGTCGAATCGCTCGTCAACCTGTGCGACGGCGGACGGACGATCGAGGAGATCGCGATGCATCTGACGCTCGACTTCGGTCGACCGTTCTCCGTCGCCCACACGGAGCGGGGCGTCGAGTTGCTCGCCAAGTCGGGGTATCTCGCCGTCTAGAGCGCGTCCTCGGGAGGGATGAGACGAAGGCGATGAACGCCCGTGTTCGGCTGTTCCGTACGCTGTCGCAGTACGACCGGCGATTCTGGATGTTGTTCGTCGTTCAGTTGATCGTCGCCGTCGGCTTCGGCGCGGCGATGCCTTTCGTAAGCATCTTTCTGCACAACGTCCTCGGCGTCTCGATGACCTACGTCGGCACGATCATGCTCGTCTCCGCGCTCGTCGCGGCCGGCGGGCGGATCATCGGCGGGGAGATCGCCGATCGCATCGGACGTCGACCGCTGCTCATCGGCGGAATGGCGGCGCGGGTTCTGGTCTTCGCGCTGATGGCCTACGTGATTCACATCCGGGCCCCGGCTCTGATTGTCGGCTCCGTCTTCGTCGCGGTTCGACTCGTCGGAGCGGCGGTTCGACCGGGCCTTTCCGCGATGGTCGCCGACGTCGTCGAGCCGGAGCGCCGCGTCGAGGCGTACGCCCTCTTCCGGATCGGCGGGAACGCCGGGTGGGCGATCGGGCCGGCGATCGGCGGATTCCTCGTCACGACGTCGTACGCTTCGCTCTTCCTGCTGACGACCTTTGCCAGCCTGATCGGCCTGCTGCTGCTGGTCTTCTTCACCAGCGAGTCGATCCGGGTCACCGAGACGGGCCAGTTCTCGTTGCGGCGGGTCCTCGACGTGGCGCACGACCTTCGGTTCCTCGTCTTCTGCGGATGGAGCGTGCTGCTGTTCGTCGTGATGGGGCAGTTCGCCAGCACGCTCGCCGTCTTCTCGACCCAGGTCGTGGGGATCGCCGAAGCGCAGTTGGGGATCCTGTTCACGCTGAACGGCATCGTCGTCGTTCTCTTCCAATGGCCGGCCGCCCGGCTGTCGAATCGAATCGGCGTCCGTTGGGGACTCGTTCTCGGCTGTCTCCTCTACGCGCTCGGCTACTTCTCGGTCTCGGTTGCATCGGCGTTCCCGTTCTTGCTAGGGTCGATGATCGTCATCACGCTCGGGGAAGTGACGTTCTCGCCAACGTCGATGGCGGCGGTGGCGAACATGGCACCCGAGGAGCGCGTCGGCCGATACATGGGACTGTTCGGCCTCACCGAAGCGCTCGGCTGGTCGCTCGGCCCATTCATCGGGGGGGTGTTGTTCGACGTGCTGCACACGACGCCGACGGTCCTGTGGGGGATCATCGCGCTGATCGGCGTGACGGCGGCGGTCGGGTTCGGTACGACGACCCGCGGGGCAGGACAACAGGTTGAAGGAGGGTAACCGTGCGTTCGAGGAAAGTTCAGATCGCGGTCGGAATAGGGGTCGTCGCCGTCGTGGTGGTCGTCGTCTTGCTCCTCACGCGCTCGTCGGCCGAAGGGCCGTACGCCTTGGCTTCGTTGGACTGCGGCGCGGTCGCGTGGGTCGAACCGGTCCCGGAGGATTTGGAGGGCGTGACGGCGCGGGCGGACGAGCTGTTCGCGGACACCTTCGAGCTGTGGGGGTTCTCGCCGCCCGAAGCCGCGGAGGGCCGGCGGGTGGCGCGAAAGGCCGATCCCGCCGGTGGAAGGCCGGTCGACCTCCGCGCGCTCCGCTGGGAAGGGGCTCTGCTGTCCTCCCTCGTGGTCGTCGTGTTCCCCGACGAGGAGGCATTGGCGGAGGCGACCGGAGTCCAGGGCGATCCGGTCACGCTGACCTACGGCGTCCCTCCCCAGCCCGACTTCTACGATGAGGACCAGACGCCGGTCGAGGCGGTCGACTGGCTCGTCGACCTGACCGGAGCGTCGATCGCGTTCGCCTTCACCGCGGAGCGGTGGGAGGAGCGGTTCGTGGAAGCCACGGCCGAGTGGATGCTCTTCCGGGCGCTGGAGATCCCGGAGATCTGCGACTGCACGCCGTTCAATCTGCCCATGCTGGTCCGGGTGGGGATCGGCGGCTACACGGCCAGCCGGCTACTGGGCGGCGTCGATCGGATCGCCGTCGCGACGGAGTGGGCAGCGGCGAACGGGCTTCCCACGGCGGCCGACGTGGATCCGCTCGCCTTCGACGTGGACGCCGAGACGCACTTGGCCCTCGGCACCAGCTTCATCGACTACCTCGTGGAAGAACACGGAACGGACGGTCTGATCGCCGCGATCTGCGACTGGTACATACCGGCATCCCACGGATACTGCCTGAGGTCGGCATCGCGGACGTTGGTCCACCTGAGGGGTTGGCGCGCGTACCTCGGCCTCGAGCCGGAGTAGGGGTGTTCGAAGAAACGGTGATCCTGTACGAGAAGTTCCGCTCCGGACGGTCGGTCAGACTTCGAGAAAGCGCCGGAGAACCGTGTCGGCGACGTCGTTGCGGGGAGGGGCGTTCCGGAGGGCGCGAAGGACCTGGCGTGCCGGCCTGAGACCGAGAAGGAGCGTGAAGCGCAGGAAGAGTCTCGCCTTCCGAGACGAGATCTCCGGATGCGCCTGGATTCCCCAGACGGGGCGATCCCCGTAGCGAAGGACGTGCGTCTCGCAGTGCCGGGTTCGCCCGAGCACCCGCCACGGTGCGGGTGGATCGATCACCTCGCCGAAGTGAAAGACGAACGTCGACCACGGGTTGGGGAGTCCGTCGAACAACGGGTCGGAGTCGACGATCTCGATCTCGGCCCAGCCGACCTCCGGCGGGTCCGCACGACGCAGGTATTCGGGCCCCGACAGCGCGTAGACGAGCATCTCGTGTCCGAAGCAGGATCCGAGGATCGGGATCCCTCGGTCGACGGCATGGTGGATCAGCTTCACCTCCGTCTCGAACCACGGCTTCGGCGCCAGGATCGAGGCCTCCGAACCGGTCAGGATGACGTGGGAGAAGCGCTCGAGCGGCGGGATCGCCGCTCCGGACGGCAGGTTCACCGATCCCATTTCCACCTCCTTCAGATGCGCCTTCCAATGCCACGTTGGCCTGAACAGGAATCGGTGCACCGCGTTGTCGACGATCAGGACCCGTGGAGGCATGGGGCGAGTATAGCCGACCTCAACGGACCGTCGTCGAGCCCCCGATGAAGGTCGAGCCGGTTCTGCAGCGAGCGGATGTTTGCTGCGTTCGACAGCGGATGCGGGTGGGCGTTCGAATCCCGCGCGAACGATGGGCCCGTGCCCGTCCGGCGGTTCCGCGGTGCTCGGCGCCTACCGCGCCCGCTCTCGACCGTTTCTCTTCCACCGCGTCTCGCGCCGTTCGGCGAGCGCCTTCTCCACTTCCTCTGCGGTCGGCTTCCGGCGCAAGCGCCGTTCGAGCTGCTTGGCGATCCGCTCCCGTTGCCGCTTCTCCTCGCGTCCCATGTCGCCCTTTCGTCCGCCTCCGGAATGTGGGGCCATTATGCTCGCAGGAGGGCGCGAAAGGCCAGCACCTCGTACAATCGATCCGTACGAAGGAGGGGCCATGCCCGAACTGCCGGAGATCATCTGCCGGGCCCGCGAGATGAACGAGGCGCTGGTCGGTCGGACCGTCCGCTCGATCGAGGCCCTCCAGCCGAAGTGCCTCAACGTCCCGGTTGAGAAGTTCCGGGAGGGGCTGACCGGGGCGAAGCTCCTCGGCGTCACGCACCGCGGGAAGTGGCTGTTCGTCGAGACCTCGCGGGGGCATCTCCTGATCAACATGGGGATGGGCGGGGAGATCCTGCTCGTCCCGCAGGACGGGCTGCCGGAGAAGTGGCGCGTCCGGTTCGACCTCGACGGGGACGAGACCCTCACGATCAACTTCTGGTGGTTCGGGAACACGCACTTCGTCGCTCCGGGCGAGCTTGGCGAGCACGAGATGACCGCGAAGCTCGGGCCGAACGCGCTCGATCTGTCGTCGGAGGAGTTCGCGCAACGGCTGACCGGTCGACGCGGCCGGATCAAGTCGTTTCTCCTCGACCAATCGAAGATCGCCGGGATCGGGAACGCCTACGTGCACGACATCCTTTTCGCCGCCAAGCTCCATCCGCTCCGCACGATTCCGACGCTTGAGGCGGCCGACATCGAGCGGCTGTACGGCGCGATCCGGACCGAGCTGCAGCGGAGCATCGACGCCGGAGGCGCGTGGTACGAGGTCGGCTTGAACGGCGGGCGGGGCGGGTTCACCGCCGACGATCTCGTCATCGGGTATCGGGAGGGGAAGCCGTGCCCCGAGTGCGGGACGACGATCGAGAAGATCAAGACCGGATCGACGTCCGGGTTCATCTGTCCGACCTGTCAAGTTCCCCCGTAGTGGACGGCGGCTTCTTCCGGCGCATCGGATCGCGAGGGCGTGCCAGCGCCGGTAGAATGAAGGGAGACGGACGACGGGGAGGGGAGCATTGGCCGAGGTGACGCTTCGCCTGTTCGGAACGCCGCGCCTCGACGTCGACGGGAATCCGGCGCAGCTCGGGCGGCGGAAGGCGATGGCCCTTCTCTCGTATCTCGTCGTCACGCGCAGCCGCCACCACCGGGAGACCCTGGCGACGCTTCTCTGGCCGGAATCGGGCCCGGAGGCGGCGTATTCGGCGCTGCGAAACGTCCTGTGGATCCTCCGCCAGACCCCGCTTTCGCTTTTCCTTCGGACCGACCGGAGCACGGTCGAGTTGGTCGGGGGCGATTCGCTCTGGGTGGACGTCCAGCGGTTTCGCGACCTCACCGTCGGCTGCCCGACGGAGGTGCACGCGGGGACGGAGGCGTGCCCGGACTGCGTGCCCGCGCTCAAGGAGGCCGTCTCCCTCGCCGAGAACCCGTTCATGCAAGGGTTCATGGTCACGAACGCGGACGGATTCGACGATTGGCAGTTCGCCGAGCGCGAGGCGCTGCAGCGCGAGCTGACGGAGACGCTCGATCGGCTGACGGCGTTCCACGCGGGCGCGGAGGACTGGGCCGCCGTCGCGGCGTACGCGAGGCGCTGGCTTCGGGCCGATCGTCTGAACGAATCGTGTTACCGACGCCTGATGCGCGCCCTGTCCGCCCTCGGCAGGAGGAGCGAAGCGCTCCGCTGCTACGAGGCGTGCGAACGGATCCTCGAAGCCGAGCTCGGCCTGGCCCCGGAGGCCGCGACGACCGAGCTGGCCGGCTCGATCCGACATGCAGAAGCGAAGTCGGAGGAACGGCCGACGGCTCCCCGCCGGATGAGCCTGCCCGCGGCGCTGACGCCGTTCGTCGGCCGGGAGGAGGTCATCGGTCGGATCACGGACCTCCTGAGGGAAAACGGAACGCGGCTCGTCACCCTGGTTGGGCTCGGCGGGATCGGCAAGACGAGCCTCGCGATGCAGATCGGGCGGCAGCTTCAGGGCGAGATGGAGCACGGAGTCTTCTTCGTCCCGCTGGGAACGGCCGACGAGGACGAGGTCGTCGCCTCGGCGATCGCGCAGGCGCTCGGCCTGTCGTTGTCACGTGACAAGGGGGCGCGCCTCGCGCTGGAGCTGGAGGACTTCTTGAAAGAACGTCGGATCCTCTTGATCCTCGACGAGGTGGAAGGGACCGCCACGATCGACTCGCTCCTTCCTTCGCTTCTGTCGATCGCGCCGCGCGCGAGGTGCCTGGTCACGTCCCGCGTCCCGCTCAACGTCAGCGGAGAGACGGTCGTCCCGCTCCACGGCCTCGATTTCCCGCCGGAGGACGCGCCGGTCGAGTCGCTCGGCGAGTACGACGCGATCCGCCTGCTCCGCGTCGCGGAGAGGCGCGTCGAGTCGTCCCCCACGAATCGGAAGGCGGAGCTGTGCGCGATGGCGCGCGTCGCCCGCCTCCTCGAGGGGTTTCCGCTCGGCCTTGAGATGGCCGGCGCGTGGCGCGGCGTCTTCTCCTGGCGGGAGATCGGCGACCGCATCGCCTCGAACCTCGACTTCCTCGTCCACACCCATCGGGACGTCCCGGCCCGCCATCGGAACCTCCGCGCCGTCTACGAACAAGCGTGGGGGCTCCTCTCCCGCGAAGAGCGGGGGACGCTCGCCCGCCTCGCGGTCTTCCAAGGAGGGTTCGCGATCGCGGCGGCGGAGGAGACGGTGAGCTGCTCGCCGGCCGTGCTCGCCACGCTGGCGAAGCGGAGCCTGATCCGTCGCGTCGCCCCGGAGCGGTATCAGGTCCACGGGCTCCTGAGGCAGTTCTCGCTCGAGAACCTGCGGAAGGGCACCGGCGACTTCGAGGCGGTCGCGGAACGCCACGCCGCCTACTACCTCAGGCTCGTCGAGGGTTCGTTCGAAAAGCTGAAGGGGCCGGACCAGCTCGCGACCCTCCGAGAGCTGCAGCGCGATCTGCCGAACGTCCGCGCCGCCTGGCTCTGGGCGGCGAAGGCCGGCCGCGCCGATCTCCTCCGACGAGCGGCGCACGGCCTGTTCTTCTACTTCGACATCCGGGCACACTTCGACCAGGGCGCGCACGCGTTCCGCGAGGCGATCGGGCACTTCGATCCTTCCATCGAGCCGGCCTTCGCCGGCTTCCTGCGCGTCGCCTACGGGTGGTTCACCCAGTTCACCGCCGAGGCCGAGCCGCGTCACTCGATCGCCGAAGGGCTCCGTCGGCTCGACGACAGCGAGCCGTTCACCGGCGACCACGCGCTGGCGAACGTCATCGTGTGCTACGCCGGGGCGCTCGGCGGCCTCGAACAGGTTCGCGAGCGACTCGGTCGGAGCCTCGCGTACTACCGCGGCGCCGCCGACAAGTGGGGAGAGGCCCTCACGATCGACGCCCTCGCCAGTGCGGAGTTCCGGGTCGACGCCGGCGAGGGCGAACGATTGGCGGAGGGAAGCCTCAGGCTTCGAAAGGAGATCGGAGATCATTGGGGCGAGGCGCTGAACCTCGCGACACTCGGCCGCTTCGCGGAATCGCAGGGGAAATGGGATCTCGCCAAGGTCCGCTACCATCAGAGCCAGCGGCTGTCGGCCAGGATCGCCGAGGACCTGTTCACGGCGATCAGCGCGCAGCTCGCCAGGGCGCGGATCGCGGGGCGCATGGGAGAGCACGAAGAGGGCGAACGGCTCGCCGAAGAGGGGTTGGAGCTCGCGAAGCAGGCGAGCAGCAGGCTCCTCGTGGTGCGGGCGTTGATCGAGCTCGGATGGCTCGCGCGCGGGAAAGGCGAGCTTGCCTCGGCGGCGGAGAAACTGGAAGAGGCCTTCTCCCTCCTCGAAGGAACGCCGTGGCGGATGGACGCGGCGCAGTGCGCGAGGCGCCTCGGTCAAGTGGCGGAGGCGTCCGGCGATGAAGAGGAGGAGCGAAGATGGCGTCAAGAGGCGAGAGCGCTCGATCCGGAGGGTGTGACGGAGCCATGGATGATCTGACGATCGTCGTGATGGCGGCGGGGATCGGGAGCCGGTACGGCGGAAGCAAGCAGGTCGAGCCGATCGGACCGAACGGGGAGTGGCTCGTCGACTACGCGATCTACGACGCGCTGCGCGCCGGCTTCGCGCGGATCGTCTTCGTCGTCCGCGATGAGATCGAGGCCGAGTTCCGCGAGCGGTACGACGGCGTTCTCCCCGCCGCGTGTCGGGTCGAGTACGTCGTGCAGTCGCTCGACGACCTACCGGCCGGGTTCTCCCCGCCGGCCGACCGCGTGAAGCCTTGGGGCACCGGTCACGCGGTCTGGAGCTGTCGGCACGTCGTCGACGGCCCGTTCGGCGTGATCAACGCCGACGACTTCTACGGCCGCGGGGCGTTCGAAGCGCTCGCGGGGTTCTTCGCGCGGAGCCGCCGAGCGGAGGGGGAGCACGTGCTCGTCGGGTACGAGCTGGCGAAGACGCTGACCGAGCACGGCTCGGTGAGGCGCGGCGTCTGCCGAGTGGACGCCGGCGGGCTGTTGGTCGAGGTCCGCGAACGTCACCGGATCGCGTGGCGCGACGGATCGATCACCTCCTCCGAGGACGGGGAGACGTGGACAAAGCTGCCGGGGGACACGATCGTGTCGCTGAACACGTGGGGCTTCGGGGTGGAGTTCATGGCCGGGCTGTCGCGCCAGTTTTCCACGTTCCTCGCGGACCGCGCCGCCGAGCTCGGAACGGCGGAGTTCTTTCTCCCCGACACCGTCGGCCGGCTCATCGCCGAGGGCGAGGCGCGCGTCCGGGTCCTGTCGACCGACGAGACGTGGTTCGGCGTCACGTACCCGGAAGACGTTGAGCGGGCGCGGCGCGAGATCGCCGATCGGATCGCGGCCGGGGCGTATCCGGCGCGCCTCTGGAGCGACTGACCGTGGAGGCGCGGCCGAGGGAGATCGCGGAACGGTTCGAGGTCGGAGGGCCCGTTCTGTCGGTCGATCGTCACGGGGAGGGCCACATCAACGCCACGTACGTCGTCACCGCGGGTTCCGAAGGCGGCGCGAGGCGGCGGTCCGTCCTTCAACGGATCAACCGGCGGGTCTTCCGCGATCCGGAGGCGGTGATCCGGAACGTCGAGCGGGTGACGGCGCACCTCCGCTCGAAGGCCAACGAGGAGGGCGGGAACCCCGAGCGCGAGGTGCTCCGCCTCGTCCGGACGGCGGACGGCGCCGCCCCGCTCGTGCGGGACGGCGACGGCGAGGTCTGGCGCTGCTACGCGATGATCGAGCGGGCGGCGGCGCACTCGACGATGACGAACCCGAAGCAGGCGAGAACCGTCGCGACGGCGTTCGGACGCTTCCTTCGCCGTCTTTTCGATTTCCCGCTGCAAGAACTGGAGATCACGCTTCCCGGGCTTCACGACACGGTTGCTCATCTGACCGCCCTTCGAGACGTCGCGCGCGACGATCCGCTCGGCCGCGCGTCCGAGGTCCAGGAAGAGCTCGCGCTCGTCGAGGCCCGGCGCCGCCCGATCGAGACGTGGACGGATCTGCTGTCGTCCGATGGCGTCCCGACGCGAGCGATCCACAGCGACACCAAGGTCAGCAACGTGCTGATCGACGAGGACACCGGGCGGGGCGTCTGCGTCATCGACCTCGACACCGTCATGCCGGGCCCCACGCTCGTCGACGTCGGCGACTTCACCCGGTCGGTGCTGACGGGACAGGAGGGCGTCGGGCGGGGCGTCGACCTCGCGCTCTTCGATGCGGCGGTCCGCGGCTACCTCGGCGAGGCCGGGTGGCTGCTCACCGAGACGGAGGTCGAGAACGTCGTCCCGGCAACGCGGATGATCGCGCTCGAGCTGGGGATCCGCTTCCTCGCGGACCACGTCGCCGGAGACCGGTGGTTCCCGGTCGGAAGCCCGGGCGAGAACCTGGCGCGCGGTCGCGTGCAGCTCGATCTGGCTCGCCGGATCGAGGAGCGCGAGGACGAGATGGACACGATCGTGCGCCGCGCGGTCGCCCGTTCTCGTCGGCCGCGTCGGCGTCGCCCGACGACCGGGGATGCGCTACGATACCGGATCGACGGAGGGAGGACCCGCCCGTGATCCACATCGAGAATCTCAGTCGGCGGTTCGGCGAACGGCCGGCGGTCGACCGACTGTCCTTGGACGTCTCGGCGGGCGAGATCGTCGGGCTCCTCGGGCCGAACGGGGCGGGGAAGACGACGACGATCCGGATGCTCGCGGGGATGATCGCCCCGTCCTCGGGGGCGGCGAGCGTCGGCGGGCTCGATCCATCGACGCAGCCGGAGCGCGTGCACGAGGTCATCGGGCTGCTGACCGAGTCGCCCGGCTTCTACGAACGGATGACGGCGAGGGAGAACCTCGCGTACTTCGCGCGGTTCTACGAGGGGATCGACGTGTCCGGCGCGGTGGGACGAAGCCTGGATCGGATGGGGCTGTCGGACCGGGGCGGAGACCGCGTCGGAACGTTCTCCAGGGGAATGAAGCAGCGCCTCGCCCTCGCTCGCGCCCTTCTCCATCGACCGCGGATCCTCTTCCTGGACGAGCCGACGGCCGGGCTCGACCCCGAGGCGGCGCGCGACCTGCGCCGGTTCATCGTCGGGCTAAGCGCGGAGGATCGGACGGTTCTCCTGTGCACCCACAACCTGACGGAGGCGGAGGAGATCTGCGAGCGGGTCGCGATCTTCCGCACCCGGCTGATCGCATTTGAAACGCCGTCCGCTCTGCGCGAGGCGCGGTTCCGGCCGGCGGTCCGGGTCCGGCTGGCGGGAGACGCCACGGGCCTCGTCGCTTCCCTCCGCGACCTCCCGTTCGTGCGGGCCGTCGAGCCCGGCCCGGAAGAAGGGGGGCTCACGGTTCGGCTCGACGATGTCGATCGGGACCGGCCGGGCCTTGTCGCGAGGATCGTCGAGCTCGGGGGGGACGTCCTCGAGGTCGCGGAGGAGCGAAAGACGCTCGAGGACGTCTATCTCGACCTCGTGAGGGAGGAAGAGTGACCGCGCGGCGGATCCTCAACGTGGTGCGGAAGGAGTGGCGCCTGATGGCCCGCTCGCCGAGCAATCTCCTGTTCGTGCTCGTCGTCCCGCTCCTCTTGGTCGGACAGGCGCTCCTCCTGACGTGGATCGTCCCGCGGTTTCTGGCGGTCGGCGTGCCGGATTCCTCGACGATCGCCCCGGGGCTGCCCGACGCCGATCGACTCCGCGTCCTCCTCCTCGACCAGTTCCGCTTCTTCGTCCTGCTCATCCCGGCGATGGTCGCCAACGTCTTCGCCACCCTGAGCATCGTCGAGGAGAAGATCACCGGGACGCTCGAGCCGCTGCTCGCGACGCCGGTGAGGACGTGGGAGCTCCTCCTTGGCAAGATCCTCTCCGGGGCGATCCCTGCGCTCGTCGTGGCGTGGGCGAGCGCGGGTCTGTTCATGGCCCTGGCCGTCGCGTCGGGCTGGGGACCGTTGCTCCGCTGGGTCGTCGGGCCGTCTTGGTACCTGGCGATCTTCCTGCTGACGCCGGCGATCTCGACCCTCAGCTTCGTGTTCGGCGTCATTGGGTCGTCGCGCGCCGGCGACGCGAAGGGGGCGCAGAACCTCGCCGTGGTGGTCGTCCTTCCGCTCTTCGCGCTGATCGCCGTTCAGGTAACCGGGCTGGTGCACTTCACGCCGCTCCTGACGCTCCTCCTGTCCCTGGGGATCGCGGCGTTGGACGCGCTGATGCTTCGCGTCGCCGTCCGGCTGTTCGCCCGCGAGTCGATCCTCGTCCGCTGGCGGTGAGCGACGGCCGCGCCCGAGATGGAATCGGCTCGGCTCCCGCAGTAGACTCACGCCACCGGCGAGGGGGGCGATGCGCAGACTACTCGAGCGGAATCGCGGCCTCTTCGTCTACTTGATCGTCTCCGGTTTCCTGCTCAACTTCGGGCACCGGGTCTGGCAGGCGATGTTCAACAACTACGCCGTCGAGAGGATCGGCGTCGGGCCGGAGGCGATCGGATGGGTTCAGTCGGTCCGTGAGGTGCCCGGCCTGATGGTCTTCCTCCTCGCGTTCCTCGCGCTCGCGCTGTCCGAGCTGCGGATCATGGCGCTGAGCCTCGTGGTCCTCGGGCTGGGGCTCGTGTTCACCGGCCAGGCGACGACGATCCCGATCCTGGTGGTCGCGACGATCATCATGAGCTTCGGGTTTCACTTCTTCGAGCCGTGCAGCAGCGGCGTTGTCCTGATGAGCATCGAGCGGGAGGAGAGCCCGAAGGTGCTCGGCCAGCTGCGGAGCCTCGGCGCGATCGCCGCCATCGCCGCGACGGGGGTCGTGTACCTCTTGGTCGAGCGGCTCGGCTACCGGGCGGTGTTCCTGATCGTCGGCACCGTCGTCGCCGTCGGCGGCGCGATCCTGCTCACCCGCGGCCGAGGGGAGCACGGGCTGCCGCCGAGACGGTGGGTGAAGCTGCGCAGGCGGTACTGGCTCTTCTACGCGCTCGCGTTCCTGATGGGCAGCCGCCGGCACATCTTCACCACGTTCGCGCCGTTCCTCCTCGTCCTGACGCACGGCGTGAGCGTGCAGACGATGTCGATCCTGTACCTGGTGAACGCGCTGGTCAACACGTACGTCTACCAGAAGGTCGGCAAGCTGGTCCCGAAGCTCGGGGAGCGGACGATCCTGACGATCGCGTTCGCGGCGCTCGTCCCGGTCTTCCTCGGCTACGCGTACGTGAGCATCCTTCCGCTCCTGTTCGTCCTGTTCGTCATCGACAACATGCTGTTCGGCTTCAACCTCGGGCTGACGACGTACCTGCAGAAGATCGCGGTCACCCCGGAAGAGCTGACGAGCAACCTGTCGGCGCAGACGACGATCAATCACATCTCGGCGGTGATCATCCCGGTCGTCGGTGGGACGATCTGGGCGTTGCTCGGTTCCCAAGCGACGTTTTTGATCGGGGTGGCGATCGCCGCGATCTCCCTGGTGCTCGCGCAGCTGATCCGCG
>Ga0315546_1000224_pt1 | contig 42546 bp, 42 predicted proteins | sample SalMarSW160170MG_FD_203833 | JGI IMG/M metagenome (GOLD analysis project Ga0315546, IMG submission 203833) | Salt marsh sediment microbial communities from the Plum Island Ecosystem LTER, Massachusetts, United States - Salt Marsh Sediment SW1601-170 ...
GTGAATATCATTTTATTCTTAACAGGAGGTTTCTTTTTATGGTATGACTTGAGTCAATGTCTTTTTCTTTATTTCCTGTATCCTCAGGGATGTAACCTTTCGATGTTTTAATATATAACGCCCTTAAATAACTAAATAACTCGATAAAAGGGTTCCTTGATAAAGAAAAAGCGCTTACCGTTCCTTGAGGCAATAAATGAAAGGATTTGTCGGCATCACGGATAATGATTGGTTTGATTCCTCTTCACAGCAGCCAGGGATTGACTTAGATCTTATCTATTGCCTTTTAAATAATTGGTATTTTGCATCCGTATTTTCTACCTAATAATTCAGTCTTGACTTTTATTAACCGTGTGGCATCATAAACGATAACAATTTTCAAAATCTCTACTATTTATTTTTCCCATGGAGAAACCCATCAAAATGTGCCAGCCTTGCTCCTGACAGAGCATTGTTTGTTCTGTTGGGAGCTAAGAGATCACATCCAATAGAAAGGCAAACTTGGAATCCGCGGGTTAAGGTTTTCGAAATGACTCGCAAAGAAGGAGGTAGAAAATGAATGCAATAGAGAAAAATGAAAAAGTACAAGGCATTGCCCTGCTTTCCACCATGATGAAAATACAAGCGATCGTCTTCTTGATCTATGGCCTACTTCTGTTCCTGATACCAGCCTGGACCCTTCAGAGCATTTTCGGATTTGAAAAGCTACCACCCTTAATCTATTTGAGGGTTACCGGTGGGTTATTCTTGGCCATAGTCTTAGCAGAGTACTTGTGTTTCCATCGACTGTTGGAGCGGCTAGACTTAACTTGGTTTTTCGTTGCAGCTCCAGGCTTCATGCTGGTTGCGTTTATTTGGGAGGGGGCAGCAGGTACATATGAAGGCACTAGTTTCTTCTATTGGAGCTCCATTTTCGTCACAGTTTTTTTCACTGGGGTCATAGGGCTTTCCCGAATAAGGGTTAAAGGCATCTGAGATTCCAAACTGATTTGATAATAAATTTGGGGTTAAACACGCCAGACTTACGGCGGGCAGGCCCTCCAGAAAAACGGCGGGAAATCCTAAACTATTAGCTAAACATTTATAAAAATTTAAAAGACAGCGAGGCCAGGTCTTCATTTTTGACAGATTCTAACGCTGAGTGCAGAATGAAGATCTGCCCTTTGGGTTGATTAACAAGGCTTCGCTAAAAAGGGGTAGGCAATATACCCATTTCATACCCACTAAAATCCCCCTTTCTTTTGAAAAATTTTTTTGTTACCTTTAACCTGAGTTAATTTCACGTATCATCATAACTTTGAAGTGTGTTTCCCATGGAGCATCCGCTCAAAATGTGCCGGCCTGATCCCTCGACAGAGCGAAATCCTTTCTGTTGGGGGATTAGGGAAATGGGGATAGCTGAATTTAATGTCACTTATAACCTATATTAATATCTCAATCAGAAATCCTCGATTTCTGAGGAGGAGGTGAACAATATGGCCAAGCGAACCATTATTCTATTGAGCGATTTACACATTGGTCTCAGGGAAAAAGAAAGCAGACGCACCACGATAATCTTCCACAAAATCGCCGAGTCTTTCCCGGGAACACCGATTTTAATCACTGGGGACTTGACAGACTCCGCAACCAAAAGCCAATTTAGGGAAGCGCGGAGGCTTCTTGATGAGTTGTCCTCTTCCAACCCTATCCTCGCAGTTCCCGGCAACCATGATTACGCATGGAAAGGCAACATCATCCGCGATGATGGGTGGGAAAACTGGGTTCAACACCTAGGTTCACCCCTAGGGTGGGCGAAAAATCAAGTACCATGGATGGGTGTAGAGTATGAACCCGAAGGTGTTGACGGTTTAGGTGTCTGGGAGGATGGTCCATGCGTGTATTTTGGAATAGATTCTGGCGACCCTAAAGATAAGCAGATCTCGGCAAGGGGGTACATCAGCAAAAAACTGTCAAATGCGTTGAAAGAATCCCTTAAAAGCTACACAGATAAAACCCGGATAGCCTTTTTGCATCACCACCCGTTCACTGATGGCTTTTTCACTAAGCTTTATGGTTCGAAAAGGCTTCTGGAGGCTTTAAGGGATAACTGTGAACTTTTGCTCTTCGGACATCACCACGAATATGGTATCTGGTGGGGCAAAGGGGGGGTACCTCTCATCGTTTCGTCCCATAAATCAACCGATGCTATCTCTGGAGATTGCATCATGATGACGATTATAGAGATTGAAAATGTGGGTACACCACAGGTATCTTTCCACCATCGATTAGAGACAATATAGGAAGGCTAGCTAAAAAAGGGCATGCTTAACCCTAAAACTTTAATATATGAAGAAAAAAGAAGGTGAGCTAACTTGGAAAATAAGGAAAATTATAAACAAGCTATTAAAGTAATCTGCGTCCTCGTTGGATTTGGCATCCTAATATTTCTACTGCCCAAGCAATATTTTTTAAATACATTGACTGTCATAGTGGGTATTATCTGGGCCATTTTTATTACGCACAAGTATGCTCCAAATGCACGTTTAAATTTATCCTATGAAATGTCACCACGTTGTTTTGTAATATTAAATATCGAGGTGGAGAATCTATCTAAGGTTAAAATAGATAAAGAACATGTTAAATTACAGATTCTTAAATATTCCTGCGCAAAAGCAGCTATAATTTCAGAGTTTGTTCCGTTCAAGCGCGATGAAATAATACCTGGTGAAGAACCCATTGAATGGTCTGATCCTATTGACATTCTGAATACTACGAAATCCATATATCCAGGGGAACGAAAGCATGTGGAAAGGCTGTTTAAAATTCCGTCAGAAGCTATAATTTTTCATGTAGGCTTACAGGTCAAAGTTTCCTTGAGAGGTTTCAAAGGTTGGATTAGCGGGATTTTCAATTGGGATTCTATGCAACGCACAACTACTATTTTTATTTTGCCCCAATCCTCAAAAAGGTCAGCTAAAACCATAAAGCGGGACGTAAAGCGGAACGTCCTTAAATAACTAAATAACTCTATGAAAGTAGCATTGATACGGAAATGCTTAACGTCCCATGAGTCAGTAAATGAACGGTTTTGTCGGCGTTACAGATAATGATTGGTTTACATTTCTCTCCCAGCAGCCAGGGATAGATGAGGTTAACTTCTGGCAGCCCCATACACCAGGATAGATAGTGCCAATTGCTAGAATACATAAAAGAATATGGGAAATAGCCTTTGGCAGGTTTGGCTACCCAGCCGTGCCCGTTGATAAACAAATGGATCAATATTCCCAAAAGGTCCCAGGTCTGCGGCATAGACTTAAAGACCACGATCCCTTAAGAACAGGTGACTATGAAGATCCTTGTCCAGATTTAGATAAATGGCGAATTGTCTATCGATTACACCATATTGCCACAGATTGCTGTTGGACCAATCTAGGAAAAGCGCAAAGGAAGGATTGGGAGCAAAAGATAAAGAGTGGAACCTACCCCTCAGCTATTGATGGCTATTTCTGGCAGATAATAGAAAGCATAGATAAAAATCCACTGGATATATACAAAATCCTTTATTGGTCTTGCGAAATTTTACCCGAAAGCTGGATAGAATACATAGGAAAAAGAAAGTGGTCGGGCCTTGAATCTTGAAAATTAATCCAAGAATATTTGATAGATATTTTTAAAACAAAAAGAGATGGGCAGGGGTACAACATTTGAAGATTGAATAAAGGAGGAACTAAATTTTTCTAGATTCAAGGTCTGACTCTCATGTTTTCTACATGTGGTTAAACCACATTTTTATAATACTTTATTTAATTGCGTTTAAAAAGAGCACGATTCTCTTCAATTTTATCTCTATTTAATAATATTATTTGCTGTTCTTTAGCAGGCCTTGCCTCGCATTCTTTATCCAAACGAAATTGCTTTTCAAAATAAAAATATAAGGCAGATCTAACTTTTATGGTGACGGAACCATTGACCATGCCATAATCCGATTCAATTATTCTTCTCTGAGAATCAGTAAGATCAGGGTGAGGGCCTATTTTTATATTTAGGAAATTATTCCACTCAGTGTCAGCCGTTGGATCAATTTCCACAGGTTGGAAATCCTCTGCATGAAGTATCCTTGCAAAAAGAAAATCTCGAAAGGATTTTCTGGTAAAGCAGTATCCGTGAACATGCCACCGATGCCCATCATAGGCTAGTGTATGGGGTGCTATTCTACGCCATATTGGATTATCGCGACTCATTGATTGGTATTCAATTTCTAATGACATTTTCTCTCTTATGGCTTTAAGAATTTTTCTGAGGATTTCTGGATTTACTGACCTGATAGGATTTGGGGTTATGTCAAAACTTGGAAGAGTCCCAAGAAATGATTCTTCTCTTTTAATTATATTAGCAGAAAATAATCTTAATTGAGATAGATATTCTGATGAATCTTTTGATGTAAAGATAGGTTTGAATTTCTCAGTTGCAAAATAAAATTTTTTGCTTTTGTCATAGCCTATGTTATTTGGCGCTATATTTTGGTACTCTCTTATGGGAAAATGGTCAAGTCTCCGTTTGACTCTTGTTAACTCAGTAAGCATTTCAGGAAATACTAAATGAAAAGCTTTGTCGGCGTCACGGATAATGATTGGTTTATATTTCTCTCTCAGCAGCTACTTTTACCGAAAACAGCTTTGAGCCAAAATCGGTAAATCTTATATGAGGTCAGCGTTTGAGCCGTAAGTTTTCACTCCCATGTGAGATAAGCAAATCCTCATTTCTTAAAAAGAAGAGATGGCATTATTAATATACAAAATAAAACTGAATTGATGTATTTGAGGATGCCATGATAAGAAAGTATTTTTTTGCATTTTTACTGACGACATTGCTTTTTTTCTTTACTAATCTACTAAAGGCAAAATCGAAGGATGACGAATGTAAGTGTGATTTTGATACGTCAAAATACACCGCCGAATGCGACTGTGCCCTTGCATGTGCAGTGGCAATGGAAAATGGAAAGAACTGCAATATCGTTTGTGATGGGTCTCCAGCAACAGCAGAACCTGGAAACTATAGATTATTCGGGAAGCCATTTGCTTATCTTGAAGAAATGGCTTCTATTAGGAATAATATGATCTCCGCTGGCTTTATGGCATTTCATAATACATCTTTTGCCCAGAAAGCACTGCCAAGACTCCTACGATCAGCTTATATCGGGGCATCATTCATTAGCCCTGAGAAGAAACAGGAATTGGATACTTTTGTACACGAGGTATTTTCAAAATTTGACCGCCAGATAAGATCCTACCTTATCCAAGAGAATAAGGGTGTATTTGAAAAAGAATTCAAAGACGGAAATCGAATCATGGTAGCTTATAAGCTGATTAAATTGACTGTTCCGAATTACAAGGTAAGGCTCTTATTTATCAGATAGTACGATCATGAATGAGCAAAAGAACAAGAAGCTTGTATGGTTGAAGAGAGCCTTATGGTGGTTGTTCTTGACTATTGTAGGTATAATAGTGGGGTCGTTCGTTACGTACGCTCAAAGCCATTATATCTATCCGCTATGGTCAAGAGTAACCACTGCTGTAATGGGAAAAAGATGTTGCTTTAAAGCGCTTGACCCAATTGCAGTTGAGATCTTTGCCAAGCAAATGACGAGACTAATAAAAACGGGTTATATAATTTCTGTTACACCTGAAGCGGCAAAGATAAAAATCGCCCCAGGGAAATACGATTGTAAAAGGACTTACTTGGAGGTCGCTAAGAATGTATTGGACAGAAACTCTGGAAATATCCAATATACTTTAGATCCCAAAAAGAAAGCTATACATATAAGCGTGTATGAAAATTAAATGAAGTAGGGGACGTCCATTGGTAAATCAGTAACTTCGCATAGCATAATAGATAATAATGAAGGGGGACATTCATTCAGAAAGTGTTTCACGTCCCATGTGGCAGTAAATGAAGGGCTTTACCCCGACCGCAGAAAGCCACAGCTTTAGTTCCGTCCCAACTTTTTGTGGTCGGGATTACGGTCGGGCCTGCCCGCCATCGCTCTCGCTCAGGCGAGGCGGGCGGGATGTCGTGCCGCTAAGTCCCGACGTTCGCGAAGCGAATCGGCGAAACTAAATGGTGCCACGGGCTTGCCCGCCAGAAGTAAGGCGGACTTGCCCGTGGGGCTCCACAGGCGTCACGGATAATGCTTGGTGTGCATTCCTCTTCTCAGCAGCCACTTTTACCGAAAACAGCCCGCCAGTCCGCCAGACGGACGGCGGATAAAAAGGACGGCGGATAAACTTTGAGCTTAAATCGGTAAATTTTATCCGAGGTCAGGATTTGAATCGTGAAATTCTCTTCCAGTCTAAGATAAAAATGCCCACATTACAGAAAAACCTCACGCCCTCCCCTATTGTTCATGAATTATTGAAAACGGCTCAGGATATTTCCCATAATAGAATCTTATTCGGCAAGTCGCTCTGTACAAATCATTCGTCAAGCAAAGGATAAATTCTACATTGTCAGGATTTACCAAGGAGTTAGAGGGGTTATCAAGGAAAAGTGAAGATATAATACTCTTTGATTATTGATAATTGTATACTCTTAAGTATAATACTCAAGGGTATATTATTGATGTAAAAGCAGTCGCTGGTTCTTAAACAGCTTTAAAGCTGCATTTATCTAAATTTGCAGCTCAAATCTTTATTCTTTCCATACTCACCTCCACCCCAAAAAATTCACACCATCCCTCCACAATAACGGCGGACAAGCACTCAATCTATTGTCAATCGCCCTGAAACTTTATTCTGAATCAATCGGAATGGGTGTCCAGATTGTCGCTGAATCCGCCGGTTCTATAGTTCCCATTTAAGATATCCTCGAAGAACTTTATCCTCGATGTGTTAAGGAAGGCAAAAGGGAACAAGCGCCAGGCTGCAAAGAAAATAGGAATCACTCGTAGCACCCGCTATGGAAAATTAAGAAAGCAGGAGATTATAGTGTCATCCAATGGCTGATCCGATATGCACAAAAATAATACATATGAGTCCAGGATTAGACTGTAAGATAACTTTATGGAATTAATATATAATTTAGCGTTGAGTCTCTTTCGTTAGGTCGAAATTTAGACAGACTCTCTGCCCTGTTCATCAATGAGATGACAACAAACCAGATAGAGTAAGTTTGTAAACCATTTAAGGGAAATCCTTAAGTGGTCTTTTTTATTGGGATTTTGGTGTCTTGTTCCCTTGTGATGAAATTACATGACCAGATCTGGCATTGAAATTGCTCAATAAAGTTTAAAAAATTTATTCTTATTAAAAGCAAGAATGAGAGCGTTTTAAGAAAAGGAGGAGAGATGAAAGATAAAATAGAAGCTACCTTAGGGAGAATAAGGCCATCGCTTCAAGCAGATGGTGGAGATGTGGAGTTAATAGATGTCAGCCCTGATGGGGTGGTGAAGGTAAAACTAACAGGTGCCTGTGCAGGATGTGCAATGAGTCTGATGACCCTAAAGATGGGTATAGAGAGAGCGCTAAAACAGGAGGTGCCAGAGGTAAAAGAGGTTATTGGCGTATAAGGAGGAGGATAGCCAAAAAATAACAAAGAGGATGAAACAATGGGTTCAGATATAATCCCAGATGCAGAATTGGACTGTGTCGGTCTCTATTGCCCGATACCAATAGCCCAGACAAAGGAGGAAATAGATAAGCTCGAGGTAGACCAAGTGCTCAAAGTGGAGGCTGATGATCCTGCTGCAGAGGAGGATATCAAGCGATGGGCTAAAAGAATTGGGCATGAGATTATGAAATTTGAGAAAGAAGGGGCAATAATAACCTTTTACATTAGAAAAATGAAATGAGTGAGCTCAGTTGAGCAATGTCCCACAAAAGGAGGTTGTAGAATGAAAGACAATACATTTATCTTATACGTTCAAACGAGTGACGCACCGGAGCGGCAGTACTCTCCATTGGTGCTGGCTCAAACAGCTAAGAACATGGACCTAAACCCAAAGATTTATTTTCTGGGACAGGCCTTAAAAATATTGTTACCTGGTGAGGCGGAAAAAATAAAGCTTGGAAATTTCCCAAGTGTTGGTGAAATGATTAACAATACCCTTGAAATGGATATTGAGATTTTTGTTTGCGAGGCATCTAAACAGATGTTTGGCTGGGACAAGGTCGATTTGAGGCCGGGACTCAAAATAGTAGGTGCTGCCACCTTGAACGACCTGGTATTGGATGCCGGCGCCACAATGTGGTTTTAGGGATGGAGACATGGAGAATATATATTTAGATAATATATCATCGAGGCCTATCGATCCAGGTGTATTGGAATTTGCAAAGCGGTTTCTCGAACACGGCTATGGCAATCCGTCATCTCTCCATTCTTTGGGATTGGAGGCAAAGCGTGCTCTTGAGGAGTCCAGGGCAAAGATTGCAGAGCTTATTAACGCTGAGAATGAGCATGGCATTATCTTCACCGGCAGTGCCACTGAGGCCAATAACCTGGCTATCAAGGGAGCCGCACTGAGGAATATAGGCAAGGGAAAAGAGGTAGCGGCAAGTGCGATAGAACACATGTCAGTACTCAATCCCATGAAAGAGCTTCAGAAAAATGGGTTCACACTAAATCTCATCCCAGTCGACTCTGCTGGCATAGTAAATCTTGAAAAGCTTGATGAGATTCTAACAAAAAATACTACGGTAACCTCGATCATGTATGCCAATAATGAAATTGGCACAGTAGAGCCTATTAAAGAGATAAGCAAGATAGTTCATGATAAAGGTTTGTATCTCCATGTGGATGCTACGGCAGCTGCAGGATTTATACAAATAGATGTTCAAGCCGATGGTATCGATCTTTTAACCTTATCATCTAATGATTTATATGGTCCGCAGGGAGCAGGGGCGTTGTATATAAAACATGGCACTAAACTTCAACCCCTGCTCCTGGGTGGTGGCCAGGAACGTGGATTTAGATCAGGAACGGAGAACATATTTGCCATTGCAGGCATGGGGGAGGCGGCCCGTATCGCAAGGCTCAAGATAGCAAAAGAAGGCAATCGGCTTAAAAAAATGAGGAATAGAATAATCCAGGAAATATTAAAGATTGAGGGGTCTCACCTCACTGGCCATCCTACACAGAGGCTCCCATATCATGCAAGTTACCGGTTCGATCATATTGAGGGTGAGAGCATACTGCTGAACATGGATATGTACAAGATACAGGTTTCTACTGGCTCAGCATGCTCTTCAAAGACCCTGGAACCATCGCATGTGCTATTGGCAATTGGTTTAACGCATGAACAGGCCCATGGATCTATGGTGTTGACCATTGGGAGATCAAACAAGATGGAAGAGATTTCTGCAATAATTAAAGCGGTAAAGGAGACAGTCGAAAGATTGAGAAGGCTCTCACCGCTATCCAGGAAAGAGGTGATATAAATGGAACAAATAGGTTACAGCAAAAAGGTAATGGAACATTTTATGAGCCCGAAGAATGTAGGCACTATTAAAAACCCTGATGGATACGGCAAGGTGGGAAACCCTGTCTGCGGAGACCTTATGGAGATGTACATTACGGTAAAGGACGATTTCATCACTGATATGAAGTTCCAAACCTTCGGCTGTGGGTCCGCAATTGCAACGAGCAGTATGGTCACAGAGCTGGCAAAGGGAATGCATGTGGATGAGGCAATGAAGTTAACCCGTAATGACGTAGCTGATGAACTTGATGGATTGCCCCCACAGAAGATGCATTGTTCAAACCTGGCAGCCGATGCACTCCATGAGGCGATAAAAGACTATAAGGGAAAACAAAAGGAGGAAACACTATGAATGAAGATAGCAAGCGCCCGGTAACGGGCGGAGCTAACAAACCCACTGCCGGCAGTGGCACCTCGATCCGGGACTGGTGGCCGAACCAGTTAAACCTCAAGATTCTTCACCAGAACTCTCACATGAGCAATCCGATGGGCGAGGAGTTCAACTACGCTGAGGAATTCAAGAAGCTCGATCTGGAGGCCCTGAAGAAGGACCTCTATGCGCTGATGACCGACTCACAGGACTGGTGGCCGGCCGATTACGGTCACTACGGGGGGCTTTTCATCCGGATGGCGTGGCACAGCGCAGGCACCTACCGCATGGGCGACGGCCGCGGGGGCGCAGGCTCCGGCAATCAGCGCTTGGCGCCCCTCAACAGCTGGCCGGACAACGTGAACCTCGACAAGGCGCGCCGCCTGCTCTGGCCGATCAAGCAGAAGTATGGCAGGAAAATCTCCTGGGCTGACCTGATGATCCTCGCCGGCAACTGCTCTTTGGAGTCGATGGGCTTCAAGACCTTCGGCTTCGGCGGCGGGCGCGAGGACGTCTGGGAGCCGGAAGAGGACATTTATTGGGGCTCTGAGGCCGAGTGGCTTGGCGACAAGCGCTACTCCGGTGACCGGGGCCTTGAAAATCCTCTTGCCGCCGTGCAGATGGGCCTGATCTACGTGAACCCGGAAGGGCCGAGCGGCGAACCGAATGTGATCGCTTCAGGCCGCGACATCCGAGAGACCTTTGCTCGCATGGCCATGAACGACGAAGAGACCGTCGCGCTCGTCGCTGGTGGACACACATTCGGCAAATGTCATGGCGCGGGCGATGCGGCGCATGTGGGTCCCGAGCCCGAGGGCGCCGGCATCGAAGAGCAGGGTCTCGGCTGGAACAGCAGCTTCGGCAGCGGCAAAGGCGGTGACACGATCGGCAGCGGCATCGAAGGGGCCTGGAACGCGACCCCGATCCAGTGGGACAACAGCTATCTTGACACCCTGTTCCGCTACGATTGGAATCTGGTGAAAAGCCCCGCCGGTGCGTACCAGTGGGTTCCGACCGATCCGGCTGCAGCGGACGCTGTGCCGGATGCCCACGATCCGTCCAAACGGCATGCGCCCATTATGACCACGGCGGACCTCGCTCTGAGGATGGACCCGATCTATGCACCGATTGCGAAACGGTTCCACGAGAACCCGGAGGAGTTAGCGGACGCGTTTGCCCGGGCGTGGTTCAAGCTGACGCACCGCGACATGGGCCCCCGCTCGCGCTATCTCGGTGCGGAGGTCCCGGCAGAGGAACTGATCTGGCAAGACCCGGTGCCTGCAGTCGATCATGAGCTTATCGACGAGCAGGACATCGCAGACCTCAAGGGCAAAATCCTTGCCTCGGGCCTGTCTGTCTCCCAACTGGTCTCGACCGCCTGGGCATCGGCGTCCACGTTCCGTGGCTCCGACAATCGAGGCGGTGCGAACGGGGCGCGCATTCGTCTTGCGCCGCAAAAGGATTGGGAGGTCAACCAGCCGGCACAACTAAAGACTGTGCTGCAGACCCTTGAGGGAATCCAAAAGGAGTTCAACAGCGCGCAGTCCGGCGGCAAGAAAGTGTCGCTCGCCGACTTGATTGTCCTGGGTGGATGCGCAGGTGTCGAGCAAGCTGCGAAGAATGCAGGTCAAGATGTGACCGTTCCCTTCACGCCGGGACGCACGGATGCGTCGCAGAAGCAGACCGATGTGGACTCCTTCGCCGTACTCGAACCGGCTGCAGACGGGTTCCGTAACTACCAGAAAACCAAATACGCCGTATCGGCAGAGGAAATGCTGGTTGATCGTGCGCAACTTTTGACGCTGACCGCTCCTGAGATGACGGTTCTCATTGGCGGTATGCGCGTCTTGAATGCCAACTTTGGACAGTCGCAGCACGGTGTCTTCACCAAACGGCCAGAGACGCTTACCAATGACTTCTTCGTGAACCTGCTCGACATGAGCACGGCGTGGAAGGCAACCTCGGAAGACGAAGACGTGTTCGAGGGTCGTGATCGCGCAACGGGCGAACTCAAGTGGACCGGCACCCGTGCCGACCTCATCTTCGGTTCGAACTCCCAACTCCGGGCCCTGGCGGAAGTCTACGGATGTGAGGAATCCCAGGAGAAGTTTTTGCACGACTTTGTAGCGGTGTGGAACAAGGCGATGAACCTTGATCGCTTCGACCTCGCCTGATCGTAGTATAAACCTCTAAATTTCTTCCTATTATCAAAAATGGGGATATGAAATCGTGGCAGGAGAAATTCTGATAGTAGATCAAAACCCTAACTATAGGGAGATCTTGAGGGCTTTACTGGAGAAAAGAGGCTATGCAGTAACGGCATTAGAAGATGGTCACCAGATAGGAACGGTGTTTGACAGTGTAACCTTTGATATTATCTTTTTGGATAGCGAAACAGGAGGAGTAAGGGATAAAGGTTTATTTGCTGAGATTAGAAAAGAGTGCCCCCATTCATACATTATTCTGATAGTATCAAAGCGGGGGAATGGCCTTATCAAAGAGGCTATGGATGCTGGTGCATATGGATGTATAAACAAACCTTTTAACCCTGATGAGATATTGACCATGGTCCATCAACTCTTACCCACTCGAGAATCAAGTAACGTTGAAAGACAGAAAAGAAGAGAAAGCTGAAAAGCTCTCATTTCAAGTAATTAGTTGAGAAGTGGATATTCAATGTCTACCCAGCATATTCATCAGCCCATAAAACCAGACGATCAGGCATACTCTTCTACTCAGAGTAGGATGCTCATCGTTCTCTCAGTCACTGCTTTAGTTATGATCGCTGAAATAATTGGTGGTCTTCTGGCCAATAGCCTTGCCTTGCTGAGCGATGCCGGACATATGTTAACCGATATATTGGCCCTGGGCTTAAGCATAATTGCCATGAGATTTGCTCAGAAACCCCCCACGGCTTCAAAGACTTTCGGGTTCTATCGATTGGAAATTCTGGCAGCCTTTTTTAACGGTATATTACTTCTTTTTATCTCTTTTTACATATTCTACGAGGCATATCAACGCCTTGTTCATCCCGAGGAAATCAAGGGCTTATTTATGCTTGTGGTTGCTGCCATAGGACTTGTAGCAAATGTGGTGGGTATTGTAATTCTAAGAAAATCCGCCCTGAAAAATCTGAATGTTAAATCCGCCTTTTTCCATATGGTGGGGGATACCATTTCTTCTGTGGGAGTGATTGCAGGAGGATTAGTGATCCTTTATACCGGCTGGAATCTGGCAGACTCTCTAATTGGTATCTTTATTGGAATGTTAATCCTCAGAGGAGCCTATAGTCTGGTAAGGGAATCAATCGATATCTTTCTTGAGGCAACCCCAAAGGATATAGACGTAGAAAAAATGTTATCTGACCTCCACAAAATCGAGGGAGTAAAAGACATACACCACCTGCACCTATGGACTATCACCTCAGGAATCTATGCCATGAGTGCCCATGTTCTCATTAAAGATCTGTTAGTCAGCAGAAGTGCGGAAATATTACGGCAAATTGAAACACTTCTCCAGAGTAAATACAATATGGAACATACGACAATACAATTTGAAAGTGAACCCTGCGGAGATGATGTAGTGAAAGATGTTGTCTCATAAGAATGTATTGGTAACAAAATGGGCATTGAATTTAACATCATCTTTTTTAGTACTATTGCTGGATTATCAACAATTATGGGAATTATCATGGTTATCCGTAAAGGGAGATGGGTTCTTCAACACTCCCATTATGTAAATTCCTTTGCTGCAGGGTTAATCCTGGGGGTTGCCTTCTTTCATCTCTTTCCAGAATCACTGAAACTTTCTAAAAATGCCCTACTCTTTATCTTTATTGGTTTTCTCTTCTTTTATTTGTTGGAAAATGTTATGGTACTGCATTCAGGATCTGAGATCCACTTTACCGCAAAGAGCAATCCTCAGCATACTAAGGGCATGGTTATGTTCTCCGGCCTCTTTTTTCACTCTTTACTTGACGGTATCATTATCGGGGTGGGTTTCGAAGTAGACCCGAAAGTTGGTTTATTAACCTCTATGGGAGTTATCTTGCATGAGCTTCCTGAAGGCGTTACTACATTTTCTCTCCTGATTAACTCGATAAAAGAAAAACCCGCCCTAAAGCTATCTATTGCAGTAGCACTGGCTACTCCATTAGGTGCTCTGATTTCACTCACTTTCATCAGTGGTCTATCGGAATCGGTGGTAGGGCTGCTGTTAGCAATGGCTGGAGGATCCTTTCTCTATATTGCTGCTTCCGATCTGATTCCAGAAACACATGAGGAAAAGGGAATGATAAACGCAGGATTTTTACTCCTGGGGGTTCTATTTTTATATTCATTATCCAAAACAGTGGCAGTGTAGTTATCATCTGTAGTTGAGATAAAAGAAATACATCTACGTTTAACGCTATACAATGAGACAATCCAGCGCCAGGCTCGAAACTTTATATATAGGGAAAGGGTAACCAGAAAGAGGGGTTGATGACTAAGATGTCCGGCCTGCGACCATGAACAGGCCTATTTTGAATTGCTAACAGAAAATTACTGATGAAAAGGAGGTGATGTAAATGAAAAGATTTATGATACCCCGCGTTGCCCATTGCAGTGAAGGTTGCTGAGTTTGGTCCCGGTTAAGACCTTAAAAGGCCCATCAAGCCAATTTGGAACAAAAAAAGTCACAATCAGATGAGGGTATTGCTATGAAAAAACAATTTTCCATTCTTTTTGCCTTGGTGACCCTGTTATTCATGGTAGGCACTGCCTTCGCAGAAGAGGGAGAAGTATGTATCAAGTGTCATAGGGCAGTTACTCCTCTACTGGTCAAGGACTGGCAGAGCAGTAAACATAGTGATAATGACGTTACCTGCTCTGTTTGTCACGGATCCAAGCATAAAAGTAAAAAGACTGCCCACCTGGCTGAGATGCCCACCGAGGCCACCTGTGCCGAGTGTCATCAGGAACAGTTTGATCAGTTTGCTAAAGGAAAACACAATTTTGGCTGGACCACATTAAATGCCTTGCCGGTTACCCATATGGAACCCGATGAGCTGATGGAAGGGGGGAAAGGCTGCGGTGGATGCCACAATATGGGAATAAAGTCAGAGGCCCAGAAAAAGGAGTTACGTGAAAAAGGCTATACTTACAGGACCAATTCCTGTGATGAATGCCATACCAGACATGCCTTCTCAAAGAAAGAGGCACAGGATCCCAGGGCATGCCAGCTATGCCATATGGGATTCGACCATCCCCAATGGGAGATGTATGAAAGCTCCAAACACGGAGAAAGATATGCTATGAAAGAGGTGGGAAGATTACCCAAGGATGCATCAGCCCCTACCTGTCAATTCTGTCATCTACCCAATGGTACCCACACCAACAAGACAGCTTGGGGATTTTTGGCGGTAAGGCTTCCCCTGCCCAAGGATAAACAATGGGCAGAAGACCGGACTACTATACTTAAGGCGCTGGGGGTATTAGATCCGAAGGGAAAACCCACTGCCCGGTTGGATATTGTTAAGGCCGCTGATCTGGCCCGGCTAACCGAAGAGGCCTGGAAGACAGAGCGGGAAAAGATGGTTAAGAGGTGTAAAAAATGCCATTCTGAAAAATATGCCAGGGGAGAACTTGAAAAAGGCGATCAGATGATTAAAAAGGCGGATCGCTTAATGGCAGAGGCCATAAACATTGTGGCCGATCTTTACAAAGATGGCATCTTGAAGAAACCAGGGCATTATACTTATGCCTATCCAGACTTTTTACACTTTTATCAGACCGGAGGATCACACATCGAACAGGTACTCTTGAAGATGTACATGAAACACCGGATGAGGACCTATCAGGGGGTCTTTCATGCCAATCCTGATTATGCATACTGGTATGGATGGGCGGCAATGACCAAAGACCTGGATGAAATCAGGGAGATGGCAGAGAATTTAAGATTTCAGCATGCTCGGAACACAAAAGGTAAATAGGTATGTCCTTCCAGCTGGCAGCCGGGCAAGACAGTCCTCAAGCCAGGGCCTGATTTGGTAGGAAAGGTGTGGAAGGTCTGGAAACCATAGTAATTTAATAGTATAGAAATCGCATTTTTTAGACAGGATAGACGGGATGTTCAGGATATAAAGAAAATAAAAAAATCTTGTTAATCTTGTTCATCCTGTCAAAAAAAGTCCCCCGACATGTCGGGGCTAAGTTCTGGGTAGCAACTTTTCAGTCCCCATTTTCTGACAGGGCTGGGGCAGTTTCCTCCAAGCGACCAAAATTTTTACGTTAAGCCAGGGACATACTTTAACTGCTTTAGTTCTGCCCATAAAGATAATTTAGAAAGGAGTAATAAATGAGTGTACCAAGAGAATTAAAATCAAATATTTTTTTCGTTGGGGCAATTGACTGGGATAGAAGGTTGTTTGATGAACTCATACCATTGCCCGATGGAACAAGCTATAATGCCTATTTGGTTAAAGGGAAGGAAAAAACAGCGTTAATAGATACGGTAGACCCCACTATGACGGAGGTACTAACGAAAAATCTCAACCAACTTGAGATCAAGGATATAAATTATGTTATCGCCAATCACGCCGAGCAGGACCATTCAGGCTCATTGCCGCAGATACTGGATATGTATCCCAATGCTAAGGTTGTTTGCACAACAAAATGTAAGGGTTTGCTTATGGATCTGCTTTCAATCCCCGAAGACAAGTTCAAAACAGTGGAAGATAGAGAGACCCTGTCATTAGGGGACAAAACACTTGAGTTTATTCATGCGCCCTGGGTTCACTGGCCAGAGACGATGCTGACATATTTAAGGGAAGAAAAGATACTTTTTACCTGTGATTTTCTTGGCTCTCATCTGGCTACAAGCGATCTGTTTGTGACTGATGAGCCGACAGTCTATGAGGCAGCCAAGAGATACTATGCAGAGATAATGATGCCATTCAGGGCAACTATTAAGAAAAATCTGGAGAAGATAAAGGATTTGGAGATAGATATAATCGCACCAAGCCATGGGCTGATATATGACAGGCCGGAATTCATTCTTAGTGCTTACAGAGATTGGATCTCTGACGAGGTAAAGAATGAAGTTATTATACCTTATGTCTCAATGCACGAGAGCACAAAAAAGATGGTGGATTATTTTGTGGAGGCCTTGATTCAAAGGGGCATAACTGTAAAACAGTTCAATCTGTCGAAAACTGATATTGGAAAGCTGGCCATGGCCCTGGTTGATGCTGCAACAATAGTAATAGCATCACCTACAGTCCTGGTTGGACCGCATCCGAATGTAGTTTATGCGGTCTATCTTGCCAATGCCCTGAGGCCGAAACTGAAATTGGCATCGATCATTGGATCATACGGGTGGGGTAGTAGAATGGTGGAGCAAATCAAGGGAATGGTCCCCAATTTGAAGGTAGAGTTACTTGAACCTGTGGTTAAAAAAGGGTTTCCAAAAGAAGAGGATTTCAAGGAGTTGGACAGATTGGCAGATGAAATATTAAACAAACATAAAGAATATAATATAATTTAGAGGGGAAGGTTTTATGAAAAAGGTACTGATAGGATACGAAAGTAGAAAAGGTCATACTGAGAAAATGGCTAACTATATTGCCGAAGGCGCCCGCGTTGCAGGTAACGAGGTTGAGGTTAAGGCCTTAAGAGATCTTAAGAGTGAAGATGACATTAAAGGGTATGATGCCTATTTGTTTGGCTGCCCTACCTACCACAGGGATATGACAAACAGCATGAAGACCTTCCTGTTCCTCGCCGATAAGGCAGGTTTAGAAGGAAAAATAGGGGGCGCCTTTGGTTCGTATACCCACAGCGGAGATGCGCCGAAGCTCATATTGGACACAATGGAAAATGTCTTTCATATGAATGCAACTAATCTTGGCTCATTTAATCTGTTGGAGGATAAGATTGAAACAGATGATGGTATGCGGGCATGCCAGCAATATGGAAGGGCTGTAACCGAATGATTCAATCATTAATTTGAAAGGGAAGGTTTCTGGTATTCACCTCATTACATTTTTATCCTGAGATAAATATCAGGAAACCTTCTCTTATTTTATAAAAATAGCAATTTTATAATATCAATTATGTTTTAATGACATAAGATGCAATTATGGTGAGATAATGAGATGGATAAGAAAACAGGAGGTAAAAAATGACAAAGAAATTACAGGTTTACAAATGTGAGGTTTGCGGGAATATCGTAGAGGTATTACACGAGGGCAAGGGTGAGCTCGTATGCTGTGGACAACCAATGAAGCTATTTGTTGAAAATACCGTGGATGCTGCTAAAGAAAAACATGTGCCAGTTGTGGAAAAGACTGCACAAGGCTTCAAGGTAAAGGTGGGAAGCGTTGCCCATCCGATGGAAGAGAAACATTATATCGAATGGATTGAGATCATTGCAGATGGAAAGGCCTACCGTGAGTTTTTGAAGCCTGGAGATACACCGGAAGCTTCATTTGATATAGATGCCCAACAGGTTACTGTCCGTGAGTATTGTAACCTGCACGGTTTGTGGAAGGCATGACAGGCATTACGTCAACGAGCAATGAGACATGGTGATCCTTCAGACAGTGGAGGATCACCCTTAAAGTGAAGGAACGCTGAATATGACAAATGGTCATGATAGGTCTTTGCAGATGAAAGATGCTACATTTAACATCCTTATTGGCGGAGAGGCAGGTCAGGGTTTAATAACAGTTGGACAGATACTCTCCAGGATCCTTGTGCGCAGCGGTTATTTTATTGTTGTGACACAGGACTACCAGTCTCGTATTCGAGGTGGCCATAATACCTTTGCTATTCGAGTTGGGATTGATGAGGTGACAGCACCAAAAAAATCCATAGACCTTCTGATTGCTTTCGACAACAATACAGTCGCCCTCCATCAAAGGGATCTTTCTGCAAATGGGCTCATCGTCCTTGATGAGGCCTTACACATCGAAAGTGATCTCGCTCTGAAAGTACCTTTCAAGGATTTGGCTCAAGAGAGATTCTCAAACATCGTTTCCTTAGGTGTGGTCGGATTTCTCCTCGGTTTAGATGAAGAGTTGATGGTAAGAACAGTGGATGATTTCTTTGGAAAAAAAAATGTAAGCCTGGCCGCAGAAAACCGGCATGTACTTTCTGTAGCCGCTGAATGGGCAAGCACACATAGAACGTCCAGCCATAACCTCGCCGCTATTTCTAATACTCCCCAACGCTTGATGATGAACGGCAATGAGGCCATTGCCCTTGGCGCTGTTTCAGGTGGACTGCAATTTTGTTCTTTCTACCCCATGACGCCCGCGACTTCTATCGTTCTTAATCTCACAGCTCATGCTAAAAAGATGGGTTTGATCGTGGAGCAGGCAGAAGATGAGATTGCCGCCATTAACATGGCCATTGGGGCCTCATTTACTGGCGCACCAAGCATGGTAGCTACATCTGGTGGCGGATTTGCCCTCATGGTGGAGGGAGTAAGCCTGGCAGCTATGACAGAAACTCCTGTGGTTGTAGTGGTGGCCCAGAGACCCGGGCCAGCCACTGGTCTTCCCACGCGTACTGAACAGGGCGATCTCGAACTTGTCCTCCATTCTGGGCATGGAGAATTTCCAAGGGCTATTTTTGCACCTGGTACGGTAGAGGAATGTTTTCACCTCACACGCAAAGCATTTGAGTTGGCAGAGCGATATCAGGGTCCTATGTTTCTTTTAACAGATCAGTTCCTCGCTGATTCCTATCGGGCTGCGGTGCCATTTGATATAGAGACTTTGCCCTCAGTGAGTGTTGGCACAGAGTCAGCTGGATCATCACAATATACACGGTATGCGATTACAGAAAGCGGTATTTCGCCTCGGCTCCTTCCTGGAATGACTGAAAATCTTGTCGTGGCCGACAGTGATGAGCACACAGAGGCCGGACACATTACCGAAAATCTTTTCGTTCGTAAGCAGATGGTGGAAAAGAGGCTAAGAAAGGGAAAAGGTATTCGTGCCGAGGTCACCCCTCCATATATGGTAGGGGAAAAAAAGCCGGATCTGTTGCTGATATCGTGGGGATCGAGTAAAGGAGCAGTAAATGAGGCCGCCTCCCACATCAGGTCAGAAGGAGAGAAGGTGGCCACACTCCATTTCTCCCAGGTATGGCCCCTGGTCCCGGAGCAGTTCATTGGATACCTCGAGTCAGCGCGAAAGGTGGTAATCGTGGAGGGAAATGCCTTTGGACAAATGGCACGATTGATCCGGCGCGAGACTGGTTTTCAATTCAGAAATAAGGTGCTTCGATATGATGGTCTGCCAATAACGCCAGAATTTATCCTTCGGGAATTGAGCAGATGACGAGAATCGAAAGTGAGCATTAAAGATGATTACCATTAGTGATTATGTAGACTATGAAACGGCCTGGTGTCCGGGCTGCGGTAACTTCTCTATTCTAAAGGCAGTCAAACAGGCGTTAGCAGCCAGACAGTTAAAACCCCATGAGGTGCTTTTTGTCTCTGGTATCGGCCAGGCAGCCAAGGCTCCCCATTACCTGAATGCCAATGTCTTTAATGGCCTTCATGGTCGATCCCTTCCAGTGGCAACTGGTGCAAAACTTGCGAACCCGAATCTCACTGTTATTGTTGAGAGTGGCGATGGGTGTAACTACGGAGAAGGTGGCAACCACTTTCTTGCGGCTATACGTCGAAACATTAATGTGACCCTTTTGGTACACAACAACCAGGTATACGGACTGACCAAGGGTCAGGCCAGCCCTACCTCTGCCGAAGGTTTTGTGACCAAGGCCCAGCCAGAAGGCGTGCTATCGGCTCCTTTCAATCCGATAGCAGTAGCTGTGGCCATGCGGACCGGTTTTGTGGCCCGCGGTTTTGCCGGCATGCTGGATCACCTGTCCGAGCTAATTCAGCAAGGCATAAACCATCGCGGCCTTGCACTCATTGACGTGTTACAGCCATGTGTCTCCTTTAATAAAATCAATACCTTTGACTGGTACAAGCAGCGGTGCAACCCCTTGTCCCCGACATATGACCCAACGGACTGGGAGCAGGCCATAAAGGTAGCCTCTGAATGGGGAAATAAAATCCCTACTGGTATTATTTACCGGAACGATAGAATACCCTTTGAAGAACACTTTCCAGTATTACGCCAGGGGCCTCTGGTTGGGCGGAACGCAGACCGAGCGATGCTTAAAAAAATAATGGAAGGGTATAAATAGCAAAGAAAAAGCGTAATAGTTCAGCCACAAAGACACCAAGTCACCAAGATTATTATATAATTTTTTAAATATCATTTTTTATAATATACATAATCATTTCTTTGTGCCTTTGAGACTTGGTGGCTGAACTTATACGAAAAAGCAAGATACGCTTGGAGGGATATGTCATGAAAAGGTTCATGTTTTTCCTATTGATGATATTTCTTTCTGCATCTGTAGCTCTTGGAGCGGGTGACAAAATCAGTGAAGACACCGAGGCTTGCCTTGAATGCCACGCCTCTGCGCACCCTGGGATTGTAGCGGACTGGGAGAAAAGCCGCATGACCAAAATCACCCCAGCCGAGGCCCTGAAAAAGACAGAGCGTGAGAGAAGAATTTCGGTTAAAAACCTGCCCGGTGAGCTGGCTGGTAACGTTGTCGGCTGTGCCGAATGTCACACCATGAACCCTGAAAGGCATCGTGATACCTTTGATCATGAAGGCTACCAGGTCCATACGGTGGTAACACCTCAAGATTGTGCAACCTGTCATCCTGTCGAGGACGGTCAATATAGCAAGAACCTCATGTCCCACGCCCATATAAACCTGAATAACAATCCTGTGTATCTCAACCTAATGGAAACTATCAATGGGGAGCAGAGCTTTGAAGATATAAAAACCACATACAAAAAGCCTGATGCGAAGACTAACGCCGATTCATGTAATCATTGCCATGGCACAAAAGTAGAGGTTCAGGGTGTAAAGGCCAGGGATACAGATTTTGGAGAGTTAGAGTTTCCAGTGCTAAAGGGGTGGCCCAACCAAGGAGTGGGCAGGATAAATCCCGACAAAAGTTTAGGATCATGTACCTCCTGCCACACCCGACACCATTTTTCTATTGAAATGGCGAGAAAACCCCATACCTGCTCCGAATGTCACAAGGGCCCTGATGTACCAGCATATAAGGTATATCAAGTAAGTAAACATGGAAATGTTTTTTCATCTCTTGGCAAGGAATGGAAATTTGATTCCGTCCCCTGGATAGTTGGAAAAGACTTTACAGCCCCTACCTGTGCAACCTGTCATGTAAGCTTTGTAACCACCGAAAATGGTGAAGTTGTGGCAGAGCGAACCCACCAGATGAATGATCGGTTATCCTGGAGGATATTTGGGCTGATTTATGCCCATGCCCATCCGAAATCTCCGCTTACCACGATCATTAAAAATAAAGCTGGATTACCTTTGCCTACTGAGCTGACCGGAGAGCCAGTGGTCAAATATCTGATCGATACAGAGGAGCAGGATAAGAGACGAAAGACAATGGAAAAAGTTTGTCTTTCCTGTCATAGCTATGGGTGGGTGCAAGGTCAGTTTTCTCGCTTTGAAAACACTATCAAAATCACCAATAAAATGACCCTGACAGCCACAGAGATACTCCTTTCCGCCTGGAAGAAGGGAGCAGCCAAGGGGCTTTCACAAAATGACAGCATCTTTAATGAGGCCATTGAAAAGAAATGGGTGGAGCAGTGGTTGTTTTTTGCCAATTCTACCCGTTATTCATCTGCTATGGCTGGGGCTGACTATGGTGTTTTTGCCAATGGTCGGTGGTACATGAGTAAGAACATCCAGGAGATGATTGATTGGTTGAAATTTAAGCTGGAGGAGAAGAATTAGGTTCGCCCTGTGGTTAATTGTTTTTCTTGTAAATTGTTATTTCGGGGTTCAGGTGTATGCTTCTGACGCAAAACCAAAAAGGGCTCAAAATCGTTTAATATATGAAAAGAGTCCTTATCTCCTTCAACATGCAGAAAACCCTGTGGAATGGTATGCCTGGGGCAAGGAGGCTTTCCAGACAGCTAAGAAGGATGATAAACCTATCTTCCTTTCCATTGGCTATGCCACATGCCATTGGTGCCATGTGATGGCACACGAATCTTTTGAAGATGAGGAAATTGCACAGGTTCTCAACGCATATTTTATCGCAATAAAGGTAGATCGTGAGGAACGCCCAGATATTGATAAGATTTACATGTCGGTGTGCCAAGCAATGACAGGACGAGGGGGATGGCCTCTTTCCATTTTCATGACACCAGAGGGGAAGCCCTTTTATGCAGGGACCTATTTCCCTAAGTCGAGCCGGATGGGGATGCCAGGTTTTATGGATCTCCTCAAACAGGTTGCATCCATGTGGCAAAAAGACCGGGCACACCTTTTGAAGGCGAGCGAAGAAGTCACACACGCCATACAGCCCAGGTTAGATTCAAGCACATCGGTTTATGACCTGGGTTTGGAGAACCTGAAAAAGAGTTACACACAACTTGAGATGACCTTTGATCCGAGTTGGGGTGGATTTAGCACTGCACCAAAATTCCCAACACCACATCACCTAACCTTTCTTCTGAGATGGCACAAGCGGAGCGGCGATTCCAGGGCACTGAAAATGGTGGAGAAGACCTTAGATGCCATGAGAAGAGGCGGTATCTTTGATCAGATCGGCTTTGGGTTCCACCGCTATTCAGTGGACGAAAAGTGGCTGGTTCCCCACTTTGAAAAGATGCTCTACGATCAGGCCTTGCTGGCCATGGCTTATACAGAGGCATATCAAGTTACTGGGAACGAGAAATATGCGCAGGTAGCCCATGAAATTTTCACGTATGTGGAGCGCGATATGACATCCCCCCATGGTGGATTCTATTCGGCAGAAGATGCTGACAGTGAAGGTATTGAAGGACTTTTTTATCTTTTTACACCCCATGAAGTTAAGAAACATTTAGGAGAAGAGCGAGGTAATCTTTTTTGTCTCTTCTATGATATCACCGAGAAAGGGAATTTTGAAGAAGGTCGCAGCATTTCACATATGCCCATGGCACTCCAGGTCTTTGCAGAAAAAGAGGGGATGGATGTTAGAAAACTTGAAAAAGCCCTGGAGGATGCCAGAAAAAAACTCTTTGATATCCGCAAAAAACGGGTCCATCCCCTTAAAGACGACAAGATCCTGACCTCCTGGAACGGCCTCATGATTGCTGCATTTGCAAAAGGATATCAGGTCTTTGGCGATCAAGGTTATGCGGATGCAGCACGAAGGGCTGCCGGATTCATCTTGAAGAATCTCAGGACAACCGAGGGTAGGCTTCTCCGCCGCTATAGGCAAGGGGATTTAGCATATCCAGGATACCTGGATGACTATGCTTTTTTTGTCTGGGGCCTCATTGAATTGTATGAGGCCACCTTTGAGGTTTCCTATCTTGAGGAGGCCATTGCCCTGAATGAGGCGATGATAAACATTTTCTGGGATAAGCAGGGCGGAGGGCTTCATTTTACAGGTAAAGGAAACGAATCCCTTATTACGCGGAGCAAAGAAATTTACGATGGTGCCCTTCCTTCAGGAAACTCTGTTGCAGCCTTAAACTTTTTGCGTCTGAGCCGTATGACCGGCAATATCAATTTGGAGCAAAGGGCTGAGCAATTAATTCGAGCTTTTTCCGTACAAGTTGCAGACCAGCCCATGGCCTATACGCAACTACTGATCGCTCTTGATTTCATGATTGGTCCAAGCCATGAGATTGTCGTTGCTGGAGACCCTACTCGTAAGAATACACAGGCTATGATTCATGCTGTCCAAAGAAGCTTTTTACCCAATAAAGTGTTATTACTAAGATCTCAAGGGACGGAGGGCAAAAGACTTGCTTCCTTATCCCCATTTGTAGAAGCCATGAGCTTGATAAATAATCAACCCACAGTTTATGTGTGCGAGAATTATGCCTGTAAGACACCCATAAAAGACTTGGATGCATTAAAGGCAATCCTTAATTAAAAGGTTTAATAGGGAATTTCATCGCTAGGTATTTGTGGTATCAATATAAAACACGGAAAGGAGGAATATAATGAAAAGAAAAGATATAAACGTTGCTATTATTATTGTGGCTTGCCTGGTAGTAGGCTCAATGGTCTTTGCGGAGATGCCGGGCCCGGACACGGATGCGTTGTGGCAATACATCACAAAGGATTCTCCGTATACGGAATGGTCTTTCTGGCCTGACCATCAGGGGATGCAGCCTGGCCGTGCACCTCATGGACCATTACACAAGGTCTATGTGAACAACAGGGCGCAGAACTCAGCAAAACCTCCGGTTCAATATGGTGCTATTCAGGTAAAGGAAAATTATAGTAAGTCCAAGGATCTAAAAGCCATAACCGTAATGTATAAAGTGCTCGGGTATAATCCCAAAGATGGGGATTGGTTTTGGGTGAAATATACACCTGAAGGCAAGGCAGGCCCTTTTGGTAAACCACAAGGCTGTATTGGCTGCCACGGGACCAGGGCTAACAACGATTTTATCCTGGTTCATGAGTTTAAATAGAAGCGAGCTTTAAGGAAGAATCCTTTTGTTTTTCAGACCCCAGGGGTGTTGACATGCTTGCTGTTCATCCTATCATTCAATGTTCAGCTTTACTGTTGGCTCTATATGTATTCTCCCTTGGGCTACGACGATTTCGCTTCCTTCATCTTCATCATAAAACCGTTTTTCGGTGGAGGCAGCATGTGGCTTTAGGAGAAATTGCCCTCGGCGTATTGCTGGCTGGCATGGTAGGGGGTATTGCCATAGTGTATATTTCCTGGCATGGGCTTTTTATAACGGGGATTCATGGCAAGGTCGCACTGATCATGGCTCCCTTTATTATCTTTGGACTTGTATCCGGTCTGTACATGAACCATAAGAAAAGGAAACGAAGGATCCTTCCCTTTGTCCATGGCCTGAATAACCTTGTTGTTTTAATTATGACTATAAGCCAAATTATAAGTGGCTTGTTGGTCTACAGAGCATTCGTATTAGGAAGCTGAATAGCTATCATAAATAATAGAAAGAGCGGATGCTATCTTTTTTGAGGAAAGGATGGGGCATTTCTCGAAGTCCTCTGGTGTTTTTCTAAAGAGAAAAAGGAACAAATTAACATAAGGAGGGTAATAATGGAGAACCAAGCATTGATTGATATGTTAAACAGGGATCTTGCTGATGAGCATGCAGCCATCATACGGTATCTCGTGCATGGTTATATGGAAGGGGAAGATACACCTCTGGGTGCGAGCCTCATCTCTATCAGCAGGGAGGAGATGTGGCATATGCACTGGCTGGGGATGATCATAGGAGAGCTAGGGGGCGAGCCTAATTTCGCGCCTGCACCCTATCCCTATGATCCGACCAGCAGGGCCACTATGCTTAGATCATATGTTGAATATGAGGAGAAATTGATACCTCATTACAACGGAGAAACGGATACAATAGATAATTCCCATATCAAGCGGGTTCTCCAGAGAGAGGCCTGGGAATCTGCCATACACGCCAGGAAATTTCAGAGGAAACTGGACAAATTAAGCCCTGAAGAAGCAGCGGGACTTCCAGGAGAAGAAAGTGAATTACCAAAAGAATTCCTGGATATATTGCAATCAGAGGTAACCGGTAAATATACCGAGATGCTGCAGCATATTCGTACTTCCTGGCTCTTCCAAAAAGATGAAAACATTGGATGGAAGATCATGGACCAGGCCATGGAAAAGATGAAGCAGCTGGCCCACTTTGCCGAGCCCATTGCAGAGGATGGCGTTTCACCCAAATTTAAGCCCGGACAGATTGAGAAAAATCAGGCTATTGGGATAGCCCTGAAGAGGGCGTTAGAGGATGTCCAGGCTGACTCGGATCGGCATATACTATTGAAGGAGGATTCTGAGGTCAAGAGGCATTCGGGTCTTGTCATTAACCTGGATTTGACCATCAAGCAAGAGGAGTATCAAGCCGCAGAACTTAAAGACTGGGGCAAGGATAGATAAATATCCTAACTGTTCACGGTTTCCCGATAAAATCGGGATTCACGGTTCAGTGATAATTAATAATACAATCTTACATCAACCTTTGAATCTCTTAGCGCGCATGGTTAGACAAAGAAGACCCAGTTTGCTCATGACTTCGATTTGAAGGGACTAATTCAGGAATAGGTCAGACTTTATCTATGCACAATACGGATATAGATTTTTATTCAAAAAGGAGAAATGAAATATGAAACGCTTTGGTTGGCAGGTTTTCTTAGGCCTATTTTTGGTTGTATTATCGATAATTTTTTATCTTCTTCATTATGCAATATTTAGAGATCCGCATCATATCTTCATCTACATGATAGGGGATATTGCCTTTGTCTTTATCGAGGTTTTAATGGTTACCTTGATTATACACCGGTTGCTGAGTGTAAGGGAAAAACGATCCCGGTTGGAAAAGTTGACTATGGTCATAGGAGCCTTCTTTAGTGAAGTTGGAACAAGACTACTCGCTGTTTTTTCCGATTTTGACCCTACATTGGATGATATTAGAAGGGAACTTATTGTAACCAACAATTGGTCTGAGAAAGAATTTTCTAAAATAAGCAAACGGCTTAAAAACTACAATTATGGAATTGAGACTCAAAAGGTCAACTTTAAAGACTTGCGCAGTTTTCTTAAGGAAAAAAACGACTTTTTACTGAGGTTATTGGAAAACCCGAATTTATTGGAACATGAAGCCTTTACAGACCTTCTTCGGGCGGTTTTTCATTTGACTGAGGAATTGATCGCCCGGAAAGATTTTGGAAAGCTGCCGATTTCCGATTTTGACCACCTTACTGGTGACATAAAAAGAGCATACATCCTGCTTGTCCATCAATGGTTGGACTATATGAAATATTTGAGGAATAATTATCCATATCTTTTTTCTCTTGCCATGAGAACAAATCCCTTTGATCAGGAAGTATCACCAGTAGTAAAACAAAACAGAGGAAGTCATCTTCATACAGGTGGTATTAATCTTGCTGGAATTGAGAAAGGGAAAGATGAATGAGTGAATATTTTAGAGGAGTGAGCGTTTAAAGTAAGGATTATTTAAAGAAAATCTTTTTTAAGAAATGCGCATAAGTAAAGGTACAGAGCAATGGACTATATTGCTGTGCGAACGATCTTACCTATCTTTATTCTGATAGGAATAGGTCTCCTTTCAAGAAAAACGGGAGTCTTACAATCTGGTGATGAACGGGTGCTTAGCTCCTATGTATACTATTTTGCCTTACCAGCGCTACTTCTTATCAACTTAGCTGAAACAACTTTTACCAGAGAAACACTAAGATTTATGCTTGCGGGCGTTATTCCCGTTCTAATAGTGATACCCTTTTACTGGATTATTAGAGTTATATGGAGATTCTCAAAAAATACCCTCTATCTACTCATTTTAAGCACTGTTTTTGGTAGCACAGCCTTTTTTGGCATCCCTTTTATAATGTTTGCATTCCCCACAGACCAGGGAGAACATCTGGCGATATTATCAGTGGTTTCTATCTCACCGGTGAGTGTGACCATAGCTATAACCACTCTGGAACTTTACAAGCTTGGAAAAACAACCATCTGGAAAGGACTAAACCAGGTATTAAAAAAGCTTTCAACAAACCCACTGATACTATCAATTCTAATGGGTATTCTCATAACGTTTGTTGGAATCGAAATTCCCACTCCTCTTTCAACTTCTTTGCATATGCTGGGAAGCACCACTACTATAGTGGCTATTTTTATGCTGGGAGTTTTTATATATGGAAAAAGGTATATAGGTATAATTAAAGCCTTTGAATTAAGTTTTCTCAGGATAATATTCTTACCAATAGTAGCACTTTTAACCACAAAATTGTTTAATCTACCCAACATAGAAAGAACGGTACTGGTGCTTATGCACAGCATGCCTGTTGCTATTTCCATGATTATTCTCAGCGAACGGTACGGATTTTTTAAGGATATAATTGCCTCTCTCATCTTAATTTCCTCAATTGGAGCGGCAGTATATTTAAACTTGTGGCTTTGGGTATTAGGGTATGGTTTGTAAACATTAAAATAGGAGGGAAAAATGAGAGTACGAGATTTTATGAGTACCAATGTGGTAACTGTTGATGAGAAAACCTCAATCGACGATGCCAGAAAGATAATGGGGGCCCATAAGATTAGAAGGCTGCCGGTTATGAAAAAGGATAAACTGTTAGGCCTTGTCACTGAGCGCATGCTTTTAGAGGCATCTCCTTCTCCAGCGACATCTCTGAGCATCCATGAATTACACTATCTTCTGGCCAAGATGACCGTCAAAGAGATAATGGTCAAGAACCCTGATACTATTTCTCCTGACATACCGGCTGAAGAAGCACTGCAATTAGGGCAGGAAAAGGGCTATGGTGCCTTTCCAGTTGTGGAAAATAAGAGACTTGTTGGTATGGTTACCGAGTCAGATATTGTAAGAATGATGACACGGGTTTTGGGGGTAAAAGAAAGGGGCAAGAGAATAGATATAAGGGCTTCTAATAACTTTGGTAACATGAAAAAGATCATGGACATCCTCGATAAGAATAAAACGGTGTTGTTAAGCCTGATGACTCTCCCCCCTGAGGAGTGGGAAAAGGATTGGCTGGTAATGTTACGATTAAAGAGTGAAGATACTGGCCCGATAACCATGGAGTTAGGATCCTCTGGTTTCAATGTTACCTATGTGGGGTAGGACTTTTCTCGGACGATAATAAGCTTGAAGATAGTAATCGGTGATAGTGACGGTATCGAATATTTAAAAATGATGCCATAAGAAAGGAGGTATAGATATGGATTTGAGTAAATTTAGTGAAAACACGCTCCTTGTGGCAGCACTAAAAAGCGAGATAGATAGCAATGAGATTTATCAACATACAGCGAATAGGGTAAATAATGCACTGCTAAAAGATAAACTCACCTTCCTCGCCTCTGAAGAAGTAAAACATCGAAACATTATTGAGGGAATCTATAAAGAAAGATTTCCTAACGAAGAATTACAAATCCCCGAAAAATCGCCTGTGCCACTGCCAGAATTAATACTTACTGATGAGATGATGCCTATTAGTGAAGTGTTTTTAATGGCCATGAACACAGAAAAAGCATCATATGATTTTTATAATGAACTGGCAAGGTTGTATGAGAGCAATCCCAAACTAAAGAAGACCATAGAGTACGTAGCCACGATGGAAATGGGCCATTATAAACTTATCGAAATAGAAAAAGATAACATGATAAAATTTGAAGATTTTGATATCTATTTGCCAATGATTCATGTAGGAGCTTAAAATTTTTTATATGTGAAATTTTGCAATCCTTCGAAATTAAAGACAATTTTTGAAGCATCTATTTTTTACCTCACAATGGGGTTCTATTTACAAATATGCTCACATTATTAAACACATTAGGAAAAACAGTTGAGACATTTCGACCAGTCGATGAAAAGGTTATAAATATCTTTACATGTGGCCCATCAGTCTACCAAAGATCTCATATTGGAAATTTCAGGACTTTTTTGTTTGAAGACATAGTGGTTCGATACTTAGAATATTTAGGCTACACTGTCAAAAGAGGAATGAATTTTACAGACATCGAAGACAAAGCGTAACCCACCTTACAGAGGAAAATATCAGGAAATTTATAGAGGAAATAGATTTTTTAAGGATGAAGATACCGGATTACCTTCCTAAGGCCTCTGATGCCATTGACCAAGCCGTAGAGATTATAAACCGCCTCCTCGATCTCAAGGTTGCATATTGGAATCGAGGAAATGTTTACTTCGAACCGCTAAAATTCTCTGGATTTGGAGAGATTTATGGGCTGGACATGACTCGATGGCCATCAAAAAAGAGGCGTTTTCATAGGGATACATATCCAGGAATGCGCTGGAACCTGGGGGATTTTATCCTCTGGCATGGATATAAAAAAGCCGATACAGTTTACTGGGACACAAGTATTGGAAAAGGAAGACCTTCTTGGAATATTCAGGATCCAAGTATGATCTTCAAACACTTTAATGAAACCCTTTCCATTTACTGTGGCGGGTATGATAATCTTTTTCGACACCACGACTACACGCGAGCAATCCTTGAATCACTATGGCCATATCCTATGGCGAGATACTGGCTCCATTGCCAGCACCTTTATGTAAATGGCCAGAAGATGTCAAAGAGCAAAGGGAATATATATTATATTGACACACTTCTGGAACAAGGATACGAGATTCAAGAGATTAGGTTCTTTCTTATATATTGCCACTATCGTCAACAGCTTAATTATTCAGATGAAAACATGCGTTCAGTGGTCGAAAAGTTGAAAAAATTCAGGAGATTGTGTGCACTATAGAAAAAAGATAGCTCAAAGCACATATCTTGATGCAAGGAGTGCCCAAGGACTCAAACAGAGTTTTGCAGAGAAAATGGACAACGACCTGGATGTAAGGGCAGCCTTCAACGAGTTATATGAAGCATTATCCAGGATTAATGTTAAGACACTGGAATCAAGTAAAGCCTCAGGAATCATACATGCTCTACGGGAAATTGATAATGTCCTGAAGGTTATCTTTTAATACCAGCATAAAATCCAGAGCAATAAAGAAACCTTTCAAAAATCTTTTTCTGAGTAAGCACAGCGGAGGCTGGGTATAGACCGGGAGGCTTCTGGCACTTCCTACATTGTTTGTGAGGGCATATGGACAATACAGCCAAAACACTTATTATATTAGGTGTTTTACTTCTTCTTGGTCTTGCAACTGATGTAATTGGCCGGCGCACCCGGCTGCCACGCGTAACATTGCTACTGATATTTGGCTTTGTAATCGGCCCAGCAGGCTTAGATTTCTTATCTCCAAACGAAGAAAAATGGTTTTCTATTGTCGCGGACATGGCACTGATCATGATTGGATTCCTTCTGGGAGAGAAATTTACCCTCCCCTTGCTTCGTGAGCATGGCAAATTAGTGCTCTGGATCTCCGTGGCCGAAGTTGTTGTAACAGCATTAGTGGTGCTCATTGGGCTTCTCCTTGTTGGTTTACCGATGGATATGGCCTTGCTGCTCGCAGGCATAGCTACTGCTACTGATCCAGCCGCGATTACCGATGTTGTTCACGAAACAAAAGCAGATGGTCTATTCACGCGCACCATGCTGGGTATCGTCGCAGTTGATGACGCATGGGGCCTAATCGTCTTCAGTCTCATGCTCACTATAGCTCAGGCATTCAGTGGACAGGGTGGTAATATAGGACACCTGCTTACTGGTGCCTGGGAACTCGGCGGTGCCCTCCTTATCGGGATTTGTTTAGGCATCCCGATGGCCTATTTAACCGGTCGGATTAGACCGGGAGAACCTACCCTGGTTGAGGCATTGGGCGTGGTCTTTCTCTGTGGCGGGATTGCCATATGGCTAAAGGTTTCATTTCTATTGGCCTCCATGGTTTTAGGGTGCGTTGTTGCAAATCTGGCTCGCCATCATATACGCCCCTTCCATGCCATTGAAGGTATCGAATGGCCCTTTATGATCCTGTTTTTTGTGTTAGCTGGGGCCTCGCTTCACATCGAAACACTTTTCCAGATAGGCTTTGTTGGATCCGCCTACATCATTTTTCGAATCATTGGGCGCCTGCTCGGTGGCTGGACAGGAGGTGCCATAAGCCACGCTGATCCATTAATGCGCCGATGGATGGGGATGGCACTGATGCCCCAGGCAGGAGTTGCCTTGGGAATGGCACTCGTTACAATTGAGCGTCGTCCTGATCTTGGCGAAATAATTCTCCCTGTTGTCATAGCATCAACTGTACTGTTTGAGTTGATCGGCCCGGTCTTGACACGGACTGGACTGGTTCATGTGGGCGAGGTTCGTCACGATAGAAAAGTGAAGAAAGACTGATTAATTGAAATTAAACTCAAGGATTTCACCAAGCGCCTTGGATGGAAATGATGGCTTTGGAGAGTGGTTGAAAGAGCCTTGTTTAAAAGATAACATTACTCATGGGAACAAAAGATAACCACAGGAATCAAAATCAGGAAATGGTGATCTTAAAAAATGCAGTTGAAAACACGAATGAGGCATTTGTAACCATAGACGAAAACCATGTGGTCTTATTTTTTAACAAGGCAGCAGAAGAGATTTTTGGTTACAGCAGACAAGAGGTTATTGGGCGTGATCTTAATGTCATCATGTCACCCAGTTGTAGCAAAAACCACCGCCAGGCGGTAACGCGCTATGTAAAGACCAGAATACCAGGGCGCATTGGACACGAAACAGAAATGTTAGCCAGCCGGAGGAACGGCGATACCTTTCCTGCATCCATTTCATTTTCTGTCACAGAGGTAAACGGAAGTCTTTTCTTTACTGGGATTGTAAGGGATATGACTGAGAAACGGGCACTTCAGGAACAAATCATGCGTTCGGAGCGAATGGCTGCTCTCGGTCAACTAGCCGCAGAGATAACCCATGAGATCAAAAACCCGCTGATGCTGATTGGTGGTTTTGCCCAACAGTTGAGCCGGGTCATTGACGATAAAAAAAACCTCAAGAAGGTGAACATTATTACTGATGAGGTAAAACGACTGGAGAGACTTCTGGCTGATCTGAGAGAATTTCATTTGCCAAAAACCATTGCCTCTGAAAAGGTGGATCTAAAGGAGCTTTTGCAAGAGATTTATTTCATGTTAAAGGATGGCTGCGAAAAGAAGAATATCCGAACTGAGTTAAAAATAGACGATAATGCCCTCCTGGTGACTGGCGACAGGTACAGTTTGAAACAGGTGTTTTTAAATCTGCTTAAAAACTCTATGGATGCTATGGAACATGGAGGAGTCCTCTCAATCCAGACCAGTTTGATCGGCGACCAGGTGGAAATCACCGTGGCCGATGAAGGATGCGGGATCCCTGAACAAGATAAAGAGAAAATCTTTTCTCCATTTTTTACCACTAAAAAACATGGAACAGGCTTAGGCCTCTGTATCTCAAAAAGGATTATCGAAGAGCATACAGACGGCTCCTTATCTATGAAGAGTAAGGAAGGGAAGGGAACATCCTTTAAGATAAGCCTGCCTGTTTACCATGAAACTCCCTAAAGGTTCAAACAAAAATTAGCAATAACTTTAGCACAAGTGGCCATGAGATCATCAATAACTTTTCCTTAGTTACTTAGAAGGGCTGTTCTGAAATAAAAATGGAGGGCTTTCGGCGCAGTTGAGAAGTCCTGCATGGGCATAGTTTGTTTAAAAACAGCCCTCTGATTTGAACAAGAGACAGCCACACTTTAACTGGAATGTATAATGCTCGAAGCAACAATCCTGAACAAATACCGCACAGTTGCTATGGTTGGCCTGTCACCAGATCCGAGCCGACCGAGCCACAGAGTAGCCAAATATCTTACCAATCACGGTTACAAGGTAATTCCGGTCAATCCAGATGCTCAAGAGATAGTGGATACAAGGAGCTACGCTGATATGAGCTCTATACCCGGACCTGTAGAGATAGTAGATATATTCCGAAGATCGGAAGAGGTGATGCCTATTGTGGATGAGGCAATCAAGATCGGAGCTAAGGCCGTGTGGATGCAGGAAGGAGTTATTAATGAGGAAGCGGCATTGAGGGCTAGAGATGCCGGGCTGCTAGTAGTAATGAATAAGTGTATGTTTAAGGAGCATCAGCGCCTTAGCAAAAAACCCGACTAATTAAGAGGAGATAGTCACTATGGAAAAGATCACATTGTCAATCCCCACTATATCATGTGAGCACTGTGTTATGACCATTAAAAGAGAACTGGGGGAAATAAAAGGAATAGAAGAAGTGGGAGGAGACGCCACGATAAAGAAAATCACCGTGCAATGGGATTTGCCAGCGACGTTGGAAAGAATAAAGTCCACCTTGAAGGAGATTAACTATCCCGCCGCTGATTAGCTTTCATTGAAGGCAATAATGTAAAGGATAATCCAATGTCCGATAAAAATATTACCCTCCCGGTTACCGGCATGACGTGTGCCAATTGTGCCCTCAATATACAAAGAAGCCTGAAAAAAATTACGGGTGTAAAAGAGGCAAATGTGAATTTTGCCACAGAACAAGCCTCTGTTTCCTTTGATATGGATCAGGTTCAAATAAAGGATCTGACAGGCAAGATTCATGATGCAGGCTATGGCGTTGTTACGGCAACTGTCGAGATCCCCCTCACCGGTATGACATGCGCTAACTGTGCCATGACCATTGAAAGGACCTTGAGCAAGAAGGTTCCTGGTGTGGTCAAGACCTCAGTCAATTTTGCCACGGAGCGCGCACACGTGGAATACATCCCAACCATAACAACCATAGACGATATGATTGCTGCCATAGAAAAGGCCGGGTATGGTGCCATTCGGCCGGATGAATTAATTGAGGGTGAAGACACGGAACTGGCTGCCCGAAAAGCGGAGATACAAAGCCAGACACGCAAATTTTTAACAGGCCTCATATTCACTGTACCGCTATTTTTTCTCAGCATGGGAAGGGACTTTGGTCTTTTTGGCCTATGGGCCCATGCCGTATGGGTTAACTGGCTTTTTTTTGCTCTTGCCACTCCTGTCCAATTTTACACAGGCTGGGATTTTTATACCGGAGGATGGAAAAGCCTTAAAAATGGCAGCGCTAATATGGACGTGTTAGTGGCTATGGGGTCTTCAGTGGCATATTTTTACTCCCTTGCTGTCCTTTGTTATTCTCCCCTTGGTGTGCATGTCTATTTTGAAACCTCTGCTGTGATTATTACCCTCATCAAGCTGGGTAAAATGCTTGAGGCCAGAACAAAGGGGCGAACAGGTGGCGCCATCCGTAAGCTCATTGCACTACGGCCAAAAACCGCAACGATTCTGGAGGATGCAGATGAAAGGGAAATCCCCCTTTCACAGATCAAGGTAGGCGATGTCCTCATTGTACACCCCGGTGAAAGCATCCCTGTTGATGGGGTAGTCCTGGAAGGCACATCTACAGTGGATGAATCTATGTTGACCGGAGAACCAATTCCAGTTGATAAGCATCCCAAAGCCAAGCTTACAGGCGGCACTATCAACAGTGAAGGCCGCCTCAAGTTTGAGGCAACCAGGGTTGGAAAGGATACTGTTTTGGCTCAGATAATCCGGCTCGTCCAAGAGGCTCAAGGAAGCAAAGCGCCTATTCAGGCCCTTGCTGACCGTGTCGCTGCTGTGTTTGTTCCCGGCGTAATCGGGATCGCCTTCCTTACCTTCATACTCTGGTGGGCCATAGGAGGTAATTTTATCCCGGCAATGCTCCGATTGGTCGCGGTTCTGGTAATTGCCTGCCCCTGTGCCCTTGGTCTTGCCACACCCACAGCCATCATGGCTGGAACCGGGAAGGGGGCAGAAAGGGGAATATTGTTTAAAAACAGTGAGTCTTTGGAGATGGCCACAAAGCTAAATACGATAGTTCTGGATAAAACCGGGACCATCACCATGGGTAAGCCCTCTGTGGTCAATGTGATTGTGTTCGATGCACCTATCAAGGATGAAGAGGAACTTTTAAGACTCGGAGCATCAGTGGAAAGGGGATCTGAACATCCCCTGGGACAGGCCATAGTCAAGGAGGCAAAAAAGAGAGGGATTCATCTCTTCGAGCCAGATGCCTTCATGGCCTTTAAGGGGTTAGGGGTGCAGGCAAAAATAGAGGGGCAGGAAGTCTTGGTGGGGAAGCCCAATTGGTTTGATGAGATGGGCTTTACCTTTGATGATGCAAAAAATCACGTGCGCTCTTTCCAGAATGAGGGAAAGACGGTGATGATGGTTGTGGTTGATAAAAAACTTGCAGGCATTATAGGAGTAGCAGATACGGTAAAGCCCGAATCGAAACAGGCAATTGAGGAACTTCATAAACAGAGCCTAAAGGTAGTCATGGTTACAGGGGATAATGAACATGCTGCCAGGACAATTGCCTCAGAGGTGAATATTGATGAGATAGTTGCAGAGGTGCGGCCAGAGGAAAAATCCACAAAAATCAAAGAACTCCAGGATAAGGGTGAGAAAGTCGGGATGGTTGGTGATGGCATCAATGACGCCCCGGCACTGGCCCAGGCCGATGTGGGCCTTGCTATCGGGACAGGGACCGACGTGGCCATAGAGTCTGGCGATGTGATCCTTGCCAGTGGTAACCTGAGAGGTGTTTCAAAGGCGATTCAACTGAGTAGGGCTACTATGAGAACGGTTAGGCAGAACCTTTTCTGGGCCTTTTTTTATAATATTGTGCTTATTCCTGTAGCAGCAGGGATGCTCTATCCATTTGAATTTCTCCCTGCATTTTTACGACAACTGCACCCCATATTCGCTGCCCTGGCCATGTCCATAAGCAGCATTACAGTGGTTTCCAATAGCCTGCTTCTATACAAGACAAAAGCATAATGAACTACCTTGCAGCCCCGCTCAGACGGGATCTCCTCCATAATTAAGCTCCGTTACAAAAATATCCTGATTGATTTTGAATAATTCATGAGGGTTGAGCAAGGAAGTGGATATTTTCGCATGAACCAATTTGATAATAGTAACCTCAGGAGGTGAAAGAAACCGAATAGGAGGCCCCCACGTCCCAGAGCCCCTGCTCACGTACAATTGGGAGCCATGCGGCAGAGATATCAATCCAGTATGGTACGGGAAAAAAAGTCGAGTAATCAGATTAAAGGGGAAAATTTGTCCTTTATGGGTGTGTCCTGAAAGCTGCAGATCAAAGAGACCGAGTGCCTCCTTGTTTACTACCGGTATGTGTTTAAGAAGAAGAACAAACTTCTTATTGGAGTGATGAGAGAGCAGAGTTTTTTCTGAAACGCCTCTGTAGAGACCAAAGTACTTTCCAGTTGGATCATCAATACCAACGACTGTGATGATCCCGGAAGCGTCAGATGTTTCTCCCCTCAGCACCGTAAAGCCCGCACTTTGCGCAAAATTCAGGGCCTGATTAAGGCCAGCATAAAATTCGTGATTTCCTGTAATTGCATATTTACCGTATGGCGGATTGACAGTCTGTAAGAGTTCTGCGAGTCCGGTGAGATTGTCGATCTGTCCATCCACAAGATCACCTGTTGACACCAGAATATCAGGGTTTGCCCTCCTTACTGCGTTCAAAATCCGTTTCAATCTCTTGTGCCTGACAATCAGTCCAAGGTGAACATCAGAGATCTGAGCGATGGTAAGTGCACCGATTCCTTCAGGAATTTTTGGGCTTTGTATTACCACAGTTTCTGTGCGGATAGTGCGTGCCTCATAGTAACCAAATACTGCTATGGCTAAGGTAGGCAAGAGTGCGATGAAAAAAGCAATTCGTGGAGAAGGGATTAAAAAAGGAAATCCCGTATGAAGCATACGCCCTGTTGCGTATACCAAAAGGCGGTAAATATCAATAGCGAGAGAACAAAAGAAAAACAGAAATACAAGCCCCATCCATATATACCCGAGGTAAGAGATGAGGCGAGCTGTAACATCAAATCTATGCCCTTCCAATACGCGCACCACAACTGGTGCACTCACCATAAGCACCATGAACACTATGAGGAAAATGGCAGTCACAGCACTGAAGGCAAAGGCACTTCTCATCTTTATTAATACATACAGGTGCAATAAGCTATAAAGAGATAAAATGGAAACGAAAAAGAGTATCCTCACAGTTGCTTCTCCTTGATATCGGTTTTTGCTTTGCGACCATTGGTCATAAAAAAATTACACGGGATTTCCCAATACTCCTGAAGTGAGAAATAAATGTCGCATCAGAAATAAATTACTTCTGTAATAATGCCGTAAGCGGCTTCACGTTTCTGCCTTTTACTATAATAACTGAAAGACACAATTTCAATCAAAGACCTTGAATTGGCAGCCGTTATTTTGGCGGGCCAGTCCGCCGTTTTTATAGCGGACTTGCCCGCCGTCCGTCGGGCGAGTTTTATCCACCGGTTGTGTGGCGGATTGGCGGGCCTGATATCAGATTCTTAGGTAATAGTTTAGGTTTACCCCGTTAAATTTTTCGAAGAAAACAAGCGTAGCGTATTTAACTAGGGTTTGACCCCAATTTCCCAAGCAGTGGCTTGATCCCATTTCATATAAGTTCATTCAGAAACTACATTATATATCAAAATTTTTTAGAACTAACGGCCCTTTTTATTTGCCTAAGTAGTTATTTTCCAGTGCCTTGACAAGGTTAGTCATTGCTGTATAAAAAGGCACAGATATGCCTATTTCACGTGCGTATTCCACCACCTTTCCACCCAAAAAATCAATTTCAGTTGGGTTTTGGTTAGAAATGTCGTAGCACATTGAATCTTTATGAACCCCCACCTTCTCCAGATATGCAAACATCTGTTTGAGGTATTCCTCTCCAAGGTCGTATCCCTTTGCCTTGGCCACGGCAAGAGCTTCCTTAAAGCAGGCTTCAGCGATTTCTCTTGTCGGTGAAAAATCCAAAGCATCCTTGATCGTTTTGTCTGTGACAGCGCAGATAGAGGCCATGGTGCATTTCATGATCATCTTTTTCCAGACAAATAGCTTGATATCCTCAACGAACTCCGTGTCCAAGCCACCATCCGTGAGCAGACGCGCTATTTTTTCCCCAAGTTCACGGTTCTCTGGAACGAGGCACCCTAAATGATTAGGTCGATTAAAAAATGCCGCCTCGATCTCACCTGGGCCCTTAAATTCCACGCCATAGTTCAAACTCATGCGAAATGTGGAATCGGGTCCAAATCTTTCCGCAATAAGATCCTCAGTACCCAACCCATTATGTGTGCTAACAATTTTTGTTTCAGGTTTGAAGACACCCTCCAATTCATCCAGGACTTGGGGAAGAACAAATGTCTTTGTGGAAATAAAAATGAGCCAAGGATTGTATTTCTTTATGTCTGGAATTCGATCATGAAAGAACCTTACCGGCACAGAAGCATAAGAAATCGCGCCCGAGATGGTGATCCCCTTCTTGAAAAGCTTCTCTCCCATGCCAGGTGCAGGATCTACCAGAATGGTTTCCGGCTCCTTGCTGAGCAGGGCAGCGGCCAAGGTCGCACCAGTTGCCCCAATACCCAAGACGGCAATTCTACGGTTTTCCATATTCTTTTCCTCCTATTATTTTTCCTTTGGGGGTTGGATCAAGCTATCTAATTGATTTTTCAGAATAAACATCCAAAATAGGTGTTTTCAGCTCTTAAACCACCATTTTCAGGGGTACAATCGCCCATCGAAGTCAAAAATACAAACAATATTCACCACCTTTTATTACAAAACCTGACACCAAACTTACATTAGTTAATAATTTAGGCTTACCCGCCATAAGTCTGGCGGGTTTGACCCCAAATTCACTTCAGAAATTATGTTCCATTCCGATCTTCTCATAGGCATCTTGAATCTCGCGAAAGCGCTTTGTTGCAAAATCCGTAAACTCCTCTGGAAGACCCTTTGACACTATCGTGTCAGGATGAAAATCCTTCACAAGCTTTTTGTAATTTGACCGTATCTCTTCATTCGAGCTTTCAGAGTTGCAGTTCAAGACCCCGTAGTACTTGTCAAGGTCGTCAAAGTATGCTGCCTTCAGATTGTTATATTGCTCCTCACTGATCCCAAATATCCTCGCAATGCTTTTGAGGGCAGACTCTTCAGCAGGGTGAAACGTGCCGTCAGCGGCCACAACCCGAAATAGGAGATCAACGAATGATAAAAGAATAGTGGGATGGTCCCTTGTGGCCTGGTATAGTTGGAGTGCAAAGTCCTCTAACGAGTATTCCGAGTCCTTTGCTTCGTTGAATATCTGTTTTGCAAACCGCTTTTGCATTTCAGGTATTTGAAGACCTTTTATGAACTTCTGAACAACAGCAATCTCATTCCTTGTGACCACGCCATCAATCTTGGCAATTTTCCCCAATATCGAAAACAGGCTGACAAAATAGGTTGCCTGGGTCTGTTCAGCATACTCGACTCTTGCCTCCTGTGGCGCCCCATAGGAACGAGCCAAAATCCCCTGCTTTTTGTCAATAAGGTGATGTCCTAACGCTGCACCAGCTATGGCGCCAAGTGGGCCACCAAAGAACAGGCCCAATGAGCCAAATGTGAGTTTCCCGAACTAGGCCATACACTTTCTCCTTTATATAATTGTGGTGAACTTGCTTTAGGGTAAGGGGCAAGTTTGCCCTTGGTTGAGGATTATCTTTACCATTAACAAATCATAAATCAAATAACGAAATGTCAAGGCGAAAAATTAAAGCCGCTACTTTCGCGTCCTGTTTTAAAATTCATTAGCGCTGAGTGGGGAGGAGATTGTGGCAAGAAAAAGGTTTGAGCCGGAAATTCACTTCACCCAAATGGGAGGCCAAGAATACTTATTTACTGAACTTGTGTAAAAATGAAATAAATCGCTGAAATTGTTATATTTAAATGTTATAAATATTGCATAATTATATTCTAATATAGTATAATTATATTCCAGAATCCTTCATAAGGAGGTAAGAAGATGAAGATTCTGGAAATCCCACAAGAATTTAAAGATATGCTTACTCCATTCAGAGAATTCATGACATCTCCTCAGTTTAAACACTTCACAAGATACGTCTTTGGGCTGATCGTTGCTGAGAAAAAGAAAAAAACGGTTGAAGGAATCAATGGCCTTTATGCAGAAACAAAAGACCGCAGCAACCTGACCCGTTTTATGATTACATCGGCTGTGGAGATGGAACCTATATTGAACAAGGCGCTGGAAAAACATTTCAAGCATTTGAACATTTGTGTTGGGTTCAACCTCTTTTTGCTGATAGATGACTCCGAGACACAGAAGAGTGGAAAGCACATGGAGGGTGCTGGGTTTTTCAAGTGCCACAGTGGAGAGAAGAAATACATCTTTGGACATAATTTCGTGCTCATGCTGGCTTCTGTAAACTCGGTTGCAGTCCCTGTTGGAATAAGACTTTACCTGAAAGAGGAGTACTGCAAAAAAAATAACATACCATTTAAAACCAAAAATCAACTGGCAGCAGAGCTCATTGATGGTTTCAGAGCCCCGAGAGCTGTTCGTGTAAGTGTACTCTTTGATAGCTGGTATTTGAATCCAACGGTAGTAGATAGTTGCCACAAAAAGGGCTATCCCTATATTTCTCAAACCAAAAGCAACCGGACGATCTATGTAGAGGAGGAAAAGTTTTCTGCTGCACAGTATGCCAAGCGACAGAGGGGACGAGCTTTGAAGTGGACAATCTATGCCCCTCGCGCCCAGAGTAGTCCTGTAAAGGCCAAATCCTTGTTGGTCAAGTTGAATCAGCTGGGAAAAGTTCGTTTTGTTGTTTCCCGAAATGAAAGAAGAGAATATGTATTTCTTGTGACTGATTATCTCGCTCTTCCTATGGTAGAGGTTATCAGACGATATGATCTACGCTGGGATATCGAGAGTTACTTTCGCGATGCCAAACAACATTTAGGGCTGGGAGATTATCAGATGCGGTCATTGCAAGGTATAGTTAGACACCTATACGCCGTAATGATCGCCTGTATTCTCCTGGTCCAATTTAAATTATCGTTGGTCGAAGCTCACGTTTGCAAAACAATCGGAGAGCTCTGTTTGTACTTGCGACACCTCCTTGACCGGAACAGACTTCGTATTATTTTCAAATATTCTCGAACAAAAGAAGGTCGCATCTGGCTTTCCGAACAGCTTTTGGCCGCTTAAAAATGCACAAGTTCAGT